>OMGY01000768.1_pt1 | contig 34659 bp, 36 predicted proteins | sample 1674461 | NCBI WGS metagenome assembly OMGY01 (sample SAMN05578579, study PRJEB25193) | human gut metagenome | biome: Human Microbiome; feature: human-associated habitat; material: feces | host: Homo sapiens | place: USA:Birmingham | reverse complement strand
ATCTCGGGATAACCTTCTCTGTGAGCTACTCTTGCCATTGCCAGATACATACCAACCTCAGAGCATTCGCCCTGGAAGTTCGCACGCAGATCAGCAATGATATCCTCGGGAGCACCCTTTGCTACACCTACTACATGTTCAGCAGCCCAGGTCTTGCCTTCCTCCTGCTTGGTGAACTTGGAAGCGGGAGCGTGACAGATGGGGCACTCTGCGGGAGCCGCATCACCTTCATAAACATAACCACATACCTGACATACATACTTTGCCATAATTTTTTCTCCTTTTCTAATGAAATGTTTTGTTTTCAGTTTTCTCTTTTTGCGTGTGCTTTATAAGCACAAATATATTATGGAACGAAGTCTGTTTTCATTCAGAAAACTAGGACTCCGTAGCAATCCTGGTGCAGGCGGGACAAGAGCCGTAGAAATAAGTGACATGTCCCCGGATCTGGCCGTCAAATCTCTCTCCGGCGGCCTCCATGATGGAATCAATACTATCCATGTCCAGATCAATAACGCTTCCGCATTCCGTACACACGAAATGATAATGTTCGGAAGTATCGGCATCAAAATGGTCAACACCGTCACCGACCCGGAGTCGTAAGATTTCTCCCATGTCCGACAAAAGTGTCAAATTACGGTAGACGGTACCAAGACTTAAGTTCGGATCCTGCTGCTTCAGATTAGAATAGATCACATCAGCGGTAGGATGATCCTTGCGTCCCATGAGAAAGGATTTGATCATTTCCCGTTGTCTACTTCGTTTCAGTGCCATCATAAGCCCCTTTCTCAATAATAGTAATGATTACTGTTTCTTATAAGCTTATTATACATGATGCGAGAATAATGTCAACAAAAAAATGAAAAAATTTTGTTTATATTTTTTTAATGATATTCTTGCTTCCTTTATACACAGGAGGTGGGAATCATGCTATAATGAGCGCAAGTAAAGTATAAAATATAAATTAACACGCGCAAACTTGTGTTACACAGTGTACAGAAGTACACGGCACTAAAGTCACAGAAAGTTTGCAGGTTGCTGAAAGGCAAGAGTAATATGAAATTTAAAACAAGACTTCGTGTAACATTTATAAGTATTATATTACTTCCGCTGTTGCTGACGATCATGGCGTTCGTGATGATTGCTATTTACCTGATGAATTACTCTCAGGGGATCAGCCTGACGGATATTGATTATTCCATGATGTCGGAGAATTTCAGGGAATTCACCAACACCACGGATCAGGCGTATTATGTGCTGCTGGACCAGGTGAAGGAAGACAGCAGCAGGCTGGAAGATAAAGAATATCTGGATCATATCAATGAGGAGGTATCGCGGAAGTCTACTTACATTATTGTAAGAAAAGGTGATAAGCTGTATTATGCCGGCAATGAAGAAGCCGCACAGCAGATTTTTGAAAAACTGCCTGCCTATGGTGACGAGAATCTGTCGGATGACAGCGGATATTTCTACAATGAACTGGAGAAGTATGTAAAACAGATTGATTTCACCTTCCGGGATGGAACACCGGGCAGCGTATTTATCGTCACGAAGGTCAATTCGCTGATCTCGAGACATCTGCTGATCGATATGTTTGTGGCTATCATAGTGATCCTGATCTTTACCAGCCTGATGCTGACCCAGTGGATCCACAAGGGCGTATTTGAGCCCATCAATGAGTTGAACGTGGCAATGCGCAAGATCAAGGAAGGCAACTTTGATTATGTTCTGGAGACGGATGCCAAGGGTGAGATCGGTGATCTCTACCGCAATTATGAGGACATGCGTTTACGTCTGAAGGAATCCACGGAAGAGAACACCCAGCATGAGAAGCAGAACAAAGAGCTGGTCAGCAATATTTCCCATGATCTGAAGACCCCTATCACAGCCATTAAGGGTTATGTGGAAGGAATCATGGACGGTGTGGCAGATACGCCGGAGAAGATGGATAAATACATCAAGACCATCTACAATAAAGCCATTGATATGGATCGTCTGATCAACGAGCTGACCACTTATTCCGGAATTGATAATAACCGGATCCCGTACAATTTCCACCGGATCAACGTGGCGGATTATTTCGGCGACTGTGTGGAAGAAGTCGGACTGGATCTGGAGCAGCGGGGTATCAAGCTGAACTATTCGAATCTGGTATCTCCCGATACCGTGGTCATCGCGGATCCGGAGCAGATGAAGAAGGTCATCAATAATATTATCAGTAACAGCGTAAAATATATGGACAAGCCTGACGGGCATATTGATATCCGTATTCTTGACGAAGTGGATTCCATCCGGGTAGAGATCGAGGACAACGGCAAGGGAATCGCACAGAAGGATCTGCAGAAGATCTTCGAGAGGTTCTACCGCACGGATGCTTCGCGCAATTCCGCCCAGGGCGGCAGTGGCATCGGATTATCCATTGTCAAAAAAATTGTTGAGGATCATGGCGGTTATGTATGGGCGACAGCCAAAGAAGGGGAAGGAACCTGTATGCATTTTGTATTGAGAAAATATATTGAGCTGCAGCCGGGTGGAACCAAGTAATGAATGAGGGAATGAAACAGAAATGGCATGATCATCGATAATACAAGGACATTCTGTAAATGGAGGATAAATAATGAGTAAGATTTTAATTATTGAAGATGAAGTAGCAATTGCAGATCTTGAGAAGGATTATCTGGAGCTCAGTGATTTTAAGGTCGATATCTGCAATACCGGCGATGAGGGACTGAAGACCGCACTGGCAGGCGATTATGATCTGATCATTCTGGACCTGATGCTGCCCGGCATGGACGGCTTCGAAGTATGTAAGAAGATCCGCGAGGAGAAAAATATTCCCATTCTCATGGTATCTGCGAAGAAGGACGACATTGATAAGATCCGCGGCTTAGGGCTGGGTGCGGATGACTATATGACCAAACCTTTCAGCCCCAGTGAACTGGTAGCCCGTGTGAAGGCGCACATGGCCCGTTATGAGAGACTGGTGGGAACCAACCAGAAGCAGCAGAATGATATCGTGGAGATCCGTGGTATCCGTATTGATAAGACTGCAAGACGTGTCTATGTGGACGGTGTGGAGAAGACGTTTACGACCAAGGAATTCGATCTGCTGACGTTCCTGGCGGAGCATCCGAACCATGTATTTACCAAAGAGGAGCTGTTCCGTGAGATCTGGGATATGGACTCCATCGGTGATATTGCCACCGTCACGGTGCATATCAAGAAGATTCGTGAGAAGATTGAAAAGGATACCGCAAAGCCTCAGTATATAGAGACAATCTGGGGTGTTGGATATCGTTTTAAGGTATAAGGGAAGAAAAATAAGATCAGAAGAAAACTCCTATTATAGATACAGCAACAAACTGTTCCAAATAGGAGTTTTTTATGTAAAAGTGTGCTATAATCATAGCATTGCGGATTGCATCTGCGAAATTTGATTTGTAATTCCACCGGAGCGAGAAAGCATCGGCGGAATGGAGTGTGTTATGAACAGTAAAAAAATAATACAGTTGTCTACAACACAGAAGATCATGCTTAGCTTTCTGTGTGCCATATTAGTGGGTAGCTTCCTGCTGGCATTACCCATCAGTTCAGCTACCGGAGAAGCGGTTCCTTATATAGATGCTTTATTTACGGCTACCACATCCATCTGTGTGACCGGTCTGGTGACGGTTCCCACATATTCCACCTGGAGCGTCTGGGGACAGATCGTGATCCTGTTTCTGATCCAGTTGGGAGGTCTGGGAGTCATTACGGTCATGTACGGTGTGATGATGGGACTGCACAGACGACTGGGACTGGGTAACCGGTGGATGCTGCAGGATGTATTTAATCTGAATAATATCTCCGGAATCGTGAAATTCCTCCGCAAGGTTCTCATAGGTACTCTGGTGGTGGAGGGATGCGGAGCTCTTTTGTACATGACAGTATTTGTGCCGGGATACGGACTCAGAGGCATATGGATTTCGATTTTTAATGCCGTATCTGCCTTCTGCAACGCTGGAATGGATATTATGGCGGAAGACAGTCTGTGCGGCTATGTATTTCAGCCCATGGTCAATCTGGTCACGATGCTGTTGATCATATTGGGAGGTTTGGGCTATATCGTCTGGTGGGATGTACTGCGGGTTTTGAAAAATATCCGGAGCCAGAAGCTGAAATGTTTCCGACTGCTGACACTGCACAGTAAAATAGCACTCACGGTGACAGGAATACTTATTGTAGTGGGAGCGGCGGCATTTTATATTTTTGAATACAATAATCCTCTGACGATGCAGGATTACACGGTGCCGCAACGGATCTGGGCATCCCTGTTCCAGGCAGTAACTACGCGAACCGCAGGTTTTGCCACAATTCCACAAGAGGATCTGACCAATACCTCTGCGATCATTTCGGTGCTTTTGATGCTGATCGGCGGCTCTCCGGTGGGAACCGCAGGAGGAATGAAGACAGTTACGATCGCAGTGCTGCTGGTATCTATGTTTGCCACTATAGGTAATAAGGAGGATGCGGAGCTTTTTGGGAGAAATATTCCGAAGCAGGCGGTGAATAAATCGGTAGCGGTTGTAGGTATGTTTTTTATCATTGCGTCGTTGTCCACAATTCTTTTATCTGCAGTGACAGATGCGGATGTGATAGATATTGTGTATGAAACAGTGAGTGCCACAGCTACTGTGGGATTAAGCAGGAACCTGACTTCCATGCTGAATCTTTGGGGAAAACTGATTATTATCGTGACCATGTATCTGGGAAGAGTCGGCCCCATATCTCTGGTAGTGGCATTCAGCACGCAGAAAAAGAACAAAAATATTGTGAAGAACCCGACAGAAGAGATCAGCGTCGGATAAAGCAGATCGAAGCAACAGGAAGGAAGAGACTATGGGAATCAATCAGACCTATGCAGTATTTGGACTTGGAAGATATGGAAGAAGTGTGGCGAAGGAGTTGGCAGAGAACGGCGCAGAGGTGGTGGCGGTAGACAATAGAGAGGCAGTTGTCAATGCGGCAATCTCAGAGATTCCATACTGTAAATGTGCAGATGTTACAGATCCGGAAGCGTTGAGACAGATCGGTATTGCGAATATTGATGTGGTCATTGTGACCATGGCAAATCATCTGGAAGCCAGTGTTATGGCAACCATGCTGTGTAAAGAACTGGGCGTAAAGACCGTTATCGCCAAATGCGCCACTGAGATAAACTGCAAGATCCTTACGAAAGTAGGAGCAGACCGTGTAGTATTCCCCGAGAGTGAGTCAGGGATCCACCTGGCCAAAAATCTGTTAAGCTCCGGTTTCATGGACATTATCGAATTGTCCCAGGATGTGTCTATGGTGGAAATGGAAGTCAAACAGCAGTGGATCGGGAAGAACCTGATCGAGCTGAATCTGCGGAAAAAATATTCCATTAACGTGGTGGCGATCATCGAAGGAAAAAATGTAAATACCAATATCGATCCGGAAGAACCTCTGACACAGGATATGCGGCTGATCGTTATTGCCAACCGGGCAAAACTCAATAAACTGAAATAGAATAGCTGCGAGCTATAAAAAAGTGAAACTTCTGACGGTGCACTTGAGCACAAGACAGAATGTTTCACTCTTTTTTTTATACGGTGACAGCCATCTGGAAAGCTGTAAACAGGTGATCAGTTATCTGCCCGGAAAGTATTCTCGTTAAAGGCACCCTGCTGCTTAGCCACGATAGTGGTACATACGGCATCACCGGTGATATTGACAGCGGTACGCAGCATATCCAGGATACGGTCGATACCCATGATCAGTGCAATGCCTTCGGTAGGCAGTCCCACGGAGGTCAGTACCATGGACAGGGTGACCAGACCGACACTGGGGACACCGGCAGTGCCGATGGAAGCGATCGTCGCGGTGGCAATGACGGTAGCAATGGCAGCCGGGGTCAGAGGAATACCGTAAGCCTGTGCTATGAAAACAACTGCTACGCCCTGCATAATGGAAGTACCGTCCATGTTAATGGTGGCACCCAGAGGAATCGTAAAGGACGAAATCTGTTTGGAGACACCGATTTTTTTATACAGAGTGTCGATAGACAGAGGGATCGTCGCATTACTGGTGGAAGTGGAGAAGGCAAAGGTCATAACCGGGAAGAACTTTTTAATGAACTTAAAAGGATTCAAGCGGGTGAACACAAACAGCATGACCTGATATACCACGAAACACTGTACTGCCAGCGCCAGAATGACACTTCCCATATATTTCAGCATAGGCACAAAAGCGTCGAAGCCGATGCCTGCGAAGGTCTTCGCAATCAGGCAGAAGACACCGACAGGGGCAGCTTTCATGACTGCAATCGTCATTTCCATCATAATGTCATTGAACTGACTGAAAAAGTTCGCCACAGTGGAGACCCGGTTGCCCATGGCAGCCAGAAGAATGCCAACAAATAAAGCAAAGAAGATGATTGGCAGCATATCTCCGGCGGACAGAGAGGTAAAAATATTTTTCGGAATAATATTCAACAACGTCTCCGCAAAATCTACCTGGGTGGTTGCGACTTCGGTGGCATCCTCCGGCAACGCAATATTTAAACCGACGCCGGGATTGATCAGACTGGCAATACCCAGTGCCACGCAGATCGCCAAGGCAGTGGTGCACAGATAGAACAGGATCGTTTTCACACCCACAGTTCCCAACGTTTTCGTATCACCGATGGCCATTGCGCCGCAGACCAGGGAGCAGAATACCAGAGGGACCACCAGCATCTGCATCAGGCGGATAAAACCATTTCCCAGTACATAGAGAATACCGTTGATCAGAATCGTATCTCTGAAGTACCCTTCCGGCATATAATAATGGATCAGTACACCACATACCGCACCGGTTAACAGGGCGATAAAGATTTTGGTGGACAGACCGAGTTTTTTCTTTTCTTTTTTGTGTTTTTCCACTATTCCAGTCCTCCGGTTTCTTTCATGTAGGAAGCCAGTGTCTCTCTCCAGCCACTGGGTTCTTCGATGCCGGTGAGACGCAGCATCATATTATCCAGTACGGAATATTTCTCCGGGGTGCCGTCTTTTACTGTGACGGTAAGCCGGTCCTCTTTTCCGGCAAGACGCAGGATCTCTTTCGCAAATTCCAGGCGTGTGCAGGAACCGCCACTGCATACGGCGTGATAGATGCCGTAATGATCGTTGTCGATGAAGAATTTCACCACCCGGGCAAGCTCTGCGGCGGAGGTAGGTACCGCACGGTCGTTATTTAGCAGTTCCATAGTAGATACCTGGGAGTCCGCGGCAGCTTCCAGTACTTCATTCAAAAAGTCTTTGCCGATGCCGTAGATCCAGGAACTGCGGATAATGACATAGCGGGTCATCAGTTGGATGACGAATTTCTCTCCGGCATATTTGGATTTCGCAAACAAGCCCACAGGATTTACATCATCGAACTCATTATAGGGTGTGTCGGATGCGCTGGAAAATACATCATCCGTAGAGATCTGGATGAGTTTTGCCTGAATGCTTTCCGCAGACTGCGCCAGATTCCTTGCACCTACGGCATTGACCTTGTAAGCCATATCCGTCTCCGACTGCGCTGCACCGGCGGAAGGATGATATCCTGCACAGTTGATGACGACATCGGGACGATTCCGGTGCATGAACAGGGAAACTGCATGTTCATCCGTGATATCCAGCTCATCCTTGTCGGTCTCGTATAATTCATATTCCATCATGTCTAACAACCTGATCAACGCCTGCCCCATGTGACCGAGGGAACCGACGATCCATATTTTTTTCATTGTATACCTCCTTTATTTTATATAATGTTGGGTTTTGTAGAAATGATCAAGAAAATATCTGGGAACAGTATAGCATACGATACCGTGCGAAAGAAAGCACAAAAGAGAAGTGAGAATAATTTCCTTGGCATATATAGACTGACGATATATATTGTGTGTAGAAAGCCCATATAGAGAGGAGCGTATACATATGGCAATCGATAGGAATCTGGTACAGGGAAGTATGGCAATGATGATCCTGCGTCTATTGGAGACCAAGGACATGTATGGCTATGAGATGATTGAGGCACTGCGAGAGAGATCTAACAATGTCTTCGAACTAAAGGCCGGGACACTGTATCCTCTGCTGCACTCGCTGGAGAGCCGTGGAGATGTGGTGTCTTACGAGGACAATACTTCCGGCAAGACGAGAAAATACTACCAGCTGACTCCTGCAGGAAAAAAGCATGCGGAAGAAAAGAAGAAGGAATGGCAGGAATACCAGACTGCAGTTTCCGGAGTGTTGAGTCTTCAGAGAGGGTGCTGATTATGGGAAAGGAAGAAAAAAGGGTAGTGCTGGCAGCGCATGAGGAGGCAGAACAACCGGCGGCGGAAGAGAATACGGATTGGCGGAATGCCGGAAGCATCCGGGATTATCTGGATGCCATAGGAGAACAGATCGAGAATCCCCATGCCAGATGCGCAATCCGCAGGGAGATTGGCAATCACATTGAGGAACAGACGGAGGACTACCACCGGGAGGGAATGACACCCCTGGCAGCCGCACAGGAAGCGGTACGCCAGATGGGGGATCCGCTGCAGACCGGCAGGGAATTGAACCGGATCCACAGGCCGAAGTTTCCGACAGTGTTGTTTGGCATCACGGTGATACTGACACTGGTGGGAATTGTCATGCAGGGAATCTTGTTTTCCCATATGGAGACGGTGGGAGCGGAAAATTATCTGCGTAATACGATCCTGTATAACGGAATCGGACTGTTGCTGATTCTCGGACTTCTCTATGGAAACTATATGAAATTGGTACGTTTCAGCTATGGGCTGACGGCGCTTTTTATAGCTGCAGGGCTGGCAGGCAGTATGCTGGGGACACATATGTGGAGTGGCAGTTATCATGACAGATACGAAGCTGTCTATCTGCTGTGGATGTTTCTTCCGGTTCTGTATGCCTTGCTTTTGTATCGCATGCGAACCTTAAGCTGGAAGGTAATCCTGATTCTGGATGCGGTGTATCTGGCAGCGGTGCTGCTGTTATCGCAGGATATTACCTGCTCTGCCGGTATGATGGAAGCTTTCTTGTTATCTATCGTAATTTTGTTCCTTGCCATCAAACGGGGCATTCTGCCGGGAAAAAAGAGATTACTCTATTTGGCGGCGGATGGTTTACCGGATGGGAAAAGGGGAGACCGGTTATATTGCCAGCAATATTCAGCAGGAACAGCATGGCTTTTCATTGTTGGGTGGGGGAAAGATCAGTGAGGCATTACTTTTTACCTCAGATCAAAATAACGGGACATGGTCCCTGTCACAGGAGAGCTGTACAACCTACATTATTCACAGCATTTTCCTGTGGTTTGGTATCATTGTGGGAGTATTGGTGATCGTGGCACTGTTTGCTTTTGCGCTTTATGCACTCCGTGTCGCTCTGCGTCAGAGTAATCGTGCGGCATTGCTGTTGGGCAGTGTGTGCAGTCTGAGCATCATGCTTCGGATCGTCAATGCGGTTCTGGTGAATTTTGGATTTGGCATTTACTACACCATATCCATTCCATTTCTGGCTTATGGGCTGGGGAACTGTCTGGCCAATTCCCTGATGGTGGGAGTGATTTTATGTGTCTTTCGTAACAGCAATGTCATGATGGAAGAGCTGGAAAGAAAAACTGGTATACAAACTGCCGATATAAAAAGAAGAGAAACAAAAACAGAATCGTAAACTTGTATAGGTACAAAGGTGTAATTTAGAATTTCATATTCATAGTGCATAAAAAACCCCCTTCAATAAGAAAGATAGTCCCCTTATCTTTGAAGGGGGCTTTTGCTATACTGTTAACATAAAGTTAAGGGGAACGCAAAAAACAGCTAAAATTAGCCTATTTATTAATGGAAGGGAAGGACGAAGAGAAGGTATGAGTGAAAAAGAAGTCATAGTATCCATGAAGGATATATGCAAAAGCTTCCCGGGAGTAAAAGCACTGGATCATGTACAGTTTGAATTGCGATCCGGAGAAGTCATGGCCCTGTTGGGAGAGAATGGCGCCGGCAAGAGTACGCTGATGAAGATTCTGAGCGGTGTGTATACCAGAGACAGTGGAAGCCTGGAAATCTTTGGCAAGGAGTATGGGGATCTGACACCGAAACAGGCACAGGAAGCCGGAGTTGCTATTATCCATCAGGAACTGAATATGTGTAAGCACCTGTCCGTAGCAGAGAACATGTTCTTAGGCAGGGAGAAGACAAAAGGTATTGTATTGGCAAACGGTGATATGGAAGCGGAAGCCTCCCGGATATTAAATGATCTGAAAATCGATATTGACCCGAAGCAGGTCGTGGGAGAACTGCCGGTATCCAAACAGCAGATGGTCGAAATTGCCAAAGCATTGTCGGTCAATGCGAGAATCCTGATCATGGATGAACCCACATCCGCACTGACAGCAAAGGAAATAGATGATCTGTTCCGCATTATTAAGGATCTGCGATCCAAGGGATGCGGTATTGTATACATATCCCACAGACTGGAAGAGCTTCAGCATATTGTAGACCGTGTGACCATCATGAGAGACGGACAGTATATTACTTCCATGAATTTCAAAGATACCACGATGGACCAGATTATAGCCAATATGGTAGGACGAGAGATCAAGGAACAGTTCCCGAGAGAGTCGTGTAAAAAAGGGGAAAAGATTCTGGAAGTCAAGGGATTAAACGCAGGTCGCATGGTGCGGGATATCAATTTCGCATTGTATGAAGGCGAGATCGTGGGCTTTGCCGGACTGATGGGTGCTGGAAGAACAGAAACGACAAGAGCAATCTTCGGAGTGGATCCAAAGGACAGCGGAGAGATCATTCTGGAAGGGAAAACATTAAAAATTACAAATCCCAATGATGCAATCCGCGCAGGAATCGTACTGGCACCGGAAGACCGGAAAAAGGATGGATTGTGTACCAAATTGAGCATCCGGCACAATATTGCATTACCTAATCTGGATATTCTCTGCAACAAACTGGGAGTAGTCAGCAGCAAGAAGGAAGATCAGATGTGTGACGAGGCAGTAGAAAACCTGAAGATCAAAACACCGAACGTGGACATCAATGCCGGTAACTTATCTGGTGGTAATCAGCAAAAGGTAGTCGTAGGAAAATGGCTGGCACGGAATTCAAAAGTCGTTATCTTCGATGAACCCACCAGAGGAATCGACGTGGCAGCAAAGGTTGAAATCTATAACCTCATGAACGAACTGAAAAAACAGGGAATTGCCGTAATGTTCGTATCTTCGGAGATGCCGGAAGTCATGGGAATAGCCGATCGTATCATTGTAATGTGTGATGGAAGGATTACTGGGGAATTGGATGCCAGAAACACAACGCAGAATGAGATCCTGACCCTGGCAACCCAGTTCGAGAAGAAGATCGCAGCTAACGCTTAAATTATAACCATAAGAAAGGTGAAAATATCATTATGAAAAAGCAAAGTCCGTTGAAAAGAATTTTTGCGATCAGAGGAATGGGAGGAGCCCTTACCGCTTTTGCCGGTCTGATCATCATCTATATCGCTTTTGGTATTATAAATCCGGCCGTATTTTCCGGTCAGAATGTAATGAACCTGTTACGATCCATGTCAAAGTATCTGATCATTGGTATTGGTCAGAGTTATGTGCTGATCACCGGTAATATCGATCTGTCCATTGGATCTGTGGTAGGTATGAGTGCCATGATCGCAGCAACACTGATGACCATGGGTGTGAACCCTGTAGTAGCTATCCTGATTACTTTTGTATGTTGCATGATCATCGGGGTACTGAATGGTATTCTGGTAGGTAAGTGGAAACTGCCTCCCTTCATTGCTACTCTGGGAACCATGTTTGTAGCAAGAGGTGTTGCTTACATGGTAAACGGCAACCGTAATACGGATGCCATCGCATCCGGTGTCGGCAAAGATGCCGGAGAGACTTTCCAGAATGTTTTCTACTATGGTAAAACATTGGGCGTTTACAATACTTTCTGGATTGCAATTATTATCTTTATCGTATTCTTCTTTCTGCTGTCCAAAACACGTACCGGCAGACATATTTATGCCATCGGTTCCAATGTGGATGCAGCAAAGCTGTCCGGCGTCAGCGTAGTAAAGACCACCACCAAGACCTATCTGGTCAGTGCATTCTGTTCTTTTGTGGTAGGATTGATCCTCTGCGGTCAGGCCGGAATGGGTAACATGGAAGCCGGTAACATGTACGAGATGTATGCGGTAGCCGCAGGCGTTATCGGTGGTATTTCTCCTTTGGGAGGAACCGGATTGCTGTTGGGAACTCTGGCAGGTGCTTCCGTATGGCAGACACTGGAGAATGGCCTGAATATGATTGGCGCCCAGGTAGGTATCCAGAGACTGGTTATCGGTATCATCGTAGTGTTTGCAGTACTTCTGGATGTTGTTGTAAGGAATGGTGTATTTAAGAAGAAACCGGCTAAGAATTAGACATCAATTAAGATGCTAAGATAAATCAATGAACACTTTTAAGGAGGGTTTACAAAATGAAAAAGGTATTATCAGTAGCTTGTGCATTATGCATGACAACAGCAATGCTGACCGGATGTGGCAGCAGCAACAACGCAGGAACCGCAGCCACCGGTGAGGCACAGAACAGTGCGGCAGCATCCACCACCACAGAGCAGGCTTCAACTGCAACAGACGCAGGAACCACTCTGATCGCTCTGATCACCATGGATTCTCTGGATCAGCACTGGGTAACTCTGAATGAGGGCGCACAGAAGGCAGCAGCAGAGCTGGGTGTAACAGTTCAGTTTATGGCTCCCAATACCAAGGATGATGCTCAGCAGATCGAGTGTGTAAACAACGCAGTCAGTGCAGGTGCACAGGCTATCATCGTAGCAGCAAACGGTCCCGATGCGATTTCTTCCGCACTGAGAGAGGCATCAGATGCAGGCGTTAAGCTGATTTACGTAGATTCCCCTGCGAACGTATCCGCAGAAGCTACTTTCTCTACCGACAACAATGCTGCAGGTAAGACAGCAGGTGAAGAGATGAAGAAAGCATTGGCAGATGCAGGTGTCACCAGTGGTTCCATTGGTATCATCAATGTAAATGCAGCAACCGATTCCTGCGTTATGAGAGAAGAAGGTTTCCGTTCTGCATTTGAAGGAACTGATTTCGAACTTCTGGAGACTCAGTACGGCGAAGGCGATGCAGCAAAATCCCAAAGTATTGCAGAGAACTATATTACCCAGGGCGTTGTAGGTATCTTCGGATGTAACGAAGGTTCCACCACCGGCGCCGGTAACGCCATCAAGGCTTCCGGTAAGGATAACGTAATCGGTGTAGGCTTTGATAAGTCTGATGCTATCCTGGGTCTGATCGATGACGGATATCTGCTGTGTACCATGGCTCAGAATCCCGATGTTATGGGTTATGAAGGTGTAAAAGCAGCTGTAAAAGCCATCAATGGTGAAAGTCTCGGTGGTGCTGTAACCGATACAGGAGTATCTGTTCTGACCAAACAGCAGTAAGCAAAATCTTTTCTCTTCCATAAATATAAAAATTCAACAGGAATATCCGGAAATATGGGATATTCCTGTTGAATTGCATTTAAACGAGTGCTAAAATAAATCTATATTTATGGAAAAAAAGGCTAATAATGAGGATAAAATTATGTGGAAGGTAATGATCGTAGATGACGAGAAGCTGATCTGCAAGCTTGTCCAGGCATTGGTCGAGTGGGACAAACTGGGAATGCAGATGGCGGCACAGGCAGAAAATGCCATACAGGCACTGGATATGCTGCAGCAATATAGACCGGACATTCTGATCACGGATATTCGCATGCCGGGAATGGACGGGCTGGAGCTGATAAAAAATGCAAAAAAGATATGTCCGGAACTGGAAATCATCATTATCAGTGGATATGCACATTTCGAGTATGCACGAAATGCGCTTTCCCTTGGTGTGGGAAATTACCTTTTAAAACCTATTAAACAGGACGAATTGAACGAAACACTGCGAAAAATTGGTGAGCGGCTGGATGCAAAGAAATCTGCCCAGGGTATGGAAATGGCTGAGCGGAGAGTCAGTGAGAGCGATGTAAATCGCCTCAGATATGCGTTGCTGAAGGATCTTGTAGAAGATGCCTATAATCCAACCGCAGTGCAGCTGCAGGAGAACTATTATTTTAAGGCGGAAGCTGATTGTTATCAGGCCATAGTGGTGAAAGCAGGATATGATCCGGAACAAATGAGTAAGGCAGCACAGACTGTGATCTGTGAAAAAACGAAAGAGTTGTTCTATCATTGCCTGTCAAAAAACTGTAATGACTGCCTTTTTGATTATGTGAAAGATTCCGGGTATGGTATTCTTAATTTTATAAAAGAAGATACGGATAAAATAAGAACTTTGCTTTTGGAATTTTTGCGACAACTGGAAGCGAACCGTTCCATGTTGGGACCGGTAAGATTTTCACTTGCCATTGGCGGTGTGACAGTGGATGCGGAACAATTGACCGCATCCATAAGAAAAGCAGAGCTTGCGATTCGGGAGAGGATCGTGGAAGGCTGGGGAAGACTTCTGGAAGAAGTACCTCCGGCATCCGGATTACCAATGCAGGATATTCTGGATCGATATTGTAAAGAAATGGAACATGCCATAGAAGTTCTGGATCCGGCAGAAGCCAGCAAGTGCGGAGAAGAACTGAAAAATGCGGTGATGAGTGTACCGGATGTCAGAGGACGGGAAATTCAGGAAACGGTGCTGTCAGCAGGAAGATTTTTTATTGTGCGTGTAAGAGCTACATCTCCCACTATATTTGAAGAAAAGTGTATGCATTGTGGCTCTGCGGAAGAATTGTTTCATGAACTGTCAACGCTGCAGGAAGAACTGATGACAGAAGCTCTGGAAGCCAGACAGGGGGAGACTTCCCGGCCGATCCGCCAGGCAAAGCAGTATGTTCACAAACATTATGCGGAAAATATTACATTGGAAGAAGTATGTGACCATGTGGGTTTCAGTGTAGCATATTTTAGTGCCCTATTTAAGAAGGAAACAGGAGAAGGGTTTGCCAAATATCTGATGCGGGTAAGAATGGATGAGGCTAAAACGCTGTTGAGAGAAACAGGATTGTCTGTGACCGAGATCTGTGAGCGGGTAGGATATAATGACAGAAAGCATTTTACCCAGACTTTTCATAAGATTGCCGGCGTAAATCCGGCAGAGTACCGGAAGCTGTACGGTTGAGAGGAGAGCGTATGAAGCAGGGAAAAATGCATTATCTGAACTTTCGGACATTGTGTGCGTGGAGTTTTATGGTGTTGTTTCTGGCTGCGCTCTTGGGATATCTTATCTATGAAAAAATCAGGGGGAATGGGGCAGGCTGGTTCCCGGTGATCTTTGGAGGGTGCCTGTTGGTGCTTGGTATCTGCTATGCTGTAGTGGAGATATGGCTGCCTTACCGGCGTATCGAGAAGCGGATAGAATTATTTCTGGACGGTTATACCACCAGCAATCTGGTGGGAGAAGATGGGATCCACATTTCTCCGGAGCTGGAGAGTCTGGTCAGCAAAATGCAGTATCTGATGCAGTCACAGGAGATGCTGAACCTGAATAAGAGACAGGCACAGTATCTGGCATTACAAAATCAGATCAATCCCCACTTTTTATATAATACATTGGAGAGCATCCGTAGTGAGGCACTGATTGCAGGACTGGTAAGTGTCGCAGATATGACAGAGGCATTGGCCACTTTTTTCCGCTATACCATCAGCAAAGTAGAAAATCTGGTGTCAGTGGAAGAAGAATTGCAGAACTGTATGACTTATTTTAAAATTCAGCAGTATCGTTTCGGCGACAGACTGCAGCTTTCCGTTGAATGTGATCCCGAGGAAAAAGCAGCGATTTACAGCTGTCGTATCCCCAAACTGACCTTGCAGCCGATCCTGGAAAATAGTATCATTCATGGGACAGAGTGCAAACTGGGAACGGGACATATCCGGATCCTACTGGAAATGACGGAAAGTTGTCTGCTTCTGTGTATCTCGGATGACGGCAACGGCATGGAAGAACGCAAAGTAGCGGATATCAATGAAAGATTGCAAAAAAGCGGAGGTATTCTCGCAACGGGAGAATCCGAGACAAAAGGCGGGATCGCACTGGTAAATGTCAATAACCGTATCCATTTACTATTTGGAGAAGAATATGGAATTCATGTGTATTCTATGCCGGAGATTGGCACGGATGTGAAGATAAGAATTCCTGTAATCTACAGTGATCGTAATCTGATTCATATGGAAGAAAGGCAGGAAAACTACTGTTGATCAGGGAAGTGCTGCGCATGGAGAAGGTGACCTACAAGGAACAGGGAAGAATTCTCCTGGATAATTTTAATATAACGGTACGAAAGGGAGAGGTATTCGGTCTGATCCCGGTCAATCGTTATGGAATGGATGCTTTTCTCAAACTGTTGCAACAAAATATGCCGCTTCACTACGGATATGTATATTATCGTGAGCAATTGGTCAATCAGTGGCAGAGGTCGCATAACCGGACGAACAGGATCAGTATCATCCGCAACAAAAGCAGTCTGGCGGAGGATCTAACCGTGGTAGACAATATTTTTGTCCTGCGGAGAGGATTTCATAAGTATCTGATTCATCCGGGAATGTTGGAACGACTGCTGCAGCCTTTTCTGGATGAAATCGGGATCAATATCCCGGCGGGGGCTTATGTCAGCGAACTGACAATATTTCAAAAGTTTGTGACAGAAGTTTTGAAAGCGGTGGTGGCAGGAAGTCAGCTGATCGTATTGGAAAATGTCAGTACTTTTATTAGCGAGAGCGAACTGGAGGAATTGCACAGGATCATACGACTGTACGCAGAAAGAGGAATTTCTTTCATTTACATCACGGCTCATTTTGAAGAAGCAACCTATCTGTGTGATCGTATGGCATTAATGGTAAACGGGCAGATCATCAAAACGTTTCAGAGAGGTGATCCGATTCCTGATACATTTCCGCTACAGAGTGTGGAGGAATATGACAGGTGGGTGAGATCTCAACATAGACGACAGGAAGCAGATACAGACAGACAGACCGTATTGATCATGGATAAGATACAATATGGTAATCTGAAAGATATTACGATTCGGGTCGGGCAGGGAGAATGCGTTGTATTGCAGGATCTGGATAATCGTTGCATTGCTGATTTTGTGGAGCTGTTTCAAGGAGAGATTCCAGAGAAAGGAAGCTTTTATCTGACGAAAGGGACACAAAAAAGTGAGAAAAACAGAGATATTGCGGTAATCCAGGAGCTACCCACAGAGACTATGCTGTTTCCTCATATGAGTTATTTTGATAACCTATGTTTTACCATGGATCATCGAATCCGGGGTGTGTGGAATCAGTCTGGAATCCGGAGAAGTATCCAGGAGGAACAAAAAGATCTGTTGGGGGAGGACGTATTTGACACTCCGGTGTGGAACCTGACCAGGCAGCAGAAGTATGATCTGGTATATACGAGAATTCTGATGCAGCATCCGCAGGTCGTGTTGTGCGTACAGCCGTTTAAAAATGCGGAAGTGTCCGTGCGCAGTCATATCTGGGAGCTGATGGAACGGTTTTTGAAAAAAAATATTGCAGTGGTGATCCTGGCGGTGAATCTTGCCGATTCTCTGGCTCTGGCTGACCGTCTGATCCGGATACGGAATGGACAGATTCAGGAAATCTATGATCAAAAGGATTTCTCCAGATTGCCAGAGCATACACCCTGGCTGCATTTATATCAGAAAACCTATGGGAATAGATCGGAAGATAAAAAATAAAAAGAAAGAAGGAATCACTATGAAATTGGGAGCATTAGAAGCGGGCGGAACAAAAATGGTCTGTGCCATCGGAGATGAAACAGGAAAGATCTATGAGCAGGTATCTATAGCTACAACGACGCCGGAAGAGACCATTCCGAAATTGATCGCATATTTTCAGGACAAGCAGATAGACGCATTGGGAATTGCAAGTTTTGGACCGGTGGAACTGGATCCAGCATCGGAAAAATATGGATATATTACTACCACATCTAAACTTGCATGGACAAACTTTGATTTTTTGGGAAGCATGAAAGCAGCGTTAAAATGTCCTATGGGATTTGATACCGATGTAAATGGTTCAGTACTGGGTGAGGTTACTTTCGGGCAGGCAAAAGGGAAACATTGCGTCATGTATTTGACCGTGGGAACCGGAATCGGAGCAGGCGTGTATATTGACGGGAAGCTGCTGCACGGTATGCTTCATCCTGAGGCAGGACATATCCTCATCACAAAACGGGATACAGACCATTATGAAGGAAAATGCCCCTATCACAAGGATCATTGTCTGGAAGGAATGGCGGCTGGTCCTGCCATAGAAGCCAGATGGGGCAAAAAAGCAGTGGAACTGGCAGATTGTCCGGAAGTATGGGATCTGGAGGCAGACTACCTTGCGCAGGCATTGACAAATTATGTGATGGTACTTTCTCCGGAAATGATCATTCTCGGAGGCGGTGTCATGCATCAGGAGCAACTATTCCCATTAATACGCAAAAAGCTGATTACCTATATCAATGGCTATGTGATAACAGAAGAACTGGAGGATCCGGAGCATTATGTAGTACCTGCGTCACTGCATGATGATCAGGGCATCATGGGATGCCTGGAACTGGCGAGAAGAGCATTGGAGGGATAATCTATGCCTTTATGGAACAAAAGAGCGGTAAGCAGCGGACAAACAGAAGAATCATATAAGGAACAGCTACAATCCTTGAAACAGACTGTCAATAATCTGGGATTGGTATCCGAACAATTTGAAGGTGCGGCAGAGGGGCTGACAGAGTCCTCCGATAAGGTGGGACATGGCGTACAGGTGCTTGCGGAAGGTGCCTCAAGGCAGGAAAGAGATGTATTGCAATGCCGGAAAATAGCCGAGGAATTCACAGCGAAGATCACGGATATGGATCAGGAGACTGCAACTATGCAGACACAGGTTCAGCAGATGCAGCAACAGAGTGATCTTGGCAGACAAAGAGTGGAACATCTGGGGAAAACACAGGAAAAACTCAAAGGTTCCATGGATACGATCACAGAAGAGATTCGTACGCTTCTGGATAAAAATGCAAAGATTGAATCTGTCACAAGTGTTCTCTATAGTATTGCCAAGCAGACGAATCTGCTGTCTTTAAATGCATCCATCGAGGCTGCCAGAGCCGGGGAAGCCGGAAGAGGATTTGCTCATGTGGCATATGAAGTACGAAAATTGTCGGAGGAATGTCATAAGGCAAGTCAGAGTATCAATGCATCCATTCAGGAGATTATAGGTTCGTTAACAAAACTGAAAGAGATCATGGAGGAATCCGATGCAGCTTTTGAAGCACAGAAAACCGCGGTAGGGGATACAATTTCTTCCTTTGAAAATATAAATCACAGTGTGAAAGAACTGGCAGAAGCGCAGTTTTTTTTCACAGAACGTATGGATGAAGTCAATGGGAAGAAGGAAGAGCTACTGGAAGTCATGGAATCTATTGCAACAATCTCCAGTCAGGCATCGGCATCCTCGGAAAACGTGGCGGGAATTACTGCAGAACAGAAGCAGAATGCCAGCCTTATGGGGCATGTATCCGAACGATTGAACAGCGAATTAAATCAGCTGAATGAAATCCTGGCTAATATACCGGTGGATTATGCACCGGTACAGCGCAGGAAAATTGCCATGGTATGGGATCTGGATGATCCTTTCTGGTATCCGGCGACGAAACAGGCCTATCGCACTGCCAAAATTCTGAATTTTGATATTACGGTATTTGCACCTAAGGGAAGAGGAGAAGCAGGAACTCTGGAAATGGTGCATTTTCTGAAAAAGGTGTTGGAGGAGCGTTATGATGGAATCTGTATCTCACCCATTGCGGATCTCAGAGTGGAAAAATTGCTGCAGAAGATGGCAGAGAAGGGTGTGGAGGTGATTTTCATCCTGTCTGCATTTGATAGTGTTCCCTATCGCACACTCATCGGAACTGACAGTTATCAGTGCGGACGGAGTACCGGAGAGGCTGTGAGAGAAGCCTTGGGAGCCGACGGTGCCGTTGGCATTATCAAGTGGAAGGATAACCTCATTGAGACTGTAGAGGACAGATACCACGGTGTTGTAGATGTTCTGAAAGAAAACAGAATTCCTTATTATGATATGACCGGTCCGGGAGAACCTACTGCTGAAGAAGCAACAAAATTAACTGACCGGCTTCTTACGGAGCATCCGGATATCTCTGTACTGTGCGCTACAAATGTAGGATGGGGATTGGCTTTTGCCAGATATCTTAAGTCCAAAGGGAAGAAGGTAAAACTGGTAACAGTGGACTTCACGGATGAAGTTGGAGAATTCATGAAGGCCGGCTATGTAGATGCTGCAATTGCGCAGCGTCCGGAGAGCTGGGGATCCATGACACTGGAAAAAATAGAGGCAGTATTTGAAGGACAGAGTATACCCAAAACCATTGACACCGGAACCTATCCGGTAACACCGGCCAATATCAGAATTTATGTGAAGGACTGATCCCGTTTCTTGCGGTATTGCAGCGGCGACATCCGAAAAGAAGCGTGAAAGCTACGGATAAAATGACTTACATTAGAAAAGCCGGACTGCAGGGCAACCTCTGTAACCGGCAGAGAGGTACTCTCTAACAGATGGCAGGCATGGGTCAGTCTCAGATGCATCAGGTATTGCGTCAGGGTCAGATGAAAGTGTTGTTTAAAATAGCGGGACAAATATTTTTCGGATAAATGAAATTGCTCTGCCAGGGTTTCCAACCGAAGGGGTTCCGTGTAGTTATACTGCAGATAAGTCAGTATCTCACGCTGCATCGGATCGTTCCTTTTGGAGCCCATCGGGTTAATGGTTCCACAGGAAGCAATTTTTTGTATAAGTGACAACAATAAAATACGTAATCGGAAATACCCACTCAATGTATTTGGAAGCTGTCTGACAGACAGGATCTCACAGATGAGAGAAATGATGTCAGGACAGCTTTTTTCGTGGGAAAGATTATGATGCAAAAGCAATTCATGGTTACGCAGGGGAAGGAGAAACTCCGTTTCCAACAGATCGTCCGTCTGAAAGGAAATAAATTCCAGTGGAAACAACAGGGTATGATAGTCTACGCCCGGAATTGCGGAACCTATAAAATGAAGCTCACCGGGATTCACAAAGAATACGGAGCCGCCGGCCGCTTCGTATTCTTCCCCTTCAATGATGACATTAAGAGAGCCGGAGCGGACATATATGATCTCGACCTCCGGATGCCAGTGGACAGGAATCTGAAAAAAAGCAGGCATATCATGCAGGTGATAACAGCTAAAAGGAAATTCTTTTGTTCCGTGAATGCGTTCTTCTCTTAATTCAGGGTACATAGGCAGGCCTTTCTGTGAAGTGGATCAGAGGATATTATGGTCAGATTACTATAAAAGTAGAAATAAGTCAATTTTCTGTGGTAAAAATGCAAGCTTTAGGAAAGATAAAGTAGTAATATGTAAAAATTAAAGGTACTATTCAGAATAGTATTCTGAATGGTTACAAAATGAAAATGCAAATTTATAGGAACCGCAGAAAGGATATAAAACATACGATGGAAGGACAGAATAAGTCATTATTTCAATTATTTGTACCACTGTGTCTGGAGACGATCTTTTACATGTTGTCCGGAATGGTGGATACCTTAATGCTTTCTTCTGTGGGAGATCAGGCAGTCGGAGCAGTCGGAACAGCAAATACTTATATTGGTGTATTTATTATTATGTATTCGGTAGTTTCTATGGGAATGCTGGCTGTGATGACACAGAATATCGGTGCGGGCAGACCGGGGATCGCCTGTCAGGCAAAGACTTTGGGATTATGGTTTAATGGGATCCTTGGTGTTGTGATGTCTGTGTTTTTGTTTTTCTGTTCCGATGGGATTCTGTATGTGGTAGGTATTGCGCCGGCATTGAAGGAGCCTGCCGTACAATATCTGCGGATCGTAGGAGGCGGAAGCATACTGAACGCAATGATTCCCATACTGGCAGGATATCTGCGTGCGTTTGGATATACGAAACAGCCCCTGATCGCAACTGTAACAGGTAATATTTTGAACTTTATATTAAATGCCGTGTTTCTGTTTCATTTCCACCTCGGCGTGCAGGGGGTAGCATCCGCAACAGTGATCTCCAAAGTAGTGAATCTGATATTGATCGTGATCTTTGTACGGCGGCTGATCCCTGCAAAAAAATATTCGGAGAGGGTAAATTCCGGAGAGATTTTGCGGCAGATCATCCGGATCGGATTACCTTCCGCTTTGGAGAATATTATTTATAATGTAGCGATGACACTGGTGATCCGTTTTCTGAACCAGATGGATACAGAAGGAATCAATGTGGCAGCCCGCTCCTATACGGCACAGATCACAAATTTATCCTTCTGTGTGGGAAGTGCGCTTGCACAGGCGAATGCCATTATGACCGGATGGTATATGGGTGCGGGAAAATATGAAATATGTGATAAGCAGACTAAAAAATCTGCGGCGATCGGAGCGGTACTGGCGATGGGAACAGAATTTCTGTTTGCAGTCAGTGCCCCGGTCCTGATCTCTTTTTTCACGCAGGATAAGAGTATGGTAGAACTAGTGCAGAAGCTGATGTTTATTGATATTGCCCTGGAAGCCGGACGAGTCACAAATCTGGTATACGGGAATGCTCTGAAAACCAGTGGAGATGCTGTATTTCCGGTGATCCTCGGAGCTGTTTTCATGTTTTTGTGTGCAGCGGGAGGAACGTATCTGTTGGGGATACAGCTGCATCTGGCAGTAGTGGGTGCTTATATCGGTCTGACAGCAGATGAATGCAGCCGTGCGGTCGGCATGATGTTGCGCTGGCGGAGCGGAGCATGGAAGAAAAAAGGATTGATCGAAGATTGATCGAAGTGCAATAATAAGACGGTATACCGGCTGGCTTTTGCCCGGATGGGCATTCTCTTGCTTTTCGTAGCTTATCATAGCATAGCGCATTTTTTATAATTAAAATATTGACAATATGAAAAAATGTGTTATAGTTCTAAATGCAAATGCAACTCATTTGCATTTAGAACAAATATATGATTAAGTATTCATTTGATAAAGAAAGTATGGAAAGGTAAGAGTCATGTCGGAAGTTATTTTAGATACTTTAATAGATAGTATAAAGCTGGTACCATTTTTGTTCCTGACCTATCTGGCTATGGAATATCTGGAGCATAAGGCTGGCGAGAAGACCACACATATGGTGCGAAAAGCAGGCAAAATGGGACCGTTGATCGGTGGCGTGGCAGGTGTGCTGCCTCAGTGTGGATTCTCAGCAGCGGCATCCAACTTATATGCAGGCAGGGTGATCACCCTGGGAACACTGATAGCCATTTATCTGTCCACTTCTGATGAGATGCTGCCGATCCTGATTTCGGAGAAAATGGATATCCGCTTTGTACTGGGTGTGTTGGGAGCGAAAGCAGCCATTGGTGCCGTAGCCGGATTTGTGATCGATCTGTTGATCCGGGAGAGGAAGATACATCCTCATGACCATGTTCACGGGCATGAGGAAAATGATCATGAAGAGGAAGAGCACATTCATGAAATCTGTGAGCATGAGAACTGCCATTGTGAAAAGGATGGCATTTTTCTATCTGCGGTAAAGCATACGCTTCACATTACCTTTTTCATTATAGTCATTGGATTTGTTCTGAACACAGCACTGTATTTTGTGGGAGAAGATGTTCTGGCCGGACTGATCCTGAACCGTCCCGTACTGGGACCTGTGCTGGCAGGAGTGGTGGGACTGATTCCAAACTGTGCAGCATCTGTGACCATAACGCAATTGTATATCAGTGGTGTGATCAGCCTTGGAGCCATGATGTCCGGATTGCTGGTGGGCGCGGGAGTAGGACTGCTGGTGTTGTTTCGCGTGAATCCGGATAAAAAGGAAAATCTGAAAATCGTGGGAATTTTATATGTGATTGGCGTTTTAGCAGGAATTGTGATAAACTGGCTGTAGGCACAAGCAGTGCCAAAATAGAGAGCTGACTCTTTGACTGCTTGCAGGCATAAGAGGCAGATCCAATTTTGATAGGGCGACGCTCGTCCAGTGAGGGAATGCAGGGCGTTACCGAGCTGAGCAGCACTGCGGATGCCCAGGATCGCGATATTAAAGGACAGATATCTATGGAAGAACATAAATGTGAACACAATGATATTTCCTACCCTAAGGGATTGAAATGGACCAAACAGAGAAAATGCGTGTATCAGGTACTGGAGGAAGCGACCGAACCCCTCAGCGCCGTGCAGATTTACAATCGTATTGAGAAAGAACACGAAGGCAGCGATTATGCTGTATCCACAATCTACCGGATCCTGGCAACATTTGAAGAACACGGAATGGTAGAGAAGACTACGTTCATGGGAGACGGTACCGTAGTATACGAATTGAACCGTGGGGAACATACCCATTATGCGGTCTGCCTGGAATGTCATAAGCGGATTCCGCTGCCCAGCTGCCCCTTTGCACACGTACATCTGGAACAGGATACCGGAGATTTTACCGTTACCGGACACAAATTAGAGCTTTATGGCTATTGCAAAAAGTGTCAGGAAGCCCGTGAAAATCACTAATTTCACCTATTATATAAAAAAATCGAAAAAAATATTTAATTTTTTTTGAAAAAGTACTTGCATTATTTAAAATCATGTGATAACATATGTCTTGTCGTTGCGGGAGACACAACAACGACAAAGAAAATGCACCGCTAGCTCAGTTGGTAGAGCACCTGACTCTTAATCAGGGTGTCCAGGGTTCGAGCCCCTGGCGGTGCACTCGAGAGAATCGTTTTTGGAGACATAGGAGCTCCGGGGACGGTTCTTTTTTTGTCCCCAGAAACTCACTAGACACCCTGACCTCTTGTTAATGGTGTCTAGTAGCCACGCTGGAAGAATATCGGATCCAGCTGATACACCGGAGCACCGAGCAGCTTCATTTGTGCAGCCATGGCGACATAGGTTTTCGTTGCAGCATAATCATAATGCCCCAGGAACACACGTAAAAATTCCAGGTTACCGCCGCCGATCAGGTAGGAGATCGCAAACGTGTGACGGAGCAGATGCGCATGAAGCCGATCTATACCGGTGCTGATCTTCAGATCCTGAAAGATCATCTTCACCGTGTTAGATGTAAGCGGACACTCCGAATCCCGAAGCTGACGGAGCATATATCCGGAAGTAATACCGGTGCGCTGGTCATACTCCTGCAATGCGCTGATCAGAAAGTCCGGAACCAATACAAACCGGCTTTTGTTTTCCTTAGAATTGACGATGTGCAGGATGTTCCGCTCCGGATCCAGATGATGTACCTGCAGATGACACACTTCCTGTCGGCGCAGGCCGCAGTCAAGCAACAGGTGAAAGATACAATAATTCCGCAGCCCCTGCTCTGTGCCCCGATCGAAAAGCGCATCGATCTTTACCACATCCTCAACGAATAATGGCAGCTCAGCCACGGCATCATCCTTCGGCAGCTTCACACCCTTTAAATAATCCGGACTAAAGTTATTCTCATATGTCCAGTGCAGAAACGCCTTTACAGATCTGCAATAGCTCCGGATAGAAGAGTTCTTGATCTTCCTGGTACGCAGTTCCAGGATAAAATCCATGTAGACAGATCCAGTAAGTGCATCAAAGCTGCTCACGGCAGGATCTACCCGATAATGACTTTCCAGGAACCGGAAAAACAGATCCAGATCATCCGTATACTTAAGTATAGTATCCGTGCTGCAATAAGTACTCCGGTTGTTTATGTATACGTCACGGAGCTGTTGGATGGTCAAGTGAATTTCCCCCTTGCAAATCTAAGTTGTTTATACTATCATAATCGTAAAGAGTGCCGTCACTTTCATCCAGCAGACGGAAGCGGTGCTTTTCAGAAGATACGAAGACTCCGGAAAGTTCATCCTCATTAAACTGCCGGAGTTTTTTCTGTTTATATCTCTGCGCTTCCATGATGTCGTTATCATTCATCCGGAGAAGTGCTTCAAAGCAGTCCTGCAGAGGACTGTCCTCATTGATCCCACGCATATAGATGCCGAGGGTCACCGCTGACCCGATCACACGCTTTTTCATGGATTCAACGGAGAGCTTTCGGTTATAGTTTCTTACCAGCTTCACCTCATCCGGTGTCATTTTCATGTCAATACAGCGTGTGCTGCGGAGAGCTTTCCAAAAACCACAGTACGGTCTCCGGTACTTCTTGGAATCCCCGGTTTTCTCTACCATCTTAAAAACCCGTTCTGTCAGATAGTCAATGATCAGCTTCCGGTTATCCAGATAGTCATAGATCCGCTTACATTCTCCCTTGTTCCGGTGATCCTTAAACGGGATCAGATCATAGCTCTTGGAATGTCTGCGCATGGTCTGATATTCCACATTTACCACATAGTTGAGTTTTGGTGTAAGTTTATCAGCCAGCCGGATCAGAGCATCCTCTTCTATGGTCAGTGTACCATCCAGGATCTGCCGCACATAATTTGTATAAGACGGATCCTGACCGTGTTCCAGGAAGAACTCCAGTCTTGCAGTATACCGGTAAAACCAGTTCTTTTTCTGATAGCAGCGTTCATAGACCCATTTGTCATACTTGGAGATCATTCCGTTCATTTCCCAGATCTGGAAGAACCACGGCTTGTAATTCTGCTCGATGACTTCCCTGGTCTTCTGGTAGATCCGGACGAAAACCTTATCAGAACGCTTCCCCAGTGCCACGTAATCGATCTCATAATCCTCTGATCCGACTTTATTTGTAACGTAGGTTGCATTTTTGAAACGATCCACACGCATCTTATAAAAGTTCTCCGGCGCAAAGAAAGTCTCCGGATCTTTCAGGTAGTTGGAGTGCCAGCAGTAATCTACACGGTTCTCCTGGACAAAATCAATCGTAAGGCCGAAGTATTCCGCAATATTCTTAACATACCGGTAACTGTTTTCAAAGGCATCCCGGACACCCATGATCCAGAGCATGTAAGAGCGGATCTGCACCACGCACTCACAGGTGACCGACTCCCCACCGTCTGCCGCTTTCGGAACCACCGGAGCCAGAAAGATATCGAAGTACTCCGAATAACTCAGGCACGTTGTATAGAACCGGGAGAAAGTCACCGGCTTCAGATACAGATTCTTGCCAAGTTTCGGAAGATACAATTCCGGCTGATCTTCATTCCCGTTCAGATATTCATATTGCAGCTTAAAAAACTTGCGCATTTTCTCTACCTGCGGATCCTTGGATTTCAGCCGGAAGTCATTACGGAACTTCACGGAATAGTAAAAGGTATCTATGTTATGTAAAAATTTCTTCTGTGTATATCCAAACCACTCATGCTGATCCTCCAGCGACATATCACGGAATAGGATATTATCGTTATTTTGTCTTTTGTCGAGCATTTTTCGACCCCCTAAAACTTAATTTGTCGGACAAAATCGGCATTTTTGGAATTTTCCCCAAAAGCCGTTTCGGGGAAAAAAGTTTTCCACCGGTTTTGCCAGAATACAAGCACGTTTCCCTGTGTCGGACAATGGTTTTTGAGACCACGTATTACAGAGCGTGGCGCCAGCGCCTGCGCCGGCTTCGCGGGGCCCCTTAAACCCCGCTCATCCGTCTCATGCGCTGCACCTCTTTTTTGTTCGCTTTTTCGTCAATTAACTCAAAATGATTGTAGGAATCATAGAGTTCATAGACGGATTTCTTCGCCCAAAAGAAGTTGGAATCCACTGTCTGCTTCATGGGATACCACTTTTTAATACAGACGAACATATTCCCCCGGCTCAGGAACCCGAGCACAGCACCGATCTTTCCGGCGTTGGAGATCTTCCGGTGCACGAAATCGTACTCGATCAGTCCCCGGATCTGTCTGTCCAGCATCCGGTCAAACTGTGCGAGCAGGATCACGTCATAGCCATAATGCCGGTGCTGGGAGAAGAAGGACAGCCAGGCACGCCGATCCGGGGAAGAGTATTCCCTGGAGTTAAAAAGCAACTGTGCTTCGTCAATATATATTTTTACTTCTCCTTCCCGGAGCCTGCGGCCGAGATGCTTTGATAAACGACGGGAGAACCGGAGCAGCTTGTCCGGATCCAGGCGATGGTTTGGGACATAAAGGTATACTCCTTTACATTTCTTTACAGCTTTTGTGTTAAAGTAAAAGTTACCGATCACCACGGAATCCTTACGCTGCAGCCGGAGGGCAATCTCCCTGGCAGCATGGCAGCTCTTACCGGATCCGGGAGTCCCGGAGTACAAAGATATCATAATAATTCCCCCTTATTAATTACTCGATCAATTTCGCCCAACGGGCAATGATTGAGTAAAGATAATAAACACCAATGGCTACCAGCCAGGCAGAGCCGATGGCAACCATTTCAGATACAGGTACAAACCAGTTAATATAACCAAGATAAGGCAGTTTGCTGAACTTCTCGATTGTATCGGCAAAAGGAGAAGTCGGAAAAGCCTTCATCAGAAGATCTAAAAAGCCATTGAGTAAAGCCTGCATATCTGCCATAAAATCACCATCCAATCATTTTTTTCGTTTCAGCCATGAGCATAATCATAAAACAGCCAAGTTCCCCCAGTCGAAAGATCTCCATAATCGGATCCATCCAGGAGAAATCAAGTTCAAGAACCATGTCTATTCCCAGAAAATCAAGCTTGATCGGGATTTCAAAACAAGGAGCTACAGGATCCGCAGACAACGCCTGGATAAAATGTATAAAGTCGAAAGGAATACAGAAAGGGAAGATCAGCCGGAGATCTCTCTTATAAGCTTCCCCTTCCGTACCTTCGCCGGTTTCTGTCCCCGGTGTTGTAGAAGGCTGAGGGACAACCTCCGTCTTGGGAGCCACGTCCGTTATCGTTGAAGTCATAGTTTCCTTGTACGTTTCCGTATTAGCTTTTGTGTCCGTGCTGGTCTGCGGCAATGACTTCACGGCATTCGATACTGCAGTATTGATTCCCGGGAGCAAGGAAGGAGAGAACTTTGTCCCGGTTAATGGCTGCAGGACTTCAGGAACGGATTTCACAAGATCCGGGAAGTCATAGGCTTCACCGTTTAAAAGACCGGTCAAGTCACCTGTTTTCGCAAAAGAGATAGCAGCCTCCTCTGACGAAAAAATTGGAAGATTAGACGAAAAAGAACTGACATTAGAACAAAAGTTATTACTATAGCTATATCCTAAATCTGAATAGAAAAGAATATTAAACATATATGCAAGCTGAGAATCAGCGGGACCATATTTATAAAGCCAACTATATTTTCCATCATCCATACGAAAACAAACATATTTATATTCTGAAGTACCATCCTTAGTGTAAAATTTATGTCCATTAGAAATGTAATTAATATAATAGGTATAGTAACCACTATCATTTAACGTGTAGCCAGTATAATAACCTTGGTCAGTATAATAATCTTCCGCTGCCAACCCTTCCACTTTCCCTTCAAACAGATCCTTCACAAACGCACCGGCCACAGCAATCAGCGAAGTACCCAAGGACACAAGTGCAATTTTAGTAAACACTTTTTTCGGATTAGGAGAAGGAGAAGGTGTTGGATCACCACCTGATCCATCATCAAAACCTATTTCCTTAAGTTCTTCCCACTTCGCATCAAACATGGCTTTCATGTTCTTCACATATTCGTCATCTTTATCTACGGTTGGTTCGTCATCCGTATCGTTATATATATCCGGATCAAGGGTAATTGTTCCGTTCAAAAGCAATGTAGTAAACTTATCCCCGGAAAGCTTGTATGTCTGACCGTCAGCGGTCGTATATTCCACAAGTCCGCCAGAATATCCAGAATTGTGATAACTCTTAAAAGTTTCTCCATCGGTTGTCTGAAATTCAAAATCAACACCTTCAGACATACTGGTAACAAAATACCCCTGGACACCATCTCCGATAGCTTCCATGGCTTCTTTGTTATTAAATCCATTATTTGCACCGCTTACGTGCATTGCAGTCTCTGCGACTTGTAACAATACCATATAAAATTCTGCGGCAAGCTCCGGAGACATGGCAACAGTTGCGGATGCAGCCTTGACCTTCAATGTATTTCCACCCAGCACGCTGCCGATCACAATGACCATGGCAAGCAACAGCGCCGATATTCGTTTACTCATAAAATTCCCCCTATTCCAATCTGCCGGATGTATATAGACTGTACAAAGCATCCTTCCGAAAATCTTCTTCCTCACAAATAGCATTTACATCATCCCGCTGATCAGAGAAGTTCCTGCAACAGATCTTGTGCACTGGATCCACATTATCAGGATCACAAAACAACAAACAGTTCTTGCATTGTGTTTCATCGAAATAAACTACCATTCTACGATCACCCCTCATTCCCAAAAGACACATACTTACCACTGGCATCATAATAGCCATCATGGTTCTGCACCTCTGTAAAATATCTTCCGGCATCTGCATCCGAGACGTCATACTCTTCACAGACATCCAGATGCCCGGTTTCGTCGATATATCCACCTACATATTTGTCTTGATACCATTTTCTCATTCTTCCACCTTTACCTTTCTTGTCCGACAAAATCCCGGAAATTACCAGGAAACTGCAATGATTTTGTCCGACAAAGTTTGTCCTACAAAAGTCATACTGCAGAGTCGAAACTTCAGCAAAATTGTCCGACAAGATGAATTGATCACGAAATCGATTTTTCCATTTAGCAAGCTTGTCCTACAAAAGTTATGCGCCGGCTTTTTCTGATCAACAATTTTGTCCGACAGCACCAAAAAAGGGCGGGAAGCTTCAGCTCCTCACCCTTCCCGGTTAGAGATTATTCAGTTTTTATCCCCTACGCAGAGATCTCAGCCAGCCAATACCGTATCTGACAGCAACACCGGCACCGACAATGGCAACGGCTGCGGGTACCACGATACCCAGTACAGTGAAAACCTGACCCTGAACACTGGTGACGGCAGCCTGCATAATAGCAGCAACATCGAAAGATGCAGCAGCACCAGTTTCAGAAAGAGCAACTACAGATAAAATAGGCATAACATTATCCTCCTTCTTTATGATCTATGAGCCGGAATATGAAAAAACATCCATATCCGACCAGTATAGCTACGCATTCGCAGACGGCGCCGATAATCATACACTGCGATGCGATAGACACGTAAGTAAAAATATCCATCATTTCCTCCCGTTCCACAGGCCAAGCATGAACAGCATCCCGACAATGATACCAAGAAAGATAGATATCATTAGTGTGTTCTCTTGAACCTTGACGATCTGATCCTGAGAGACGGCAAGCTGTTCTGCCAGGGTATCAGCCTGTTCTGACAGATATTGATTCGCCTGCAGGAGATCTTCATGGATCTGCTGCAGAGCTTCGGAATAGTCCGGTGTATCTGCGGAGAAGACAACAGTGTAGGGACTGTTGCCTTCCGGAGAATCTACCGCAGCACCTTCACCGGTATCGCTGCCGGTTATCACTTCCGCATTGCCACCGGATACGGTGACAGGAAGGTAGACCGTGTCAGCTTCTGTATTAAGTAAAGGGGAATCCTCCCCGGGGGAGGCGGTCACAACCTCGTCCATTATTTAGCAGCCTTTCCGGGCTCCTTAGCTTCCGGAGCGGTCTCCGGCTGGATCATGCCCTGGACTACAAAGCCGGGAATCACTTTCGGCTTGATCTCCAGATGGGAGATAAAGGCAACATCACGCAGGCGGTTGACAGGTTTACCATCAGACCCTACAGTCATCTCAAAAGTACCTTCATAGAGCCCGGGAGCTACTACGATCTTGTTACGAAGCACAGATTCCACAGAGCACTTTGCACGCTGTACACCTACCGGCTGGGTAGGATCAAACTGTGCTTCAGATGCAAGAACTTCACCGTCTTCACCCCAGAACATGTAATGCACAGAGCATCCGGAAAGCTTGTTGCCTGCTTCGTCCTTCATGTCATACTGGTTAGCGAATAAGATCACGATTTTTGCTTTGTTTGTTAAAGTTACATTTGCCATTTTGATTTTCCTCCATGTTTGAAAAAGGGTTATTGTTTACAATATTTTCCATAAGGTCAAGTTCATAATGATACCGTCTGTGATACCAGGACATGACCTTGTAATAATCACCGCCGGTCTGCCTGCAGAGCAGCCGGATTGTCAGCGGTGTATAGTTATGCCTCCTTAAAAGCCAATCCAGAAAGGACTGTGAGACATCCGATTCCGTAAAGTCCATGACATCCTTGAACTTGGAAGTATCTATAAGTACGGTTGACTGTGACATAGGGATTATCCTTTCTATGGCTGCACGTCCGGGTCTACGGCTGTCCGGGTGTCCCTCCGGGGGGCGGGTCTCGCCCCGCTGGCGACAAGGGACTCGTCCCTTGACCCGTTATCACTGCCGTGAGGGCGCAGGGAAACAGCAGCAAGGGCGGCTCCTGTTCCCCTGGCGGGGAAGTGTCGGGGGAGCGGGTCTGTAAAGCGGCTTTCGCGGCATATCCTCACCGCAAAGGCGGCGGTTCCGGTATTCCACGTACCGCTTGACAGACAGACGCGGGGTTACGTGAAGGGCAGGGAGTTAAGGTATTCAAGGGCACGGTGCAGGTGATCCAGTGACCGGGCGACGGTATAGATCTGACTGTTCTGCTCCTGGATCTTTTTGCTGTTGGCTGCCATGCGCTTTTCATAGTCTGCCATATACACTGCCCTGGTCTCGTCACCGGAGCGGTATTCTTCCAGGATCCGGCAGAGCTTATCCGTCCAGGTCGTGCCCTTCTGGCTGTTTACATACTCGTCCAGATCTGCCGGGAGCCGGATCGACTTCTTGATCAGATCATCCGGCACTGCTGTCACCTCCCGGTATATCCTCAAGAGAGAGCTGACCGCCACAGGCTGCTTTGCGCTTTTCCTCAGCCTGTTTCATATAGTAATCATACAGATCCAGCATCTCCTCCATGCTCTCAGAGCAGCAGATTAACATCTGCCCCTGATCGGCAAAGCTATACAGTTTATAAAAGATCATGCTGGGATCAGACTGCAGTCGCTCCACTACTACATGTAGCGTACTGGCATCCACTGATACGATACGATTAGTACGGTAATAATTTACATGCACATCAATTAACATCAAACTTCCTCACTTTCTCCGGATCGGCTCCTCACTGGGTCTACCATCACCGGTCTTTTCTTCTCAACGCGTTTGTGCTACAATTTAGAGTATATATACTTTAGTAGGCTAAAATCTGTCCTACAAGATTATAATACTAGACTATATTCGAGATGTCAACACAAAAACTATACTTTAGTCGATATTTTTAGGGAGGATTTATGTCTATAGTCGAGAGAATAAAAGTAAGATGTAAAGAAAAAGGCACATCAATGAATGCTTTAGAAAAAGAATTAGGCTTTGGAAATGGATCAATACGACTATGGGATAAAAAAGAACCGGGATCCCAAAAAGTAATACTTGTAGCAGAAAGATTAGACTTAAGTCTAGACTGGCTCCTCACTGGTAAAGAATCCGGGAACCTGACACCAGAGGAGAAACTTCTGGTTGATTACTACCGCCGGGCAGATGACCGGGGCAAGCACTATATCATGCGAACCGCGGAAGGCGAAAGCGCGGAGCCAGAATCATCAACTTCAAAGCTTGGATAAATGACCACAGATAAGAGGGGAAAATGAATATCATATTACTAGGCATCATAATAATCGAATCAGCAGTACTATTATTGCTGGCAGTCAGAGGGGAACTAACATTACAGAAACAGGAACAAACAAAAAAGCCGGTAGAAAAAATACAGCCACCGGAAAAGAAAGAAAAGCCATCCACACCATACGACAGAGTATTAGAATTTTGTGATCAGGAGCCATTACCAGTATGTGAGTTTGAAAAAATAAACTTGATCCCTATAGGCACAATAGAAAAATGGAAGACCCAGCAGCCAGATCTTAAGTACCTGACAAAAGCAGCCTTGTACATGAAAGTCTCCCCATTCTGGCTAGAAACAGGCAAACCAATAAACAATATCACCATAAGAGAAGAATTTATCATATACATCCTACGCCATATGGATGAAGAACACTATAGAAAAATCGTGAATAGTTCTATACATGAAGCATTTACAATATTTGAGATAGACGAATAATTGTCCGACAAACGCACACGCAGCTGAACCCGATCCACGCTATCCTGAATTATTTTGTCCGACAAAATTCTCTTTACAATTCCGGGAACCCGTGTTATATTGACCTTAGGCAAAATTGAGGAATTCGACATGCATGTCGAACGACAAAAACCCCGGGCGGCATCCCGGGGTCTTTTGTTACTTGGCTGATCGTGCTATTTGTCCTCTCCGTCCAGCCATTTGCTTATGTAGTTGGCGGCTACACTTGCCATGACGGAGATAATAAAATTGAGGAATTCATGCATGTCGAACACCCCCTTCCTGTCGGGGTAACACGACAGAGCTATTATATCACACGGTTCTCGTAGCGTAAACCGCCAAAAAACGACTAAAAATACCCCTTAGATACCTTTTCTCTTAATCAGGGTGTCCAGGGTTCGAGCCCCTGGCGGTGCACTCGAGAGAATCG
>OMGY01000760.1_pt1 | contig 34932 bp, 36 predicted proteins | sample 1674461 | NCBI WGS metagenome assembly OMGY01 (sample SAMN05578579, study PRJEB25193) | human gut metagenome | biome: Human Microbiome; feature: human-associated habitat; material: feces | host: Homo sapiens | place: USA:Birmingham | reverse complement strand
CCTTTCGCCCATTTTTCCCGACCATTGAAAAAACCGCTTCGTTCTATGCCCCATAGTACGCTTTGTTTTTTCTTCATTCAGAAGGCTTATTTTTCTCGTATATTCATCTCTTTCGGAAGATTTGGCCTTAAATTCAGCTTTAAGCTGTTCCGGTGAGCGTAACTCACGCTGCACTTCAGCTAAATTAATTTTTACGCCATAGAAAGAGCTTTCCCCATCGGTTGAGAGTTCAGGAGAAAGATTCTGATTATAGAGTATAAGTTTTTCATCGGCAATCTTACCTATACTTTCCTGCCATCCTGACCTGTTCTTGTCGAGCCACTCGCAAAAAGAGCCTTTGCTGTTGTTTATCAGGACATTCAACGATTCTATTTCTGTGTCCACCTGTTTCCTGCAGCGTAAAATCTCATCAATTTTCGCATCATACTCTTTTTCAACTACCATAGTTTCCGCATCCGACTTCTGTCTAAGGCGGTCGCACTCCAACTTCAGACGGTCGACTTTCACAGCGGTATCCTTTTCTTCGGAAGATATGTTTCTCAACCGTTCCTCACAGTCACCTATCTCCTCCTTGAAATGAACAGTACACTCAACCCTTGTTTTCTGTTGTTTCAGGTTGGATATTTCTTCCAGTAACTGCTCCTTGCTGTCGGCTAGTGTTTTAAGTTTCTCTTCATAAACAGAGCGTATTTCTTCAGTCTGACTGTTGCTTTTCTTTGTCAATTCTGAAATCCTTTTACCAAGTTCATCTTTAAGGCATAATACCCTTTTGTTGATTTCATTCTCAAATCTTGCAAGATCGGCATCAATGCCCTGTTCCATCAAAGAGTATTTGCTTATTACATCCCGGTATGTACTCGTGAGTTCATTATATACCTTATTCAGAGACTCCAGTTCGTATTTCAGTGCCGGTTCCCTATTTACTCTTGATATAACCTCATCAATGTGTTCCTGTTCATAATATTTACGCTTTTCCCTTATCTTCTTAAGGTCAGATTCTATAATGCCGCTTAACTTTACAAGTTTGTCGCGCTCACTGTCAAACTTGTATTTTTCTTCCCCAAGTAAACGTGTAAATCGTTCAGCTTCCTCTTTAAGTTGCAGAAGCAGTTCCTCCAATTCGGGAAATTTCAGACGTGCCACCCTTTCAGAGTAGTTGAGCTGCTGTCTTCCGTTTTTAATCTGCTTTTCAGCAAACAAAAGCATTCTATAACCTTTTATTACTGTATCGGCCTGTTTTCTGACAGGTACCACACCATTCTTATCCTGCTTTATCCACAACATTACATCGGAATATTCCTGTTCGAAAGTCTCTATCTGATTCCGATAATAACTCAGGTCGACAACAAACTCATTATCATCCATTGACTGTATGATGGTATCCTTGATAAAATCGGCATCAAGCTTTGAGTTAAGGAATACATTCTGAATTGTACGCGGTATATTCTGATATCGCGAACTCTCTACAATTGCATACTTACGGAACTGAAGCAAATCCGGCTTTCTGTTGTTGCCGAATATTATATCACGAAACATATCATAGCCTGTAACCAGCGACGACACATTTGCACCCGATTCCGACACTCTTGTACGAATCACACTCCAGTCGGCCGAGACCTCGTTTTTGCCGTCAACAAACCACTCCTTACTATATGGAGCATCAATAAAGCGGAAAGCAGCCCTGCCCATCGACTTTGTTACAACTATGGTATAAGCACCGTTTTCGCGCATTACTTCATAAACTATATATGAGTTGGCAAACGGAAGATAGAAAGAATCAAAATTTTTCTTTTCTTTCGGTATACCCAATCTGAGTTTGTCTGCATTATAGAAAAACAAGACAGCCCGCAGAAGGGTACTTTTACCTACTCCCTGAGTACCAATAAAATGTACATTGCCGTCCAGCTTCACTTCAGCATACGGTACATGTGCGCTGTTCAGAAATATTATCTTATTGAGATATCTCATCGTTCATTTCCTCCGATATTGTTATGCAGTCCACCAAATCCTCCATATAGTGAAATGCCGTTAATACTTTATAAGTGTTATCATGTTCATTCTCAAGTTCTATCGTTCCTGCCTTTTCAAGTTCAGAAACAAGTTTCTCCACAACCTCATTATATTTCTTCTTATCCTGAAACAGTTTGGAAGCCTTATCCTTCAGCTCAATCTGGCAACTTATCTGAACTTCTATGTCTGCCGGCGGAACTTAAATCCGGGACCGAATGTAGCATCATACGTTTTAAGGAAACTTAAGTAGTCTATCCACTTCATAACTGCTTCAAGTTTGCGCTCAAGGTCGACTTTCGCCTCCTGGCGGGTGAACATATAATATCCGTCACCACCTTCGAGATAAAAACCAATGCCTCTATAATATTCGTAATAATCGGTCAAATCCTCTTCTATGGCATCATAGTATCGTTTTATTGCAGGAGAAACGCTATTTGCAGAAATAAATCCACCCTTACTCAATATATTGAATATTTCTTCTGTATATTTCATGCTTATTCTGATTATATAATTATTGGAAACAATCGGGAATTATTTAGAGTTATTTGGAATATATCAAAGGATATTCCACGTCATAACTTGTTTCATACTTGTTGGTGAAATTCAGTCCTTCGGCATACTGCGATGCTATCTGGCAGAAAAACAAGATTCTGTCGTCAGCGCTCAGTTTCCTATGATAATTGTAGCTCATTACAAATTTAAACAGATGACTGCTTGATGCTGAGAAAGCATTATAAATTTCCTGTAAGTTTATCTGATCAAGAACTTCACCTTCTGTTTTCATATATTCCTGAGGTATAGCATCGGCCATATTCTTAGGACCTTTAGCCCGGTTCTTCCTTTTTGATATGATTTTTCTTATTATTTCCAATGCCACAGCAGAAGTACGTAAATTATCTACCGACAACTTTATCCTGTAATTGGTCTGAGGCTCCATCCATACAGGATTTCTCATACTGACGACCTGACGTATATCAGTTTTTTCTTCTATAAGAAACTGGTCACGAAGGTATTTTAATCGTCGAACTTTCTCAAATATCCTGTTCTGATAAGCTATAAGATTCAGGTAATGAATAATCTGCTTCTCTATCTCAATGAGATTATGATAAGAATCATTAAGCTGAAGCTTCACGTCATTCACCACTATACGCATTTGAGTGTCCATGGCAACTCTGAAAAATACAGGCTGAGTGTTGTCTATTATATCTTCACTCCTGTTGATGAGAAGCGCTATGTTCTTACGTTTTTCATCAAGATTCTTCAGTTTTGAGAGCTTTACACGATAGTTTGGTTCGTTTTTGTAAGTATTGTCAATGTTGCGTTTCAAGTCTATTACATTACGCACTGTTATCATTGCAATATTTTTCAGACACCGCTTTACCTCTTTGTGATAATTATATTTCCGCTGCTCATTATCTTCTTTAAGATAATAATCTATATTTTCATTCAGACGTCCCAGGTAATCATCCACAAACGAAACATTTATGTTCTCATTGACTTGTAAAACGTCCTCGAAGAATTTAAGATATACATCCTCCATTTCAAGGAAATTTCCGCTATCTCTTATTATTCCGTAGTCAATGAGATATTTAATTCTTTCCTCTTTATATTCTGTGAGTTCGAGTGCATAATCATATTTCAGGGAAGTTGAAGGTCTTTTCTGAAACATCTGTTTCAGCAGAAGTTTCTCTCTTTCAAGTACACGCAAAAGCTCATCAATAGATTTAAAGTTATTCATAGTTCAAGTGTTATAAGAATTATTACTGAAATGATGGCTACGAATTTAAAGAATAAATATGTCCGTTTATGACAAATTCGCATATTTCAGGGACCATTTCCTCTAACTCTCCCCATGATTTCAGATGGTCAATTATAGTGTTTTCAACACGTCCTATCCAATGTTCCGCAACACCATATTTAATGGCAACAATGACCTTAGGTTGACGACCACCGGCTGAAGTACCAACCGTAAATAATGATTGCATTATTACCGACTCTTCGGGTAGGATTCCGGCATTTTCTCTTTCTGAAAATATACGCCTTGCTAAAATTGCCAATGATTTGATATCTATTTTTTCAGCCTTACGCTCTCTTGAAACCTCAGGCAAAAATTCCAAAGCTCCCATTCCGCGTTTTCCTATAAATGAAAGTTTGTCAAGGGGAGTAATACCTGCGTTTGACAAGTGGTTCTGTTGGCGCCATAATTCAAAAAGTTGATTACCCCATGCGTCAGGCAACGAATCTGCTAAAAATGCTGGTAATTTTTGATAAATCTTAGCCTCTTCTCCCCATACAGGTGTAAGTCCTCTTGCTCCATCAACCGGTGCCGCTAATGGAGAAATGTTAAGGCCTTTCTTCAAGAAAGCCGGATTATACATAAAACAGGATAACCTACGTCTGGTATCCCATGCCAATCTACCAATTTCCTCACCCCAAAGGATTACTTTTAACGACTGTACCATAATTTATCCTATTTAGAATTTCTGACACGCTGTACTTTTTTATCATCCCTACGCATCAGGTAAGGAGATTCGGGCAACTCCGGAAGAAGATTGTCTATAGTGTTAATCTGCCCGACCACTTTCAACAACACAATAAATGTTGACAACGAAATATTACCTGCTGTACCATTCTCGAATTTGTGGATGGTTGTAAGTCCATAAAACATAAATACGAAACTATGCAATTTCTGAGAATAAAACTAATTTTTATATGAAAACTTATCGTCAGATTCATAGTAACTGATTATAAATCCTATATTTTGTATTTGTTATATGTCCAAATTCGCTATTTTCCTCATAAAGTTTTTCGGGAAAAGCATTTTCCATCGCGGAACATCCTTTCCGGTGTTATGCCTGCTGGTATGTACATGTCCGAAAAGCTACCATGTACCACAGTAAGCTCCTCCATAACAAAGGAAGGGACAATGGTTCAGATAAATTTTCTGTTTATTTACTTCAATATGCATCTGCATCGTTATCTGTTCAAAGTACTTCGTATAATTCTGCCTGAGATTCTTAATATCATGATTACCAGCTATAAGATATATTTTCCCATTCAATCTGCATCGGTAAGATTATTACTTATACTTTCTACCATCATTACCAAATTTCTCCACCCCAATGCATAATACCTGGTTTTGCTGTCATAGGACGACAAGTGGAGCATACTCTTTTCCAAGCGTTTACATAGAGTACCACACCTCCGTTTTCAGCATGAAGAAGTTTCATGTCTTTTTTGATTGCAAAGCAACTGAGGATTCCCTAACTATACAATGTGTACTTTATCGGATACTTACATACAATTTGAACATATTGCAGTATTTTATTCCCAACCATATATTTTTTCCTGTACAACATAAATTCCCTGCAAAATCATCCGTCATACAATAAATCTCTGTAACTTTAGCCGCTGATAACATAGCAGTGAACGTTTAAATGTTACAATCCGGCACTATAAACTTAACATTTTATTGCTATCTTATTTATTATCAATGAAAAGCTTATCACTCTAACACCATATTATGTTATGTTAGAGTATAAAACACAAGAGAAACGGTATTCTTCGGGCCTAACCCCGTTTTTATATCGAACTCGGTTATGAGAGTAACCATAGATTGCGCATATTCTTGCACAGCTATGAGTCAAACTTAACAATTGAAGTCTGTTAAACTAAAAGCAAAAAATGAAAGGTTCGGTAAATATTAGTGACTATTTCTACGGCGCAAAGACACAGTTTATTATACCCCTCTACCAGCGTAAGTATGCATGGCAGAAAAAGCATTGTGTACGTTTATTTGAAGATCTGATAAAAATTCATAAAGAAGAATTGCAAAGCCATTTTTTCGGAAGTATTGTTGCAACAAAAGCCTGCGAGGTTGAAGACGATTTGCTGATTATCGATGGTCAGCAGCGTATCACAACTTTATCGCTCCTGATTCTGGCCGCTTTCAATGCAGTTGCCAATGGCGATATGCAACCTGGCAATGAAGATATTGAGGAAGTAAGGAAAAACTATCTCTATGCCATAAGAAAAAGAATTGACAGACAGATAAAACTGCGCCCGATTGAAGGAGATATCGAAGCATATGATGCACTGTTTACCAACAATTCAGATGATTTCATCAAGAATACAGGCATTACTGCAAACTACGAACTTTTTTACCAATTAATTCAGATAAGCAACCTCACTTTTGAGGAGCTTATTAAAGCCATCGAGAAACTGGAAGTGATTGATATTCGTTTGGAAGCGAAAGATAATCCACAGTTGATTTTTGAATCTCTAAACTCGTGCGGCAAAGACCTTGAAGAGGCAGATAAGGTACGCAACTATCTGCTCATGTCACTTTCTTCCAAGAAGCAGGAAGACTACTACCATGCCTACTGGAGCAAAATAGAAAAACTGACAGATGGAGAGCCAACAATGTTTATCCGTGATTATCTGACACTAAAGAAAGGCACGATCAGCAATATTGAGGACTTATATTTTGACTTCAAATCATACGATATGAAGTCTCACATCGACCGTCAAATCCTCCTTGAAGATATGTTGAAGTTTGCCAAATACTATCGGCAGATACTCAAAGGCGAAACCAGCCATGCCCGTCTCAACCGCAAGCTGAAACAGATTGCGACCATAGAATCTCTTGTACACCTGCCCTACCTGTTGTCGTTCTTTGACTATGCGTCAACGAATAACCTGAACGAAACCGAACAGTATGAAGTATTAGACACAATCGAAAACTACTGGGCCCGCCGGATTATCTGCAACTACCCTGCAAATGCGCTTCAAAAGATGTTTGCTACTCTCCATAATGATATTTTGAAGATATACAAACGCCATAAGGAAAGAGATGCCGAGTTACTTCTACCGTACTCTCAGATCCTCAAATTCATTTTGCTCAGGAAACAAGGAACCGTATCATTTCCAAACGACAACGATGTTAAATCAGCCTTTCCAACCAGACAGATTTATCGTATTCCAAGCAACTATAAGTTCTTTCTGTTCGAACGTATGGAAAATGAAAACAGTCCGGAGGCAAATGATACAATCGTAAAAAAAATGAAGGACGGCATATTCACCATAGAACACATCATGCCTCAGACACTAACACCTCAGTGGAAAGAAGAACTGGGAGAAAACTGGCAGCAGATATACGACACCTATCTCCACACTTTTGCCAACCTAACCCTTACCGGATTCAATACATCATACAGCAACCACTCGTTTCAGGAGAAAAAGGACGGATACACAGACCGCAAAGGAAACAAGATTAACGGTTTTAAAAACTCGGCTTTCTGTTTGTCAAACTATCTAAAACAATGTTCTAAATGGACAATTGACGAGATTAAAGAAAGACAACAGATTCTTCTTGAAAACTTCCTCCGGCTATGGCCGATGATAAAGACGGAATATGTTCCACTGGAAAAGGAATATGAGTTGGTTTCATTTGACGACGACGAATATGAACTGAGTTGGCGGCAAATCATCGGTTATCGCTACAGAAACGAACGGCATGCAGTCTCAAACTGGGTGGAAATGCTGGTACAAGTCTGCAAACTCATATACAATGAAAGTCCTTCTACAATGACCTATGTAGCCGGTAAGAATTACTGGATACATGCTTCCGAGGCCAAAGGAAGAAGCAAAGTGGCAGAACATTGTTACGTTCATACTTCTTGCAGTACAAACACCAAACGCAATATCTTGAACTACTTATTTAAAGAATGCGAGATACCGGCAAGCATTCTTGAATTTGAGCTGGTTCCACTGGCAGATAAGGTTATGGACTCCAATGAAGAGTAATTCTTTTTCATTGTTTGATTTTAATCCCGATTCACGAAAACACATCAAAAAACAATAACAAAAAAGAAACAGCCACATGCCCATCATCGAAATATCATCCCTATCCCACCCCGGAGTGGAAATTTTCAGCACGCTTACCGAAGCTCAGCTACGTAATCGCATCGAACCTACCAAAGGCATCTTCATTGCGGAAAGTCCCAAAGTCATTTCCGTTGCCATTGATGCAGGATATAAACCTTTGGCACTCCTATGCGAACAGAAACACATTACGGGTGATGCCGCAACTATCATTGGGCGCAGCGGAGACATTCCGGTCTATACAGGAACAAGGGAGTTGCTTGCCACGCTTACCGGATATACCCTGACCCGCGGCGTCCTTTGCGCCATGCATCGCCCCACGCCACTCAGCCTTGAGGAAGTATGCCGGGAAGCCCGACGTATCGTAGTGATAGACGGCGTGGTCGATACAACCAACATAGGAGCAATCTTCCGTTCGGCTGCCGCTCTCGGCATAGATGCCGTGCTGCTCACCCCCACCTCTTGCGACCCGCTCAACCGGCGTGCGGTCAGGGTATCCATGGGGTCGGTATTCCTCGTACCATGGACTTGGCTGGACGCTCCTATCGGCAGACTGAACGACTTAGGTTTCCGCACGGCAGCTATGGCGCTTACCGACAACTCCATACCTATCGACAATCCTGCCTTGACCGCCGAACCTAAGCTGGCTATCATAATGGGTACCGAAGGAGACGGACTTTCACGCGAAACCATTGCCGGGAGCGACTACGTAGTCCGCATCCCCATGTCGCACGGCGTCGACTCGCTTAATGTGGCTGCCGCTGCTGCCGTAGCTTTCTGGCAACTTCGCACACCAGCTGCCGGAAAATAAAACAGGAAAATAAAGCCTGAAACTTGTTTTTATTTTCCCGCTATCGCCACTTTAATCACCCCGTCCAGCCTGTTTTCGAATACGCGGTATGCTTCTTCGATTTTTGTCAGGGGAAAACGGTGTGTGATAAGCGGCGTGGTATCAATCTTTCCCGCCTCTATCAAACGGAGAATCTCGGCACAATCGCATCCATCCACTCCACCGGTCTTGAAAGTCAGATTCTTACCATACATATCGGGCAAAGGAAGTATTTGAGGATTATCATAAAGCGCCACAACCGTAACCACCGCATTGGGACGGGCACATTCCCACGCCAAGCGGAAAGTGTCTCCGGCTCCTGCCACTTCCAGCACGACATCAGCGCCTCCGTGATCGCTGTTACGAAGTACAAACTCCTTACACTCTTCCGGCTCCGTCACCAATAGATCAGGATAATGTTCACGGATAAACCGAATTCTTTCAGAGGACTTTTCACAAACAATGATACGCTTCGGTTTCTTCAGCATCACACAAAGCAAAGTACATATCCCCGTAGGACCGGCTCCTATAACAAGAACCGTATCATCTCCGGAAATCTCCGAAATGCGTGCCGCCCAAAATCCCGTAGCCAGCACATCGCCTACAAAAAGCGCCTGTTCATCACTCACCGAATCGGGAATGCGGTTCAATCCCCGGTCGGCATAAGGAACCCTGACATACTCCGCCTGGCCGCCGTCAATACGGCATCCTAATGCCCAACCACCATTCACATCCGTACAGTTATTCACATATCCGTGTTGGCAGAAAAAACACTCACCGCAAAAAGTCTCAACATTGACAGTAACCCTGTCGCCTGGTTGGACCGAAGTAACACGACTCCCAACCTGTTCAACAACGCCCACCATTTCATGCCCTACCGTTATTCCCGGAACAGCACGCGGCACACTGCCATGTTTGATATGCAAATCACTGGTACAGATGCTACCAAGTGTCACGCGGACAATAGCGTCGCGAGAGTCCTTCAATTCGGGCTTTGGCTTGTCCAACAGACCGAATCTTCCATGTTCGATGTATGTATATGCAAGCATAATATCCTTCCTTAATAATCAGTTTCTGTTTTTTTGCGAATATAAACATAACATTTTGATAAAAGAGCAATAATAGATTTTTTTTATAAACACCTCACGCCTATATAAGAATGGTTACATTTGCAGTTTCTGCTCTTCACTGAGATTAAACTACAAGAACGACAGGAGAGGCAAGGAATAAAATCATAACTCTATTTCATTGTCTATTAAACAAAAAGTTGAAGTAAATGAGTAATTTACCTCAGTTTTTTGTACCTTTGCTTACTATATATATGTTTTAAAAACATGGATGAAAAATTAGTCGATAAAGAATATTTACTTGAGAAATTGCCCGGCAAGTACGGTTGGACATATACGATTATTCCTGAAATTAGGCCAGACCCCAATGCCCCGTTCAATTGGGTGAAAGTACGAGGAACAATTGACAATTATCAAATCAAAGGTTACCGTTTAATGCCATCTGGGGATGTAATGCCATCTGGAAAGGGGGTTCTGTTTCTGGCTGTCAATGCTGAAATCCGCAAAAAGATACAGAAACAGGCAGGAGATTATGTCCACATTGTTTTATATCCAGACAATGAACCAATAGAAATCCCGAAAGAATTTTTGTTGTGCTTACAAGATGACATCGTAGCTTTGCAGTTTTTTAATTCGCTCATTGAAAGCGAACAATACAAATATATCAGGTGGATATATTCGGCAAAGGGAGAACAGACCAGAGTTGACAGGATTGCCAAAACAGTAACCCAACTTGCAAACCGCAAGAAATTTGCAGACAAAGAATAATGATATTACTATAAACCCAAATGCACAAGCTTCTATTTTAATAGATGAGCCTACAATAAGTGCTGGCGAAAAAATACTATCTTTCTTTTTTCTCGTCAGCACTATTTTTGTACTTTTGCAGTGAACAAAAGATAGGAAAATATATGGTAAATAGCCTGTTCTCTTTTACTCTTTTGTTTCTTCTTAATACATAAAACCCTCAGGTATCATGAGGCTATATTCTGAATGTCGTGCCACTTAGCTGGCACAAATGTGCCTATTAATAGGCAAAGGTTGGCATATCATAATGTATTGCTCCAATAATAATCTTCAAAGTAAGAATCGAATTCAATGGAGAAAGTTACTCCGCACTCTTTGAGTATGTTTATGATATTTTGTTGCTCGGCAGGAGATAATGCCCGTTCGCCATTGCGGACACGATAGTAGGTACGGCGGCTGGAATTACTGATGACCCGGTTGATGAAGAAGTGTGTTTGTTTGGCGGTGAGGTTTTCCAGAATCCCGAGAAAGCCTCTGGCATACCTCACCTGCTTATTGGAGCAAAAGTAAGGGCACTCATTCTTGAACTTGGCTAAATGCTTGGGATTGATGGCACTGCAAGATATAAGCTCTTCCGGCGAAAGCCTTTCTGCCAATTGCCTGAGGCAAGTTTCTGCTTTACTGCATTGCCGGTTGATACACCATAGGAAATTATTGGGAACATCTGAAAATGCAAGTTCTTTTTCTTTCATTATGAATTGCGGTTTATGTGAGGACTCTGATATCTATCTGCAAATGTAGCCATTCTTATTCTTATTAGGCGTGAGATGTTTATAAAAAAATCTGTTATTGCTCTTTTATCAAAAATGTTTATTATAATTCGATGCAGACTTTTATAACCTCTTTATTTATAAGAGGTTTGAACGGAAAGATAAAATAGAGGTAACGAATTGGCAACCGTGTTTGTTTCTGCGCTTTGCTGTGAATTGCTATCAATGTCACTCGTCTTGATGCAAAAGTAACAATAAAAATCAGAAATACACCAAGGCAACCTGTGATTTTTCTTACGTATAGGTCTTTTTGTTACTAACAACAAATTCTATTTTAACCGCCATAGAAAAATTCTGCGAATTATCAGCTATAGATATTCAAATTTATACTTTTCTTTCTCTATGTTAGTTTTTTTTACATTATGAATATTTTTCAAGCTGATATTATTTTTTTGTTGATATCAAATTTTCATAATCAAGATATAAAGGCTCATTGTCTTTAATATATGCCAAATCTCCTTGATTGTCGGCACAACCAAAGGCTACCCTTGCAGTTAACTTTATATCTTCTATTCTAAAATCTTGAGAAGAGATGGCTTCACATTTATCATGATTAAATATAGTCAAATTTACACCTCCAAAATGTAGTGAACTATTATACCGTACTCCATCATACCCAAGACTTTTAAGATACTCTGCTATAATCTGAGATGGAATATAATCGTCAGAATTGTTAGTTGGTTTAGAAAATGCCCTTTGTATCATTCTCATAACATACATTTCTACTGTTGCATTTTTGTTTTCTGACAAGTCAAGTTCAACAGCAATATTAGCAATCTTAAGAGGGCTATTAACTCTTATTTGTGCAATATTCACTGCATCACATATAAATGGTCGTACCTCAAATAATGATGTTGTAGGGCTTTCTGAAACATAAAGATATTTAATATATTTAGGGTTCGCACGTCCATCTGAAACTTTCACATTTTTAGGTGGGACAAAAGAGGCTTCTTTTGTGAGCCCTTTGAATGAATTCGATTTATTATGATAGCTTATATCTAACCGTTCTCCATCTGGTGCACTAAAACATTTATATACCATATGGTCATTTATACAACTATCATCAATAATTCTTGCTCTAAAAAAAATCTGTTTAGAATGAATCTCAACAATATTTTCAGATACATACTTTGAAAGTATTTCCAAAAGTTGATGTTTTACAAAAAAACGTTCTTTATAAAGTACAGCATCCTTAAATGCATACCAAATTTTACGGGCTTCATAACTCGCATCACTTTCATCAAAATATTTGTTAGGATTTTCTCTATCTACTCTCATCATTCTTAATTAACACTACAAAAATAATAGATTTCAGTGAATTATCGGCTATGGTTGCTCAAATTTGTACTTCAATCCATATTCTTCCAGTTTACTGTACAGCGTTGTACGTCCTATTCCGAGCAGTTCAGCGGCAACCTTCCGGTTTCCGTTCGCCTGCTTCAACGCACGTAAAATCCGTTCCTTGTCTTCCTCATTGTTGCGAAGGGCGAAGCTGACGGGTGAGTTAGGTTTCGTCACGGCAAGTTCCAGATGCTCTTTCGTGACAAGTCCCGTTTGCGCCTGCAACACCGCACCCATGATTTTCTGCCGAAGCTCACGGACATTTCCCTGCCAAGCATGGGGCAGCAATGTCTTCCGAGCTCCCCCGTCAAAGCCGATAACATTACATTCCAGTTCATTGTTCGCAATCTCACGAAAGAACTCCGCCAGCGGCATGATGTCCTCCTGACTATCACGCAGCGGCGGAACTGTTATCTCGAAGTCGTGCAGACGGTACAGCAAGTCCTGACGGAATCGCTTTTCATTGACCGCCTTTTCCAGATTCTCGTTGGTAGCAGCGATAATACGGACGTTGAAACTCTTGTCCGTTCTGTCACCCACCGGGCGGCATCTCCGTTCTTGTATGGCTCGAAGTAGCATCTGCTGTGTTTCCGGTGCGAGGTTGCCTACCTCATCCAAGAACAGCGTGCCGCCTTCGGCTTCATGGAAATATCCTTTCTTGGCACTGTCCGCACCGGTGAATGCGCCTTTGACATGTCCGAAGAATGCCGATGGTGCAAGCTCTTTGGTGAGTGAACCGCAGTCCACAGCCACGAATGGCTTGCCGGAACGTTTGCTTTTATCATGCAGATGGTGGGCGATATGCTCCTTGCCCGTGCCATTCTCTCCGAAGATCAGCACACTCATATTGGTGGGGGCTACCAGCCTTATCCGGTGCATGATTTTCTGAAAGGCTGAACCGTCACGGGCAAAGACGGGCATACGGCTTCGCCCGATATTCCGCTCTTTCACTATGGTGCGGAGAAGAGGCACGAGTTTGTCCTCCACGAGTTGTTTGGGTATGTAGTCCAGCGAGCCGAGTTTCATGCTTTCCACCGCTGTATTCACTTCGGCATAGTCGGTCATGACGATGAACGGCTGCGTCATGCCCTCCTTGCGCATCCAGCGCAACAGGTCGATTCCGTCACCATCAGGCAAACGCAAATCAGAAACTACTATATCATTGTCAGTGGTTTGTTGCAGAAGTTTCTTCGCTGTCGAGAGGTGGAAAGCCTGCACGGTACGGAATCCTTCCCGTGCCAGCAGGTTACAGACAAATTCGCAATACACGATATTATCTTCCACCACGATGATTTTTGTTTTATCCATTGTTGTATTTCTTCCTTTCTTCTTTTGCCAGCCGGATTATCTCCGAACCCTTATCCAATACGGCAGTTACGGCTTTGTTCAATGCTTCATAGTCGGGAGCGGCACTTCCATGAAGCTGTTTATAAAGTTCCCTTAATGGCAGGTCAGCGCGAAGTATCTCCCACGAACTACGCAGGTGGTGTGTAAGGGCATCCAGTTCTTGAAGGTCTTTCCGCCGTTCCGCATCCCTGATTGCCTGCATTTCCTTTTCGGTTTCCGTTATCAGTTTATCCAGCATGACGGATTCATTGCCGTAGGATAATAGGGAGGTGAAATCCGGTTTTTCGATTTGCTCCATTTTCATGGCGCATTTGTCGGAAACCTCCATCAGTTCCGATATGGAGAACGGTTTGAGCAGGCAATCGGCAAATCCACGTTCTATAAGTTCCTCCTTGCTGCAACTTCCCGAAGCGGTTGTCACGACTACTGGGATAGTCCTTGAATTGCCCACATTGGAGGTACGCAGCAGTTCCAGCACCTCGAAGCCGTTTATATCCGGTATATTCAGGTCAGTAAGCAATAGATTGTATTTCTTTTTCCTTATCATTTCCATCAGTTCCGCCGCATCGGTGCAGGTATAGCAGTGTATTCCCTCCTGTGCATACATTTCTTTCAGCATCAGAAGCAGCACTTCGTCATTGTCGATGGCAATAACATCATAGAATGTACGGTTATGATGAATCTGTGTTTGATTTATCTGTTCCGGCAGTTCCTCGGCTGTCTGTATAGGTATTTCCACAGTGAAACGGCTTCCTTTACCTTTCTCGCTGTTCAGCCGTATTGTGCCGCCAAACATTGCCACAATACGCTCCACGATAGACAATCCCAAACCCAAACCGTCTTTTGCTACTGCGTTTGACAGACGTTCAAACGCACCGAACACACGTTGCTGTTCCTCTTCGGTCATGCCTGTCCCCGTATCTTCGACGATAAGTGTCAGCATCCCGTTAGCGTAATCTGTCGTCAGAGAAACGCCGCCGTTCTCCGTGAACTTGATGGCGTTTGACAGCAGATTATTTCCGATTTGCAGGATACGTTCTTTATCTGTCCGGACGAGGGCATCCTTGTGGCAATGTATTGTCAGAGCCAATCCCTTGTTCATGGCGATTGGCATAAACTCCGTTTCGAGCGTGTGAATGATTGCGGAAATCCTGCATGTGGAGAAATTAGGCTGTTCTTTACCGTTATCCAGACGGAAAAAACTCAATAGGATGTTGAGCATTTCACGCATACGCTCAGAGGATTGCTGAATATTTTGGATATACATCCCGGTTTTATCCGTATTGCAGTCTTTCCGCATCAGTCCGGCATAACCGGTTATTGCCGTCAGCGGTGTACGTAATTCATGGTAATGGTATGCACGGCTTTCTTGCGGGAGGCTATCAGTGCCTCGTTCTGTTCAACAGACTGTTTCAACTGTTCTATTAAATCCGCAGTTTCTCGTTTGTATCGTTTGATATGGGTGATATTTCGGTGGATAATTATGTAAGAGATTATCAATAACAAAACAACAAATCCTGTCAAGCCACCTATCTGAATAAAAGACCTTTCACGCATGGCGGCTATTTCCGCTTCCCGTTTCTGTAAGTCTGCTTGAACTTTCTCGTCTATTTGAACTACCAGTCCTTGCAGTTGTCTGTTGAGTTCCGCATTTCGTGCAGCAAGACTGTCGGCATGTTCCGACAAACGGCGGCTTTGTGCCTGTTGTTCAGCTATCATATTCCGATTAAGGGAACGGAGCATCGTAGTAGTCGCAGTTGGTTTCGCTTCTTCCTTTTTGCCAAAGATGCCCAAGAAACCCTTGCGCTTGGACTTCTTGGGCTGTTCCTGCACACTCTTCTGCACGATTACAGGTACTTGACTGGTTATCTTGTCGTTGATGGCTTGTTGCTGTTCAAGTATCTGAACGATTTGACGCATTTGTCGTTCCTTATCTTTGAGAAGATGGCGCACACTGTCGATACGCTCTGCCGGATAGGTAGCTTTGAGACGACACAGCATACTATCTATTGCCATACGCTGAGTATGGTAATGTTCCAAATCTTCATCTTTCCATTCCAATATCGTTTCACCAAATAGGGAAAACTCTATCAGTCTGATATGAATATCGTCTATTTCCTTTCGGAAATCATCAATTTGCTGATTCTTAATTTCTAATTTCTCAACCGCACTCCATTCATTAAACCATATATATCCGATATTTATTATTAAACTTATAATAAATATATAACCAATGGCTATCTTGGTACGAACTATTTTCATTCCCTATAAAACGAACTTTAATTAAAAGGATATGTCTAATTCAATTAGACACAGGACAAGATTTTTTCTCTTAACACCCCGCTGTATTCTCCGTCTGTGGTAGTGCCTGCATACCGGAACCCCATCCATTCATACCATTCGTTCAGCCGACTATTGCCGACGATGCAATCGAGCCTTACGTGCGTTTTGCCGTGCTCCCTGCTCAATCGTTCAATTCAGTCGAGTATTTCCGCTCCGGCATCTTTCGTATCTGTGGCTGATACGAGGTTGTGGATATAATACGACTGTCCCTGTGCTTTTCCCCAACGCTTGTCTTCTGTCAATAAGATAGCAGCGGCCACAATCCGTGCTGAACGCTCATCTTCGAGTACATACATTTGTATGGCTTCGGCAGCCTGCTCGAAATAAGATTCGGGGTAGCGTTCCCGATAATGATTGACATTCCATTGTCGAATTCCTTCGGCATCCATCCATTCGATACGGGCTTCAATCAATCCGATGACCTCTTTGACATCGCTTTTCTTTCCATGACGGAATAGGTATCTCTGTTTCATATTCACTCCTTTTTACGCTTCGGTTCTATGTTCGGTAAAAAGCCCGTGACCACCCCCAGCAACGGCAACAGCGTACTGATTTGAAAAACGAACTGCACACTCGTCTTGTCTGCCAGCCACCCGAAAAACGCCGATCCCAAACCGCCCAGACCGAACATCAGTCCGAAGAATACGCCGGCAATCATACCCACTTTATCGGGCATCAAATCTGTGGCATAGACCAATATGGCAGAGAACGCCGACGAAATGACCAGACCTATAACGACTGCCAGCAGAATGGTTGCCGTTTGCCCTACATAGGGCAGCAACAAAGTGAAAGGAGCAGCACCGAGGATAGAACCCCAGATTACATATTTACGTCCGATACGGTCGCCCAGCGGTCCGCCGAAGAATGTTCCGATAGCCGAGGCTGCAAGAAATGCGAAAAGGCAGTATTGCGCCCCCTGCACCGACATGGAGAACTTGTCCATCAGGAAGAAGGTGAAGTAGTTGGTCATCGAAGCGATATAGAAATATTTGGAGAAGACCAAAACGCCCAAAATGAAAAGTGCTATGCGCACCGTCCGCCGAGGAAAACGAGGCGCAGTCTTCGTTACTCCTGCGCGGTTTCGGGCTGCGGCGTGCAACTGCCGTTTGTACCACCCTCCGATACGGGCAAGAACGAAGATGCCCACGAGAGCAGCCAGCGCAAACCAGCCGATGGCTCCCTGTCCGAACGGAATGACGACCAGCGCGGCGAGCAGCGGTCCCATAGCACCTCCGGCATTGCCTCCCACCTGAAAAATAGACTGCGCCAATCCTTTGCGACCTCCGGAGGCGAGTTGCGCCACACGCGACGATTCGGGATGAAAGACTGACGAGCCGCAGCCGATCAGTCCCACCGCCGCCAGAATCCAGCCGAAGGAGGGAGCTGCCGCAAGCGCCAGCAGGCCGACAAGTGTGAATCCCATCCCTATGGCAAGTGAATAAGGGCGTGGATGTCGGTCGGCAATCCATCCGGCAAAGGGTTGTAACAGTGATGATGTGAGCTGGAATACCAAAGTGATGACCCCGATCTGGGCGAACGTGAACCCGAATTTTTCTTTCAACAACGGATAGACCGCCGGAATCACCGACTGCATCATGTCGTTGAGCAGATGGGCGAAACTGATAGCCAGCAGAACCGCATATACGGTCTGGCGTCCGTAAACCGTATGGGATTTCTTATCGGTCATTCTTCCGGTTTCCGTTTTGCCGCCTCCCAGCCGATGATGGCCGTTTTGCGGATTTCACCCCAATGATAGTTGCCGATTTCTCCCGTTGCGCGGATCACGCGGTGGCACGGAATGAGGAACGCTACCGGATTCTCGCCCACAGCCGTACCTACCGCACGGCAGGCATGCGGATTGTCGATGCTCGCGGCAATGTCTCCGTAAGTGGTCATTCCGCCCATCGGAATCTTAAGCAATGCCTCCCACACCTTCATCTGAAACTCCGTACCTTTCAGATGCAGCTTTATCTCGCCCAGTCGGCTCCAGTCCTGTGTGAAAATGAATAAGGCATTCTGCTGTATGTTGTCGAGTGTCTGCCGGAACCGTGCGCGGGGGAACCGTCTTTGCAGGGAGCCGAACGTCTCCATACGGTCGTCGGCGAACTCCATGCTACAAAAACCTTTCGGAGTAGAGGCGATAAGGATGTCGCCGAAAGGCGTCGCGGCGAAACTGTAATTGATAAAAAGATTCTCCCCGCCGTTTTTGTACTCACCGGGCGTCATACCCTCGACAGTGATAAACAGGTCGTGCAGTCGTCCCGTACCGGACAAACCCACCTCCTGCGCCGTGTCGAAAAGCGATGCGTGCGTCTCGTGCAAGATACGCTTGGCATACTCGACATTGAGATATTGCAGGAAATGCTTCGGCGTAATCCCTGCCCATTCTTTGAAAATCCGTTGAAAATGGAACGGACTCATATGCACCGCTTCGGCTACGGCCTCCAGACGGGGCTGCTCCTTGCGGTTATCCCGTATGAACCGGATGGCTTCGGCAATCCGGCTATAATTCAATTCGTTCTGTGTTTCTTTCATCGAATAACGTCCGTTCTTTACTATTCCTCATTAAAAACGTCTCCTGCACACCTTGCTCCACACGGTCGGTCGGCAGGACGTGCCCAATCAACAACGGCGACGAGGGGTCGTGCCGCTTATGATTCTCCCATGCGGACGTAGCATTCTTATTGGCATAACAATACTTGCATCCGCTGGGGCAACTGTTCATCGCGCCCAAATCGCGGCTGGCGAAACAATGGCATCCCTGCCGCATCCCCTGATGTTTCAGCTTCCGGAAACGAAGACCGTTGGCAGCTCCGATAATGTCGAGTGTGATACATCCCGACGTCGCAATTCCGTATGGCGCATAATCCGCTTCGGGACCGCATGTCTGAATCGGGAACCCGTATTCACGGGCGATTCTGCCGAGACCCGCCGCTAGTTCCCGCTTATCCTCCGGTGTCATCGGAATAAGCTCCGGAAAATTGCGTTCCAGCTTGCGGTACATCTCCACAAAACTGAAAATGCAACGGTCGATATGTCCCGCGAGCCGTGCAGCCATATATTCGAACGTTTTCAAATGAAGCTCCTTCGTATAATGTTCCGTCAGCAGTACAGGGTCGTAACGCCATGCCACCCGTTTTGCTCCAACTTTTTCCGAAAGCCGCAGCAAGGTTGCGATACTCGTGCCTATATCGGGAACATGCGGCTCCACATCGCATCCGTAAGCGGTGATGGTATAATGGAAATAAGTGGCGAAACGGTCGGTGATTTCCCCGATACGCGGGAGAATCGGAGCATAATTCTTCGAGCAGAAGGTAATGCAGTCGATTTTCTCCGGCGTTAGCTCATAACGCCGCACGGAATTGGGGAACAACGTATTGCGCGACAACACGAACCCCTCCTCGAATCGCTTGAACAGCCAATCGGAATAATAATGGACCACATCCGTCCTGCCGCTTATATTCAATATCATAAAACGCCCTCCAACTCCAGCAGCATCCGTTTGGCATCCAGCCCGCCGCCGTAACCCGTCAGCGAACGGTCGCTACCGATGACGCGGTGACAGGGAGCGAAAATAGACATCGAATTGGCTCCGTTGGCGTTGGCAACCGCACGCACAGCTTCGGGCATGCCGATTCTTCGTGCCATCTCGCCGTAGGAAATCGTCTGCCCGAACGGGATTTTCAGCAATTCGTTCCACACCGTTTTCTGGAAATCCGTACCCACGAACAGCAGCGGCATGTCGAACTCCCTGCGCTGTCCGGCAAAGAATTCGTCGAGCTGCCGTTCCGCTTTCCCGATTACTTCCGATGTTCCCTCCTCGAACTCGGCGTTCAGTATTCGTTTCAGCCGTCTGTCCACATGGTCGCGGTGTTTCTCCACCTGCCAGTCGCACAGGCATAGTTTGTCGCCGAACGACCCGAGCATTAGCACGCCGCATGGCGATTCATAACGCTTTATCTTGATAGTATTTTTCTCTTTCATAACTTTCATGCAGATTTTACACGGTCTGTAACCGCTTTTTATAGCATCCTCGACCCGGTCGAACAGCTCGATATTCTTCAACAACGGGATTTTTGCACTGCATGAAGGCTTGCACACGATACCCGTCGATTTCACTCCGTACCAGAACACCTCGTCGTAACGGCTGTCACGGTCGAGAATCGCCTTTATTTTTTCTTTTTCGTCCATCGTTTTTCTCTTTCGGTGCATAATCTTTCAAACCCTCCACCGCACCTGCCGACACCGCCCATAGATAAATACAGGCAACACTGCCGTAAGGAGAATAGCGGCGGCGGTATTTCTCGAACAGGGGGCGGGTGATTTTGCGGTGATGATACAGCATCCGCAAACCGCGCTGCACCGCCAAATCGCCGAAACTCAACACGTCGGGGCGTTGCAGCGAATGGAGCATCAGCATCTCCGCCGTCCATACGCCGATACCGTCCAGTTCCGACAACTTGGCGCAGACTTCGGCATCGCTCATCGTCCGGAGCGCATGGATGTCGAACTCGCCCGATGCGATTTTCCGTGCCGCCGACCGGATGTAATCCACCTTCTTGAACGTGATTCCGAACGCCTGCAACTCCTCGGGCGAAAGACCGAGCACCTTTTCGGGCGTTACCTCCCCCAACGCACCCGTCATCTTCCGCCAAATCGTTTCATGCGCTTTGGTCGAAATCTGCTGCCCCACAATCGAATGGACGAGCGCGGCGAAAAGGTCGGGTATCACCCGCCTTTTCACCATGCCCACCTTGTCGATAACCTCTCCGAGCCGTTTGTCCCTGCTTTTCAGATAGGCGATCTCCTGCTCTCCGTATGGGAAAAATTGCTCCATACGTCAATCGACACCAAGATATTTATTGGAATCGGCTGGAGCCGCTCCGCGCTTGCGGTCGGTGTACTCGCGCACGATTTCACCTACGGAAATACGGTAGCTGTCGAACAACTTGTCGTGTCCCGCCTTTTGACTTTGACGATGATTCACCTGATTGCGCCAGCCTGCCGCCGCTTCTTCGCTCTCCCAGAACGACAGCGAAAGAAACTTGCCCTCGTTGTTCACACTGGCGAAACGCTCCACGCTGATGAAGCCCAGCATCCGCTGCAACTCCTCTTTCAAGGCTGCACCCATCTTGAAATAATCCGCTTTTCCTTCTGCGGTAGGCGTCACCTCGAAAATGACAGCCACTTTCTTTTTTCCGTGACCGGTCAGTGCGTTCAGCTCGTCGAGTGTCATGGAATCGTTATAAATGCCTGCACATACCGTGTAACGCATACCCGGAATCGGGTAGATATAGGACACCTTGCGCACGCCCTTTTCCGTTCCCGGTTTCGGCCATACGAACTCTATCCAGCCGCCGCCACGCATGGCGACCTCGCACAGTTCCACACCGTAGTGTTTTCCCGACCAGTCGAGATGTTCGCGGATATTGCCTCCGGTACGTTCCGGAAAGCGGGGGTTGGAAACTACGAGGCTTTTATCCACGTCGATAATGAAGAGATACGCATCCCTGTCATTGAATTCGGACTTCGGATCGGTAAGTACGGCAAGTGCCTCGCTACCTTTCTCTTTCAGCAACTGGGCAGCCTTATGCACATTGGCGATAACGGACTGCGGGGTTTCTTCTGTTCTTTTGTTCATACTCTGCGAAAATAAATCGGTCGTTCCGGCTACGAACATAGCCAACAACATGATAATTAGTTTCTTATTCATAGGCGCAATATATGTTTTTTGTTTCGACGGTGCAAAGTTACGACAACCCTTTTTCTTTAACGACCCGAAAATTGCTATTTTTATATTTTCATTTCTTTCAGTCGATTTTCATCTTTCGCCTACAATCCCGGTCACCCGATGATGATATGGTCGGCAATGAAATTCCCTGATGGACTTCGTTCATTCGTCAGATTGCAAATCTGTGGCTGCTACAACCTCATTCCCCGTTTGCGTTTCTTTTTCCTGCGAAGCATCTCTGCCATTTCCTGATTGGCTTCCGCATCAGCGGCGTTGTAAGACAAGCCGTTGCCGTTCAGCAATCCCAACGAACCACTGAATAACTCATTGCGTGCTGAACCGGACGGTGCGTTTGGCGTGGCAACATCATGTACTTTGGCTGTCATGCCCATACGTTCATTATATCTATTGTGCTGCAAGGCTGCGTCAATCTTGGTATAGCTGAACCGTCTGTCCACTTTGGAGCCGTTGAAACGGTAGCCGTTCTTTGTGAATACAATTCCCTGTACCTCGTCCGTTTGCCCCTTGTGCTTGAAACTGACTTCCACGCCCAAACGATGCAGGTTGGCGACAAACACGTTCTAGTTGCCGCACCTGCCGACTTCCTTTTTGAGAATGTCGTATAATTCGTACTTCGTTTTATCCGGTTCTTTCAGGCGGTTGCGCTTGACATCATCTTTTCCATTCGCCATGTGCAAACCGTATTTCAAGGTAAGTTCCTTACAGATACGGGTGCTGCGTAGACGCTCGTGCCTGTCCGAAATGGTGTTGCCGTTGTTGTCGATGCGGTTGAAGGCGATATGCACATGCGGATGCTCCTTGTCGAAATGTCGGGCAATGAAGAACTGCGTGTCCCGTATGCCCATCTTCTCCATATATTCAAGTGCGATACCAGCCATTACACGATTGGTCAGTCGTGGCTCATCCTTTTTAGAGAAACTCAATGCAATATGTCCGACAGGTTTCGTAACCTTGTTGTTCATCCGTGACTGCGCATTGAAACTCTTGGCGATGGTTTCCTTGTTTTCCATGAACAAGCCGTCGTATGCCACCACCTGTGTCCCTTTGCCTTTGTCAAGGATGTAATCCACCACACCCTTGAAGTCGCTTCCCTTTACAATTTTCGCCATCATATCCCTATCTTGTTCAGAAGTTCATGAATCCTTGCTACCGCCACTTTGCAATCCCAACGGACTTCCGAGAATCCTCCGGCGTTCGCCTTATGCGCAAGTTGGTTGAGATTGTTCGCCATGCCGCAAAGCCGGCGCACATAATCGGAATGCTCTTTCGACAACCGTTCTTGCACATATCCGTTTCGGAAACATTCCCTCATGTACTCGCTTGGCGATATGCCCGCCTCATACGCCCGTGTCAGCAGACGGAAGTAATCGGCTGTCGCCATCTTTACCGCTATACGGTATTTCAATTTCTCGGTCGCTTCCTTTTTCGGGCGACCGCCTTTGTTGCGTTCCTTATGTTCCATATTTCAATGTTGTTATTGTTTATACTGAATAGACCAACGGGATGCCGCTCCAGAACTTTCGGGGAGCGGGTAGCAAGCGGTTTCGGTACACCCGAAACACAAACTTGCTACCTCCCCAATTCCATCGGATGAATTTCGGGCAGCTCCCGTTTTTCTCTTCTGGGATGTCATAATCCAAATCCTTTTTTCTTGGGTTTTACTATGGTTCTTGGCGATGGATTAACGGCTAATTCCTGACGTTTTCCACACAAGTAATCGTTCAGGTCTTTGTGTCCGTTGTAGTTGTTGGAAAAGTCGCGGATACGTCCGGCAAATTCTTTTTCCAGTTCCCAATATGCTTTTCTTCCTGCCTCGTCATTGTCGAGCAGGCAGTGGATGCGCCCGTATCCATGCAGCACGTCAATGGCTTTTGAAACATTGGAAACAGAATTGAGAATGACGTAATCCTGTCCGTCAAGGCTGGGCATAGTCGGGCAGTTCCTCATCCGTAAGGTGAGAAATGAAAGATAGTCCGTCATGCCCTCGAACACGAGGCATTTCTTTCTCGGCTCACCCGCCTGCCGGATATGGCTGATGTCCTTCGGTGCGATGCAGCCCTTGAAGAAACGGTTGCGCACTTCATATCCTCCCGCCACGTTCGGAAAACCGATGGCGAAATAGGGCTTGCCGTTATGAGTGAAGTGCAGTTCCTTACATTCCGGCTTTGCCAAGGCGGTATCTATACCCCGTTCCTGCAAGTAGCAGAGCAATGCCGGATGGGAAAGTTCTTTCACTTTCAGATGTTGGAAACTCGGTTCGGATGCCTGCAGGTGAAAAGAGAAAGATACAGGTCGGACGTGTGGCATTTGCTCCGCTATCTTACCAAGCAGGTAGGGTACATAGTCCGAACAGTAAAGTTCCTGCGCCAATGCGATGATGTTGCCGCCTCTGCCCAGCCCGTAATCGAACCACAGATTGTGTTCCACGCTCACCTTGAACGATGCTTCTGTTTCCTGCCGGAACGGGGATTTGTACCAAAGGTTGTTTCCTTGCTGTTTCACGGGCGAGTAGCCCAAACTTTGCAGATAGTCCGCCAGTCTGATTGTTTTTGCTTCTTGAATGTTCATAATGTATATTCCTACGGATTTGATGATGGCTGATAAAGCGATGATTTGATGAATGGTGCTATATTCTTATTGTATATCAACACAATAGCCTCTCATCACGCTTTCATCAAAACATTCACCGAAAGAGAAAGCATGTCGGTGGTTTCTTTCTCTTTTCATCAGCAAAATGTCTTTGATGGAAGGTTGATGAGAGCGTATCAGTCTGTATTCCAATACTTTTATATATTTATTCATCATTTCATCAAAATAATCATAGTGTTTCTAAAAAAGCTCTTGTCACGGTGTAATACCTTCCTGTCCTGCGAAGTGGGGAGTAACGGCATTCACGGTTGTAGTCCACTTGGTAGGTGGTATATGTGAGGGTGTTGTGGGCAGGTGTCAGTTTCCAACACTCCTGCAATACCTTTCTTACTTGGTGCTTCTCCGCCTTGACATACGTGTTTGCCAACAGCGTGAGAATGTCGTTACAGCAAAAAGAGAAAGTGTCGATACCTGTGCTTGCCATGATGTCAAGCATAAGTTCGCACATCTCTATCTCCAATCGGTTACGATTGCTGCGGATAATCTTCAGCAAGGCTTCTGTGTGCAGAAGTGACGGGGCAAACCACATACGGCTCTCTTTCTTGGTGGATAGTATCCTGTTCTGCAAATGATAGAGGAAAGCTGGTATTTCCGCTTTCAGCTTTTGCAGGAAGCAGGTATCATCGGATTGCAAGCGGTCTATCTTGCGCACCCAATAGCGTGTTTCCCCTGCGTCTATGATGACGGGCAGATACTCGTTATTGGAACACAGCACGAACTTGGCGAAGAAGCCGATTTCGTCACGGTCTTTTCCTTTGGCTTCCACCTTGTAGGAAAGTGTGGTGCTGAGGTTCTTCAACCGCTCGCTGTCCTCCCTGCGGCTCAGCAGCACTTCGTCCACCACGATAAGAAGTTTCCCTGCCCAGTCGGAATTGAACTGGCTGCGGAAGTCCTCGTTGGTGTTAAATGTAACATTGTTCTGAAACAGGGCTTTCAGGAAGTTCAGAAACGTGCTTTTGCCCGTGTTGCGTTCCTCCGATACCAACAGCAGGATAGGCAACTTCTGAATCGGTTGCAAGTATAGCAGTTGCAGATAGTCCATACCTAATTCGTATTGTTCCCCGAAGATGTGCCATACCAATGATTGGATGTGTGAGAAGTCGCCCTCCTGCGGTTGATGGTCTATCGGTTCATACAGGTTCAGGAACTTGTCCACTACCGGACGATAGTTCACATGGTCGGGGACTGTACAGAATCCGTCATACTTCGGTACGGTGGCAAGATAGTGCTTGCCGTAATCCTGCCGGAGCGTCTCATTGTTCCACACGATGCGTTTCCTTACATAGCCACCGTTCAGCCGGGGCTGGTTCACTAACTTGTAGAGGGTCGTACCTACCCGTATGAACTCCTCCTTTCTGATATTGCCTTGTTTCATAAGCACTTCATTTTGTTTTAATCAATGCAAAGCTCGGCAATTCAGGTAAGACGGATTGACAGCTCACGCATGTCTCACGTATGATTTTCTTGGATTTGGCACAAACACATACAAATAAAGTCCGAAGAAGAGCCACTCTGACGGGTTCTTCTTCGGACTTGTCGTAATCATAGGTATGAATGGCAATATACCTATTCGAATAAATGAATAATTATATTGTTGGCAATGGGAATACGCATCGGTTTCATTACTTCATGTCGTCATATCAATGTGTTTTATGCCTGATATTTAGGCACTTCCATACTATTCATACCCAGCGAAAAGAAGATGCTTGCTTTCTCTTTTCGCAAGTACAGCCTTTCAAGCAGGATTTTACGCATCTGTTCTGCACCGGAACTGTTAATGCGGAAAGCAAGCGCGACTATCATTGGGAAACTGAACACATCGGCATGGTAACCGTTCTCTAACCGGACATATTTCTGTCCCTCGTGTTCGTTTAACACGCCGCTTTTATATACCGCTCTGATGGCGGCACGGAGTGCCGGGGCTATTACCCCGAACAGCTCTACCAGTTCCGGCTCGCCCATCCATATACCTGCAATATCTTCCGGCAATATGATGCTGCCGTATTCGTTTATTGTTATGATGTTTCTTTCCATGCTCATGACACCGTTATACCGTTAAACGTCTTACTCAGTTTATCACCGAACATCGTCAGGTCGGTATTCAGTTTCTGCGTGGTAATCTTCGCATATATCTGGGTCGTGACAATATTCGTATGTCCCAATACACGGCTTACGCTTTCGATTGGCATTCCTTTAGTCAAAGCCAGCGTTCCGAAGGTATGACGGGCACAATGGTAGGAGATTTGCTTCTCTATACCGCATTCACTGATAACCTTTTTCAACTGCTTGCACATCGTCCAGTAGTTGATTTTCCCGAACACGGACTTGTCTTTTGAACGGTTCTTGTAGCGTTCGATTATCTGCATGGGAATATCAAGCAGTTTCACTTGGAAAGGGACATCAGTCTTGTGCCGCTTGCCGATTATCCATTTCTCTCCGTTCACTTCCACGATTTCATCCGTAGTCAGTTCCTTCATGTCCACGAAACTAAGGGCGGTGAAGCAGGCGAAGATAAAAAGGTCACGCACCAGTGTGAGTGTGGGATTTTCAAACTCGTGTGTCATGATGGTCTTTATCTCGTCTTCCGTCAGATACTCCCGTTCCTTCACGTTCGGGCTGATATGGAACTGCGCAAAAGGGTTTCTCGGTATCAGCCCGTTATAATGCGCCCGCATCACCACTCCTTTCAGCCACATGCAATTGAGCCATATCGTGGCGTTCTTCAACCCCCGTTCGGCGGTGAGATAAGCCGCAAACTCCTTGATGAAGTTAGGTGTCAGTTCGAGCATCGACATATCCGTGCGCTTGTAGAACGACTTGATGAAAGCCGCCACATAGTTCCTCGCACGCATCATCACCTTGTATGTGCCGATAGTACGGTCTTTGCCCACACGTTTGAGGAAGTTGGCGCAATCCTTGTCGAACGCCCTGATAAGCGTCTCATACTCGCTGCCGATTCCCTGATAGGCGTTGCGCACCATTTCCGCAGTCACGAACGCCTCACGGTCGGAAAGTTTTTGGTAGTGCTTGATGATTTGAGCCTTGATGTTGTCAAGGGCGAGGTTGATGTCTCGTGCCCCTTGACTCTTGCCTTTCGCCCTGTTCCCTTTCACGTCCCAAAGCGTCTTCGGGATGCTCTGTTTGCAACTGAACTGCGCCACAGTCCCGTTGATTGTCACCCGTCCCATGATGGGGACAATACCGTTCTTCTCCTTGCTGCCGTTCACGTAGAACAGCACTTTGAATGTGCTTCTTGCCATACTCGTTTTTTTGATTGCAAAATTAAGTATCAACGAGTTAGACCTTGTAAGCCAATCGAAGCCATACGTAGAAAATGTCAGTGTCATGTGTTAAAAATAGCATTTTGCCGGGTAATGATTTGAAAACCTAACGGCTTCATAAATCCGCTTTCCTTTGCGTTACCCCGTTTTTTCGTCTGTCCTCTTTTGTCCTCGCAAACGCCTTATAAACAGACGTTACGAAGACTTTTCGCCCTTTTTATTAGCCTTTTCCAGAGATTTTTCGTAAGTTTGTACAACTAACCAAAGCTTAACGATATGAAGAGACAGATTGGAGTGCTAACCGCTTCGTTGCTCATCCTGTCGGGTTGCGGCACAAGCCAAACGGCATCGGGCGATCCCGGTGCAATATTTGCAGGTGCAGCCATCGGCGGAAATGTCGGCGGTGCCATCGGCGGTCTGATAGGCGACAATAATGGCGGCTGGCGGGGCGGTTACCGGGGTTCGGCCATCGGTACAATTATCGGAACCATTGCCGGAGCAGCCATTGGAAATGCTGTGTCTGCCCCCAAACAAGAGGCATACGGTTACCGGATAGAAAGAACGGAGCCCTACAAGCCGCAGCACGAAACGTATCCCGCTCCAAGCGTCTTCGATAACCTAAGGATACGCAACATCCGTTTCATAGACGACAGCCGTGACCACGTAATCAGTTCGGGCGAGAAAAGTAAAGTAATTTTCGAAATCATGAACGAAGGTGAACAGACTATATATAATGTGGTACCGATGGTTACTGAAACCACAGGTATGAAGCGCATTTACATTTCACCACCTGTAATGGTGGAGCAAATCGCCCCTCACAATGGCGTGAAATACACCGCCACCATCAGCGCAGGCGAGCGGATAAAGACGGGAAATGTCACCATACGGGTGGCCGTAGCCGACGGAAACGGGCAACAATACGACTGGCAGGAGTTCTCACTTCCCACCGAGCGATAAACAAATTTTCGGAGTCTATACAAACGGAACACAGAGACGTAGAAAATTTAACAGCATGAAGAAAATAATACAGAGCAACCCCTGATTCTCTGTATTTGAAAAGCAAAAGTTGAATACTTTATAAACGACAGATTATGGCCGACAACTATCTGGAAAACCAATACGAACAGTATCAGGCGCGCAAAGCTGCCTGGGAGAGGGAACGCAAATACGGAAAGAAGAAAAAGAAATCAGCGTATCCGCATCCCTTGCCGCAACAGAAGGATGCGGAAGATGTCCTGCCCGTTCTGGACGAGGAGAATGACAACATTCCCTACATCATCAATACGGACAATGATAATTTGATTGACGATTAACCCCTCTCGCCATGTTGCACCATTTCCATACCCCCGTAGCAGACATACCATTGCCGGAAAGATTTACTTTCCCTTTTTGCTATACACCTCATCCGCTCTGCGTGGCAGCAGCGAAAGAGGTGCAAGCCTATCTCGGTTTGCAGGAAGCGTGGAAAGAAGAGTTGGCGCAGGGCAAGATGTTCGGTGTTCTGGTTGTAAGGACTCAAGAGGGTGAAACAGGATACCTGGCAGCATTCTCCGGCATACTGGCGGGCAGTAATGTACATCCGTTTTTCGTACCGCCGGTCTACGACCTGTTGCAGCCGCAAGGGTTCTTCAAGATAGAGGAAGAACAGATTTCGCAAATCAACACGCGCATCGGACTGTTGGAAGAGGACGAAGAATACAAACGGCAAATGCAACAACTGGCTGCCCTGCGGCAAACTGCCCAAGAAACGCTGGAAGAAGCCAAACGGCAGATGAAACGCGCCAAAGAGAAACGGGAAGAGCGAAGACGCGAAGCGGCTTTATCCAACGGTGCTCCAATGACGCCTGAGGAAGAGAATACCCTGATACGCGAAAGTCAGTTCCAAAAAGCCGAATACAAACGCATGGAACGTGCCTGGAAAGAGCGGATTGCTCCCTTACAGCAAACGATTTCCGATTATGAGGCCGGCATACAGGCATTGAAAAGCGAACGTAAGCAACGTTCTGCCGCCTTGCAGCAAAAACTGTTCGAACAATTCAAGATGCTGAATTACCGGGGAGAAGTCAAGACGCTTTGCGACATCTTCGGGCAGACCGTACACAAAACCCCGCCTGCGGGAGCCGGTGAGTGCGCCGCACCCAAGCTGTTGCAACAAGCCTATCTGCACGGGTGGAAGCCTATTGCAATAGCAGAATTCTGGTGGGGAGAATCCCCCAAAACAGAGATACGGCATCACGGACATTACTATCCCGCCTGCAAAGGCAAGTGCGAGCCTATATTGGGACATATGCTGCAAGGTCTTGAAGTAGATGAGAACCCGATGCTGAAGGAATTGCAGTCCGGCAAGAAAACATTGGACATTATCTACGAAGACGAATGGCTGGTGGTGATTAATAAACCGGCAGGGATGTTGTCCGTACCCGGCAAGGAAGATATAGTTTCCGTTTATAGCATGATGCGCGAGCGGTATCCCGATGCGGACGGTCCGTTGATTGTACACCGCCTGGATATGGCTACATCGGGACTACTGGTGGTTGCAAAAAACAAGCAGGTCCACCAAAACCTACAAGCGCAGTTTAAAAACCGCAGTGTAGGCAAACGCTATATTGCGTTGCTTCAAGGCAGCGTTTCTCAAGATGCGGGAACGGTTGAACTGCCGTTATGCCCGAACCCGCTCGACCGCCCCCGGCAAATAGTGCATACCGGATATGGCAAGCCCGCTGTAACAGACTTTGAAGTACTGGAGCGCAAGGACAACCGTATCCGTATCGCCTTTTATCCCCGCACCGGACGCACCCACCAGCTTCGGGTGCATGCCGCCCACCCGCTCGGACTGCACTGCCCCATCATAGGCGACGAACTCTATGGACGGAAAGCCGAACGCCTGTATCTGCACGCCGAAATGCTGGAGTTTACACATCCGGTGACCGGAAAGAGAATAAGCATCACTCAAAAAGCAGACTTCTAACCTATGAAGTAACCGATTATAACCGGTAACCGACGTTCATGCCAACAGTAATCACTATTAATAGCCCCAAAACAAGTATCCGATGAAAATCCTTCGACCCACCCCGCAAGATTATGACGAACTGCTCACCGTATGGGAAGCCTCCGTTCGCAGTACCCACCATTTCCTGACAGAAGAGAACATACAATTCTACAAGCCATTGGTACGAAACCAATATTTCCAGGCCGTAGAACTTTACATCATCCGCAACCGGGAAGGAAAAATCGCTGCCTTTATGGGGCTGAGCGACGAACTCATTGAAATGCTCTTTGTACATCCCGATGAACAGGGAAAAGGATATGGCAAGCAGTTGATGCAATACGCACTCCACGAAAAACATATCTATAAGGTGGACGTCAATGAGCAAAACGAAAAAGCTCACCGGTTCTATCTGCACATGGGCTTCCAACTCATCGGAAGAGATGAAACCGACCCTTCGGGGAATCCTTTTCCCATTTTACACCTGCAATGGAAGCCGTAGATGAACACGCATCGCATAAAACAAAAACAGATTGACTTATGAGAATACATCACATCGCCATCTGGACTTTCCGTCTGGAAGAAATGAAAGAATTCTATGTCCGTTACTTCAAAGGTACAAGCAATGAGAAATACGTCAACCCTCAAAAAGGGTTTGAATCCTACTTTATCCGCTTCGACTGCGGAGCCGACCTGGAGCTGATGAGCCGTACCGATGTACAGAATACTCCCATCGGGGAAAACAGGCTCGGTTTGACCCACTTCGCCTTTGCGCTCGACAGCAAAGAAGAGGTTCTCGAACTGACGGAAAAGCTGCGAAGTGCCGGATATACCATCAGCGGAGAACCCCGTACATCGGGAGACGGATATTTTGAAAGCGTAGTGCTCGACCCCGACGGCAACCGTGTGGAATGCGTGTTCAAGGCAGGCTGAAAAGTCATTTTACACAGAATTTAAATCAACGTCTTTCGTCCGGCATTGCACTAAGTTTCCTATGTTTGCAGCATAATTCATAAGTAGATTTTAAATTTATCGGAAACCATGAAAATCATTGCATTCCTATTTACGGCATTTATCAGCCTGCAAATGTCCGGGCAAGAGAAATTCCCCGACGGCACGCCTATTCCCGATTGGTTCAGACAGAACGAAATCGTAAACATCGACACACTGGGCAAGAAGTATACCATTACCGATTACGGTGTGGCAAACGACAGCACAATCCTGCAAACGGAGAAAATACAAGCCGTCATCGACCGGGCAGCCGAGAATGGCGGCGGCGTTATCATCATCCCCAAAGGAACGTTCCTCAGCGGTTCCATCTTCTTCAAGCCGAAAACGCATCTATACATGGAAGAAGGTGCAGTGCTGAAAGGAAGTGACGATATCAGCAACTTCGCCATTGTCAACACCCGCATAGAAGGACAAAGCCTGAAATACTTCGCCGCACTGGTGAATGCCGACAAGGTAAACGGATTTACCATTTCCGGCAAAGGCACAATCAACGGCAACGGACACAGGTACTGGAAATCTTTCTGGCTGCGCCGGCAGGTTATCCCGAAATGTACCAATATGGACGAGTTGCGTCCCCGCCTGGTTTACATCTCCAACAGTAACGATGTGCAAATCTCCGGAGTACGCCTTATGAACTCTCCGTTCTGGACTACGCATATCTACCGTTGCAATAACATAAAGCTGCTGAATCTCCATATTTTCGCTCCTGCCGCCCCGGTGAAAGCACCGAGCAGCGATGCGATAGATATTGACGTCTGCAGCAATGTACTGGTGAAAAACTGCTATATGTCCGTCAACGACGATGCCGTGGCACTGAAAGGCGGCAAAGGCCCGTGGGCGGATAAGGACCCTAATAACGGCAGCAACACCAACATTATCATAGAAGACTGCACGTACGGCTTCTGCCACAGCGGTCTGACATGCGGCAGCGAGTCGATACACAACCGCAACATCATTCTCCGCCGCTGCAAAATCAGCAATGCCACGCGCCTGTTGTGGCTGAAGATGCGTCCCGATACGCCGCAACACTACGAATACATCCTGGTGGAAGACATCACAGGCGATGCCAAGAGCATGCTGCTCATCAAACCGTGGACACAGTTTTTCGACCTCAAAGGTCGCAAGGACATCCCCCTCTCACGTGCCAACAACGTGACGCTGCGCAATATCAGCCTGAACTGCGACATATTCTTCAACGTCAGAAAGTCCGACCAATACGAATTGAAGGATTTCACTTTCGAGAATTTGAATATCAAGGCAAAGAATGCCCAATGCGACAAAGAGATTATCTCTAATTTTGAATGGAAGGACGTTAAGGTCAACCAATAATGCAGGCCGCAGGCAGCAAACGCATCACGAGAAACGAATAAACTTTATTATCGTATAATTCGGGCACAAATAACGCGGACTTTCGTAGATACAATTAATAACATCCACGAAAGCCCGCGTCATTTATTTCCGGACAATTATTCAAAACTACGCAGCATGCTGATTTCTTCCGCCCAAAGCGTTTCATCCGGAGTTTCGAGTATTAACGGTATATTATCAAATCTGGAATCTTGCATCAATCTTTCAAAAAAAGCTTTGCCAATCAATCCTTCACCAATGCTGTCGTGGCGGTCTACATGGGTGCCTAGTGCTTTTTTTGAATCATTCAAGTGCATACCTCGAAGGTAATTGAATCCCACTTCTTTGTCAAACTCATCAAATACCTTATCGTATTCATTGACAATATCATAACCGGCGGTATAAGTATGGCAGGTATCGAGACAAACACCTACCCGGTTCTTGTCGTTTACCCGATCAATGATATATTTCAACTGCCAGAATTCGCTTCCTAAATTACTGCCTTGTCCGGCAGTGTTTTCAATAACGGCTGTTACACCTTTTGTTTTCTCTAAAGCGAGATTAATGCTTTCTGCGATAAGTGACAGACAATCTTCTGTTGATACTTTATTGAGAGAGCTACCGGGGTGGAAATTTAAAAGTTTCAATCCAAGCTGTTCGCAACGTTGCATTTCATCCAGAAAAGCGGCACGGCTTTTTTGAAGTCCCTCTTCCTCCGGATGTCCCAGATTGATAAGATAACTGTCATGTGGCAGGATATATTCCGGTTGGAAACCATATTTCTCACAATTCTCTTTGAAGAGACTGATACTTTCTTCTGTTAGCGGTTTACTTACCCATTGACGTTGATTCTTGGTGAATAACGCAAAAGCATTTGCTCCTATTTCATGCGCATTAATGGGTGCGAACTCTACGCCACCAGAGGCGCTAACGTGTGCTCCGATATATTTCATTGTTCTTTCTTAATTTATTTTACTCTGCAAATATAACGTTTTTAAAGGAGTATGTGTTTGTAGAGAGAACTCTTCTTGGTTGCAATTCATAGGATCATGTACTTTATACTCTGTTCTTTATCTTTTATTCTCTATAAAAAATATCCCGCTATTCAATTTATAGAAGATTGAATAACGGGACAGTTTTTGGGGGGGAGAGATTAAATCTCAAAATCCGGTAAATAGTCTGTCAGGACTTTATTAACCTGTTTCCCTTTTACCTGATCTGTTACCGTCGTTGCACCTTCCTTTTTACCGGCATCGTAGTTTAAGTAAACTTTCTCCACTTTATTACTAACGTGGATAGCAGCTTTTCCTTTTTCCGTAAGGTTGCAAGTGATAGTCCAGTCACCTACTTGAATGATATTGCCTTTGCGAACTACCTGCATATCCGGACGGTTGTCTCCATGTGTATCCATCACAGTCAGGAAACGGGCGGTTTTGCAAGGAACAGTTGTAGAAGAGAAATGCCAGTGATTAGGATATTTCACTGCTTTTCCTTGTGCATTCGTCACAT
>OMGY01000752.1_pt1 | contig 35126 bp, 31 predicted proteins | sample 1674461 | NCBI WGS metagenome assembly OMGY01 (sample SAMN05578579, study PRJEB25193) | human gut metagenome | biome: Human Microbiome; feature: human-associated habitat; material: feces | host: Homo sapiens | place: USA:Birmingham | reverse complement strand
ATAATTTGTGTATGAATTAGTTGGCTGATTTTGTAATATTTAATGAATGTCCCTAAAACAGCTTAGTCTAAAGGAAGGAAACGCTTGGTCTGCCCGGGAAAACGACTTATAAGTTCTATAAAGAGAAAAACAGACAGAATCAAGGCATCCATTCCACAATACCTGTCACCGGATGCTGCCTTCTCCAGTTTTCAAACTCTGCATACGTCCGCACTCCGTCCCGAAGGACAGCCTGATAATATTCCACTCCCATGCAATATTCTGTATCCGGCGTTTCATATTTCAAACGCAGAATCGCTTTCCTCGTCTCCTCAGTCAGGACTGCCTTAATCCGTTCAGCCATCTTTTCAAAATAACCGTCATAACGGGAGTGCTTCAATATATGAATCATATCCATCTTCCAGGCACCGTTCTCCGGGTCTTCATACCAGGCATGCCACTCGATACATGCTTCTTCCGTATCCAAAAGATTGTTATAAGTTATCCGCTTAACAAACGGGTTTTCCGCCAGCTTCGCCATCGCCATGAAGCTGCCGGCCGGAGTCAGAGGAGAAGAATAAATATGGAAATCCACATCCCGGTTCTTCACTAATAATCCCATATTCAATGAACCCACCAAATTAATCTCTGCCCCGACAGACTTCCAAATATTCATAACATCGGTCTTGCGTATCACTTCCCATGCTTCCCGCTGATTCTTTTCGGCTAATTCCAATATATGCTCCATAAATCTTTTCTTGTTTTTGAAAATGCAAAAATAAAGAAAAACCGTCACATAGAGGCAGGAAATGTGGTCCTATTCTCCTATACGGCAAATCAGTTTAACCTACATATTTTTTTAGAAATAGAAAACAAAACAATATATGGTAGGTATTATTCTAAAAAACTTTTTTATCTCCTCACAGCAAACAATTCAGCTTCCACCGTCCAATGCTCACCGTCTGTACGCACCAAACGTTGCCAATGAAAAGAAGTCTGTGTTATTTCGGAGAATACCCAACGCAGATTGTCATTATTTACCACCGTCTGGACAATTCTGTCTTTCTCCCATCTAGCCTCCAATTGGGTGGCTCCTCCCAATTCCGTATATAAAATATCCCAAGCCAACGTATCCGGATTATACATCCGCACCGTTGTCCCATAAGCAGCATCCGGTTGATAATTAGTCAAACGCTCCTTACGTGAAGGACAGATAAAAACGTCTTGAATAGCCGTTCCTTCCAATATCCACTGAAAAATCCACTCTCCTTTGATATGCCTCTCTTCAGCAGTTCCATAACAATCAATCCATTCAAAATCCCATTCTCCCACGAAATGCCCGAAAAGGTTGTGCTCGGCAGGCACAATATTACTTTTGTTTTTGCTGACCAAAGCTTTGATAAATTCTTTCATACTCTCTATTATATATGAAAACAAATATAGAATAATTCCTTATCATTACCCATTAAAAAGTAAACTTTTCCCTTGCCATGAACAAATTATTTATATATTTGTCGGCATTACTAATTATATATCATTTAAGTCACAAAACATGAAAAAGCTATCATTCATTATTACATTTGTATTTCTGTCCATCCTGTTCGTACAGGCCCAACAGGCTAAATACGTTTTCTATTTCATTGGCGACGGGATGGGTGTTAACCAAGTATTAGGTACAGAAATGTATCGCTCCGAACTAAAAGGAGAGATTGGTATCACCCCACTGCTTTTCACACAATTTCCCTTTGCTACTGTTGCCACCACATTCTCTGCTACCAATGGCGTAACCGACTCAGCAGCTGCCGGGACAGCACTTGCCACAGGCAATAAAACCAAGAACGGAACATTAGGAATGAAGAAAGACTTGGAGACTAAAATAAACAGTGTGGCGGCATGGGCAAAAGACAAAGGATGCCGGGTAGGTATCAGCACAAGTGTCAGTGTAGACCATGCTACTCCGGCCGCTTTCTATGCACATCAGGCACAGAGAAGCAGTTATTATAATGTAGGTCTTGATCTGATTAAGGCCAATTACGACTTCTATGCCGGCTCCGACTTCCTTGATCCTACCAATAAAAAAGGAGGCGATGGAAGCTCGGAAAGTCTATATACCCTGGTAGATAAAGCAGGATACAGCGTGGCACGCGGTTATAAAGACTATCAAAAGAAAGCCAAGAAATCAGACAAAATGATTCTGCTACAACCATCTTCTGCCACCGATGTCAGTGCTATTCCATACGCTATAGACCGTAAGAAAGGTGACATGACCTTAGCCGAAATAACCCGTGCCGGTATCAATTTCCTGTCCAAAGATCTTTCCAAAGGTTTCTTCCTGATGGTTGAAGGTGGAAAAATAGACTGGGCTTGCCATAGCAATGATGCGGCAACCGCATTCAATGAAGTGGTTGACCTAGACGATGCCATCAAAGTAGCTTACGAATTCTACGAACAACATCCCGACGAGACACTGATAGTGGTGACAGCCGATCATGAAACCGGTGGCATCGTATTGGGCAAAGGCCCCTACACACTCAATCTTCAGGCTTTGAAATCACAAAAAGTCAGCGAAAGCGACTATACCCGAATCATTAATAATTTAAGAAAAAAATATAAGAACCAGGTATCTTGGGAAGTAATCAAACAATCACTGAAAGATAATTTCGGTTTTTGGGATAGCATCCAATTAAATGAAAAACAGGAAGCGCGATTAAAGAAAGTATATGATGAATCGTTCGGTGGTCAGAAAGTAGATTTACAGAAGAGCGAATATCAGCAGGACGAACCTTTGGCCTCTGAAGCCAAAAAGATTTTGAATGATATTGCCCTTGTAGGCTGGACCAGCGGCGGACACTCCGGCGGCTATGTTCCCGTATTTGCCATCGGTGCAGGTGCAGAGTTATTTCAAGGCCGGATAGACAATACCGAAATTCCGGTGAAAATAGCAGAAGCAGCAGGCTATCCGAATTAATCGAAAGTAAGATAGTGCGATAATCGTTTTAAGTCTTTCTCGGTAAACTCTTCATAAAGGGATAACTGAGAAAGGCTTTTTAATTTATCCTTCTTTCTCCGAAACTCAATAATAACCCGAGCCTGATAATAGTTAATATAAGGATGTGCACGCAGTCTGTCTAACCCTGCTTTATTGGCATTTATCCGATGAATTGGACCATTTTCTACTTTAAACCAACGCTGCATATCAGAAGTAATCCATTTGAGTTCCTGTAATTGACCTACATCATAGAATCCTCCCAACTGATTCCGATAGGCAACAATAGCCCGTGCAATTCCAATCCCTATTCCCGGAATTTTCTTCAGTTCCGTAGTATCCGCCCGGTTCAAATCAATCAAGGTCCCTTCGGGATATTTATAAAAAGCCAACGTATCACGCTTCTCTACTTCCGCATAACGCAAAGTATCAGATTTCTTCTGAAATGATTCGGATATATAAATATAAGGTTCCAAAATATGAAACTGCTCTTCCGTCATTCCATAAATACGTGAAAAAGCTTCCGCAGTGGCAAACTTTCCACCTGCCTGCCTATACTTTATTATATTGTGAGCAATAAAAGGAGGCAACCCAAGTTGTAAGAACTCGATGGAATCGGTTAAATTAGGTTCGAACGGTGCTAATATCACCTTCCTTTTTACAACCTCTTTCTTTTTGAATGAGGCATTCCTTTTATGCTCGATTGTCTGAATACCGGCTAGGAACCGTTCCATTTCTTCAAATGATTCCTGACCGGTTTCTTTACTCGATTCTTCTATCAGATAAGGAGAAACCAGCCAAACTCCGATTATCGTAACAATCATTCCAAGCAAGAAAACTATAGCCTTGCGTTCTCCTTTAGAGAAATAGAAAAAATCTTTCCACATTATTGCACTAAATCAAGCCCAATTCATTGATGAAAATCAAGGCAATACCAATGGGTGCAATGAATCTCAGAATAAATATATAGACATTAAAGAAACCCGCTTTCAAAGTACCTTCATTGGTCAACTCAGCATAAGAGACCGAACGCTTCAAATACCAGCCGACAAATATACATACCAACATTCCACCCAACGGAAGCATAATTTTGGCAGTAACAAAATCCAGTAAATCAAAGAAACCTTTGTCAAACAGCGTATATTTCTGCATCACACCCAATGACAAGGATGAAAGTGCTCCAATCAATATACATCCGAAAGTTACCATCTTGGCCGCACGCCCACGAGTAAAAGCAAACTCCTCATGCAAAAAAGCTGTAACCACCTCATGCAAAGAGATAGTGGATGTCAGTGCTGCCAAAGCCAATAACACATAGAACAATACAGAAAAAACATACGCCAGGAAAGGTATCCCGCTAAATGCTTGCTGGAAGACATTAGGCAGAGTAATAAATATCAAAGAAGGACCGGCATCGGGCTGAATGCCAACCGAAAATGCCGCAGGGAAAATAATGACACCTGCCAATACTGCAACAAATGTGTCGATGACTCCTACACTCAACGCCGTATTCCCCAACTTTGTCTCTTTTCCAAAATAAGAGGCATAAGTGGAGAGACATCCCATCCCCAAGCTCAGGGAGAAAAAGGCTTGTCCCATGGCACCCAAAAATACATCACCGGTCACTTTACTAAAATCCGGCTTTAACAGGAACTCTAATCCCTTTTCCGCATTTGGCAAAGATAATGAACACACTGCAAGCAGGATAATAAGAATAAAAAGTACCGGCATCAAAATCTTAGAGGATTTCTCAATGCCATCTTTCACCCCTTTTACAATAACAAAATGGGTAAGCAATAGAAAGACCACCAACCAAATCAACGGACGAACCGGATCCTGAGAGAAAGCTTCAAAAGCCAGAATAAAATCATCCGGTCTTTTGTTCGCAAATTCATTCGCACCTGCTTCCAAAATATATTCCAGTGTCCATCCCGCCACAACAGAATAATATCCCAAAATTAGAAATCCTGCCAATACTCCTAAATAACCTAACCATTTCCAATGAGTACCCGGTGCTAAAACGGAATATGCTTTACCCGTACTCGCCTTTGAATGGCGTCCTACTGTAAACTCGGCCATCATAATCGGCATGCCTAATACAAGGACACACGCCAAATATATTAAAATGAACGCCGCACCGCCATGATTTCCCGTTTCGTAAGGGAAACGCCATATATTACCCAGCCCTACTGCCGAACCGGCAGCCGCCAGTATCGCTCCTATCTTACTCCCGAAATTTACTCTTTCGCTTTTTTGCATAAAAAACTATCAATTTATTATAATTCGAAACCTATTGGGGTGCAAAAGTATAAAATTAATCGTACTTTTGCGATGAATAACTAAAATTTTAAAGTATGCTATATTATTTTAGAAGATATCCGCTATCCTTGGTAATTATGGCTGTTATCTTTTACTTATCTTTTTTCACTCCTCCGAAAAGTAATTTGGAAGAGATTCCCAACATAGACAAGTTAGTTCATGTCTGTATGTATGGAGGGCTTTGCAGCATTTTGTGGTTCGAATATTTAAGAACCCACAGAATGATAAACTGGAGCCATATTCTATGGGGAGGTATCCTTGCACCGATAGCCATGAGTGGATGCATAGAGCTGATGCAAACTTATCTCACGACCAATAGAAGCGGAGACTGGCTTGATTTTTTAGCTAATAGCACAGGAGTATTGTTAGCTGTTGTGTTCGGATATTATGTGATCCGCCCGTTTTTGTGGCGTAAGTTCTAAAAAGAAACGCCGGCGATTCTTCACGAACAGCCGACGTAATGATAAAAGTCAAAGTTATATAATAAAGATAGAGAGTCAACTTAACGAAAATCCTTCAATTCATTCTGTAATCTTTGACGTGTAAAGAAAATGCGGCTCTTTACGGTTCCTAATGGTAATCCCAGCTTCTCTGCAATTTCTCTATACTTGAAGCCTGATACATACATGGCAAAGGGGACGCGATAGTCTTTTGGCAAAGCATTGACTACACGGTGAATTTCTTTTAAATCATAAGCACCTTCGGTAGAATCAAATCCACTTTCTTGCGAAAAGTTCAAGTGAAACAGATTGTCTGTCTGGTCAACAAAAGTCTGATCACGTACAGTCTTACGGTAATTATTAATAAATATATTGCGCATGATGGTATACATCCATCCTTTAAAATTTGTATCGGGAGTAAATTTCTCCTCATTATCTAATGCTTTCAATGATGTTTCCTGCAACAGGTCATTTGCTTCTTCTCTATCAGCTGTCAGTTTAAATGCGAAACGGAATAATTCCGATTGAACATTCAGTAAATGCTGTGTAAAGTCGACTGTCTTCATACCATTTTATTTTTAAGTTGTTATTTTTTCTGTTTTTAATTTCTGTTGCAATATTAACGACTTCTTGTAAAAGAGATAACAGAAAAACTAACAACAAAAGGGGCAAAAACTGCCAAGTAACAGTTTTTACCCCCTAATATAACAGTTAACAGGTGGTTGAGAATTAACTTTTATGCACCTCCCTGACCGCCACCGGTACTACCGGAACCGCTTCCGCCACCTTTCAAATCATCATTATTGATACTACGAGCTGCTTTTTTCACCTGCGCTTTTAGCTCACCAAATCTCCAACTGATATTGATGCCATAATAGCGGTTGGGGGATTTACTCTTGCTCCACGAAATAAAAGTAGAAGTCGTAGTAGAATTATCATAAGTATTATATTTACTAAAGATATTAGACGCATTCATAGAGACCGTCAGGCGTTTCTCTTTCAAGAAAGAACGACTCAGGCTAAATCCATAGTAAGTATAAGATGAACCCTTTCCTTGTAATGAAATATAAGGAGTGCCTCCACCGCCATACACACTAAAACGAATATCCCACGGTAATGTCTGTTGTGCATTACCAAAGAAGTTACCTTGATAACCATGGTTACGAGCTGTGAACTCTTCATTATCACTCTTATAATCAGAGTAAGAGCCACTGGCATTGATAGAGATTCTTGTCTTAGAGCCCGGATTCCAGTTCATCCACAACGAAAGACGTGTGCGGTTTGTATGACCAATATTGCCATAGGTATTATTCTGTACACCGTTCTCCATAAATGAATAACGCTCAATACCATTATTTACAAACGAATAGTTCAAACTTAAGTTCATATTAAACTTTTGTGAGAAAGAACTGTAAGTCATTCCCACTGAATGAGACTTCTCACTATCCAAGTCAGGATTACCATAGCTGATGCTTGTCGGATTACTTGTATCTCTAAACGGATTCAAATACCAAATACTCGGACGACTGATTCGCATGTTATAATTTGCACGAATGGTTTTGGTAGGTGCAAGCTGATAAGTAAAGCTGGCCGAAGGAACTAAATCATCGAAATTACTGTCGAAGTTTCTGTCAGGCATATACTTATATTCCACATCCATAATAGTATGTTCGAAACGTACACCCGCCTTACCGCCAAACTTACCCAATTTCAACTGATAATCGGCATAAGCAGCCAAGATATCTTGATCTTGATTAAATTTGCTGGTCAAATCATTATCCGGCTGATAGATATTATTGTCATCGGCTTTAAAATACTTACTGTCACTCTGATTTCTACGTAAAATGTACTTAACACCGGCATCTATCTGATGTTGCTTGGTGATTGGATTGGTATAGTCAAGCTGGAAAGTATGTTCATCAGTACGAGCATCATTGTCATAATGCTGATCCCTCAAATAATCCATGCTGTAAGGATAATCCTTCACTTCTTCATATTCTGTATAAGCCTCACTATTATCGGGAGAACCGTTATAACGATATGAGAAAGTCAGAAATTCGCCTTTTTTCTTAAAAGAACGCTGATAGTCGAAATTAAATCCCACACTGGCCCATTCCGATTCATTACGGCTCAACGTATTATAACTGTAAGCATGTTCTTTTTGGGCGTTCAGCATGTTCGTGCTTCCATAGCCATTGTTCTTAAACTTTCCTCCAAACATATTCATAGAAAAAGTAATAAGATTCAGAGTATCAATTTCATAACTACCCTCCATACTGCCATATTGGAAATTGCCTTTATGCTTGGAAGAGCTTTCCGAACTCAAATACTTATAATCATCCGAAGTGAAATCTTCGCGACCACTTGAACTATAAGAACGCGGACTGGTATTATGATTATAAGCATAATTTCCGGTAACAGTAAATTTACCGATCTGAACTGTTCCATATCCGCTGGCATTATAACCGCGATTGCTGACACCACCATTCAAAGTGACTGTATAACCTTCCATTCCGCCACCGGTAGTAATGATGTTCAAGATACCACCGACACCTTCCGCATCATATTTTGCACCCGGGTCAGTAATAACTTCAATAGACTTCACAGAGTTGGCCGGCAAGCTCTTCAATACTTCAGTGGGATTGTTACTCATCATATTATTCGGCTTCCCGTTTACATGCACTTTAAAGTTGCTGCTTCCGTTTACCTGAATTTTATCTTCCCCGTCTACGGTTACCAAAGGTACCTTACGGAGCATTTCGAGAGTAGAATTCGTTTTTGAATCCGGGTCATCTTCAATGCTGTAAGTAACCTTATCAATTTCTGCTTTCACAAGTGGCTTCTGAGCGACCACTTCCACTCCTTTCAGCATTTCGGTTGCTTCTGCCATTTGAATATGACCTAAGTCCGCTACCTTCTTTGTATCAGATACAGTGAATTCTTTCTGTACGGTCCGCTTGCCGACAGAAGAAAAACTAATCAGATAAGTGCCCGGAGAAACGAGACGTTCACTAAACTTTCCATTCGTGTCTGTCACAGCCAGTTTTACCGGTTTGGCCGGATTACTCTTCAACGAAATACGAATGGTTGAATAAGGTTCTCCTTCATTTGATAAAGAATCTACTAAAACTCCTTTTACTGAGAACTGCCCTTGAGGACTTTTTTGAGCGTTTGCATTAAATGTCACACTAACAAAGAGCATGATAAAGATGCATAGAATGTTGTCTTTCATATATTAAAAAAGTGTTTGTTTGGTGCAAATATAGGCAAACTATAATATGTAGTTACTTTTATTACGTTAAATAAACTATAATGTTTCCCATCTGCAAAATGGAGTTTTCATAAGGGATGAGTTATAATAACGAACATCTCCGGTTACCTCCTGTCCGATGAAATGGGGCTTTTCATATGATTCATCCTCATATTTCAATTCTACTTCCGCAACAACAAGACCCTCATTATCACCATAAAATTCATCTATCTCAAATGTATGCTTTCCGCTTTTTACCAGATAACGAGTCTTGTCTATCACACCCGGTTCACACAATTTCATCAATTCTTCCGCTTCTTGCAGAGATATTTCTTTCTCCCATTCATAACGACTCATACCGGATGCATTAGAAGCCCCTTTTATAGTAAGATACCCCTTATCGCCCCGGATACGAACACGCACCGTACGTCCGCGGGCACTACAAATGTATCCTTGTACAATACGACTTTGCGAATATGCCTCCTGCTTATAGCTATCATCGACAACCAAAAATTTTCGTTCTATCTCCTGTGCCATCTTATTTCCTTATTAATATAACAAAAAAGTCCCGCACGGATTTTCCGGCAGGACTTCAGTTATTTCTTGCGGTTTTATCCATAGACAGCATACCCTACCATAGTGATCAGAGCCAGTACTATCAAAGCGATAAATATACCTTTTACTATTTTGTTTGCTTTCTCCTCTTCGTGCTTGCTATGATTAGCTTTCTTATTCTTTCCCATAAATATTTTATTTTAAGATTAAACTTTCTCTTTTGAGACCTTCAAAAGTACAAAGTTTCCGGGAGAAAACAAATAAATTACTTACTTTTTACGCATTCTCCGAACCCGAGAATTCCATGAGATACGCTTTAATAAAGTCGTCAATCTTTCCATCCATCACGCCATTTACGTCTGATGTCTGGTAGTTCGTGCGATGATCTTTCACACGACGGTCGTCAAATACATAACTTCTGATTTGCGACCCCCATTCTATCTTCTTCTTTCCGGCTTCTACCTTGGCCTGTTCTTCCATGCGATGCTGCAGCTCCTTGTCGTAAAGGATAGAGCGCAACTGGCGCATTGCATTTTCCTTATTCTTCGGCTGATCACGAGTCTCGGTATTTTCAATCAAGATTTCTTCTTCTTCTCCTGTATAAGGATCTTTATACTGATAACGCAAACGTACACCGGATTCTACCTTATTTACGTTCTGTCCGCCGGCTCCACCGCTTCGGAATGTATCCCAACTCATACGTGCCGGTTCAATATTTACCTCAATACTGTCGTCAACCAACGGAGTTACGAATACAGAAGCAAAAGACGTCATACGTTTTCCCTGAGCATTATAAGGAGAAACACGTACCAAACGATGCACACCATTCTCACCCTTTAAATAACCATAAGCAAAACTGCCTTCAATGTTCATAGTCACAGCTTTGATACCGGCCTCGTCACCTTCCTGAAGATTGGCGATGCTCAGTTTATAACCGTTTGTTTCGGCCCAACGCATATACATACGCATCAACATGGATGCCCAGTCCTGACTTTCGGTACCTCCGGCTCCCGAATTGATTTTCAGCACACAATCCATTTGGTCGGCTTCCTGACGAAGCATATTTTTCAACTCCAAAGATTCTACAGCAGTGAGCGCTTTGGAATAAGCGACATCCACTTCTTCCTCGGTCACCAAGTCATCTTTAAAGAAATCAAAAGACAATTCCAATTCGTCTGACAAAGTCTTTACCTCACGATATCCGTCAATCCATTTCTGAATCTCTTTTACTTTCTTCATCTGTGCCTCAGCTTTCTTGGCATCATCCCAAAATCCGGGCGCTTGTGTACGAAGCTGTTCTTCTTCCACCTGAACAAGTTTATTCTCAATGTCCAAGTATCTTTCGAGGGCAGCGGTACGTTCTTTTACGTCTTTCAGTTGCTCTATTGTTATCATTTTGAGGAATTTTTCTTTTAAGTTGCAAAGATATAACAATTTAGGCACTGATTACATGGATTTCACTGTTTTTAATGAAAGAACAATGCATTCCGTACAATCCGTGCCTAAAATACAAATGAATCAAATTCTTTATTCTTCGTACATCTTCTCTATTTCGGCAGCATAATTCTTATTCAACACATTGCGCTTTATCTTCAACGTATTAGTCAGTTCACCGCGTTCCATACTGAAAGGATGGGGCAATAAGGTAAAACGTTTAATCTGCTCATAATGTGCGAATTGCTGTTGAAGCGTATCAATTCGTTCCTTAAATAAATCGATAATCTGTTGGTCCTGCAACAGCTCTTCCATAGAAGCATACTTGATGCCTTTCTTTTCGGCGTACTCTTTTACCAATTTATATTCCGGAATGATTAAAGCCGAAACAAACTTACGCTCATCCGCAATAATGGAAATCTGATCGATATATCGGTCCACCACCAACTTAGCTTCGATAGCTTGAGGAGCAATATATTTCCCATTTGAAGTTTTAAACAAATCCTTAATACGCTCAGTAAGGAATAAATGTCCGTCCTTGATATAACCGGCGTCACCCGTATGAAACCATCCGTCTTCAGTAAAGGCAGCCTTTGTTGCCGCTTCTTTCTTATAATACCCATGCGTAATGCCGACACCGCGAAGCAATATCTCATTGTTTTCGCCAATCCTCACTTCCACATGCGGCATAATACGCCCTACAGAGCCTACCACATGATCAAAGTCATTTTCGCAAGACACGGTTGCAGTTGACTCTGTCAATCCATATCCCGCCACCATATTAATACCTACCGACAATATAAATTCCTGAACAGCAGGTGGAATGGCAGCTCCGGCAGTCGGAAAGAAGCGACCATTCTCAATACCGATGGTCTTCTTCAGCAAGCTATAAATAGTCTTCTCATAAAATTTGTATTTCATGTGAAGCAAGGCCGGAGGCGTAAGTCCCTTGCATACATATCCTATATTATGCTCACGACCTACTTTCAATGCATCCAGCATCAGTTTTTTCTTCACTCCGGTCGTTTCATTGATTTTCTCCTGAACTCCGGAATACACTTTCTCCCAAAAACGAGGGACACTGCACATGGCTGTCGGACGAATCTCCTTGATGGTCTTCTGAATATCCACCGGACGCAAATTGATAGCCAACTGGCAACCCATAGAAATACACCAATAACTCCAGGCACGCTCAAACACATGGGTAAAAGGCAGGAAATTCATCACTACTTCTTGGTCACCCAATTGCGGGAAACGCTCATTGTGTGCCTTGATAGCTCCTTCATAACAAGAATGATGTAACATTACCCCCTTGCTGTCGCCCGTCGTTCCACTGGTATAAAGGATATTGGCAATATCCCCATTACCCGATTCGGCAATGCGCTTGTCCACTTCCGCCTGATGTTGACGAGCTTTGCCCAACTTCAGGAATTCGTCAAAGTAAATCGAAGAGGTATCACGCTTATCGCGCTTTACATCCTTATCAAAAATAATAATCTGCTTCAATTGTGTGCCAAGCGACATCACCCGGAAGGCAACATCATACTGTAACTGTTCACCCACAAAAAGGTAATGGATATCCGCATCCCCCAGCATATAAAGCACTTGGGCCTCCGAGCTTGTGGCATAAAAAGGAATAGTCACTGCACGAATACCAAAAGCGCCAAAATCCACATAAAGGCATTCGGGCTTATTTTGAGAAAAGACACCAATATTTTCTTGTACACCTACACCTAACTCAAGAAGTGCATTGGAAGTCGTTGTTACCGTTTCGGCAAATTGTTTCCATGAGACCGGAACCCAAGTTTCAGTATCATAATCACGATATTTCAGGGCTACACGGTCGCCATATTTCTCAGCCTGACGCTGAATCAGGACAGATAATTGGGAATTGCTCATTATAAATTATTTTAAATACGTGGCAAAGTTATCGTTTAATTTGGAATTATCCATCATAAACAGGCATTAATTTTCCCGACCAATCAAAGAGTTACAAGAATCCCGTCTTTAAAATTAGTTGCATACATAACTTAATTATCACTACTTTTAAGCATACTTTACCGGGCAAAAATCGTATCTTTGCCGCACAATAATTATAAAATCGATATGATTGACTTAGCATATTACACTTCAGAAGCAACCACGTTGCTGAATTCGCTAATAGGCATCCCTTCGCTGAGCAGAGAAGAGGAAGCTGCTGCCGATTTTCTTCAAAACTATATTGAAGAGACCGGTATTATGACAGGCCGTTCGGGAAACAACATTTGGTGCATCAGCCCCATGTTTGACTTGAACAAACCTACTATCTTGCTCAATTCGCACATCGATACTGTAAAGCCTGTGAACGGCTGGCGCAAACATCCCTTCACTCCGAAGGCTGAGAACGGAAAAATTTACGGACTGGGCAGTAATGATGCGTGTGCCAGTGTAGTATCTTTATTTCAAGTTTACCGTCATTTATCTACCACCGAACAGGCTTATAACCTTATCTTTTTGGCTTCATGCGAAGAAGAAGTGTCAGGCAAGAACGGTATTGAAAGTGTTTTGCCCCAGCTTCCACCCATTGCATTGGGTATTGTAGGAGAACCAACAGAGATGCAACCTGCCATAGCAGAGAAAGGTTTGATGGTGGTCGATGTGACAGCTCACGGAAAAGCGGGGCATGCAGCACGCAATGAAGGTGACAACGCTATATATAAAGTATTGGAGGATATCAGGTGGTTTCGTGACTATCGTTTTCCAAAGGAGTCTCCTTTATTGGGACCGGTCAAAATGAGTGTTACCCAAATCAATGCCGGAACCCAACACAATGTCATTCCCGATATCTGCACGTTTGTTGTAGACATCCGCAGTAATGAATGTTATTCCAACGAAGAATTATTTAATGAAATCAGCACTCACATCAAGAGTGAAGCCAAAGCGCGTTCGTTCCGTCTGAATTCATCCCACATTGATGCTGGACATCCGTTTGTCAGACGTGCTATTCAGTTGGGCCGTGTTCCATTTGGCTCGCCTACCTTGTCCGATCAGGCTTTAATGAAATTCCCATCGGTAAAAATGGGACCGGGCAAATCCTCACGTTCTCACACGGCCGATGAATATATTATGGTATCGGAAATAGAAGAAGCCATCGGGCTGTATATAGAATTGTTGGACGGATTGGTGATATAATTAATATGATAGGAAAGGCGTGCCAAAGTGACAACACGATAACAAAATCGGCTTTGACACGCTATACCATCAGAACGTATCATTTCATTTTCAGAAAAGCATAAAAAACAGTTGATACAGTAAGTAAATAACCCAAACAGCTAAAGCCACAAGCAGCAATAATAAATAATTATTCTTTATCCATTTCTTCAAATTAATCATCAAGTATTTAAAACCATTGGCTTCCACTTTAGCAACGTATGCCCGATACTCGCGCTGCATTTCGCTATATTTTTGCTTCCAATCAGATAAGGCACTTTCCACTTCTGTCAACTTCATTTGCATATTCTTTACCCGTACTTTCTCGTCACTCAACTGTTCCTGCAGCAAAAACTTTTCTTTCATCAGCTCTTCCATCCACAGTTGTTCTGCCTTCAATCGTTTTTCTTGCAACCATAGTTCTACTTCCCGTTGTTTTTTTTGCTCCTGCTCCTCTTGTTGCCGAACTTTCTTTATTTGTTCTGTCTTTTGCAGTTGCTCATTTTCAAAGTCATGCAATCTGATTCGCAAAATTTTAACCGTATCCCTCTCCTTTGACAATTCATACCGAAGCTTTGTACTTAACTTTGTCAACCTCATCACTTCAGCACTTTCACATTCCTTGTGCCTCAACTTGGGATCACATTTCGCCCGTTGCCTCACCTCCCCATTTCTCAGCCTGGCACACACTTCCCTCATATTCCGATTCAGTTTCTCCAGCTTTGTCACATTACCCCGCTGCTCTTCTATAAAATTAAAGCTCTTTTTGCAAACACGGTCAACAGTATTCTTGTATATCTTCAATGTAGTCTGAAGTGTATGAGAATATTTTGAAGCAATCAAATCCAACCGTTCTCCCATACTGAGCGACAAAAAGATACCGCGTTCTTCCTCATTTCTGATAAACAGGGAAAAAGCCTGCACAAATGCCCGATAGACACGGAATAAAATCCTTTGTTGCACTTCAAAAGCAACGTGGGTTTCATTGCAAGCCCTCAATTCTACATCCAGCATTCTGTCAGTATCACGCAGCTGAGCAATGATTTCCTTTTTATCTTCTATCTCTTTATGCAAATCCAAATAGGAAACAAACGAATCCTCGTCTATCAGTTTTACCTTTCTCCCAATTTGGGACGAAGTAACAACTTTCCGTACAATCAAATTACAAATATAATTTTCATCTATTTGATATTTCTCGGATATATACTTTATAGGTACCCAGTGACTCATAGTATTACATATCATTTTTATAAATCCCATATCAATTCTTCTTAAGAGACAGAAGCTGATGAACAAAGCTATGCATTTTTTAATACAAAAACAATCTTTTATCAAGAAAATCGTTTAACATTTTAATAATCGGGGTATCCGATAGAAATATGAATTATTTATCAAGAGAGAAAAGTAAATGTTTTCAAAAGACCAAAGAGTTTTAAAAAAAGACTTTGAGATTTTAAAAGAAGACCTTGAAGTTTTCAGAAAAGACCAAGGTCTTTCGAGACGAGAATGGAAACAACATTCTCCTCCGTCAGAAAAGTTGATGCGATGTGCTTTCACACATAACAGATACTTAAATCTCCTATTCATGGGATTTTTGTGTGAAAGCAATTCCTGCTTGCCACAAGCCGGGGAACTTATCTTCCCAACCAAAGCTCGGGGTTCAGCTTCGCTGTCTCTTTACGCAGTTGGAAATGAAGAACCGAATTACCTGAACTATCAGTATGAATAGTGCCAAGTATAGTTTTCGTACTTACTTTACTTCCTTTGGACACAGCTACAGAAGAGAGATTGCAATAAACCGATATATAGTTACCATGGCGCACCAAAATATTATTCAAGCCATTGTATTGGAATATAGCCGAAACTTCTCCATCAAAAATTGCACGTGCCTTTGCACCCGGTTTGCCTTTGATATCAATTCCCTTATTATCCAACTTCACATTACGCAGTCCGTCCACAGCATACTGTCCGTAATGACTCACAATGACATACGGTCCCGTGACAGGCATCGGCAATATTCCGCGGTTACGCTCAAAATTGCCTGACAACCGGTGATCTTCATTATTCAAATTGAATTTTTCCACCGGTGCCACCTTCTTTCCCGAAGTTTTAACACCCGATTTTGAAGTAGAGGCAGTTTCCCCACTGCTCTTTTTATTCTCTTCGGCTGCTTTTGCCGCAGCAGCCTTGCGTGCAGCAGCTTCGGCAGCGGCCTTACGGCGCGCTTCCTCTTCAGCACGCTTACGGGCTTTTTCTATTTCAATCTCTATCAACCGATCTATCTGTGCATTCAGTTGTTGTGCAGAACGTTTTTTCTTGGAAATTTCATTCTGTATTCCTTTCTGCTTCTTCTTAAGATTAGCCAAAAGTGTCTGACGGTCTTTTTCCTGAATTTCAAGCTTGGCTTTTTCTGTTTCTCCTTGCTTTAAAAGATTCTCTTTTGCTTTGCGGGTTTGTTCCAATTCTTTCTTCTTCGACACTACCTGACGTTGCTTACGCTCTATCTCAAGTCCCTGAAGACGCTGATAGTTGGCATACTCCTGCACATAACGCATACGACGATACGTTTGGCTCAGGTTTTCAGCAGAAAAAATAAACATCAGTTTCTCCTGCACAGACTTATTACGGTACATATACTGCACAGATGCCTCGTATTTCTTCTTTTTCTCCTTCAGGTCCCGCTGCAAGGCGGTCAACTGGCGTTGCAAAGTTGTTATTTCCTTTGCCAGTGTATTCACATCCGTTTCGATGGTATGGATATATCTTCTACGCTCTTCTATCTGCCCGGTGAGCAGAGCCAGATTTTCCAATTGGCTTTTCACATCCTTTTTGGTAGATTGCAACAGAGTCTCCGACTCAGCAATCTGCTGATGCAATTCTTTCCGTTTGTTTTCCAGCTCCCTAATCTTCCGGGTGCTCTGTGCCGACAGTGCACTCAGAAAACAACAGGCGATACACAGTAGGAAGATACGTTTCATTTCTTAATGAGCTGTTTGAGCAAATCTTGCAATTCAACTTTATCATATTTCTTGGGCACATCGGTATGGGTTTCCCAATCACTGCCGGTAGACAGACGGGAAAAGTCAAAAGTGGCCGTGACGGGCTTCTTGCCTCCTTCAAAGGAAACAAACATGTGACTCGGGAACTGTTTTTTCTCCAACGGACGGAACTTATCATACTTCCAACGCAATCCGTAAGAAGTGCCTGCCAGTCCGATATGGCTTTCTTTCAGCAACCCTTCATCAGCTGTGGTGCGGAAGCGATAAGCAAACTTCTTTCCGTTCTTCACCTCAAGCACGGCATGCTCGTTTTCGGGATGAACGGTGAATGCCGAAATATCGCGAGCAGATAATGTTGTCTTACCGGGAAGGAAGATTTCGTTCAGAAACAATGCCTGCAGGGAGTGAAAGTCCAAATCTGCCTTTGCCAACCCCTTAAGCTCTGCAAACGATACCTGCACGTAACGCTTGTTCAGGCGGTCCATCACCAATATCCCATCGGGAGAGATTTCGGCGCGCGCCACTTCGATGCCGATAAACGGAGCTGTAAGAGACAATTGTATCACTTCATCACGCTTCATGCGGATAGTGCCGCTTATTTTGGTAGCTCCCTTTCCGTTCAGGTCGACAGCCATTGACATCTTTGCCGTCAAAGCATCCCATGCCGGCGCACGGTTGAGAACCTCAGTCATATACTCCGTTTCCGACAAATTACCGATAGACACGCTCTTTCTCATGTTCTTGGTAGAAGAACAGGAAGAAACGAATGCCAGCAATACGGCTCCGAACAAATAAATATAGATACGCTTCATCATTCTGCAAAGTATTTCTTTTGTGCAATCTTCTTCTTTAATAATTTCAATTCCTTCTCGTCACGCGGTTCACTGCCTTCTTGAGGCGGTTCATTGGCAAGTTTCTCGGCTTGTCGCCAATACTCCAATGCCTTTTCCTTTTCGCCGCTCATATAATAAATATCTCCGCAATGTTCCACCACCACCGAACTCTTGTCACCCTCGTTCTGCATGGCCTGATCAATATAAATACGGGCTTCAGCATACTTTCCTTTTTCAAAAAGTATCCACGCGTATGTGTCGAGATAAGTTCCGTTTGTCGGCTCAGCCTTGACAGTGCGATAACTCATTTCTTCCGCTTTATCCAAGTGCTCGCGTTCTACCGACAGATAATAAGCATAATTATTGAGAGCACCGATATTATCCTCTTTATAAACCAAAGCCGAATCATAAGCAGCGTATGCCTCGACATTCATTTTCTTGATATGATACAAATCTCCCATAATGGCATAGAAATCTGATACGATATTCTTATCGCTTTTCTCATTTACCTGGTTCACCCCTTTCTTAAAAACTTCGAGTGCCTCGTCAGGCTGATCTTTCTGATGGTAGGCAAGTCCCAGATAATAATAGAATTCCAATGTTTCGGGAGTATACTCCAATGCCGGAGTACAAAGTGCTATCACCTCATCCATATCTTGCTCGCGAATGGCGAAACTCAGAAGTTGCAGGCGGGCAGGAATGTTTTCGGGATCAATCTCAAGCACCTTATGAAGCACAGGAACGGATTCCTTGTCCATCTTCTTGGTCAGCAGATATTGAGCTGCCAACATAGCGATGTCCGCATTCTCCTGTTTTCTTTCGAGCATGGAATTAAACAAACCGGCTATCTTGATACTATCCTTGTCGGTTTGTTCCGAACGAAGAATGAGCTGACGCATGATGTTCATCTTAGTATTGCTCTCCACCCTGTCGTTCAACAGTATAGAGTCCAACTGAGCCTGATACAGACTGTCTTCTCCCTTCTTCTCGTAATAAGTAGCCATAGACAGCATGGCAGGAGCATATCCCGGTTCTTCTTTCAACACCTTCTGGAAGATGGAATACGCCTCTTCTTCCTTTCCGTTGTTCATATAAACATCTCCCAAGATAGTGAGATAGCGCATATCGTATGGATATTCTTTCGCAAGATTCTCGATTTCGGTAAACGCTTGTTCGTCGTTGTCCATCGCCAAATACATGCGGAACTTCTCCATACTGATAGCCTCGGACTTTCCATCACGTTCCTCCAGGCGATTCAGTGTATTGATTACCTGCTGATAGTCTTTGGTACGGTTATAAAGGTCCACCAACGACATCAATGGTTCCAATCGTTTTGGGAAATGACTTACCATGTCTTCATAAACATAGATTGCTTTTGCCGCCTCCCCTTTATTTTGATAATAAGCAGCAAGTGTCTGATTATACCAATAATTATTCGGGTCGGCCGCCACTGCCTCCTTCAAAGCCCTTTCACCCTTGTCAGGCTGATTGAGGAACATATAAAATTTAGCTATCTCATATAAAGTCGCCGCCCCCTGCGGATAAATGTCCAAGCAATGGCTATACATTTCAAAAGCGGCGTCAAGGTCACCTTTTTCCTTCATGCGGAGTGCTTCCAGGAAAAAATAATCGTATTTACGTCGCTGTTCGGGTGTCAGCGGGTCTTTCTGCTCTTCTGCCGGCGTTTTTTGGGAAGAAGACGCCTTCCGCATGGTTCCGCACGACATGAGCAGAGCCACAAGGCAAAGCCACAATAGCGGCAAATATCTTTTAGTTGTTTGTCTGTTATTCATTATTCTATTCTAGTTTTTACCGGTATGTCCAAAGCCCCCGGCACCACGTTCAGTTTCATCCAAGACTTCCACTTCCTGCCATTCGGCCTGTTCATGACGGGCAATGACCATCTGTGCAATTCGCTCTCCGTCTTCTATCGTAAATTCCTCCGCCGAAAAGTTAATCAGGATAATACAAATCTCTCCCCGATAATCGGCATCGATAGTACCGGGAGAATTTAATACACCAATACCTTTCTTGAGAGCCAAGCCGCTGCGTGGGCGGATTTGTGCCTCAAACCCTTTGGGAAGGGCAATATACAATCCTGTCGGAACAAGACAGCGCTGCAAAGGTTTTAATACAATCGGTTCGTCCAAATTAGCGCGGATATCCATTCCCGCCGATTGCCCGGTAGCATATTGGGGAAGCTGATGCTTTGATTTATTGATTACCTGTACTTTCATTTTCAAAATTAACTTATCTAATAAGATGCAAATCTACACAATTCAATGGATTTATCTAAGCGTTTACAGTTTTTTAAACGGAGATTTTATACTTTTGCAAACATATAAACCCCGAATTATGAACTGGAAACAATTAATATCAAATAAACGCTTCGGCCTGGAAGAGCTGCACGAAGCACGGAAAGACGACCGCTCCGAGTTTCAACGCGACTATGACCGGCTGATTTTCTCTGCCCCTTTCCGTCGTTTGCAAAACAAAACGCAGGTATTTCCATTGCCGGGAAGCATATTCGTGCACAACCGCCTGACGCACAGTCTGGAAGTGTCGTGTGTAGGGCGCTCTTTGGGAAATGATGTGGCCAGCCGGCTATTGCAGAAACATCCTGAACTGGCAGACTCTCATATATCAGAAATAGGCTCTATCGTATCGGCAGCTTGTCTGGCACATGATTTAGGGAACCCTCCTTTCGGACATTCCGGAGAGAAAGCCATCTCAACTTACTTCTCGGAAGGGAAAGGAATAGCCTTGAAAGAAGAGCTTTCATCGATAGAATGGGATGATTTGATACACTTTGAAGGAAACGCCAATGCTTTCCGGCTCTTGACGCATCAGTTTGAAGGAAGACGTAAAGGTGGATTCGTGATGACTTATTCCACCCTGGCCTCTATTGTAAAGTATCCTTTTTCTTCACGTCTGGCAGGAAAAAAATCAAAGTTCGGCTTCTTTCTGAGCGAAGAAGCCGATTTCCAAAAAATAGCTACCGAGTTGGGAATCACCCGGCTGAGCCAAGAAGGAGAACCATTGAGATACGCCCGTCATCCGCTGGTTTATCTGGTAGAAGCAGCAGACGATATCTGTTATCAAATGATGGATATAGAAGACGCTCACAAGCTGAAGTTACTGACCCATGCCGAGACAAAAGAGTTATATAGTTTATTCTTCGATGACAAAAGAAAGCAGCGAATAGAAGAGATTTGCCGGATTGTAACGGATGTTAATGAACAGATTGCCTATCTTCGTTCTTCAGTCATCGGAGCATTGATAAAAGAATGCACCCGGGTATTCGTAGAGCATGAAGAAGAAATCCTTTCAGGAGAGTTTGAAGGGTCACTCATCAAACATATCGGTTCTCCTTTAAAAGAGGCATACCAGCATTGTTCGGAGATTGCTTTTCATAAGATTTACCGTTCGAGTGATGTGCTGGATATAGAACTTGCCGGTTTCCGGGTAATCAGCACGCTGATCGACTTGATGATCAATGCAGTGCGTACGCCAGAAAAAGCTTATTCACAGCTACTTATCAATCGTATGTCAAGCCAATATAATGTGAATGCACCTACCTTGTATGAAAAAATACAGGCTGTACTCGATTATATATCCGGAATGACCGACGTATACGCGCTCGACCTTTACCGGAAAATAAAAGGATTAACGGGCATATCCTGCAATGAATTCATTCGGAAAATAAGACTGAAAAACAGTTTACGCCTATTGATGGAAGAAAGCCTCAATGTTTCCGAAGCGGCTTACGCAAGCGGCTTCAATGACTTAGGTTATTTTCGGACATGCTTCAAGGAGGAATATGGAATGGTTCCGTCAGAGTATATCAAACAACAGAAGTTATAATCCGATTTTACTCCCATACTCTCATAAACCATCCATATCCCTTTATTCATCGGATATATAGCCATGAGAGCAAACCAAGAGAGTGGTATGAGAGCAACCGTTCACTCTCATAGTCATCCCGCAATATTTTCTCCTTAATATATTAATTATTACCGTAATATCCTTTTCCCGGCACATAAATCGGTTGCATCAGTCCACCCATATTTTCCAGCTTTCCTTCATCGCGCAGGCGGCGGATATCCTGCGCCGCGGGGGGCTTCTGGCCATCCCGACGGAGACGGTGTACGGCCTCGGCGCGAATGGACTTGATGAAAATGCCGTGCTGCATATTTTCGAAGCCAAGGGCCGCCCGCAGGATAATCCCCTCATCCTGCACATTCCCGACGCAAGCTGGCTCACGCGCTACTGCGAGGACGTGCCGGACGCGGCCTACAAGCTGGCCGAGCGCTTCTGGCCCGGCCCGCTGACGATGATCCTGAAGAAAAAGCCCTGTGTGCCGCTGCGCACGACGGGCGGACTTGAGACGGTCGGTATGCGTTGCCCCGACCATGCGGTGACGCGCGCCATCATCGAAAAGGCGGGCGTGCCCGTCGCCGCGCCGAGCGCCAACACCTCCGGCCGCCCGAGCTGCACGACGGCGGAGCATGTGCGCGAGGATATGTGGGGGAAGATCGACGGCATCGTGGACGGCGGCGCCTGCGAGGTGGGCGTCGAGTCGACCATCATCGACCTCACGGTCACGCCGCCGCAGCTGCTGCGCCCGGGCGGACTGCCGCTGGAGAGCCTCATTGACGCGCTGGGTGAGGTGACGGTCGACAAGGCCGTGACGCAGAAGATGGGGGAGGGCGAAAAGCCGCGCGCCCCCGGCATGAAATACCGCCACTATGCGCCAAAGGCCCCCGTCACGGTCGTGACCGGCGGGGCAAAGGCGAGCGCGCGCTATCTTCTGACCCACGCATCGGAGGACGCGGGCGTGATCTGTTTTGATGAGTTCGTGCCGCTCTTTGCAGGGCACATCGTCCACCCCCTCGGCGCGAGCGGCGACAAGCGCGCGCAGGCGCAGCACGTCTTCGACGCGCTGCGGACGTTTGACGAGACGAATGTCGGCGAAATATGGGCACAGTGTCCGGACAGTAAAGGCCTTGGCCTTGCCATCGGGAACCGGCTCAAAAAGGCCGCGGGCTTCCACACGGAGGCGGCCGATGACGGGAAAACGGTCATCGGCATCACCGGCTGCACGGGCGCGGGGAAGACGAGCCTGCTCCACGCGCTTGAGCGGGAGGGCGCCTGCATCCTCGACTGCGACAGGATCTACCATGAAATGCTCGAGAGCGATGAAAGTCTGCGAAAAGCGCTGCGCGAAGCCTTCGGCGGCGCGATCTTCCGCGCAGACGGCACGGTGGATGTGCACGCGATCGGGCTCATCGTCTTCCGCGACAAGGAAAAGCTCTCCGAGCTGGACGCCATCGTCCGCGCACATGTCCCGCGCGAGTGCGCCCAGCGCATGGCGGTGAGCGATAAAAAGCTCATCGGGCTTGACGCCATCAAGCTCATCGAGTGCGGCCTTGGCGCGATCTGCGATGTGACCGTTGCCGTTACCGCGCCCGAAGAGGTGCGCGTCAGGCGCATCATGGCGCGCGACGGCATCACGGAGGACTATGCAAGGTCGCGCGTCGCCGCGCAGCAGAGCGCAGAGTACTTCCGCGCGCGCTGCGACCATGAATTCGTGAACGATCTGCCCACGGCCGAAGAAGCGGCCGCCGCGGCAGAGGACTTTATCCATACGATCATCAAAAAATTCAAGGAGGAAACGAAACATGAGTGAGAAGAACAAGCTGGCGGAAAAACTCCTCTACGCGCCCAAGAACGGCTATGACCGTCTGAGCGCGGAGGACGAGAAGGCGATGAATGCCTACTGCGAGGATTACAAGGACTTCCTCAACCACGGCAAGACCGAGCGCCTTTGCGTGGAGTACTGCATCGAGCTGGCAGAGAAGAGAGGCTTCAAGGCCTACGAGACGGGCATGAAGCTTGCCGCCGGCGACAAGGTCTACTTCAACAACCGCGGCAAGGGCATCATGCTCGCCGTCATCGGCAGCGAGGACTTGAGCCACGGCGCGAATATCGGCGCGGCCCATACCGACGCCCCGCGCCTCGACGTGAAGCCCCGCCCGCTCTATGAAGAGAGCGAGATGGCCTACCTCAAGACCCATCACTACGGCGGCATCCGCAAGTATCAGTGGGTGACCATCCCCCTCGAGCTGCACGGTGTTGTTGTGCTGGGCGACGGTACGAGCGTTGCCGTGCACATCGGCGGCGAGGAAGGCGACCCGCAGTTCATCATCAACGACCTTCTCCCGCACCTCGGCCGCGAGCAGGGCAAAAAGCCCCTTAACGAGGCCATCCCGAGCGAGAGCTTGAACGTACTGCTCGGCGGAAAGCCGTTTGAAGATAAGGACTGCTCCGACCGTTTCAAGCTCGGCGTTCTCCAGTATTTGAACGCGCAGTACGGCATTACGGAGGAGGACTTCATCTCCGCCGAGCTCGAGGTCGTGCCCGCCGGCAAGGCGCGCGACATCGGCTTTGACCGCAGCTTCATCGCTTCCTACGGTCACGACGACCGCGTCTGCGCCTACGCAGAGCTTGCAGGCATTTTCGACGCCGTTTCTCCCAAGAAGACCGCCGTCTGCATCTTTGCCGATAAGGAAGAGATCGGCTCGGAGGGTGTTTCCGGTATGCTCTCGCAGGCCTTTGAATGGTTCATGGGCGATATGTGCCGCACGCAGGGCGTGGAGCTGGCCGACTGCTTTGCCCACTCCTTCTGCCTGAGCGCGGACGTGACGGCGGCCTACGACCCGAACTTTGCCGATGTTTACGATAAGCGCAACTCCTCGTTCTGCAACTACGGCGTGTCGCTGTGCAAGTACACCGGCTCCGGCGGCAAGGGCGGCGCGAGCGACGCCAGCGCCGAGGTTGTCGGCAAGGTGCGCAAGCTGATGAACGACAACGGCGTGTTCTGGCAGATGGCCGAGCTCGGCAAGACCGACGCCGGCGGCGGCGGCACGGTCGCCAAGTTCATGGCCCAGCGCAACATCGACACGCTCGATGCGGGCGTTCCGGTGCTGTCGATGCACGCACCGTATGAAACGGTCGCGAAGCTTGACTGCTACATGACCTACAAGTGCATGAAGACCATCTTCGAGCAGGCGTAAGGGACGATCTGAAAAATCAGCAGAGGATTCTCTCATCTCGAGAGAGTCCTCTGCTTTTTTCGTCTGCAAACTGAGCATCATTATCAATAAGGTGCAAATTTCCTGCAATTCTGCTTGCATAAGCGAGGGGAGCGTGATAAGCTATCCTACAATGATTTTTTAAGAAGGATCGGAAAGGGAAGAGAGTCATGCTCCAGTTATTTACCGATACATCTGCCAATCTGCCGGTCGCGCTGACGAAGAAGCACCACATCACGGTCATCCCGTTTTCCTACACGGTGGACGGAAAGGCGACGGACTATCCCGACGATACGGATTTTGACGGCGCGGCCTTCTACGGCGCGATGCGCGAGGGCGCGATCGTCAAAACGTCGATGGTCAGCCCCGCGCTGATCGAGGAATACTTTGAGCGTGCGCTCTCCGCGGGCGACGATGTGCTCTATGTCGGTATGTCCGGCGGCATCAGCGGCACGGCGCATGCGGCGGTCATCGCCGCGGGCGAGCTGAAGGAGCGCTATCCCGAGCGCAAGATCCTGCCCATCAACACCTACGCCGCCTCGCTTGGCGAGGGGATGCAGGTGATGGAGGCGGCGCGGATGATCGAAGGGGGGAAGAGCCTCGAGGAGATCGAAAAGCAGCTGCTCGCGCGCAGGCCCCATATGTGCCAGTTTTTCACCGTGGATGACCTCGCGTACTTGAAGCGCGGCGGGCGCATCTCCGGCGCGACGGCGCTTATCGGCACGGTGCTGAGCATCAAGCCGATCCTGCGCGGCGACGAGACGGGACACATCGTCTCCTGCGGCAAGGTGCGCGGCATGAAGCGCGCCTACGCGGAGCTTGCGAACTATTATGATACCCGCGCGCTCGACAAGAGCGAGAGCATCGGCATTGCCCACGCGGATAACGCCGAGGGAGCGCAGGCGCTCCTTGCGCTGCTGCGCGAAAAGGGCTTCACCGGCGAATGCCTGACCGTCTGCTATGAGCCGGTCACCGGCGCGCACGTCGGCCCGGGCACGGTCGCGCTCTTTTTCTACGGCACGGAAAAGTAAAAGGAGAAAAAGCAATGGACGTATCACAGGCGATCAGAACCAGAAGAAGCATTCGTAAGTACAAGCAGGAGACCGTAGCGCACGAGCTCATCGAGGAGATCGTCGCGGACGCGGCCTACGCCCCGTCGTGGAAAAACACGCAGATCGCGCGCTACATTCTCGTAGAGGACCGCGCGGCGATCGATAAGATGGCGGAGGAAATGGTCCTCGACTTCAAGTTCAACGAAAAAACGCTCAAAAGCTGCGCTGCGCTCATGGTGCTCACCTATATCACGGGGCGATCGGGCTTTGAGCGCGACGGCTCGTATGCAACGCCGAAGGAGGCGGGCTTTGAGATGTTCGACGCGGGCATCGCGGCGCAGACCTTCTGCCTTGCCGCGTGGGAGCGCGGCGTCGGCACGGTCATCACGGGCTATTTTGATGAAGAGAAGATCATTGACCTTCTGCACATTCCGAAAAACCAGAAGGTCGGCTGCGTGATCGGCCTTGGGTATCCCGACGAGGAGCCCGCCGCGCCGAAGCGCAAGAGCGCTTCCGACCTGCTGACGTATCACAACTGAGATCGCGCGCCCGAAGGATTTTCCTTCGGGCGCTTTTTTGTATGCTTTGCCTGCTTTCTGCAAATCCTAACGAAAATGACTTTCGGGAGGACTTGCCATGAGAAGTGAAACGAAACCGTCACGGGACAAGGAAAAGAACGATCAGGAGCCGCTGCTGCCGCCCATCCAGCCCGTCATCGACTATGGATCGGTCATCATCAAAAATAGCCGCGCTGCCATCCACTGCCTGACCATCGCCGGGCAGATCGAAGGGCACATGCTGCTGCCGGATACGCAGAAGGCGACCAAGTATGAGCATGTGCTGCCGCTCCTTGCCTATCTCGAGGAAAGCGAGGAGATCGACGGCGTTTTATTCCTGCTCAACACCGTCGGCGGCGACGTGGAGGCAGGGCTTGCCATCGCCGAGCTTATTTCGGGAATGAAAAAGCCGACCGTCTCGCTCGTGCTCGGCGGCGGGCACTCCATCGGCGTGCCGCTCGCGGTCGCGCCGATGGTGACGATGATCGCGCCGTCGGCCTCGATGACCATCCATCCCGTGCGCACAAGCGGTACGATCATCGCCGCGCCACAGACCTACCAGTATTTTGAGCGCTTGCAGGAGCGCATTGTGCGCTTTGTGACGAAAAACTCACGCATCGGGCGCGACGAGTTTCTGCGCCTGATGATGGACACGCAGGACTTAGCCTCCGATGTTGGCAGCGTGCTCTACGGGGAGGAGGCGGTCGCCTGCGGGCTTGTCGGGCGGCTCGGCGGCCTGTCCGACGCGCTGGAGGCGCTGTATGGTTTGATCGAGGAGAAAAAGAAGAAAAATGAGTGAAAAAGACGCCTTCGGGCGTCTTTTTACGCTTTGTTCATCGAATGGCCTTGAAAAGACGGCGAAAAAATGGTATATAGTATAAGTCAAAATGTGTCATTATACCCTTAACGGGGGAATGACACTCCTTTTTCCAAGGAGGAATTTGCCCGTGTACTTAAAGGCATTGGAGATCCAGGGCTTCAAGAGCTTTCCGGACAAGACGGTGCTCAACTTCGGCGAGGATATCACCGCCATCGTCGGCCCGAACGGAAGCGGTAAATCGAATATATCGGACGCCATCCGCTGGGTCATGGGCGAGCAGTCGAGCAAGTCGCTGCGCGGCGCGAAGATGGAGGACGTCATCTTCGGCGGCACGGAAACGCGTAACCAGATGGGTTTTGCGCAGGTGACGCTCGTGCTCGACAACACCGAGCACATCTTCCCCAGCATGGAGGAAAACGAGGTCGCCGTCACGCGCCGGTACTACCGCAGCGGCGAGTCGGAATACTATATCAACAAGCAGTCCGTGCGGCTGCGCGATGTGAACGAGCTGTTCATGGACACCGGCATGGGCCGCGAGGGCTATTCCATCATCGGTCAGGGCCGCATCGACGAAATACTCTCGCAGAAGAGCGGCGACCGCCGCGAGATCTTTGAAGAGGCGGCGGGCATTTCACGCTTCCGCTACCGCAAGGAGGAGACCGAGCGCAAGCTCGAGCGCACGGAGGAGAACCTGGTGCGCATCAACGACAAGATCGCCGAGCTGGAATTGCAGGTCGAACCCCTGCGTGCGCAGGCGGAGACGGCGAAGCAATATCTCATCTACCGCGACGAGCTGCGCCTTTTGGAGATCTCCGTGTGGCTTGAGAATCTCGAAACGCTCCGCACGAGCGCCATCAAGCTCGACACCGACCTTGCCCTTGCGCGCGAGGAGCTCAAAAAGGCAAATGCCGACCTCGAGGCGCTGTACGCCGCGAGCGAGCAGTTTTCCGCGCGCATCCACGAAAACGATATCGCGCAGGAGGAAGAGCGCACGGCGCTTTCCGCGCTCGATGCGCAGGTGAAGGAGCAGGAATCCTGCGTGGCGGTGCTGCAAACGGGCATCGCGCACAACGAGGAAAATATCGCGCGCGTGGAGGAGGAGCTGAGAAGCCAGTCCGACCGCGTCGGCTCGATGGACGAGCAGATCGCGCAGCAGCGCGCGCGGATCGAAGAGCTGGAACAGAGCAAAAACGAAGTCGAAACGGCGCTTTCTTCGCTGCTCAAGCAGGCGGAGGAGCTGTCGAAAAACGCGGGCGAGGCTGCGAGCGAAGCGGAAGCCCTGCGCGCTCGCGAAGCGCTCGCCCTGTCCGCCGCGGCGGACAGCCGCGCGGAAGTTGCCGCCCTGCGCTCGACGCTTTCTGAAATGGACGAGCGCGAGAGCGCCATCGCCGCCGAGCAGGAGAGCGGGGAAGCCCAGCTTTCCGAAACGCGCAAAAGCGCCGCGGAGAACCGCCGCGCGCTCGAAAGTGCGCAGGAGGAGGCCGACGCCATCCGCAACATCATCGCCGGCCACACGATGAAGATGCAGGGGCGCGTCGAGCGCGAGAAGGAGACGGGCGAGCAGCACGTTTCCCTCACGATGGAGATGAACAACTTAGACTCCCGCATCCGCTTACTCAGCGAGATGGAAAAGGAGTATGAGGGCTTCAATAAGGCGGTGCGCACGGTCATGCAGGCGCGCGAGCGCAATGCCCTGCGCGGCGTGCACGGCCCGGTCGCGGGTCTGATGAAGGTCGACAAAAAGCACGCCGTTGCGATCGAGATCGCGCTCGGCGCGGGACTGCAAAACATCGTCGTCGAGCGCGAGGAGGACGCGAAGAGCGCCATCCAACTCTTAAAGCAGCGCGACGGCGGACGCGCGACGTTCCTGCCGCTCTCGTCGATCCGCGGCGAGGCGCTGCGCGATGCGCGCGTGCAGAACGAGTACGGCTACGTCGGCCTTGCGAGCGAGCTTGTGGAATACGAGCGCGCATACGACGGCATTTTCAAAAATCTGCTCGGCCGCACGGTCGTGGTCGAGGATCTCGACTGCGGCATTACGATTTCACGAAAGTTTTCGAATGCGTTCCGTATCGTGACGCTCGACGGTCAGGTGTTGAATCGCGGCGGCTCAATGACGGGCGGCTCGATCTCCCGCAGCGCAGGTATTCTGAGCCGCGCAGGCGAGCTGCGCGAGCTGACGGCGCGGCGCGGCAGCCTTGCCGAAAAGCTCGACCTTGCCGCCAAGGCCGCCGAGGATGCCAAGCGCGAGCTTGCCAAAGCGCGCTACGAGCTGGAGGTCGCACAGGGCCAGCAGCGCGCGGCGGAGGACGCCGTGCTCAAATTGCAAGGCAACAAAAATCATTATGACTTATTGCTCTCGTCGCTGCGCGAGCGGCTCGAGAGTTTGGATACCGAGCGCGAGACCATCACCCGCCGCCGCGGCGAGGTGAAGCGCGCCATGGAAGAAAAGGAAACGCTTGCATCGCAGCAGGAGAGCGAAGCCGCCGCGCTGCGCGCGCAGGCGGAAGAGAGCCTCTCCGGGCAGACGGAGCTGCTGCGCTCCACCACGCGCCTCGGCGATGAGATTGCCGGACGCAAGAGCGCGCTTGCGGGTTTTGCCGCCGAGCGCGAAACAACGGAAAAGTCGCTTGCGAGCTTAGAGGGTCTGCGCGCCCAGATGCGCGGCGACGAGCAGAGCAGAAAGACGCTCATCGAGCAGTACAAGGCGGCGAGCGAGCAGGCGCGGCGCGAGATCGGCACGCATGAAGAAGAGATCGCCGCGCTGAGCGGAAAAATGGCGGAAAAGCGCGCGGCGCTCGAAGAACTTTCCCGCGTGAAGCTTTCGCTTGAAGCTGAGCGCAGCCAGAGCGACCGGCGCGGGCGCGAGCTCAACGAAAACGTGCTCAACGTGGAGCGCAGCGTCAGCAAGCTTGAGCAAAAGCGCGCGACGAGCGCCATGGAGGAGCAGCAGATCCTCGACAGGCTCTGGGAGAATTACGAGCTGTCGCACTCCGCCGCGCAGGAGCAGCGCATTGAGCTGGAAAGCGTCCAGAAGGCGAGCCGCCGCATCGGAGAGCTCAAACGGGCCATCAGCGGCCTTGGCAGCGTGAACGTCGGCGCGATCGAGGAATTCGAGCGCGTGAACACGCGCTACACCTATCTCACCGAGCAGCGCGACGACGTGGAAAAGGCGAAGGGCGAGCTCGTCGGCGTGATCGACAGCATCACGGGCGAGATGACCGTCATCTTCAAAGAGCAGTTCGCGCTCATCCGCGAGAGCTTCCAGGAGACGTTTCTGGAGCTCTTCGGCGGCGGCAAGGCGACGCTCGAGCTGGAGGACGAGAACGACGTGCTCTCCTGCGGCATCGAGATCAAGGTCCAGCCGCCGGGCAAGGCGCTCAAGACCATCACGCTGCTCTCGGGCGGCGAGAAGGCCTTCGTTGCCATCGCCCTGTATTTCGCCATTCTGAAGGTCCATCCGACGCCGTTTTGCGTCATGGACGAGATCGAGGCGGCGCTTGACGAGCCGAACGTGGTGCGCGTTGCGAACTATATGCGCCGCATCACGCAAAAGACGCAGTTCATCGTTATCACGCACCGCCGCGGCACGATGGAAGCGGCAGACGTGCTCTACGGCGTCACCATGCAGGAGCGCGGCGTGAGCAAGATCCTGACGATCAACATGAACGATATGGCCAAGGAACTCAACATTAAAGAATAAAGCGCGAGGAGAAAGCAATGGGTATTTTTGCAAAGATCAAAAAGGCATGGTTCGACACCATCGTGTGGGAGACCATCGACGACGAATTCTATGACGAGCTTGAGGACAGCCTCATTATGGCCGACCTCGGCGCAACGGTCGCGCACGACGCGGTGAAAAAGCTGCGCGACGTGGTGTATCAGAAGAGCATCCAGCGCGGCGACGACGTGAAGCAGGCGCTGCGCGAGATCCTCATCGAAAAGCTGAATGTGGGCGACACGGCGCTCGACCTCACGACGCAGCCGAGCGTTGTGCTCGTCATCGGCGTGAACGGCGTGGGCAAGACCACGTCCATCGGAAAGCTCGCCCACAGCCTCAAGGGCGAGGGCAAGCGCGTACTGCTCTGCGCGGCGGACACGTTCCGCGCGGCGGCGGCGGACCAGCTCGAGATCTGGGCGAACCGCGCGGACTGCGAGATCGTCCGCTCGGTCGAGGGTGCGGACCCCGGCGCGGTGCTGTTCGATTCGCTCGCGGCGGCGAAGGCAAGAAATGTCGATGTCGTCCTCTGCGACACGGCGGGACGTCTTCACAATAAGGTGAACCTGATGAACGAGCTATCAAAGCTCCGTAAGATCATCGACCGCGAGACGCCGGACGCCGCGAAGGAAACGCTTCTCGTGCTCGACGCGACGACGGGGCAGAACGGTCTGCAGCAGGCGAAGGTCTTCCGCGAGACGGCGGGGCTGACGGGCATTATCCTAACGAAGCTCGACGGCACGGCCAAGGGCGGCATCTGCGTCGCCATCGCGCAGGAGCTCGGCGTGCCGGTGAAGTACGTCGGCCTCGGCGAGGGCATCGACGATCTCCAGCCGTTCAACGCGGAGGAATACGTCAAGGCGCTCATCTGATGGGAAAATCATAAACCTGCGAGACAATAAGGAGACGAATATGGAAATCACTTCTGTTTGCCCCTATTGCGGAAAGGAAATGCGAGATGGAGCCATCCCTGTCTTGCGTGATATTTACTGGTGTCCAAGAGGTGAGGACGGCATGCTCAAAGACGGATTTGGCGACGAGAAGGAACAGGTCTGTCTTGGCAGAGCGGGGCTGTTAGGAGATTATTACACGCCCGCCCGTTACTGTGAGAGCTGCAAGGTGGTCATCGTGCCCGTGCCGGAGATCGAGTGGCCGCTCGATAAGCTCGACAAAAAGTTCACGGCATGGCAGGAAAAGATGAGCGCGCAGCGCGAAGAGCGCAAGGCGCAGCGCGAGGAAGAAAAGCGGGAGGAAAAAAGCAGGAAGAGACGGGAAAAAGACCCGTGGGAGGTTTGACGATGAAATTTGTTTTGGCAACGCAGAACCCCAAGAAATTGAAGGAAATGAGCGCCATTCTTGGCGAGCTCGGCGTGGAGGTCGTGTCGGAAGCCGACATCGGCGTAAAGATCGAGGTGGAGGAAACGGGCGAGACCTTTGCCGAGAATTCGCTTCTCAAGGCCAAGGCCGTCATGGAGGCGACGAAGCTGCCCGCCATCGCGGACGATTCGGGCCTCTGCGTGAACGCCCTCAACGGCGGCCCCGGCGTTTACAGTGCGCGCTTTGGCGGCGAGGGGCTGGATGATATCGGCCGCTACCGGCTGCTGCTGCAAATGATGCACGGTCAGGCGGACCGCCGCGCTCACTTCCACACAACGATCACCTGCGCGTTCCCGAATGGGGACATCTTGCAGAACGACGGCGACGTGGAGGGTACGATAGCCTTCGCCCCCATGGGCGAAAACGGCTTCGGCTACGATCCCGTGTTCTTTATGCCTGACAAGCGAAAGACCTTTGCGCAGTTGACGGCAGAAGAGAAAGCGGAGATCTCGCACCGCGGCAAGGCGCTGCGGGCATTCAAGGAGACGCTCAGAGCGTACCTTGCGGAAAAACAGTAAAAAAAGAAAAAGGATTAGGTGATTTATGGAACTGAGCAGCAAACAGCGCGCATATCTGCGCAGCCTTTCGAATGATCTCGATGTGATCGTGCACATCGGCAAGGACGGCATCGGCGAAAATCTCGTCAAGCAGGCAAGCGACGCGCTCGAGGCGCGCGAGCTCATCAAGTGCCGCGTGCTCGAGAACAGTATTCTCACCGCGCGCGAGGCGTGCGATGAGCTGAGCGCGCTGACGCGCAGCGAGCAGGTGCAGGTCATCGGCACGAAGTTCGTGCTCTACCGCCCCTCGCACAAAAAGGATAAGAAGGATAAGATCGTGCTGCCCAAGGCGGCAAAGAAGACCGTTTGAGCGGCTGTGAGAAAACGAGGTCGAGAAGGATGAAGATCGGAATTTACGGCGGCAGCTTCAACCCGCCGCATCTGGGTCACATGGCCGCGGCGGAAAGCGCGGCAAGGTATTTGCAGCTCGACAAACTCATTTTGATCCCCGCGGGCATCCCGCCGCATAAGGCGCTTTCAACCGACGAGCCGGGCAAGGCACACCGCCTTGCGATGACGCGCCTCATGGGCGAGCAGGCCTCGCTCGACACACGCGTTGAGGTAGAGGTCTCCTCGATGGAGATCGAGCGCGAGGGCAAGAGCTACAGCGTCGACACCGTGCGCGAGCTGCACGAGCAGTATCCCGACGCGGAGCTGTGGCTTCTGATGGGGACGGATATGTTCCTCTCGTTCCAGAACTGGTACAAGCCGGAGGAGATCCTGCGTTACGCGGGTCTTTGCGCCTTTGGCCGCACGGAGAAGGACGGCGAGGCGCTGTTCGCCCCGCAGCGCGATTTTCTCGGCGAGAAATTCCCTGGCAGCCGCATCGTGACGATGACGCTGCCGAACCTTGTGGACGTTTCGTCCACCGAGCTGCGCGAGCGCATCCCGAGAGGGGAGACGGAGGGACTTCTTGCCCCCGCGGTGCTCGGCTACATCATGCGTGAGCATTTGTATGGAACAAATTTCGATTTGAAACGTCTAAGCTTACAGGAGCTAAGACCCATTGCGCTCTCCTATCTCAAGGCGAAGCGGATGCCGCATGTGCTCGGCACCGAGCAGACGGCCGAGGCGCTGGCGAAAAAGTACGGCGCGGACGTTTTCAAGGCGCGCTTTGCAGCGCTTCTGCACGATTCGACCAAGCGCCTTTCAATGGAAGAGCAGCTCGCGCTCTGCGAGCACTACCACATCGCGCTCGACGAGCTCGAGCAGCACGCGCTCAAGCTGCTGCACGCCAAGACCGGCGCGGCGCTCGCGCGTGACGTGTTCGGCGCGGACGAAGAGATCTGCAGCGCCATCCTCTGGCACACGACAGGCAAGGCCAACATGACGACCCTTGAAAAGGTCATCTACCTTGCCGACTACATCGAGCCGAACCGCGACTTTGACGGCGTGGACGACCTCCGCAGGGTCGTGTGGGAGGATCTGGACCGCGGGCTTGCAATGGGCCTTGCCATGACGGTGGAGGAAATGAAAGAGCGGGGGAATCCCGTCCACCAAAATACATTGGAAGCGCTGGAATATCTGAGAGGACATAACCATGAGTGATCGCAAGGACTTTTACGAAAGAGACAGAGAAGACGCCCACTACGAGGGACGGCGCGTGCGCCATGAGGAGGGCTTCTTCGAGCGCAACTGCGACGAGGCGTGGGAGCAGATCTGCGAGACCTTTTCCCACCCCGGGCGGCTGCTTGGACGCGTGCTGCTCGTCGCGCTGCTGTGCGGTGTGGTCGCGGGCGGCAGCTACCTTCTGAAGATCCGCGCGCCGGAGCTGCCGAACAAGGGCGACACGCAGAAGGACCCCAGCCAGACGCAGGTCGAAGAGATCGACTACGGCGACGGCGTGCGTCCGCGCGCGGACGGCGAGCGAAAGAGCAAGGATTTCTATACCGTTCTCGTCCTCGGCCGCGACACGGGCGGCGGCGGCAACACCGACACGATGCTGCTCGCGAGCTATGACGTGACGA
>OMGY01000744.1_pt1 | contig 35247 bp, 33 predicted proteins | sample 1674461 | NCBI WGS metagenome assembly OMGY01 (sample SAMN05578579, study PRJEB25193) | human gut metagenome | biome: Human Microbiome; feature: human-associated habitat; material: feces | host: Homo sapiens | place: USA:Birmingham | reverse complement strand
CCGTTCTTCCGTTACCCAGCCAAGCCCCGCGTAAAAATACAGGGTTATTCCGTTTTCCTGCTTGCTTTTCAAGCCCTCTAATTTCAACATCCGTACTCCTTTCGGTGCTTGTTTTCTTGATCTGATATTATAATACTCCAATTTTAGAATATTGTCAAGCACATTTTTAATAATATTTTATTATTTCCTCGTCTGTCGGAATCACTTCCACCAGATCGCCCGGTTGACACTTGCACATTATACATATCTTATTTAACGTCTCTAATGTTATGCTTTTTCCGGCTTTAATGTTTTGCACTGTTTGAGCAGGCAACAACTTTTCACGTTGTATGCGCGTTTGATTATACCCATGTTCTTTTAATAAGGTAAATATATCTGTTTTGTATCTTATCACTTCCACCACTCCTTTTTATATGATTTATTAAATAATAATACTTTATATATAGTAAAAAGTCAATTAAAAAATATTCTAATTTTTGAGTAAGGTTCTATTGATATTATTCTATTTTTAGAATATAAAACAAGTATCAAAGCACAGGAAGGAGAACAGAATGAAAAAATTTGAATTTATAATAAATTCCTGTCTGTCGTGATAGCTAGATCACCAGTCCCATTTTTCATTCATTTGAATCGATTTTAATTTCAACTTGATTTCGTGGAAATACTTCTGGATCTCTTTATCCCCCAAATCAAGCGTGTCCGAACATCCTCCAAAAAATGGATGTTTCCCTATTTCAAGGTTTTCAAGGAACTCAATCAGTGGGTCAACAGGTTCTGTGTTGGCCGGCCGGACAGATGGCACATTTTTATTATCTCCTGGAACAGGAATCACAGGCGGTTCTTCCTTTTTTATTCTGCCAGAGTCCACCCGGTCAGTAAACAACCGGAAAGCATTGTCCGGAAATTCCCCATGTGCTTCCATGAGTTCTCCCGAATAGATCACGTAGTTGATATGTGCCCGTGCAAACATCTTTTCGACCCTGCTCATAGACTGAGGAGGGAACCCGCAACGGACCTTTCCATTCCCTATGTTTTTCAACTTGTATCCCGTAAGAGTTGAGAGAATGCGTGCACTTGTCCCGCGTGCAACATAAAACATTCCTTCTATCATTATGATCACATGTTCCGGATATTGCTTCATAAGCATTTGTTTTTTCGTTTCCATCTTATCTTTTTTCCTCTTTTTCTTTTTTTCTTCTTTCTTAAGCACCATATCAGCATTCCCCGAAAACAGGTAACAATAGTATTTATCCAGCCTCCACAGAGCCTTTGCACAGCTATATTTTTCGTTCTGTCTCCGGAAAGATATGTACTGTTCCCTGATTTCTTCCGCTGTCATTCGTTTTTCCATCAAATATCTTTTATGCAGGCGCAGACGTTTCCTCTCCCTTTTTATCGTGGCAGCAGTCGGTGTCATGATAATTTTTCCGGAATCCCTTACAATGAATTTCCTTTTCAGGATTGAAAATGGATGATTGAGCGGTACCGCTTTCGTCTTCTTTTTATTAAGTGTAAGGCCGTATCTCCTGTATAGCAGGTCCACCACTTTAATGGCAAGAACCGCTGATGCCTTATCTTTTACAATTACGGAACTATCATCCATGAACCGGCCGTTCCCGTATCCCAGGGAGAAAATTTCTGTAAGGAAATGGTCCACTGGATTGGCAGCCATTACCCCGGATATCTGGGATGTCTGGCTCCCAAGCCCGAGTCCCCTTCCCTTCTGGCATTCCGGATGAATGGAATCAAATGCTCCCATAAATTCCTGATACAGCCGGATAATATCCGGATCATAGAACAAATTTGCGATATCTGCGATAATGTTTTCATGCGGAATGCTGTCAAAATAGCTTTTTGCATCAAACAGCACAATATACCCATTGTTTCCGTGTTTCCTGTAATATCTCCTCAGCTGCTTTATAAGGACCTCCTCGGACCTTTTTAACCCGGCTCCCCGTATGGAGGCACAGTTTGAGTATAAAATTGAGCGGGTGCACACCGGCGCAAGGGCATTGTCACAGAGACTCCGCTGCACATATCTTTCGGATATATGCACACTTGCAATGTCCCTTAATTTCCCGCGCTCCATGAGATTAAAACAGTAAAATCCCTTCTGTATGCTTTTACGCAAAGAAAGCGACTCGTATGAGCCGCTTATTTCAAACAGAAGGTTATAATGGCATTTCTGTGTACTTGCCTTCCATGCCACACCTTTTTCGCATGCATGGAAAGCATCAAACAGGGCATCCGGATGGATCACCCTTTCTATGTCGTCATACTCACCTACCTGTTCATCTCTTTTTTTCTGTCTTTTTCTTACGCGCCTGGCGTATCTTTTCTTTTTACGTTTCTCATTTCCAGTCATTGGTACCAAACTGCCAATCCTCTGCTATTTTTGATATGCCACGCACAGCAGGTATACCCAGGACTTTACCATGGCTGCACAGGGTTTGGGACATGATACGCACGGATTGTCCTTGGACCGTGTGCATGCACGAAAGCGTCCGTCCCTCCCGTCGTGGCATTTGGTTTCATTCCATAGGATTCCCCATGGAAACGGAAAAGGTGCCCTTCTGCATTACATGTTCCCTTCTGGTTTACATGATCCAGAATCGCGGCAAAAACGCCTTTGCCGTTGTTCGCGTTGTTATTGTTGGAGCTGCCCGTGTTGACATTGCAGAAATTGTTGCTGTTGTTGTAGTTCGGGCTGCGGAGCCACCACCACAATGGAATACGCAGACGTCTGTTTTTAAACGCACCTTTCCCTGCCGGTTACAAAGAAACAGGCATATGCCTGTTTCACCGCCTGTTCAGGCAGTCCATACCAAGGACGGTGCCCGGATATGGTTCTGGTATGGGTTATCCACTGTTTGCTTTTCCATCCATTTCCATCCCTGTCTTTTTGTTTCCTTTCGTGGCCTGGCTGTCTGTTACTGCCCCATCCACTGTATTTTCTTCCTGTCCTGATTCTTCCTGTTTTGCGGCTTCTGCTGCTTTCTTTTCCGCAGCACGTTTTCTTTGTTCCACATGTCCCATACAGATCTGCAATACCGCATTTTCCCCTTTTCTCCAATCCTTGATTGCAGAAATCTCTTTTTTCACCTCGTCAATGACCGGCATCACTTTTTCCAATGTAACCGGAAGATCTTCTGCAACTTCAAGAAGGGAATCATGCAGGTTAAAGCAGTGTGCCACTGCCATATCCTGCAGTTTTCTTCTCTCATAGTATTCTGTTGGATAATATGCATAGATACTGTTTGCCCTCCGGACATCCTCTGCTATATGTTTTGCATTCTCCCAGAGTTCATCCCGGTATTTTTCCAGTTTCCATTCCGGGATTTCCCTGACCATGAGTTCCCCGTTTTCGCTTGTGCTCCCATTCACCGGCATGAAAATATAATAATCTTCGATCCGGCTGTGCTTTTCCGCCTGTTTTGGCATCCGGACGTAAAATTCCGTGCTTCCGTCCTCTAACCGCCGGTACTTCCCCACAGCAGCATTCCTGATATCCCTTTTGCATACCTTTATCCCGAAATCCCGGTCCAGAAAATCATTTACCATTTTCCGGATTCTCCGTGCCCTGTCATACACCCCGAATTTTGATTCTGTCCTGTGCAGTTTGTCTACTGACATTTTTTTGTTCCTTTCACCATTCCCCCGGATTTTCTACCGGTCTGGATGTTTTGGGTTTTCTCCTGCTGTAGTGTTGTGGCTGCCCGGTCACCCCGCTGCATACAGCAGCGGGATTTAGGGATTGGCTAATCCTACGGATTAGTAAATGCAGAATGCGGCAAAAACGCCTTTGCCGTTGCCCGCGCCGCTAATGTGGGAGCTGCCCGTGCCGACACCGCAGAAATTGGAGCTGATGCCGCAGTTCGGGCTGCGGAGCCACCACCACTGGTTGGCTGAAATGTTAATGTTCCGGCTTGCAGGTGTTGTTGCAATATTTGTAAAATATTGGTACTGGAACGTTGCATTTGCTTCGTTTGTCGTGCAATATGATCCATTGCTGGCACCACTTCCACCAAATATTTCTTTGCCGGAAAGCAGGAAGCATTTATCTCCTGTAACAGAATTGCTTCCACCACTGGTATTTCCGTTATAAGTTCCAGTTACTTTCTGTACATAACCAATGGCATTCTGCGTAGCCTGTGGAAGTTTTGCAAGGTACTCCGGCATCGTGGCATTTCTCATCAGCGATGATACCCAGCTTCCGCTGTTTGAACTAATGCTGTTCATCGGTGCACCATTTACACCCCACGGCGTGGCACTGGCATTCATTGTTACCGGCTGACCGTTTGTAGCCCCTTTTGGTGCCCCAAGTGCCATCAGCGTAAGAACATCTCCATAGCTGTTTTCCGGTAACAGATTTCCACTTTCATCAGATGGTTTATCCTGATTGATACCTATAATTGTATATGTATAGGTAACGTCACTTATGGTATCCCCTACATGTGCCATTTGATGAATTACTCTTGCTTTACACATGTTCTGTATCTCAGCCATAGACATCTGAAAAATATTTCCATATAACTGTTTTCTGTTCTCTCCCGCATTTAATGTGGATGATATGGAAAATTTCATGGTTTTACCTGATACAATGTAGGGATAAGATATGGTATAGCTTCCTCTTAGGATGTTACCAAAATCTGCTTCATAGTGTCCGTTGCGAGCCACATAACCAGCCGTCTTCACTTTTCCTTTGCTGTCAGTAATAGACACCTGCATTCCGTTATATGCCGTGTTTGAATCATTTACCCATACCGTTAAACTACTCATATATGGGGAAATCAGCTGATCAAGAGATGTATTAACTGTATCCACATCCGTTTTCATCTGATTAAGTTTTCCATTCGTGGAGCTTTTCTCAAATGTACCACTCAGCTTATCATCCACATGACCCAGAATAGCAGCCACACAGTTTTGAATGTTATCAGTGACACTGGCATCTGCCGGTACCTGATTAAAGAGAATTATTGCAACGAGAAATGCTGCTATAATTCCAATATTCCATTTATGTTTCTTCAAACCAGTCTTTTTCATATACACACCGCCTTACTTTGACTCAATAATCTGTTTAAGGGCATCTACTTTATCCTGCAATTCCACTATCCTCTTTTCCAGATAGTTTATCTTTGCATTGGCCGGAGCCGAACTGTAAGCAGATTCATCCGTAAGCATTTCTCTCGATCCAAGCAGTTGTTTGATCGGACCGGAGAGATTATCTGTCACATTGGCCGCAATAGGCGTTGTGCCTATCAATACCCCAAAAGCGGTGTATAGAATGAATTGTTTTATTTTTGTATGATCGTGCAATATTATGTTTTTAGGTTTCTTTGATTGAGACTTTATCTCGGAGGGGATTTTACCCCCCCCCGAAATATTCGTTGTATTTTTTAGACATGCTATCGTGTCCCCTTTCATTTAAGGCATACACGATCATAAAAATGGGATAAAGATATCAGTAAATGCAGAACGCGACAAAGACGTCATACCAGACGTTCGCACTGGCGTTGCCGGATCTGCCCGCGTAGACACTGCAGAACTCGTTGCAGTTGTTGCAATAAGGGCTGCGGAGCCACCACCCATAATTTCCGTGAATTGCACGACTAGCCGTTGTTGTTGCGATATTCGCAAAATACTGATACTGGAACGTTGCTGATGCTTCTGATGCCGTACAGTACGATCCATTTCCGTTTCCTGTACCACCAAACACTTCCTTTCCTGATAAAAGGAATACGGAATCTCCTGTAGTCTGGTTTCTACCACCAGATGTACCGGTTATCTTCTGAACCGGACCGATAACTTTTCTCGTGGCTTCTGGCAGTTTATTGTAGTAATCCGTCATTGTGGACGATCTCATCTGTGATGACGCCCATCCGCCTGAGTTTGTGTTAGTGTTATTCATCACTTCTGTTGCGATTTTATATGCGGTTCCATATGGTGTAGCTGATGCATTTGTAGCTACTGGCTGATTGTTTCCCTTGCCGGCGGGTGCCCCCAGTGGCATAACCGTAAGTACATCTCCGTAACTACTTTCCGGTAACAGATTTCCTTCCGCGTCAGATGGTTTATCCTGGTTAATTCCGATGATGGTATAGGTATAAGTACCATCACTTATAGTATCTCCGACATGTGCTATTTCATGAATTGCACCATCTTTGCATGCCTGCTGTATTTCCGGAATGCTCATCTGGAACAAATCCCCATACAGGCGTTTACTTACATCTTTTCCCTGTATAGTAATACTTGTTGTGATAGATTGAACTGTTCCATTCGAAAGGATATACGGATACTTTACTGTATACGTCCCATCTGGTAGTTTTTCAAAAACAGCTTCATATTGAGTGCCATTTGCCTTCATTGTGCATGATCCTACGGTCGTACCGCCTTTCAGCAAAAGGACCGTCTTAGATGCATATGCACTGTTTGTAGAGTCAATCCACACTGTCAACTTTGAAAAACAGTTGTTGATCAGATAATCAACATTTTTTTGAATCGTATGAAAACTACCGTTTAATGAATTCAGTTTGGCATTAGTAGTTGCTACTTCATAAGTAGTTGCCACAACATCATCTGTCTGCCCAATTGTCGATACGAGCCTGTTCTCCTGTCTGTTTGCATTAGACTGTACATTGGATGCAAAAACCTGAATGCTGCAGATCAATATAGACGAAATAACCAAAAATACAATTTTTCTTAATATCCCGCCATTTTTCATGTGAATCCACCTACTTTCCCAATGCTGTCCGCAATTCATTTACAGAATTTTGAAGCATTGTAACCTGCTTCTGCAAACTATTAAGTTTTGCATTTGTAGATGAAGATTCGTAAGATCCTGTTACCTGTGCATCGACCGGTCCAAGCAGTGCCTGAGCTACAGTCTGTAAATTGTCATTCACAGCAGCACCCACTGGAGAAGTTCCCCATAGCAGAACAAAAATAATGCAAAAAGCAAATGTTCTGATTTTTTCTGCATGATCGTGTATTAAGTTTTTATGTGATTTTGATTGAGATTTTATCTCGGAGGGGATTTTACCCCCCCCCCCGAAATATTTGATATATTTTTTAGACATAGTATCGTGTCTCCCTTCATTTAAGGCATACACGATCATAAAAAGGAATAAAGATATCAGTAAATGCAGAACGCGGCAAAGACGCCATAATGGTAGCTCGCGTTGTTAATGCCGGAGCTGCCCGCGTAGACAATGCAGAAATAGTCGCCATAACTGTAGCCCGGGCTGCGGAGCCACAACCACTGGTTGGCTGAACTGTTAATGTTCCGGCTTGCAGGTGTTGTTGCAATGTTTGCAAAATACTGGTACTGGAACGTTGCATTTGCTTCGTTTGTCGTACAGTATGATCCATTTCCGGCACCACTTCCACCGAAGATCTCTTTGTCGGAAAGCAGGAAACATTTATCTCCCGTTACAGAGTTGCTTCCACCACTGGTACTTCCTCCGTCATAAGTTCCAGTTACTTTCTGAACATACCCAATGGCATTCTGAGTAGCCTGTGGCAGCTTTGCAAGGTACTGCGGCATCGTGGTGCTTCTCATTTGTGATGCTGCCCAGCTTCCACTGTTTGTGTCCCACGAATTCATCTGAGCATAATTTACACCAAACGGCGTAGCACCGGCATTCATTGTTACCGGCTGACCGTTTGTTGCCCCTTTTGGTGCCCCTAATGGCATAACCGTAAGTACATCACCGTACTGGCTCTTATTTAATGCATTGCCGCTTGCATCACTTGGCTTATCCTGGTTGATGCCGATGATGGTATAGGTATAAGTACCATCGGAGAAGGTATCACCCACTTTTGCGATACTTGTAATCGCGCCGGCTTTACAACATGCCTGGATGTCTGCAATCGTCATTTGCTGCAGATCACCAAACAGCTGCTGTCTCTTAGCTGATCCGTTTAATGTAACACCGGTGGTAAGGTTTAAGATCTTGCTGCTTGCCACATATGGGTAGGCAATGGTGTAATTACCATTTGCATACGCGGTCATTGTTGCTTCATAGTGGCCGCCCACCAATTTCAGCTCTGCACTCTGTACGGTACCGCCACCGCTGTCTTTTAAGACTACGCTTCTGCCGGCATAGGCACTGTTGTTGCTGTCCACCCATACCGTAAGGTCACTTATGTACGGTTTTAACTGGTGCTCCTGACCGGTCGCACCAAGGTTGATGCTCTCTTTCACAGAGCCGTACTGCAGTGTGCAGTTTCCATTAAAGTTACTGTAGATGTTCGCTACATACTTATTCAGCTTCTTATCCAGATGCAGGTTCCCGGTTGCTACCTGGTTCCCGGATCCGGATGTAAGTGTAAGCTCACATCCCTCATACCGGGTATCCGCACTCTGGATAAAGCAGTAAAGCGAATAGGCACTGTTCTGCCCCTTGATCTGCTCTACAGAGGACTGTAGGGCAACGGTTTGTTTCTCCAGATAATTTAGTTTTGCATGTACACTTGAATTATCATAACTGTCAGCTATTGTATCTGTCTTTGCACCGATCAGCTTCTGTAATACGGTCGAAAGGTTGTCATTAACGGTTGCGCTTACCGGGACCTGTCCCCAAAGCAGGGCGAATACAACCATCATGGCTACAATCTTCACTTTGCTTTTAAACCAGGACGGCATTTTTCTTTTCTGGTCCTGCGGAGGATTCTCCGCAGCATTTTTCTTGTCAAAAATCATAGGTTTCTCCTTTTCTCAGCTTGTTTGAGTGATAAAGAATTTATAATTGAAATTTGACAAGGCTAAATAAAAACGAAAATTTTAGTAAATGCAAAAAGCGGGGAAAAATGATCCGCTTCTGAACCAGCCACCCATGTCTATCGTTGTGCCATCATAAACATACATATGCTGTCCTCTGCTTGGATGGATACTGCGAAGAAGCCAACAGCTATGATAAAGATTCCTGCTTTCTGCTGTTATGGCAAGGTCAGAAAAATACTGGTATTGAAATGTCGCATTATATTCTGTGGAAGAACAGCAGCTGCTTCCCTGTGAACCAAATATCTCTCTGCTTGAAAGAAGAAAACACCTATTTCCAGTAGTTGAGAGCACTGTTAAACTAAAATGTTCATCATATGCTCCTGTACATTTCTGCACATATCCGATAACATTTTGAGTAGCTTTTGGTAGCTTTTCGAAATACGGAGTCAAAGTCGATGTTAAATCATCCTGTTCTACATCTGTTGTTCCCCAGGGTGTTGCAGACATATTAAATGTAACCGGCGATCCATTTGCAGCTCCTGCCGGTGCACCCAGAGGCATAACTGTTAGAACATCCTTATATTTGCTGCTGTTTAACAGATTTCCACTTGCATTGCTTGGTTTATCCTGATTGATACCGATGATGGTATATGTATAGGTACCATCACTTATGGTATCTCCTACATGAGCAAACTGATGAATTTCACCATCTTTGCATGCCTGCTGAATTTCTGCCATGCTCATCTGGAATAAGTCCCCAAACAGCTGCTGTTTTATGTTACCGGTAACATTGACAGAACATGTAAGGCTTACTTTTGTTCCACCAGACATCAAGAATGGATATCTTACGGAGTAACTTCCTTTTATGAGTGATGGAAAATCCACTTCATAATGTCCGTTTCGTGCAACAAAACGTCCAGTCTGGCTTTGTCCCTTTGCATTGGTTACCGTAACTGTCTGTCCGGCATATGTGCCACTGTTGCTGTCAACCCAGAGGGTAAGACTGCCTACATACGGCTGGATCATCCCGGACACCGAACTTCTTACAGAGTCCACATCCGTTTTCATCCGGTTCAGCTTGGCATTGGTCGTTGCTGTTCCAAAGTTCCCGGAAACCACATCGTTAAGTTTTCCAAGAATGCTTATGTCACTGCCTGCCAGGTTATCTGCCACATTTGCTGTTGCCTGGTATGTTCCGACAAACGTTGCAATCGCAAGCATTACAGCTATGGCTGTCACATATATTTTTCTGCTTTTTCTATTTTGTTTTTTCTTTTCTGTATGATCTGCTTTTCTCATATGCTACCTCACTTTGAATCAAGAACCGTCTGTAATGTCTGCAAATCTCCCTTTAATGCCGTTATCTGGCTTTCGAGGTAATTGATTTTTGCATTTATTACAGCATCTTCATAAGAACCTGTTACCTGCGCATTCTTTGCTCCAAGCAATGACTGGATGGAATTTGAAATGTTATCCGTAACTTGTGCCGTCACAGGAATTGTATTCCAGACGGTGTTCCAGGCAAAAGCGAAAATGATGCATACGAGCAGCAATTTAGCCTTATCAAATAATTTTTTTCTTATTAAATTGTCAGCCCTGCCGGACTTATGTCTTTCGGTTAGGTTTTTACCCCCCCCCGAAAGCATATTTAATATAATTTTTAGACATTATATCATGTCTCCTTTCAGTAAGGCTTACATGATCATACATAAAGAGATATGATTTAATAGATGCAGAACGCGGCAAAAACGTCTTCGCTGGTTCTCGTGCTGCGATTGACGGGGCTGCCCGTGCAGACAGTGCAGAAAGTTTCGCTGTTGTTGTAGCTCGGGCTGCGGAGCCACCAGCACTGGCTGGCTGAACTGTTAATGTTCCGGCTTGCAGGTGTTGTTGCAATGCTTTGGAAATACTGGTACTGGAACGTTGCATTTGCTTCGTTTGTTGTACACCATGATCCATTGCCGGCACCACTTCCACCGAAGATTTCTTTGCCGGAAAGCAGGAAACATTTATCTCCAGTCACAGAATTGCTTCTGCTACTGGTACTTCCGTCATCAGTTACTTTCTGTACATAACCAATGGCATTCTGCGTAGCCTGTGGAAGTTTTGCAAGGTACTCCGGCATCGTGGCATTTCTCATCAGCGATGATACCCAGCTTCCGCTGTTTGAACTAATGCTGTTCATCGGTGCACCATTTACACCCCACGGCGTGGCACTGGCATTCATTGTTACCGGCTGACCGTTTGTAGCCCCTTTTGGTGCCCCAAGTGCCATCAGCGTAAGAACATCTCCATAGCTGTTTTCCGGTAACAGATTTCCACTTTCATCAGATGGTTTATCCTGATTGATACCTATAATTGTATATGTATAGGTAACGTCACTTATGGTATCCCCTACATGTGCCATTTGATGAATTACTCTTGCTTTACACATGTTCTGTATCTCAGCCATAGACATCTGAAAAATATTTCCATATAACTGTTTTCTGTTCTCTCCCGCATTTAATGTGGATGATATGGAAAATTTCATGGTTTTACCTGATACAATGTAGGGATAAGATATGGTATAGCTTCCTCTTAGGATGTTACCAAAATCTGCTTCATAGTGTCCGTTGCGAGCCACATAACCAGCCGTCTTCACTTTTCCTTTGCTGTCAGTAATAGACACCTGCATTCCGTTATATGCCGTGTTTGAATCATTTACCCATACCGTTAAACTACTCATATATGGGGAAATCAGCTGATCAAGAGATGTATTAACTGTATCCACATCCGTTTTCATCTGATTAAGTTTTCCATTCGTGGAGCTTTTCTCAAATGTACCACTCAGCTTATCATCCACATGACCCAGAATAGCAGCCACACAGTTTTGAATGTTATCAGTGACACTGGCATCTGCCGGTACCTGATTAAAGAGAATTATTGCAACGAGAAATGCTGCTATAATTCCAATATTCCATTTATGTTTCTTCAAACCAGTCTTTTTCATATACACACCGCCTTACTTTGACTCAATAATCTGTTTAAGGGCATCTACTTTATCCTGCAATTCCACTATCCTCTTTTCCAGATAGTTTATCTTTGCATTGGCCGGAGCCGAACTGTAAGCAGATTCATCCGTAAGCATTTCTCTCGATCCAAGCAGTTGTTTGATCGGACCGGAGAGATTATCTGTCACATTGGCCGCAATAGGCGTTGTGCCTATCAATACCCCAAAAGCGGTGTATAGAATGAATTGTTTTATTTTTGTATGATCGTGCAATATTATGTTTTTAGGTTTCTTTGATTGAGACTTTATCTCGGAGGGGATTTTACCCCCCCCCGAAATATTCGTTGTATTTTTTAGACATGCTATCGTGTCCCCTTTCATTTAAGGCATACACGATCATAAAAATGGGATAAAGATATCAGTAAATGCAGAACGCGACAAAGACGTCATACCAGACGTTCGCACTGGCGTTGCCGGATCTGCCCGCGTAGACACTGCAGAACTCGTTGCAGTTGTTGCAATAAGGGCTGCGGAGCCACCACCCATAATTTCCGTGAATTGCACGACTAGCCGTTGTTGTTGCGATATTCGCAAAATACTGATACTGGAACGTTGCTGATGCTTCTGATGCCGTACAGTACGATCCATTTCCGTTTCCTGTACCACCAAACACTTCCTTTCCTGATAAAAGGAATACGGAATCTCCTGTAGTCTGGTTTCTACCACCAGATGTACCGGTTATCTTCTGAACCGGACCGATAACTTTTCTCGTGGCTTCTGGCAGTTTATTGTAGTAATCCGTCATTGTGGACGATCTCATCTGTGATGACGCCCATCCGCCTGAGTTTGTGTTAGTGTTATTCATCACTTCTGTTGCGATTTTATATGCGGTTCCATATGGTGTAGCTGATGCATTTGTAGCTACTGGCTGATTGTTTCCCTTGCCGGCGGGTGCCCCCAGTGGCATAACCGTAAGTACATCTCCGTAACTACTTTCCGGTAACAGATTTCCTTCCGCGTCAGATGGTTTATCCTGGTTAATTCCGATGATGGTATAGGTATAAGTACCATCACTTATAGTATCTCCGACATGTGCTATTTCATGAATTGCACCATCTTTGCATGCCTGCTGTATTTCCGGAATGCTCATCTGGAACAAATCCCCATACAGGCGTTTACTTACATCTTTTCCCTGTATAGTAATACTTGTTGTGATAGATTGAACTGTTCCATTCGAAAGGATATACGGATACTTTACTGTATACGTCCCATCTGGTAGTTTTTCAAAAACAGCTTCATATTGAGTGCCATTTGCCTTCATTGTGCATGATCCTACGGTCGTACCGCCTTTCAGCAAAAGGACCGTCTTAGATGCATATGCACTGTTTGTAGAGTCAATCCACACTGTCAACTTTGAAAAACAGTTGTTGATCAGATAATCAACATTTTTTTGAATCGTATGAAAACTACCGTTTAATGAATTCAGTTTGGCATTAGTAGTTGCTACTTCATAAGTAGTTGCCACAACATCATCTGTCTGCCCAATTGTCGATACGAGCCTGTTCTCCTGTCTGTTTGCATTAGACTGTACATTGGATGCAAAAACCTGAATGCTGCAGATCAATATAGACGAAATAACCAAAAATACAATTTTTCTTAATATCCCGCCATTTTTCATGTGAATCCACCTACTTTCCCAATGCTGTCCGCAATTCATTTACAGAATTTTGAAGCATTGTAACCTGCTTCTGCAAACTATTAAGTTTTGCATTTGTAGATGAAGATTCGTAAGATCCTGTTACCTGTGCATCGACCGGTCCAAGCAGTGCCTGAGCTACAGTCTGTAAATTGTCATTCACAGCAGCACCCACTGGAGAAGTTCCCCATAGCAGAACAAAAATAATGCAAAAAGCAAATGTTCTGATTTTTTCTGCATGATCGTGTATTAAGTTTTTATGTGATTTTGATTGAGATTTTATCTCGGAGGGGATTTTACCCCCCCCCCCGAAATATTTGATATATTTTTTAGACATAGTATCGTGTCTCCCTTCATTTAAGGCATACACGATCATAAAAAGGAATAAAGATATCAGTAAATGCAGAACGCGGCAAAGACGCCATAATGGTAGCTCGCGTTGTTAATGCCGGAGCTGCCCGCGTAGACAATGCAGAAATAGTCGCCATAACTGTAGCCCGGGCTGCGGAGCCACAACCACTGGTTGGCTGAACTGTTAATGTTCCGGCTTGCAGGTGTTGTTGCAATGTTTGCAAAATACTGGTACTGGAACGTTGCATTTGCTTCGTTTGTCGTACAGTATGATCCATTTCCGGCACCACTTCCACCGAAGATCTCTTTGTCGGAAAGCAGGAAACATTTATCTCCCGTTACAGAGTTGCTTCCACCACTGGTACTTCCTCCGTCATAAGTTCCAGTTACTTTCTGAACATACCCAATGGCATTCTGAGTAGCCTGTGGCAGCTTTGCAAGGTACTGCGGCATCGTGGTGCTTCTCATTTGTGATGCTGCCCAGCTTCCACTGTTTGTGTCCCACGAATTCATCTGAGCATAATTTACACCAAACGGCGTAGCACCGGCATTCATTGTTACCGGCTGACCGTTTGTTGCCCCTTTTGGTGCCCCTAATGGCATAACCGTAAGTACATCACCGTACTGGCTCTTATTTAATGCATTGCCGCTTGCATCACTTGGCTTATCCTGGTTGATGCCGATGATGGTATAGGTATAAGTACCATCGGAGAAGGTATCACCCACTTTTGCGATACTTGTAATCGCGCCGGCTTTACAACATGCCTGGATGTCTGCAATCGTCATTTGCTGCAGATCACCAAACAGCTGCTGTCTCTTAGCTGATCCGTTTAATGTAACACCGGTGGTAAGGTTTAAGATCTTGCTGCTTGCCACATATGGGTAGGCAATGGTGTAATTACCATTTGCATACGCGGTCATTGTTGCTTCATAGTGGCCGCCCACCAATTTCAGCTCTGCACTCTGTACGGTACCGCCACCGCTGTCTTTTAAGACTACGCTTCTGCCGGCATAGGCACTGTTGTTGCTGTCCACCCATACCGTAAGGTCACTTATGTACGGTTTTAACTGGTGCTCCTGACCGGTCGCACCAAGGTTGATGCTCTCTTTCACAGAGCCGTACTGCAGTGTGCAGTTTCCATTAAAGTTACTGTAGATGTTCGCAACATACTTATTCAGCTTTTTATCCAGATGCAGGTTCCCGGTTGCTGCCTGGTTCCCAGATCCGGATGTAAGTGTAAGCTCGCATCCCTCGTACCGGGTATCTGCGCTTTGGATGAAACAGTAAAGCGAATAGGCACTGTTCTGCCCCTTGATCTGTTCCACAGAGGACTGCAGGGCAACCATCTGTTTCTCCATGTAATTGATTTTGGCATTTGTGCTTGCACCTTCAAATGAATCCGCAACGGTATCTTCTCTTATACCAAGGATTCTCTGGATCACAGACGGCATGTTGTCAGTGACACTTCCAGCTACCGGAACCTGTCCCCAGATCAAAGCGAATACGACAAGTAATGTAACTGTCCTTATCCATCCGTTATGATCGTGTATTAAGTTTTTAGGTTTGTGTTTGGGATTACCGTGTTCTGTCCCTTGCTTTGGAGGATCTGATTTTACCCCCCCCCCGAAAATTTTCGAAACTTTTGTAAATAAATGTTTCATTTCCGGCTCCTTTCTTTTTAATGCGTATGTTATGGAATTTATAAAACAAATTCCGGGCTTCTCAGTTGTTGAATTGTAATTTTTAAATTAACATCTATTAACTTGTTAACATCTGTTAATACTTAAAAAATGTCTTTTTCCATATCTTACAGTTTTTGTGATCCTGCTTTCCCAATACTGTGCTTAGTTAGCAGGACCACGGTGTTTATATGGTTTGTATGGATTGGTGTAAAAAATATTTTTACAATAGTTACTTTCCGATCTTCCCGGACTGACCTCCACAGTAAAGCCAGATGTCTTTTTTAAAAATGCGCCTGCTTTAAATTTTTTCTCCTATGGTAAAAAGACTGATCCAGGATTCCACTGCTTCTTTTTTCTCGCGGTGAATTGTGTAAGATTACACATCTGTAATCATACACTGGAAGTCCTGTACTCCCTTTCTTCCGATAATACTCTGATGTTCAAATGTCCTTATGTCCTCACGGACCCCCATATAACTGCAGACTTCATTTTCAGGAGAAATTTATGTTATATCCGGCAGAACCTGGTTTTCATGTTGTCGCTCTGCTGGATTATAACCGTATGTTGGATATACAGCATCTTATGCCCGGTGTTCCCTGATGCATCCCGCGCGTACAAGAAAATATGGGTCACATGGTGCTCCACCACGTCTCCGTGAATAAAAATATGGGTCACACGGTGTTTCAATAAATGGAACACATTTACCGTAACTTACAAAATCCATATGCTTATTTGTTACACACGTTTTGCAGATTTCATTGTAGTCAGCCTTGGATACATCTTTTACCAGATATCTTTCCTCGCTTCCCATTTCACAAATAAGGATACCATGAACTGCATCCTCCCCTTTGTTTTCTGTGTATTCCAGTCGGGATGCCTCGATAATTGACAGGTTTCCACCGTCCATTTGGACTAAAACTCTCATATTTTTTCTGTTCCTTTCTACTACACTGCCTGTTGCTTACTGTTCTGACTCAACATGGATGGAATCAATTGTAATATTCCCAGCCAGTGCAGCTGCCTTGTAATCCGCATCTACATAGATGTACAGATATCCACTGCCCTGTTCATAGCTGCAGACTATATCCGGGGTCGATGCACCATATTGTATGGTGATGTTGCTTGTCGGCTTGATATTGGTCAGCCCCACAAGGTTTCCATCAATTTTCCACCGGATGCCGCCGGCATGTGTTCCACCGGTTACATTCTCGTACCGCACCGTTTTATCTGCATTTGATCCCGTACTGTTCATAAGCACAATATTGTCTGCCCACTGGTCTGTATCATCAACCTTCTTGGATACCTCTGTGATTTTCTGCCACAGTGTAGCAATTTTTGCAAAAATGGTATCGCCTTTTACATCAGCCGCGTCTGAGGAATCCCCCATTGTCATTTTAATGGCATTATCCGCATTCTGACGGGCAGTGGTTTCATTTTTTATGGATTTTGTTACATCGGAAAGGTTTGTGGTAAGCCCTGCCACCCCTTTCTTAAGCGTTGTGATGTCTGTTCCATCCTGTTTCAGTTGATCATCCAGTGTTTTGATCGTGGCTTTTACGTTTGCAATTTTTTTTTGCGTGTCAGCGTCAAGACTGCTGATATCTCCTGATAACGTCTGGTTCAGCTGGTCAAGGGCAGCCTGCAGATCTGTTTTTGCCTGTGCAAGAGCCTGTTTATTCTCCGCACTGGCATCATCCGTATATTTCTTCTGTGCCGCCTCAACCTCGGACATCTTATCATTTACATTCTTGATCTGATCGTTAATACTGTCTCCCAGTTCTTTCTTTGTCTGGTCAATCTGGTCTTTTCTGTCCTGTACTTCCTTATCGATGGCTTTCTGCAGTGCATCAGTAAGGGAAGTTGTGCTCCCGGACAGCTGGGTGATCTTCTCGTCGAGCGAACTGTCACCGGCATTAAGTGCATCCAGTGCATCTGCGATCTGCTGGTTGATATCTGCAACTTTCTTCTGCGTTGCATTATCCAGCCCATCCACAGTGTCAGACAGGGAATCAAGGTTGCCTTTATATGCATTAAGGGAATCCTGCAGGGCCTGTTTTGCATCCTCGAGCGCAGTCCGGTTCGACTCTGACTGATCATCGGCATATGCCTGGCTTGCTTTCTTGTAGGCATCCAGCTTCTCCTGTACATCCGACATGTTATCAGCGATTGATCCCTTGATATCCGTGATGGCAGATTCCCTCTTCTGGCTCTCTGCATTCAGTGCTTCCTGAAGTGTCGTGATGTTGTCACCATTTGCATCAATCGTCTGCGATAGGGATGCACACTTATCGGAAAGGCTTTTAAAGTTCTCCCCGATAATGTTCTCAATCTGTGTCACAACATAGCTGAGCTGATTGATTGCTTTCGTATACTCCTTCTCATTTCCGGAAAGGACACCGACGAACTGTGCTATCGTCATATCAGAAGTATCAACAACTTCCGCTTTATCAATGGAACCTTTCTTTGCGGTGATCCGGCGCAGGAAAGCATTCTTTACGTTGATCTTCCCACCAAGGTCGTCCGCATTCTGATTGATCTGTTTGATCTGTTCATTGATATTTGTCACTGACTGCTGTACAGTTGCCATCTTGTTATCAAGGTTTGAGCTTGATTCCTTCTGTGAATCCTTGATCTGACTGCTTAAAGAAGTAATCTGTGACTGCATACTGTTAATATTGGAAGTTATGGAATTCACAGAATCCTTAACACCTTTGATATCACTTGCCACTGATTCCGCCGCTTTCTTGGCAGAGCTGCTTTCGATCTCACTAATCTCAGCAGATGTAAAATAGTCGGTTCCCTTTACCGGTGTCTTTACATTTTTCTCTACCTGCTTAATAATGTCATTCTGGATTTTTGTAAGTTCCTTCTCTTTCACTACGGTATCCGTATTCTTTAGTACATCTTTTACCGTTTTGGTGACGTTGAGCTGCTTTGTGATCTGCTCAATCGTCTGCGGGGAAAGCGTTACATCATTTCCTTTGATGTATTTTGTTATGGTATTCTGCAGGCTGCTCTGGATATTCTTCTCAACTGTGCTCTGGATGGCAGCCACATCATCATCGGATATTTGGGAAACATCTGTGTTCCCAACTGCACCTTTCACGGCTGATTTGATCATCCCCTTGACCTCCGCTCGCTGTCCTTCGGAAAGTGAGTCCATACTGTAAGATCCTTCCGCTGCTACAGCCTTTTCCACGGTCTGTTTCACATTTTGGGTAACTTGCTTGACAAGTTCCTTTTTTGTTACCTCCGGAATGTTGTCTTTGATATGATCACTTACAGCCTGTTCGATCAGATCAGATGATACATAGTCACCTACCTTCTCTGATATAACCTTTTCCGCAATCTGCCCGATCACATCATCATCCATCTGATCAGTAACTTGATCAGACACCTTGTCTACGAATGCTTCTGCAAGAACAGCTTTCTGTCCCGTATTCTGCCCGATTATAAAAGTCACCAGTATTACCACGGCAAGGGACAAGGTAATGCATCCACCTATCAGGACATTTTTTGTTTTCCTTTTCATTTCCCGTTTTCCTCCTATTTATTTACATCCAATCTGTTATCGCCGGTTTCATAGGATATGGATACACCTTCCTGTGCATTGTATATAAATACGCTGAAACAAATACCTTTTCCATTATCCTCCACGGATTCCGCTTCCATCATAACTCCATATGTAAGCAGATCTTCTCCTTCATATAAAGGAGTGACTTTGTAAAGAACATGGTTTCCTGTTCGTTCAATATATTGAACGGTTTCTGTTTCAAATGTAAGCATCCCATCTCCTATTTTTAGAGCATCATTACCAGAATTAAGCTGTCTTGTTCCAGTAATCAAATTTTGGGGATTTGCGTTTTCCCCTGACAGGCAATATGCGATCAGGTGGCATCTGTTATATAAATAGTTTCCCTCTACCACTCCCGCATATTTGTTCTGTATCCAGCCAGATGGCTTTACCATCCCAATTTCACCACGCTCTTCCTCTGGCAAAGACTCTTTTCCAATACATGCATATGCCGTGCCGGTTCTTCCAAGTTTATCAAGTTTACTAAACCTTTTAAAAGTGCCTTTTGATGCATCTGAAAGATCTAAATCCGGAATATTCTTATTTAAGATACAATAGGATTCCCCAGAATATGCTGGAATTTCATCTATGATCACATTCCCTTTTGTGTCTTTAAGGGAATGTACATATGCATCCTTCTTTTTTGAGGTTGCATTGGTGGAAGCCTTTCCTGTCCCATTGGCAACTTTATCCACCACATCTTTTATCGTTTCCTTAATCGATGCGTGATTTTTTTGGCCACCGGTATTACTGTATTCAGAGGCTTTTTCCTTTAAAGAATCCGTCTGGTTTTCTACAGATTTCTTTATGTGGCCGGCAACCTTTTCTATGCTGTCTGTTATTCCAATATCCTCATCCTGACCCTTGGAAATAGTAACATCCTGCGGACCGGAAGATACCCATGGATAATCAATATCAGCATCGCCATATTGGGATATTGCGGCCATAATAACCAGTATTGCAAGGGATACGGCCGTCAGACGAACTTTTCTTTTCCTAAAAAAGCTAAAAATATTCCTGCTCCTTTCTGTATACAGACTGCCGCAGCCTTCTGGCCGATAACATGTACTCACTCCTTTCCCGGCATCGCGCCATGTTAGTCATAAATATAGTTAAAATGTCAAGCACGAAAAGAGCAGTTCGAAAATAAAAAGCATGGTCTTAAAATGCACCATGCCTTTTTGTCAAAATTCAAGAAAAATAAGATAATCTTGATTAGCTTTTATAATTTTTTCAGTAACACTTATTCTTCGTCCAAATGTTTTAAATTCACCTGGTCCTGTTGAGGTATGCAGTCCATTAGTCTTCCCGAGATAATCACCAAAACTTTTTGCATAAATAGTAACCAATTCTGGGAATGTCTTGTCCGGCCATGTTATATCCATTCTGCTTATCTTTCTCCAACAGGGGCGAATTTTAATGGATATAAGCTTTTTACATCGAAAAAGCAAAAAGGAATCAACCGGAAAACCACACATAAGATCTGGTTCTATCTGCATCTGATAATAACTCCCACTATGCGTCTCTCTTACGATAAATTGTTCTAATTTTCTGTAGACAACTTTTGAGGTCTCTCTCCGGCAAATTTTTTTGCCACATATTTCCACAGTTCCACGATCTATATCAATTCTCATTTCTTTGTTTTTTCCTCTTTTCCCTTAAAAGCTTTTTCCGATCATGTCTGTTTATGTACTCGAGAATTTCCCTAACAGACCATTCAACGGTAAACTGCTTGTGATAATATTCTGCCTGGTTCATCCGAAATTCATAATTTTTATGGTACAAAGTAACCTTTCCACTTGTTTTAGGCTTGAAATACCATTTTCCCGCATCGGTTGTAATGTAAATATTTCCATTTTTCTCCTCACATCTCATTCTATATTTTTGTCCAAAAGTAACAGCCTGTGAGAAGAGATGATCGAACTCTTCATTCTGTACCTTTATTTCAATATCTTTATCCAGCTGCCCTGATTTATCATATTCTTCCATCGAATTAAAAAATGTGTCTTCATTTTTATTATCTTCTGATTTAATTTCTATAGTTTTATTCTTGTTTTCAGTTTGTTCACCATATGTATCATTGTTGTACTTGTCTTTTGTAATTCTCTGATTTGTCTTTCCCAGAGATTCACCAAAACATTTTATTACTTTTTTGTTTTTCATTTCATTGATATAATCATCTAAAAGTATACGAATTAGTCCCATATCACATTTTCTCCATTTCCTTAGCACAGAATAGTCACAAACATAGATAAAAAGTCAACCCAATTTAACAAAATCTCATTGCATTATAAAAAAATAATGATATAATGTAGATATAATTTTTAATGTTTTTAACAGAAAACAACGTTTTCTGTGTTTTAGGATCTGATCCTCTGCATTTATTGTGCAGAGGTTTTTTATTTTTCAGATGCTATTTTTTACGGGTCTATTGCTGATCCGGGAATGGAGGTTTATATGAGTAACAAAGTAGATGTAATAGCATTTATGCTTATTACTTACGGGTCCCTTTTTTGTGGCTGGGGCCTGGATGTAGCATGTAGGAAAATGATGGGTTTCACAAAAAAGAAAATCCAGGCCCTATATGCCACAAAGAAAAAACGCGAATTCTATCGTTCGCAGATGAAACTGCTTCGTAGGCAAAAGAAAGAACTCCAGAAAAAAAATCTGGCATCTATTCTTTGGGCAGTTTTAAAGGGATAGGCTTATACCTATCCCTTAACTCTTTTATATTCTTATATACTTTTTATAATAATGTTTGTATTATCATGTATTTATTTTGTATTATTTTTGTATTTATCAATATATTGTTCCATACGAGTCCATTCATAGCTTCCCCACATTTGTTCACATATGTGAATGGTTCTCCTCATTGCTTCTACGGATTTCTTCCAGGTCTTTAAATCCATATTAAAAGTATCTTCTTTATGGTTAATCATTTTTTTAAGATCCGGAATGATACCATTACAAAACGTATAAAAATTTTGTATTTCAATTGAAATTGGGTAGTTTTTAGCCGTGTTACACTTAATTTTTATCTGGTAAACCGGACATCTTCCGTCTTCTCCTCTTTGTCTTACCTGAGACTTAAATCCGGAATCATATATTGAAAATATATCGCCATTTAAAACAGGTGAGCCGATCAGCTTCCCCTCTTCAAATAATTCTATTGCATTTTTAATCGCCTCATATTGTTTTTGGTTGTTCTTATATTGTCCAATGCGATCTGCTAGCCAGTTCTCACTATTTTTCAATTGCACAAGATTATCGGGATTTTCCTGCAATACCTGTGCAGGACTTTTCCCTTTAAACTTCCCAAACTCAATCAACACGTTATATGCCACCTGACTCGACGGATCATCTTTGGTGTTGCTATTTCCTTTATGACGACATTTTAAAATTTGATCAAAAGCATACCTTGTTTCCTCTTCTATTTCATAAAAATCAGCAAGCGGAATATTTGCATTACAAAAGGTGCTGGATGCACCATCCACTATAGTTACAAGAAAACGTGATTCATCTGAAAATATCTCCAAGGGATTCGGAAGATGAATAATTCCATCTTTGGAAACTTCCCCATCTTCCCTTTGTTTGAAAAGATACTGTTCTAATGAGTACATCTTTCTGGAATCAGCAATGGATGTAAATTCATGTACAATCTCCCGCGGATGGTCTATTTTATATTTCATTTGTCTAACCTCCTACAATTTAGTTAAATCAAATAATGTATATTGGCCAGTTACACTTTTGTTTTTCCCCACATTTGGATCAATCATAGAAAGATATAATTTAGGTGTCATATTTACCGCTACATTAGGTTTTTTCTTCTTTTTCATTGCTAATTTAGAAGCTGCAACCTTCTTTCTTTTCTTTATCCCCTTCTCCTGAAGGACTTTGTTGCATTTTTTGATTGCACTTTTAATCAAATTATCAGGTATTTCATATTCAATGTAATGCTTTTCACCTTCATAATCAAGATAATACAGAGATAACCCATTTTCCTTCTTAATATAATAATTTTTATTAAGGATTCCATAATTATACTGAAAGCCGAAGCAATCAGGCTCATAATTTTCCTTATCTATGTTTTTTGCTACTGCAACTACCATTTCTGGCAAATTTTTAACCTTCATCCAAAACGATACTTCATTCTTTTCTTTATAAATTTTAAAATTATCTATTCCTGTTATGACAACCGTACTTACCATATTTATCCCCCTTTTGTCTTTTTTTAGGGCTACCTCTTTTGCATAAACTATAATACCATATCATAAAAATTGCAAGGGGAAATTTAAAATTTATATAAATTCTTATAAAATTAGCCCTTTTCAGCTTGACTATTTTATCTCCTTTAATAGATAATCTAAACTATAATCACGAAAACATATTTCTGGAGGAATTAACTATATGGACAAAGTATTATCTTACATCGGGATGTGTAAATTAGAATCAGGTTCTGTTGTGATAGCAGATCCTTACATCAATAGAATCATTTCATTATATGAAAAAATTCCACGATTACGCCAAAGATCCCTTTTAATTGATGGAGTGAAAAAAGGAAACTACTACGCATATCATCTTCTTAATCCGGAGAGTTGGGATGTAATTGATTTTCTTATGATTCATGAAGATTACAGTTATGAATCACTCGAAGAACTTGGAGTATCAGAAGTCGGAAAAGTAAGTACAACCCTTGGAGAGTCTGTCCTTTATGTTGATAAAGATAAATATTTGCAGACAAATAACTGTTATTATGCTTTTGACGAACAAATATTATATGATTGTAACAGAATTATGGAGGATATTCCCCAAATGCCTTACACGCAAAATCAAAAAGAAAAAATAACTGCACTGGTTAAATCCTGCTTAAAGGAGGGGCTCTGTGCAATTCCTGGACAGAAAATTACAAATATTGTTGGTGCAACACCTGTTTGGAATGGATTTCGGGATTATAATGACTGCAGCACGCAGTTCTCTTACGAGATTATAAATTCTCTTTGCGGTTCTTTCCGGAACGCGGTCGTGATCAGTGGTGGAATAGCAAGCAATGTCTCGTCTCCTTCTGTTCCAATTTATGAATATCGCGAAAAAAGCACCTCAAAAGTATGTGCAATCTGTTCAATCATTGCATAATAAAAAGGCATATACAGATTTTATCCGTATATGCCTTTTTAATGCCGAATATGATCTTATTCGTTTGATAAATATTTTTTCTTAAATAATTCTGCTTTCTGCTCCTGCTTCGCATTACGAATTTCCTCATCAAGAGCAGATATTGTCCTTATATCATAAGAGCAACACTCCCTTGGTGACTGCTTATCTTCTATTACAGGTGCGGTATCCGAATTTCCAGTCATTGCACAATATGATGCATCTGAAAAATGAAGCGGTCTCCTCTCCCACCTTATCCGGTTCCTAAAGTGCTCACAGGCATAACAATTAGGTATAATCTCAATTTTATCACTCATTTAAAACTCCTCATCGGCATAACGTTATATAGATGGGCTTCTACTCTATGTTACCATTCTTCTATCCTACATGCAAATGTCCTTTTCAGAGATTTTCGCATTTGGAATGGCTCTGTATGAAATTATTTCATCGTCTACCCTATCTTTTACACGTAATGACACTCCAAAAACGCAAAAATCCTGTATAGAACAATTTAGCACATCAGCAATGATGACAAGATTCTCCTCATTTGTGGGTTTGACCATACTCTCAATAGATCGTATTGTGTTCACTGATAATCCACTTTTGGAAGAAAGAGTCCTTAAGCTATAACCTTTCTCTTTTCTCTTTTCCCTGACCTTTTTTCCATCGAATACCTTTTCTGATCTTTTTAAATATACATCCATATTTTCGGTCCTCCTACCCGAAAAATATCGAATATGTTAGACTTTGTAAATGAAAATGAGACAAAACTTTTAGATTCGCCTTTTGACATACGAATCTATTTGTATTAAAATACGAGTAGACAATAATATTTTTACGAAAGGAGGAAAAGAATTATGGAAGAAACCGAAAACCCATTAGAGTTAGGAAAAGCAGACGCCAATCCTGATCTCGAAAGTGATACTTTTTCAAATGATGATATATCCATTGAAGGTAAAGAGGTCTACTGGACAACTGGGCAGGTTGGCAATGCGCTCGGAATAAGTAGTGATATGGCCCGTATTCACATTAACAACTTTGCAGAGTATTTTGAATTAAAATTCAGTAAACCCGGAAAAAATGGAAGGCTCTATTTTCCTTCTGAAAGTATTGATCTGCTTAAAAAGATTGTCAATTTGCGTAAAACCAAGTCAATTGACGAAGTAAAGGAAATTTTGGACAATCCGGATCTATCTGGTTTGTTCGGAAAATCTCAAGATTTCGAACAGCATCTGGCAATGATGTTTAGTAAAAGTAATCAAATGCTTATGGAACAGCTTGATAAATTAATTCAACAGCATTTGAAGCCAGATAATCAGCTTCTTGAAGACAACAAATCATTGATTGACCAAAACAATAAACTGCAAGAAAAAATCAACGTGCTGCAGTCTTCATATGATATGCTTCAGAAAACCTCCATCAAAAACGAGCAGCTTTTGCAGGATCTAACCAAATCAAACGAGGAATTAAAAGAAAAAATCATAGAATCCTTGGAAAAACCAAAGAAAAAAGGATTTTTTTCATTCTTTAAATAAAACGGGCATTTCGCCCGTTTTATTATTTTAGTAATTTGTTAATTCTAATTCTCTTTCGTAATATTTAACGTCCATGCTCTCATTATCATTTTTCTATTCTACAAGAATCGTTTCAGAATTATTTCAGTTTGTATTCTATCGGTTTTATAGTTCAAATTGGTGGCAAAATATTTTTTCTAATATCTATTCGTTTTTTATTTTTCCGTAACACCCATATTTTGAGCCTTTTTGTTGTGTATATTTTTTATTTTCTAATCGCTATTCGATTTGTAAACCAAATTCCCTATTTTCTATTTTATTAGTTTTGTAATCTTTTCTATTAGATTAGTCTTATATATTCGTATTTGTATTTATTTAGGTTATATTATTCTATAATATTCTTGTATATTTTTAAATATATGCATATATGACAGTATAATATCAAAACATTTCAGTATTTTTATATCTTATATTTATATATTTTTGTAGTCTATTTCTACATTTAATTCATTTTTTTGTATTTTATTTGTATTCTAATAAATCAATCTTATATTTATTTGTATTCTCAAATGTTTAGAATATATTTTTATTGACAATTATATCGTTCTGGTTTATTCTAATATATATTCATAGAAAGAAAGGGGCATTTAATATATGGAAGAGAACTCTAAAATAATGACAAGCGGTGAAAAGAAAAAAGGACGAGTTATCGTTGCAATCGATACAGGTTTTGACGGTGGGAAAATATGTGTTAATAAACACGTCCTCAATATTCCTTTCATGATCCAGGATATTACTGAAACAAAAGATAAATTTCAGCTTAGGCGAAATGATCAGGAGTTTATTCGTTGCGTCAAAGATGGACGTACTTATCTTTTAGGTGCTGTAGCCAAAACATTTATCATGGACGAAGGAAGAAGAGCAGAGCGTCAGTCAGAATTAGAATCTTTTTATACATTGGAACGGTACAACATGTCGCTGTTTGAAACAGCATTAGATGCATTTATTGCCTATGCCTTATACAGATATGAAGATATAAGTAAAAACAGTTCTAACCCGTTCAAATTAAGTGAAATAGGAGAGTGGGTTATAGACGTGGCTGTAGCACTTCCTCACGGATATCTTGATGTATACGGACCTATTGTTAGAGACTATCTCAAAAAACCTCAGGAACTTGAATTATTGATTGGTGACATCTCAACCGGTGTTATTACATATGAAATTGGATCTAAATACATTAATTCCCAGATCATATGTGCACTCATCAATCAGTCTTCGGATGAATTTGGCAATGATATTGACGGATCACCATATGATTATCTTCCAGCCTTAATTGTAGATGGTGGATATAAGACAGTAGGATTATTTGGCTTCGCACGTGACCAGTCCATTACGAATGACAAATCCGATACAGACTTTGCCATGATGAACATCAATGATCAACTTGCTGCATCTATTTCCGCCCAAACAGGCAAGCAATATACTGGATATCTGGTTGAGCTCCTTGCAAAAAATGGTGAGCCAATCAATTATATTGATCCTGAAACCAATAAAGTTGTCTCCATTGATGTAAGAGTCGAAAAAGAAAAAGTAATTGCACAAATGGCTGAAAAATTTATTAAAATGCTTAATTCAGATTACGGTGATCTTTTAGATATTCGCTATATTCTTATGGCCGGCGGAACCGGTGAAGCTTACTATCCATTCATTAAAGAATACTGTGAAAAAAATCGGCCATATATCAAAGTAGTTCTTGCAGGCGAAGATATGAAGATGGGAGAGGACAACATAGGACCTGTTAATGCAATCGTATGTGGTCTTTTCAAAGGTGTCATTATAAACGAAGCTGCATAGTGATTATCTTGGAAAGGAAATAAACTATGGCTTATTCATTAGTAAATCTCAAGCCATCGGATTTGAAAATTGCCGTTTGGGCAATTAAAATCAGAGAGTCATGGCGTGGTGGAATGTCTATTATGGCGCGAAAGGCCATTAAAAATTATATAAGATATGAAAAATTTGACTGCATAGGAAAAGTATGCATTAAAGGTCTGGATGTAAACAAAATAATGGAGATGCAACCGCGAATCATGATTTCTTATAATGGAGATGATGAGATTACAAACTGGGTATCTGCATTATCAGATGAAGGTATCCAGATCTCACCCATATTCCGGGAAATACTCAGAGGCAGCATTATTGAAGTAGATTCATCTGACGAAGAGTGGATTCCAAGTTGTTTGGAAGCAGCTTCAGATGATTCTATTTTGAAGAAATTGCATAACCTTGGTCTCACGGGGTCACAGTTTCAGGCTAAAGATAGAGTCTCATCTCCAAAGACTATTTCACAAACTGAAACCGCAAATAATGATAATGAAGCTCCTGTTTCCTCCACTTCATTGCCAATTTCCACTAAAACCAGCGAACCTATGACTAAAAAACCACAAACAAAACCTTCAAATCATGCTTCAGATGAAAATCAAAAGTCGCCACATACACAAAAAAAATCAAGAGCAGCTGCTTTAACAGCTGGAATGCGTATGGACTAAATTACGCAAACACAGACCGGGCATTTTAGCCCGGTCTTTTTTATTGTTCATCATATTTTATTATTTCTTAATTTAATTATTTCCTTTTATTCCATGTTTTTAGTATATATCAATTAAATAAATTTTAATTTTAATTCTTTTTTGGCTTGACTTTTCTCATATGTTTATGGGTAAAATCCGCAATATGAAAAAAGGAGGGCAAAAATTTGAAGAATTTAAACATCTCTTTCATCCTGATGACAGCAGCCATGGTTGTCACGGCAATCATACTGTTTCGTATTCTTCGCAGGATCTTAGAGCCAAAAACAACAAGTAACCTGATTAAAGAGTATTCAAGTGATTATATCCCTGAAAAGAAGAAAAAGTATCCCGAGGTAATTGCATATATCGTAATTTCAGTAATTGTCTGCGGAATAAATTATCTGATTTTCTTAAAATTTTAACAAAGGAGTACACCAAATGAGAAGATTTTCTCGCGCAACCAAGAAAAAATCAACTACTATACTCATCTGCGTTCTTGTAATTGGCATCGCATTTGGTCTTGCATTCTTTTTTTCCGTCCGTCAGATCAAAAATCGTTACGAGGCTGAAAACCTTGCGATCCAGAATCAGCTTGATTCTGTCCAGAACATGGTATATGTGGCTACTAAAGATATTCCTGCCGGTGGTGTTATTGATCAGGATAGTGTTTCCAAAACAGCAATTTCAACGAGCATTGACACTTCCCTTTACATTACTGATGACGATCTCGGAAAAATAGCAGTAGTTAACATCAGCCAAGGACAATCTGTTTTTTCAAACATGGTTGGAACAGACTATGCTGCTTACTTACGAGAATGTGAATATGCACTTATCACTCTGAATTCTAACCTTAAAAAGAATGATCTTATTGATGTTCGAATTATGTACACAAATGGAGAAAACTACACAATCTTACCCAAAAAATGTATTAAGGGCATCAATTTTGATACCAATGAGATCTACCTTTGGAATGACGAGAAAGACATAATGCTCATGTCTGCAGCCATTGTTGATACCTACATGAATGAGGGCGCCATCATATATACAACCAAATATATAGAAGATGGCCAGAAAGCAACTACAGTGAACTACCAGCCGTCCAGTGATGTAATGGCAGCAATGGCAAATGATCCAAACCTGCTTACAGAAGCTACAAATTCTCTGAATGCAAGCATGAGAGAGTCAATTGAATCACGGCTCAATAACGGAAAGTCAGATGAAAATTCGACGAAAAAAGATGTAAAGCTTACTGGCACTATTACATCCGGAAACGGGACATCTGACCCAGAAGCCACATCGGGATCATCTGCAGACGATTCATCAATGAACAATACAGATTCTTCTGATACTTCCTCTGAGAGTTCAGGAAATACAGATTCTTCTGATACTTCTGGAAATGACAGCAGTAACACTGACAATGGAGAAAACACCTACTCTGACAAATCAACAGGATCATATGATGATGAAGGTAACAAAATGAATGAAGACGGAGGAAGCCATTATGAGTATTAACATCGCTTTTTATGGATCAGAATGCTTTGATCTCCTTCATTACGTTTCCCGGGTGCTGAAAGCTTGCAATATATCATCAATAATGATTGACTGGTCTGCCGACCAATCACTTTATAATTCGGTTCCTAACCCTGGGATTCAGGAAAATGAGGTTATTGATTATAGGGGTGTAGACGTATCTACCAACTATAGAAAAAATATGTCTCTTGATTACGATGTTATTTTTTATTACATCGGACAAAGAAGATCATCTGAACTTGAACATTTTTATGCGAATTACGGATTTATAGTAACCTCAACTGAACTGCAGGAAGTAGAACAGGCAAAATCCCGGTCTATAAATTTTTCAAAATTTGACTACTTAAAAGACGATTCGGAGTGTGAAGAAGATGAGCCAGTAGAAGAAGTTTTCGAAAGAAACCATACATATCTCTTAATACTTGGTTTTCTCGCGGACAAAAAGAAAAAATTTATCAGCTCTGAGCTTGAATTTCCACTGCGCGACACAATAGCTGTCCCATATGATGCAGAAACAGCAGAATGTCGTATCAATTGTATGTATGATAATGTATTTCGATTTTCCGGAATTTCCGCTGAATTTCAGGAGTTGATTGACCGTTTATGTTTAACAGTTTTAAAAGACTGTGGAATCGAATTGACACCACGTGAATACCGCAAATTATACAAAATGGCAGAAAGGGGGAAATAATTCCATGAAGGTAGCATTTTGGTCTAATGTACATGGGCAGACTGGAGTAACAAGCAATGTGATTGCACTTGCACTTATGGCCGCAATTGAAAAGAAGAAAGTGGCATTGTTGCAAAGCCATTTCGTTCTCAACAACATGTCTAAACCCCTTGTTGGCACAGATGTCAATCCAGAAGAATTCAGGGACACGGGAATTGATGCGTTGATTCGGGACTATAAATCACGTGCACTGTCTGAGGATGTGATCAGGACAGATGCCATCACCGTTCCAAACTTAAACAGACGATGTGATCTGTACATAGGTACTGGTCGTCAGAATGAAGCGGATTACGAAAGAGAACTTTTAACAGTATTTGAGGACATTTACGATTCTGTTGATAAGTTTCACAATCTTTCATTCATTGACGTAAGAAGCGGATACCGGGAAGTGTCACAATCCATACTTTCATGTGCGGATGTAGTAGTAGTGTGTCTTAACCAAAATACACATGTAATTGATCGTTATTTTGCAAAGCCAGTTGATTCAAATAATGTGTACTATTTGTTTGGGAATTACGATGAGAATTCTAAATTCACACTAAAAAACCTGCAGAAAAAATATCCTGCCTTACGAAAACGTTCAGCAACAATTGCGCATAACGCAGAATTTATGGATGCTCAGAACGACGGACAGGCAGTACAGTTCATGTTGAAAAATTATAACTGTGCTTATGGAAGTGCAAACTACGAGTTCGTTGATTCCCTTAAAACTTGTCTGGATAAGTTTGGACTTTTGAGGAAGGAGGAATCCTAATGGAATTTAACACCATTATGATTGTTCTTATCATTTTGGTAATGGCTGCCTTAATATTCTTTACATTTTTCCGGAAAGCCCCATCTGTCCAGGCTTCACTCGATGAAGATATTTTTTCCTTTGATTATCTGGTAGATGCAGTGTGGAACGACATCTATAATGCGCAACGGCAACGTCCGGAAGATATGAACCTGAACAAGTATGAAACGGAAAAGCAGAAAAAACAGAAAACCAATCTAATGCGGAACCTGGAAATATGTTCTGCAGGCGATTATGGAGCAAAAATGTTTGTCATTGATTATATCTCATCCTTATTACAAGGAAAACATGGAATTGACGCACTTACAATCAACCGTCCTATCAAATTTCATGATGAAGAACAGCTTTCTTCGGATGAGAAATATGATATTCTGCTCTGCTATTACACCCGTGAATATGGAATGCATGATGCAATGCATGAGTTTATCTGCCAAAACCACTTTGATGAACTCCGAAATGAGCAATATTATGTAGACGAACAAGACATAAAAGAAGTTTATCACAGGCTTTTACCTAAAATGAATCTTTCTTTTACAGACAAAATGGATGTGCTGGCACACCGTATTTATCAGACACGTTCCGGTCACGGATGCGCTGACCGTACAAGGGATCTGAATGTATCTGGTGTAAGCCTTGGCGTTTCTGGAATTTCCGCAGATACTTTTTCTTTTGCCGGAGCCTCCAAAAGCCAGGCAAATAACAAAACGGCATATCGCTTTAGCTATGACAGTTTTTGGATGAATTTCGAAGGTAAGCAATTTTATATGTCATGCACAGGATGCCATTCCCAGAAAGAGCTGATTCGTGTTTGCAAAAACCTTTACAGATACCATGCCCCAAAGAATGCAAGTGCAAATGACGGAAGAGTCCTGAACGATATGAAAGATGGCAGCCGTGTTACTGTTGCCAGACCAAATTTCTGCGGTTCCTGGAGCGCAATTGTAAGAAAGCATTCCGGTGGAAAAATACTTACCCTGGAAGAACAGCTCACAGATCCAGGCGCAGAAAATGTAATCGCACTTCTGAAATACATCATTTTGGGAGAGCAGCCGTTGGAAATCACCGGTGGGCAAAGCTGTGGTAAAACAACTGTTTTACGCCGGGCAGCAACCTTTATTCGAAAATACAAAACGATTCGAAGCGAAGAAACTATTTTCGAGTTGGAACTAAATGAGGTAATGCAGGATCGTAACATTGTAACTTTCCGGGAAACAGACCTTATATCTGGTCAGGAGGCCTTGAATTTCATTAAGAAGACAGACTGTGACGTCCTTATCTTTGGAGAAACCGTAGATCCTGCTGTTGCGGCATGGAAAATCCAGGCATCCCAAACAGGTGGTCCATTCAACATGGAAACAAACCACGCAGAAACTACAGAAAAACTGCTTAAATGGTATCGAAATGCACTCCTTATGTGTGCAGGGTTTTCAAACGAATTGATCGCTATGGAACAGGTGGTAGATGCTCTTAAATTTGATATGCATATGGCTAAAACACCATCTGGTCACTTTTACTGTGAAAGAATAACAGAAATCATCCCAGTAGAAGATGATAAAAAGCCGTACAAACTTGTCAACATTATTGTATTTAATAAGAAAGAAAACCGGTACGAAGTTACACATGAACTTTCAAAACAAATGCAGGAAAGAATACTGGCCAACCTGCATGAAGATGAAGCAAAGGATTTTCTTAGTATTTTTGAACAGATTAAGGAGGTGGCTTAAAAATGACATTTACCCGCAATTTTATAATCTCATTGGTCATGATTTTGATCTGGGCGGCTGTGTTATTATTTTTTGCCATCCGATTCTATCAAAAACAGCTCAGTAAAAAAATGAGCAACTCCATATATGTAACTGGAAAAGGAAAGCTGAAGGTACGATTTTTGCATGCCGCTTATTCCTTTTTCAGTTCATTTCCCTTAACCCGGCGATACATACGCAAAATAAGGGAACGGTATGAAATCCTTGAACCCGGCGATATAGAAAAAACAGAAAATGAAACGATTCAGACAGCATTAACTATATGGTTCATAAGTATAATGTCCTTTGCTGTTGGAGCTCTTATTGATTTTTCTATATACACCATTCTTGTATCTGGATTCATGGCTTACATAATAAGCACATACCTTCTTTTCCAGAATATAAACAAGAAGAAGAAACTGGTTAATAACCAATTGATTCAGTTTATAGGGGGCACTGAACATGCATATTTTGCGACCAATATGATTGAATCTGCTATCACAAACTCAATCACCTACGCAGATGAACCAATTAGATCCCACATGGAGAAAATCAGTGAGATCGTTGATTCCAGCGATTCCACTGAACAGACCGCAACTTATGTGGATAATACCACAAACCCTTTTTTGCAATTATTTCTTTCTGCATGTGAACTGGTAAATGAATATGACGACAAAATAGTACAGGGATTTTCACTTTTCGTAAGAAATTTAAACAGCATTAAGAGTTCTATATCATCCTGGTTATTAACCCAGAAGACACTGGAAGAAAAATTTCGTTTTATGGAAATTTTAGTTGCTTCGCCAATGCTATTTATCCGTCCTATTTACTTATACATGGTAAATAATTGGGAAGAAACAGCTCATTACTACAAAGGACCATATGGTATCATCATGTCCGCTGTAATATGTTTTTCCGTTATTCTCTTATATCTTTATACATCCAGCCTTAAGGATTTGGAGTTTAAGGAATCTGGAGAACATATTTTTCTGGATTATATTTGCCACATACCCATAATTAAAGGGCTTCTTGATGCATGGGAAGATAAGAATTATGGAAAAACGCTGAAATTAAATGGTATGCTGAGACGTTCCGGATCAAACATGAATGCCAAAATGCTGCAGATTGAAAAAATATTTTCAATGATTGGTATGTATTTTTTATCAGTTTTTTTATGTTTTGCCATAGTTTCATCGAGTAAAAATCTGGTCATTACAACAACGGATTCCTTGGAATCATCACTTACTTACATCGTTGACGATAATGATAAATTGCAACAATATGTCACTTATTCGACTGATTTGGTGAAAGGATATCTTGATCAGAACATTACAGCAGATGACATCCAGAAAGTAATTAAAAGTGATGGAACCATCTCTGATGATGACGTGATCGAACTCTTGGCAAATGATGTAGTAAAAAGAATTGTAAAATATCAAAATACCTACTTTAAGTGGTGGTACTTAATTATATGTTTGGGAATAGGGGCTGTTGGATATTCTCTCCCCCTGTTACTTTTATATTCAAGAAAATCCCTGATGCAAATGGCACAGGAAAATGAAGTGACACAGTTCCAAAGTATTATATGTATGCTTATGCACATTCCGGAAATGACCCCAGATGTGATATTAAACTGGATGTGCCGTTTTTCAAATATTTTCAGGGATTCACTTACTAAATGCCAGTTTCGCTTGAGTGCCGGTGACACGGACGCTCTGGAAGAACTGAAAGAAGATGAACCATTTATTCCATTTCAAAGGATTGTCGACAGTCTAATTGATGCAGACCGGGTTGGCGTAGAAAAAGCCTTCGTGGAACTTACCGGAGATATGGAAGTGTCAAAAAAAGAAAGAGAGCTTGATACTAACACCTATATCAACAAGAAATCCGGGTTAGCTTCTATGTTGGTATTTATCCCGCTACTTTTACTGCTTTTCGGGTATATGATCGCCCCAATGATGCTTACCGCATTTGGCTCGATGAATGGTTTAAACACAACAATATCATAAAATTTTGATTTATAGGAGGAAATAAAAAATGGGAGACGTGATACATAAATTTATCGCAGTTGGAGCAGTTGTTCTAATGACAGTAGTGCTTATTGCTGCTGTTACAAAACTTAATAATCAGAGTCAGGAGAGTATGAATTGGTGCTAGAATATAAATAGTACAAGCCAAAATGAGAAATTCCAAATACACATA
>OMGY01000743.1_pt1 | contig 35283 bp, 63 predicted proteins | sample 1674461 | NCBI WGS metagenome assembly OMGY01 (sample SAMN05578579, study PRJEB25193) | human gut metagenome | biome: Human Microbiome; feature: human-associated habitat; material: feces | host: Homo sapiens | place: USA:Birmingham | reverse complement strand
TGTTTTATCAGCTTTCAATTCAACTATTTTATTTTCAATATTATCCAATTGTTCGTTAAGTTCTACAATCCCATTTTCAATTTTATTTAAATTAGCAGCACTTACTGGTGTACCTTTTTCAATAACTTGTCCAGTTATAGGATAAAGAGTAATTGTCCCATCAGGATTTTCTACAGATCTATAGGTATTTGGTTTCTCTACAACTCTATCTTTCCAAAGAGTTTTTTTGTATGCCATCTAATCTCCCTCCATCCTTTGTATTTTAATGCCATTTTTTAATTTAACCTCTTTAGTATTAATATCTACACAGTAATTAAATATAGAGTTAAAAACATCCATATTATCAACAATATTTACCACATCATAAATATTGCTCATTATAGATGTTTTTTCTCCAAAAACATCTTCCATAGTTAATGCCTTGGAGCTTGTCTGAACTGGAGAAACTATTTCTCCAGTTTCTTTTATATAAGTTATTACCATCTAATCCCTCCTATAACGTTAAAATATATGATAAAGATATTCTTCCGCATTGGTCATAATATTCTTTATCATCAATGTCAACCCATGTATAATAACTAACAGCAGTAACATCTATTCCAGTATTACCAACATTAAGTTTCTTCAAATAAAATGAACTTAATCTCATTCCATGCCTAGTGTATTCACCATCTAGACTTACAACACTAACTAACGCTTTATATGGTTTATTTTTAAATTCATCAGGTATATTTATTTTTGTTGCAACTCCGCTATCAACCCAAACAGAACCTGTATAAGTTAAATAATTATACTTTTTAGATTCTCCATTTACATATCTCTCTAATCCATCTGCACTAATCTTAGTATAAGAACCATCTTCATGATAATAAATTGAATGAGAATTATTATGTTCTACTTTATCTCCATTTTCGCTACTTCCTATAGTAAAATTTTCACCATCAAACTTATATGTTTTTCCATTTAACTTACCTTTAATAGATAACTCCCATGATTCAGCATTTTGCTTTACTAATACTTCAACATCTTCACCAGTTACTTTTGTTGCAATTTCTTCAGCAGTTTGTTTAACATAGCTTTCAAACTCTTCATTACTTACTTTTTGTGATACTTCACCAGCAACAACTTTTATTTCAGTTTTAACTTTATCTATTTCAACTGATACATTACCTTTACCAGTGCTTTGTTTTTCTGTATTACTTTTCCCTACAGCTTTATATTGTTCAGTTAACCCACCGGCATATGAAAGAGTTCTACTAGTGATTAAAGTATTTATTAAGCTTCCATTATTTTTTATAGTGATACTATCTCCAGCTTGTAAAGCTGGATTGCCTTGCAATTTAATATCATAAGGAACATAACTTATTTTGCTTAAAATATTATAAATGTTTTGTATTACTGCAGCTGGATTCTGACAAAATAAATTATCAGTAATATAATAAGTGTTTTCTCCATCCCCTAATTCTTCCTTAATACCAGGAATCTCAACTATTACTTTATCTATTTTAGCTATTGTAAATGCTTTATTAGAGAATGTAATAAGATTATCTCCAGTAACAGTGTTACAATCATAATTACTTAATTCATCATTTATTATTTCATCAGTATATAAGTCTTCGCTTGCATAGTTAAAATTATTTTCAACGCTAACATCTATATTAAATATTTCTAAATATCCATCTCGTGTTATTCTTGAATATCCTCCTGCAAGTTCAGCTATATACATTAAAGCTTTTCTTAATGTTATATCTGTTAAATCTGGCTTTATAGATACTAAATAATCACTATTAATAAAACTTGTTGTTTTTAATTGAACTCCAGCTTTATTTGCTATATCTAAAGTAATATCTTTTATAGTTGCAGGAAATGTTAAACCTGTTGAATAATCTTTTTCAAATTTAATCATTCTATCATTAGCATAGATTTTTATACTAAATTTATTTTTATCTATATCTTCAATAATAAAAAAACCTAATGAAATAAACTCAAAATTATTGTTGCTTACTTCAATACCTAATCTTATTTCAAATTCATTTCCTTCTATAAAATCATCAATAACATCCTGAATATTTTTTAACTCAACTTCAATAGATGACATAATTGCAGAACCTATTGAAAACTCACTCTCCATAAATAAATTTTCATCATAATTTATAGAAATTATTTCACTATCACTATAAGTTTTGTTGTTAATTAATATAGTAGACTTAAGTAATCTAGAAGGTTCTTTAATAGCTCGTTTATACTGACTGCTTACATTTATCAATTACATCACCTCTCAACTAAATTAAATTTAACTCCATTCCATTTAACTACTCCATTTATTGCTGAATAAGCTGGGGATGTTCTATCACCAACATACATTGTTTTGGTTACTACACCTAGTTCAGGATCTGGATAAGTAACTTGAAAAAATACATCTTTAACAGCTTTTAATAAAGTTGAACATTCACTTTGAGATAGTGGCCCCCACTCACAATTTAATTTTCTTTTTACTGCAATTCTATCTCTAATTAATTCTCCATTTGTATTTCTGTTACTTTCTCCATCTAAATCTGAAATTGTAACTTCAAAAGCTTTAGGCGTAGCTATTGCTACGCCATTTATCTTTAACATATAAAATTATCACCTCTATATTCTTATTAAATTAGTTCCAGCTTGTCTTTGTACTTTGTTTATACTGTCTATAACAATCTTACCTAAAGTAGTTTGCCCGACCTGAATAGTAAAATTAATAGGCTGGTCATTGTTATTATTAGTACTTGATTGTGAAGGTAATCTTTCAGCAACCTTATTAGCTAAATCAGTTATCCATCCTGTATTATTTTCTAAAGGCATTACAGCTTCTTTACCAGCTTCACCTACCATTGCAATTGTTGGACTATCTATAATTCCTCCTTTTGCTAATTTAGGAATTGTAGGAATATTAATTCCCTTCCCTCCAAGTCCGGGAACCCAGTCTGGAAGTTTTATTTTGTTTAAACCTTTAATCATTGTATTTATTGCATCAATAATAGAGTTAATAGGTTTTTTTGCAATATTCACTAATCCGTCAAATATACCTTTAAATATATTTTGCACTCCCTGCCAAGCCTTTTGCCAATTTCCAGTAAATACACCAACTATAAAATCAATCAATCCACCAAACATTGTTTTTAAACTATCTAGTATAGGTTTTATATAGTTACCTACATTCCTAAATGCCTGTATAAATTCATTTCCTAACCAATTTACAACTGGTTTTAAACAAGTATTCCATATTCCAACAAGTATTTCTCCTATTTTCTCTATTGTAGGTTTCCATGCTTGCCATATTTCACTTAAACCATCAATAATCTTTTTAAGGCATTCTCCTAAAAACTGCACTACTGGTGCTATACAATTAGTCCATAAAGACATTGTTATCTTTACTATATTATCTACAACAGTACACCAGGCATCCCACAATATAAATAGTATAGGCTTAAGAAATGTAATTAAAAGATCTCCTATTAAAATTAATGCTCCTTTTATAGCTTCCCAATAAGGAGTTAATGCACTAATTAATGCATTCCAACCATCTATTAGTGATTGCCTAAAGGTATCAGATGTTTGCCATAGATATACTACTGCTGCAGTAACAGCAGCTATTATAGCTACAATAGCTAAAGCAATAGGACTTATTCCAAATAATCCATAACTAAACACTTTTAAAGGTGTTGAAAATTCCATGGCTAAAGCTAAATTTTTAAACCATGTAATCAAAGGTATAAATATTCCACTTATTGTGCTAACTATAGTTCCCCAGTTAGCAGCAACAAAGATACCTATAACTCCTGCTACTAGTCCAGATACTAGTGAAATAATAATTTCCTTATGCTCTTTTATGAAATTCGCAATACTTATAAAGGTATTTCTTACTTTAAGTGCAAACTCTTCTACTTTCCCAGCTAATTCTGATAGAGCACCTTCTTGCTCTTCAGTATTAAAGGTTGGAATATCAATTCCTCCTGCTGAACCTCCACTAGATGATCCACTCCCTGAATCTGAATCAGAACTATTTTGATTCACTTTATTGATCTCATCAAATCCTGCAAGAAATCCTTTTGCATCTTTAGCTGCTTTTTTAGCACTATCTCCTGCATTATTATATGCATCACTAACTCCATTAACTGCACTACTAACTCCACCGATAGCATCTGCTGTACTTCCAGCAGATGAACTAGCTGAAGTTCCAAATAATGCATTCATAAATCTAGCTACAATACTAGTGACCTTTACTAATGCTTGTACAAACGAATTTAATATAGGGAGTACAACTTGTACTATTGGCATAAAAGCATTGCCTAACTCTATTTTTAGAAGATTTAAATTATTTTGTAATACTCTTAATTGATTGGCTGGAGAATTTAATGTTCTTGCTAAATCCCCACTTGCTGTAGCTGTTTGTTGTTGTATGGCGATATATCTAGCCATTACTTTTTCCGTATTACTTAATTCACTTCCAGTTTTGGCTATTCCATTTGCATAAGCATATTGTTTAATAGTAGCATCATCTACTAATATACCTAACGCTTTAAGTGGCTCTGTTTCTCCTGTTAAGCCAGTTCTAATTTTAGTAAATGCTTCCTCACTACTTATGTTATAAAAACTTGCCATATCTTCGGCAAGTAATGTCATATCTTTTGAAAGATTTAGGGCTTCACTTGATGCTAGCCCCATTGATTGAGTCATATTATATAAAGTTGCTACATTTTCTCTAATAGCATACCCATTTAACCCTAATGTGTTTTGCAATTCCTCTGACCATCGCCGAACATCATTGGATAGAGAACCAAATACAGTATCAAACATAGAATCACTTTCTATAGAGTCCATAGCTGTTATAATACTATCTTTTATAACTTTACCTATACCAAGAGCAGCAATCCATTTACCTACTCTACCAAAAATATTTTTTATATTTCCTAGAGATTTATTAACTCTTTTCTCCATATTGCTAACTTGATTTGTTACATTAGCTATCTGTTGATTAAATTCTCTTGTTTGAGCTTCAATAACTATTTCTAATTCTTCTATAGTCATTTATCTATTGTCACCCCCTATTTTAGAGTTAACTGTATAAGCAAAGGCAGTAAACTTCGCTTTATAAGCTTCCATTTCTGCCTCTCTTGCATTCTTCTCGCTTATTTCTTTTTCTTTATTAAATAAATCAGGATATAAATCCCAGACTGGAGTTACTTTTGCATTTTTATCAAATAAAACTGCTATATTTTCTCCTATTTGTCTAGCTAACATATAATTCATAGCTATATTTTCTTTTTGCCTAGCTTCTTCTTTTCTTCCATGAGATGTAATTAAATCAATTAATTCATCTATAGTACTTTCATAAAATAATCCAGGAGAAATACCTATGTCTAAACAAATAGGATATAATTTATTAATTAATTCAGTAAAAGTTTCATAGCTTCTTTTGCTTCTTCCTTGTCCACTTCCTGCTCTTGGTTCTGTGGACTCTCCTTGAAAAAACCACTTACCTTCATTATGTTCATACACTCTTGTTGAAGTGTAAATAAGTCACCATCATTATCTATATATTCATCAATAAGATTGTCTACTTTTTGAGCTGTCCATCCATGCTCTAATGCTTGTAATGATGAATGAAGTATTGCTGATATATCACCAACACCTAATACTTTCTTTTTTACTAGCATTAACATTAATGACTCTCCGCCTAATTTTTCTTCAAGCTTTCTTGTGTTCTGAGTAGTTAATCTACATCTTAACTCTTGTCCATTAATTTCTAAAGTATGATATTTCATTATTCTTCACCTTCCTTGATTTCTTAAACTGATAATGGGTCTGATGGATTTTCTATTTCAACATCACTTTGTAAAGCCATTGATACAGTAAATGTTATTAATGCATTAACACCACCGCCCCCAATCTTTACACTTACTTGAGCATCCCATTTAAATTTTGTTCCGTCTGGGAATTCCATTTGGAATTTAACTACTGTTTTATTTGCTTCAAACCCTTTTAATATTCTAAATGGTGATGTCGAAGAAGAGTTGTCATATTTAAATGTAAACTCTAAATCTCCATAATCCCCTATACCTTGTTCATATTTCTTTGCTTTATCTGCTAAAGTAGTTACATCAACTTTTTCAGGATCTGAACCAATTTCAGGAACTTCTTGAAGTCCTTCTAAATTGGTATAACTTGACCCACTTGTTGAATATCCTAATTTAATGCCATTTGCTAACATATACTCTCCTCCTTAATTTCTTTGATATACTCTAAATGTTTTTATATCAACAATACCTTCATATCTAAGAACTTTATGCTTTAAGTTGCTTGGAACTGGAGCATCTTTACAAAATGTTCTCTTTAATCCAAGTTGAGTTATTGCTTCATCTATATTTAAAACAATCTCTGAAGTACTTCTATCATTCCATACTTCTATTCTATAGATAACCCTGCAAGTAGCTTCTTTATTATCTACTACCTCATAAGTAGAATTATCTTCCTCTGAATAAGTTACAGCAGGTAGTTTGCTCCAATCATTTGGATATTCTTCACTTACTGTAACCCCTTCAATTTCTTTTAATTTTTTATAAATTATAGGCTTAAAATTAACCAAGTTATCACCTACTATTACATATTCTTTTTATTTCTTTGTTTATTTGATATCTAACTATATTACCTATGGCTTTTTCTTTGCCTACTACTGCTGGATACATATAAGGTTGTGCTGCTTGTCCTTCTGAATAGTAAAAATCAACTCCACCAATGGTTACAAGTTTAAAATGATATTGCTCTGCTACTGCTGGTTCAATCTCGCTAGCTGGAATATACCAACCATCTGATTTATAAGTTATCTTACCCGCTAATTTAGAAGCAACTCCACCGCTTTTTGCACCTAGTGGCCCTGTTCCAAACTCTACATAAGCAGCGTACTCATGATTCGTAACAACTCTTCCCTTAGTCTTTTTACCATCTTTTTTAACCATTTCAAATTTAATTGAATCCCTTAATGTATCATCACTTAAACCTGATTCTGGACAATAATCCTTAGCATATCTTTCTATTGCTTTCCCTGCCTTTTCTACAGCATTTTCAAATACAGCCTCACTATTACCACCTAATTCATCAAGCTTTTTCATAAGCCTTTTTACGTTAGTTATAGCCATTATATCTTCTCCAATTCTATTAATTGGTGTGAATATGGTTTAATTGATATTATCTTATAGTCTGGTTTACTATCTTTATCTACAAAAACACATATTCCATCACCTTCATTTAAATTTTCTGGACCATCATAAAGCATATTAAATATATAATTTAATCTCTCACCATATATTTCAGCTTGTAACTTTCCACTCGCTGGATATATATTAGCTTTTATTTCAATTGGTTCATTAGAATAATCCTCATAAACATTACCTTCATCATCTTCAGTGTTTATTTTTTTCTTAAGCCAGCAAGCTTTTTTATTCTTTATTCTCATTGGCCAATCTCACCGCCTTTAATCTCCTATAGGAGTTTAATCTTTTTTTAATATTTTCAGGAATATCAGTACTATAACTTACAGATACCCCTCCTTCACTTCTAGAAGACTCTCCTTCACTTCCTAGCCTGTTATAATAAACAATTGCTAATTCTCTTTGCAACCCAAACATACGCGGTAATAATACATCTCTATTGCAGTAATCTAATATTTCTGTTTCTGCATCTTCTAATAGTTGCTCCAATAGAGCTGTATCTTCTTCATTTAACCTAACTTTCAATTTATCTATCTGCATTTTTAATCACCTAAAAAGAAAGAAGAAGACTATGCTTCTTCTTCATTTTCTATTTCATTCTCAATTAAAAATATAAGATCATCTTTTTTTATTTTATGATCAAATTCAATCCCCTTTTCTTCTGCTAAGCTTTTTAATTGATCCAATGTTAATTTGTTTAAATCAACATCATTATTTTTAAATTCCTTTTCTTTAATTTTAGTATCTTTAAATACCAATCCAACTATTCTTCCCATAATACTTTCTCCTATACTGCTTTAGTATGTGCATATATACCAACTGTCTTATTTTCATAAACATCTGCTAGCCCATAGTTTCTATAACCAAACTTCCATGCATCTGCAGATTGATTTTGTTCTGGAGTAACTATCTTAGGTACAACATGCTTAGGGAATTGAAGTAATGCTGATGGTTCAATAATCATAAAGTTTAAATCTTTAGCATCTGATGCCTTTTTATATCCACCTTTTTCTTCATCACTACTTTTACCATCATTAAGTTCTATAGCTGAATAGAATCTAGATTGTGGTACTTCAATAACTGCTGCAAACTTATCCATTACTGCTTTAGATTTAGTAGTATCTAGATCATCTACTAATCCTTTTAATGTTGGGGTAATAAATAATACTCTTCCTTCTGAAGTTACTTCTTCTTCATCCATTTTAGTTGAAGCTGTTCTTAATGCTTTTATTACTGCTTCACCAGTTGATAAATCTTCATTAACTACTGTTACACCTGATTTACTTGCGTAAGTAGCAAATCTAAATGCATCTATTTCTGGAACTACCTTAGTTCTTATAAACTCACCTGATAGTTTTCCAAATGCTAATCCTACTGACTCTTCATTATCCATAGCATCAACATTAAACATTCTACCTCTTTCATAGTTAAATTTAACTGTTTCCCATGTTAATGTAACATCTCCATTAACATATCCTGAATTTCTATCATAATCTCCTAATCCATCCATATCTATCTTAGGAATAATGATTTCATTTGTATTTGCTCCTTCTCTTGCTAAACTAGCATCACTATCTAGTATAGAAGTCAATGCTACTTTCTTATAAACCTCATCTAGTAAAGGTACATATTTCTTTGCTAAACCAATTGTATTTGCCATAATTTAATCATCCTCACTTTTCTTAATTTTAAAGCCCCATAGCTTTTCTTAATGCTGCATCTTCTGCATTCCCTTGACCACCCTTATTAGGTGTTTGTTTCCCTCTTAATTTTTCATTTACAGCTCTCTCTACTACAGTTTGGAAAGCCTTTTCTACAGCTTCAATACTTTTATTGCATTGCTCTGCATCTGAATAATTAAGAATATCTACTAATTCTTTAGGTAGATTCTTTTCTGCTAAAGTTTCAAAAGCTGTTGCTCTTAATTCTCTAGTAGTTATATCTTTTTCTCTTTTTTCTAGCTCTGCTAATCTTTTCTCTTCTGCATATTTTGCTTTTTGCTCAGCATTCATCTTAGCTAGTTTTTCTGCTTCTGTTTTAGCTTCTTCGACCTTTGCTTGATAATCAGTTTCCCATTTTCCTTTTGCAGTCTCTAAAGCTTTTGCTACTCTTTTATCAAATTCAGATTGATACTTTTTATCTTTTAAAATATCATCAAAAGACTTATCTCCTTCATCTGAATTTTGATTTTCATCTGTTCTACCTTCACCATTACTGTTATCAGCCCCAGTTCCAGCTCCTCCATTGCCTTCTCCACTATCTGCATTAAGAAAAGGTCTAGAAACTTGTCCTAATCCAAATAGTTGAAGATTCATAATTAATTTTCTTTTCATTTCTTCCTCCTCGCCCCTAATGTTCATTGCCCATTAGGTTCAAATATTATTTTTAAGCAGTTTAACGCCTTACTTAGGGCATAATAAAAAGCCTTAGTTTCCTAAGACTTAATTATTTTTTAACCTTATAATTTTCCCATTTCTTATAAACATCTACATACATTTCTTTTTTATCTCCATTGTATGTACATTCATAATATATTCCATCAGGTAAAGTAGTACTAAGTAATGCTTTATTATTTTGTAGTGTTTTACAGCACCACACCATATATACATCATCTGTTATGATTTCCTTTTTATCTGTTTTATCTAAATGTTTATTGGTATAATCACATACTTCTTGCTTACACCACTCTAAAAATTCTTTTTCATTCATAATTAACCACCATTACTCCTCTATTATTTTAATTCCATATTTATCTGCCACTTCATGCTCAATTCTACAACCTCTTGCATTTCTCCAATCTCCACCAAAATATGCAATATCAGCTTGTGAAAGAAGTTGTATTGATTTGCCTAAATACCAAACTGGTACAGATTTATTAATCTCTCCTGGATAGTCTTCAATAAAAGAATCTATTAATTCTACAGACTCTCCTATTGTTTCTTCTGCTCTAACTCTAATTTCTTCTCTAGTTTTTAAAATTTCTTCGTCTGTTAAACCTCTCATTGGTTGAGATATAAATAATTTTTTCATAAATATTTCCTCCTTAATTTTAAGTATAATAAAAGCACCTACCTAAGTAAGTGCTTTTACTATCTTCCTGGTTTAAACTGTTTCCCACAACTTAAACAAGTTATTATTATTTTATTTTTGCCAAGCATTCCAGTTGCTACTCCCGCTATAGGAGTTAATATAATCCCTCCAGCTATAGCTTTACCTAAACTAAATCCCTTTTTATTAGCAGTAATTTGTGTACTTCCACAATTAGGGCAACATACTTGACAACTAGCCTTATATTGTCTATTTTCCTGTTCTATAATAGCTTTCTTTTGCTGATATCTAATTTCTTCCTTAAAATCTTCTTTAAGGCTTGTACATCTTTTATAATTATTTATATAATCTTTATCAAAAATAAGCTTTATTATATCGTGAATCCACCAAATATATAACCCTCCAGCGGTTATAGTAAATAATAATGCTTTTTTCCAATTTCCTAAATACCAATGATGTAATCCAAATATAAATCCAAATATACATAATAGTAAAGCTGTTATTCTATTTTTCTCTTTCATAAGAATCCCCCATATTACATAATAATACAATTATATAACATAATATGGATCTTATGAATAACTATTTTTTATCCTTCTTATTGTAAGTCTTTGCTTTCTTTTCTAATTCTTTTGCTTTATCTTCTCCATATTTATCTACTACAAATCTATCATACCATTCCTTATATGTTATATCTCCTTTAATTACATGGCTTTTCCCTGTAACTACATCTCTTGTTCTAACACCAATTCTTTGAGCTACTCCACCATCAATAACTGGCCCTATTGAACTTCTACACCATGGATGCATTGGTGGAAGGTTTACTCCTGTTTGTGCTTCACTTATAGGAAATATCTTACCATCTAGCTCTCTACATATATTACTTACTTTAAGATCTAGTTTTGCATAATATCTATATTTCTCTATTCCACATTCTTTATATCCTTCAACTGCTGCCATGTTTGTATAGTAAGCAGCTTCTGTTCTTACTAATCTTCTTGCAGCACTTTCGCCAACTTCCATTGTTTCAGTTAACTCATTTATCATTTTCTTTAATGGCTTACCATTTAATAATCCTGATATTACAGTTTCATAAAGCTGTTCTGTTAATTTTGATGTATTACCCCATATTCTTTCTGAATAATACCCTCCTGCAAATGGCCTTTTTAATATAGCTTCAATAGTTTCCTTTCCTAAAGCTCCTACATCAAATCCTATCTGCATACCTCTTTGTACTTCCCACATATGGGTATAGTATGATTCATTCATATTTTGAATAAATAGATTTTTATCTAATACCATTTCATTTACTGCAACTTCATTCATTATCTGCTTTAAATTATCTACTAATGTTTCTTTAAGAACCTCTTTTCTTGCTATTCTTGCAGCATAAGCTGGTGCATCTAATTTAGCTGTTAAAAACTTTCTTAACTTATCATCTTTTGTATTTAGAATTAACTTCTTTATCTCTTTTCTATCTAACTTTGATAATTCAGTATTCAAGAATTCTTTTACTTGCTTATCATTAAGCTCACCATTCTTCTTAAGCTTATTGTATATTCTTCTAACATCTACTTCTATTTCAGCTATAGCCTTTATATAAGCCTTCCTTAACTTTCTATATGTTATATCAGCATTTAACTGCTGTTTGTCCATTATAGCGTTTGTTCTTGCTTCCCAATAGCTATTATTCCTACTCTTCATTTACTACATCATCTTCTTTATCAGTATTTTCATCCTCATTATTAGGATTATCTGATTTATCATAAGGGAAACCAAAAGCTTTTTGTTGCTCTTCAATGTTTCTCTTCTTCTCTTCTTCTAATCTTTTTCTTTCTTCATTAATATCAATTTCTGGATCATAATTCTTAATTCTAGTTTCCCATGATATGAATCCTTCTGTTTCTTGTGCTATTCTAGCAAGTAATTCATCATCTACTGGTAAACTTCTTTTCATACTTATATCTATATCAGAAGATTTAATATTATTTGCTCTTATACCTTCTAAATTTTCTATAAGTTTAAGCCTTTTTCTTAATCCCTTTTTAAAATATCTTTCTTTAGTTTTACCTAATTGTTCAAGCCCTAATAATTTATATTTCATTGCAACACCAGAAGCATTACCTACAAAATTTTCATCAGTTAAACATGGTACTTTAGAAAACTCATGTATATCATCTTTTAAAGATTTCTTTAATACTTCTACTTGATCCTCACTCAATGATTTAATTAACCATTTTGCATCTCCACCTTCATCAAGCTCTAGTATCTTTTGTTCTAATAAATATTGTACTGTTTCACTTACTTCTTCTTTGGTATCTCCTAAGTTTTGACCTATAAGAACTAAAAATGCATCTACTAACTGTTCCTTGTCATTAACTCTATCTGATTGTAATTTATTATAAGCATCTATTAATGCTATAACTCCTTCAAAATCTCCTCTAGCTTTTTTATTATTTGTATACTCAATAATAGGTATTCCATTAAAATAATGTTCCTCTATATCTACTTCTTTTACAATTGAACATTCACTATTTAATGTTGGAACTTCATATATTAACTTTTCTGATTCTGTATATACTTCTACAGTATAATTATCTATAGCATTTTCTAAAGTAATATTAGGATAATAATGAACTGCAAACATTGGTTTCTCTTTAACAGAAGTATCTACTACCAAGAAAGTATTTAAAGGACTTAATGAAGCTAATTCTATCTTTGGTTTTTCATCAGTATTCATATATATTAATTCATATGTTCTACCGAATATAGATAAATCTAAAGCTAATTCATTATTATGACTATCTTCATCTATTTCAGTAAAATTAATATTTAATGCATCAGCACCATCTCCACTATATGAGATAGGTACACCAAATACATATCCAATTGCTAAATCTGTTATATATTCTGCATGATTACATACTATTTTATTATTAGGTATATTCTTGTTTTTAAATGTTCTATCTAGTATTTTATGAGCTCCCTCATAATAATCATTTAATTTGTTTAATCTAGCTTCTACTTCAAGCCTATGCTCATTTATGCATGAAAAAAGAAGCTTACTAGATACTGTTCCGTCACTATCTAGAAACTTCCTATCTCTTACTATAGCCATTATCTACTACTCCTATCTTATTCCTAATTTACTCTTGCTTCCTACCCCTATAGTCTTCTTTATGCTTTCTGTATAAATTGCATATCTAATTGCATCTAATACATCATCCCATATCTTTAAAGGTTCACCAGTAGCCTTATTCCATGAATACATAAATATTTCTTTTTTAAATAAGTCTACTTTATCATAAACTACTTTAAACTTTTCTAATTTGATTAATCTAGCTACTTCACCTATTCCAGCTAATCGTGATTTATCTCCATTTATAGCCTTTATATTTTCTTTCTTGAATCTCTTTATATGCTCTGGTCTAGCAGTATCACAATAGAAACCTATATTTCCATATCGCTTTTTTATTTCTTTAGCTACATTTACCCAGTATTCTATTTCCTCATATTGCTTTGAATGTTCTTCTAAAAGATATGTATCTCCTTTATCATCTCTTCCTAGTACTACTATAGCTCCCGGATGTTCATAGCCCCAGTCAACACCAGCAAAGTACTTTACAAAGTTTATATCTTTTAAGTCTTTTGATTTTATATAATGAGTCTCTTTTCTAAAATCTTTATATACAATACCTTCTGCTGATACCCATAAACCTTCTATATCTCTATCATAAAACATTCCAGTTGGCGTAGCAGCTTTAATATTATCTTTATATCTATCTGTTAAAAAAGTATTATCATCTAATTTAAAGTGATATGATTGAATAACCTTACCGTCTGCCTTATCAATATAATTAGTTTTTAACCAATGTTCAGGTTGATCTGGATTTGTATCAACTAATATTCTAGCTCCTTCTCCTGAACATCTAGCTTTTATTTCATTAAAAACTTCTTCATTGGCCATTGTACCCTCATTGATATATGCTCCATATGATGTCATACCCCTTATTCTTCCCATATCATTAATCTTACTATGACCAAAACAACATACTTGTACCCCAAATAACACAAATCTATTATGCTTATCGAATTTAAATTCAATTTCATACTTATTAGTTAGTTCATTTAGTACGTTTCTTTGTACCGCTCCTAAGTCAGCCCCAGCAAGTATATATTGTGGTAATGGAATATTTAGTTTATCCGCTATTTCTCTCACTCTTCTTAATTCAAAAAGAAATAAATCATTATTTAATATAGTTTTACCTGTTCTTTTTGCTCCGTGATTAATAAGCATGAAGTAATCTTCATTCATAGCATATTTTAATACTTCAATTTGCTTTGGATGATATAAATCAGTTATCACTATTAACCTCCTTACTAATAGCAGTAAGATATTTATCAATTTTATCTTCCTTAGAATCATCACCGTTGCTTGTTTTAGCTTTTAATACTTCAACTCTTAACTTATGTTCTTCCTTTACTAAATTCCAATCTTTATTAACTGCAATTATATATTTTTCTATTAATTCAAATAATACTTTTCTAGCATTGCTAATTTCCTTAGTATATTTAAGTTGCTTCTCATAAGCAGTAATAACTTCATATTCCTTAGTATCACCAAATTCAGTACTACTTTCTTTTTTAAGTACTTTAGTATGGTCATTCTTACTGGATACATGAAGTTGCTTTGAATTGTCAATTATAAGCGCCCATTGTGTTTTAATTTCAAGCCACATGATATCTAATTCAGACGGTTTACTTTCCTCTATTTCAGCTAATATATTGCATACTCTTTTAGGCTGATATTTAGAATACCATCCTAATTTTCTTGAATTTTGGTTTCCGAGTTGTCCTCCAGGTTTATTTTTTATTCCACCTAACTTCGTATCCCATTCATCTTCAACTCTCCATCTATTAACATTCGAAATATTCTCTTGTAGCTTTTCAGCTATTTCCTTAGTTGATATTAGAGTTTTATATTCTTTATATATCTCAAATGCTTTATCTCTATTTGCTTTTCTAGGTCTAGCCATTACTCAAATTTAACACCTCACTTTTACATATATTGGTTTCGATATTCGTTTTTTTTTAGTTTTATTGTAATAATTAAATTTTTGCTTTTTAAATTTACCCTTAAAACTTAGCTCTAATTATTGATACATCTATTCTAGGGTACATTTTTTCTAATGCTCCATAACTGTAAGAATTGCTCATGTACTTTTTTTAGTGCATATATATGTAGTAATTTTTTATTTTATCATCTAATGTTCCTACTGTACTTTTTGGAGTATTATAGCTTTTTATCTGCAATTGATGTTGCTTTCTTCTTAGCTACTTTATCCAATCCTAAATATAGTTGAGTTGTAGTTATACTTCTATGCCCTAACGCTCTTCTAACAAACTCTACATCGCCGCCATTGTCCTCATACAATCTAGTTGCATATGTTTTTCTTAAACTATGGCCACTTATATTTTTCAAATCTAATTGAGGATCTTCACTTACTTTCCTCAATATTTTGCTAAATGATTTTGCTTCTATATGTTCTGGCGCATATTTGCTTGATATGAAAGCATATTCACTACGTCTTTTATTCCTACAATATCTACGTAATATTTTTTCTAAATTAGGCCCTATTTCAACTATCCTTGGGTCTGGTCTCTTTTCACTTTTAACCTCTTTACCCTCTAACCTTTTAATAGCTTTTTTCTTTTCTCTATTTTCCCATGACTTATATTGCTTACTCTCTTGTATGCAAAATTCACCTTCTTCTATAGAATCTAAAATATTAGCTATTGTTAGTGGTACCAAATCACCTAATCTATATCCAGTAGCAACGCCTAAAAGAAATAGAGTTAAATTTCTATCTGCTTCTTTTTCTCCACTTAACTCAACTAATCTCTCTTTAAAGATTTCGTACTTCTCTTCTGGAATAGGTTGTGCTTCTTCCTTTTTCTTTTTCCAATACTCTTCTACTCCACACTTCGGACAAGTACTATCTATCTTTTTACTTCTCCACTTATGTTTACATCTCTTACAATGTAGTTGTATTAGTTTCACTCTTTTCTTTTTCTTTTTTCTCCCCATTTATCTCACCTGTTTCATAGCTCCTCCTCGGCCACGCCTATAATATCTCTGCTGCATTAACTCTTTAACATTTATTTTTTCTTCACTTTTGGTACTCTGCTTAACTCTATTTCTTTTAATCTTATTTAATCTCTTAAAAACTTCCGGTTGCATGTCTTTTAATCTTTCTTCGATTGTCAACTTTAATTCCCCCTTTCTTTTTATTTAAATAAAAAAGAAGCTACTAAAATTTAGTAACTTCCACTTAAACCCTCTAATATTATTTTTCTTTTTATTTTCTTTATAGCTTCACCTAATACTGGTCTTGGTAGCTCTCTTTCATTCATATGCTTTATTATGAAGTCTGCTAATATTTCAGCTTCTTTATCCATACTTACACACTTTTCATTTTTTAATACTTCTGGTACATCATATGGAATTGTATAATCTAGATCTTTTCTTAATTCTATATCCCCAGTTTCTTTATTAGTTTCATATATTGATCTATTCTTTTTTACAAAAGTACTATCTGGCATATATTTCTTGACTTCTTCTTTTGCGATTTTAGCTATATCTTTTCTAGCTTGTTTAGCTTTTTCATGAGTTATCTTTAAAGGCTTAAAATTTCTTTCAATGCATGTTCTCACGGTACTTGGACTGTAATTCAATTCTTTTGCTATTTCATTTGCTCTCCAGCCATTTATGTATAATTTTCTGATTTTCTCTTTATCTATTTTACTCACGAAAAACTCCCCCTTTTCTTTAAAATGATATAGTTCGCCCCAACCCAAAAACGTCTCATTTTGTAAAAGTGTCTCATTTTTTAATTACATCTTATATGCTCCATTTGCGCACTTTTATTTACTTATTGCACATCATATTATGACCCTATTTTACTATATAAAAAAAAGAATATCACCTTTCGATACGCTTCGATACAAGTCGATACACTTCGATACAGGTCATATTCTTTCAATTTGTACTACTTTTTATAGTTTTAAAAAATTTTTATTCATTTATTCTACTTTTTAAAGTTTCAGCTTTATTAGAAGAAATAACAACATGTCCACTCTTCATTATCAACGCTGCACAAGTCTTATTTCCTTCAGTTGCATCTATTAAAGTTTTACTCTCTTTAGCATCCTTAATAGCTCTCTTAGCTGGAACACTTTCCGCATTTATAATAGCTACAACCTCAAATGAATTTATACAGTTACCATATCCAACATTAATTAATTTTCTCACTTTCTTCTCTCCTTTTCTCAAAATAAGGGCATTTTCCTTGCCTTACTATTTCTAATGCTCTTTTTGAATATTTCTTATTACTACACGTAAAATTTTTCTCGTATTTACACTTACTACAAATATTTATAAAATCAATTATTTTTCCCATTTATACTCACATCCTTATTTTCCCCATATGAACCCTACTCTTTCTTTTATTTGATTTTTTCTTGCAAGATGCAATAATAATAAAAATAATTCATCCCCTTCTCTTTTTATTTCTTTTAGGATCTCCTTGAATGAATAATTTTCATTCCACATCTGCTTCACCTTCGATATATCTTTTTTATTCCACGCAAATTCTATATCCTGAAGTATTATAACTACATCATCTTCTCTTAACTTATTTGTATAATTAAGATTATTAGTTCCTATGTTTTTATACTGATTCTTTTTCTTTCTATTCTTACTCATATATTCACCATTAATGATTTTATTCTTTCTATCTTCCATATTTAGTTTTTCTTTTAGCATATAATATTTTTCTGTTCTTAACTCTTTTTTGATATTTTTTATATTTAATGTATTTTTCATAATCTATAGAATTTAAAAACTCTTCAAACCACTTTACACTTCTTTCAAAACATTCTTTTATTATTTCTATAACTTTATATACAAACTCATTAATTGCTTTTGTAAGATTATTTAATGCTTCTTCCATTGCTCTTTACTCCTTCTCAATATTTTTGAATTGTTCTTTAATTCTAACTTTTAGAATCCGAATTATTTTACTCAATCAAATAATCACTTTTGCCATTAGTGTAGGTATTCCTAAGAACAAGTAAATCTAAATCTTCTTTACCTTCTTCATAATCAATAATTCCTATAGTTTTTTCGCCATCTAACTCTTCTAATTTCTTTATTAAATCTTTAATTTTCATTACTCTTCCCCACTCTCACATTCATCACCTATCCAACTACCACACTTACTACAGTAACCCTCATCTTGAAACAAAGGTCTTAACTCTAAATCCATTAACTTATTTAAAGTTCCTTTCTCGATTAATACTTTAAAATTAGGATTATAATTTTCTTTAGGTTCATAATCTTCTGATATTCCTAAAACATCAACAGGTACCGGAATATCTCTACCACTTTCAGCATAATCTTTAATTTCTTCTTCGGTAAATCTATGTGCTAATCTTACATCACTGTTATATCCACCCTTGCTTTCTCTATTTCCCCACCATAAACACCAATTATCTCCAAACACGCTTTCATGTCTATTGCATAGCAATAAATATTTTCTACTCATATTCACCCTCCTAAATCCGAACTTTACTTATGCGTTTTCTATTTGGTACCGACATTAATGTCGTTCGCATTAATTTCAAACCTCTATTAATGAATTGCGAACCATAAACTGCTATTCACCAATATAATTGGTCATCGGGATTTTAAGTCCATTAATTCTAAATTTGTTTTTATATTCTTCGGTTAAATTAATACTCTTCACCACTTCTTTATCGGCAATTATTTGATTTTTAATTTTAATTTTTAATTCTCCATCAACAAAGGAAACTAGAGGAACTTCTCCGCTATCCTTGTGGTAAATGATGTTATTATCAAATTCTATTATGATATCACCTTTTAAATCTTCTTTCTTTATAATGAATACTCCCATTTATTTTTCCCTCCTTAGAAAATTACATTTTAATATAAATCTTATTAACCACATTTTAAGTTTACTTGTATTTCTTGTGTCTATTATTACCAAATCATTTCTACATTCTAGTTCTATTTTTTTATTATCTAGATTTAATTTGAATAAACTGTAACTTCTCTGATAATTATATATTTCTATGTTATTCATAACAAAACTCCAATCTAACTCGCAATAATTTCAAATTGTTCACTACTGCATGATACAGATACTACAGCTACAGCAAGAGCAATCACCCTCATAATTTTGTTTTTCACACACTTTCGAATCTCTCTCCATTGCCCCTGTGATTTTACCTATAAAATACCCATTATCGCTTAATAACCTTATAGCTCTCTCTTTATTACTTGATATATCAACAAGCTTTTCTTCTAAATAGTTAATATAATGAAACGCCTTAGCTAAGACATCACCATCTCTACTGCCTTCAAACTGACTTTCAAGCATAACTAAATCATCTTTAATTTCATTAACCTCATAATTTTCCATCTCTTCTATGTTAAATTGTTTCATTGCTCTTCCTCCAAATGATTCATTGTTTTTAGTACACTCTTCGCAACAAATAACATTATTAAAACAATACTTACAGCATAAAAATTCCTTTTTGCTCGACGTATCACTTTCAAAACACTCACATTCATTGCAACTGTAATTTATTTCACACCCAAAATAATCCATTTTATTGTTATTCATAAACTCCCTCCATACATATATCAACATTTCAAATTATTCTCTAATCTTCTTCCTGAATACAATCTATGTTTATTATTTCAGTAGCATTATCTGCTACCCATTTGCCTAAGCTTTCATAACTATCAAATCTTTTTTCTTTGTATTCTCCATTCCATCTTTCTCTGTATACATAAGTTATTTCCATATTTTCACCCTTCTTCTAACGCTTTATTTATAGCTTCTTTAAAAGTTAAGCCTTCAAAGTAATATTCAACTGTCCTTGTTATAATATCTTCTAATTCCTCTTTATCCACGATCTACTCCAGATAAATATCTCTGAAAGGAACTTAAACATTCTAAATCTGTAATCCCCACTACTTTTAATAGCCTGTCCAAAGGTCCTTTCTTTAATATTTTTTATTTATATAAATGCTATAAGAATTAATAATACTTTATTATCTAAGTCTATAATTATTTTCTTGTCCTTTAATTTCGACTATGAATTTTTTTGACATTTCATAAATTCTACTTCCAATCGCTTCATCAAAACTTAACATTTCTTCAACCAAATATTCAGTTGAAACTATTATAGGCAGTTTATTAATATATCTATAATTTATTATTTCAAACATTATGTTAATATCAGTTTCATTAACTTTCCCTTTAAATAAATCGTCTATAAGCAATATTTCAGCTAATTGGTATTTACCAACTATATTTTTATAATATTCTTTATCCAAAATATTTTGTTTTAACTTAGTGATAACATCTCTATAAGGCATATATACAACTCTTTTACCATCTTTCTTTATAAAGTTATTTGCTAATGCTATGCACAAATGAGTTTTCCCTGAACCTGGTTGTCCACAAAACATTATCGAATTATGCTTTGTCTTTTCTATTTCCTTAAACCTTAGATAATAATTTGTTGCAGCATTCTTCATATTTTTACTTAAGCTGCTCCAATGCTCATAAGTTGCAAATGTCTTATCTAAATCATCCGTTTTAAGTCCAGATGCTTCCCACTGTTCTTTAACTTTTATAATTTCATAACACTTACACCTTTCTACTACTCTACCTGTGTTATCAAGTATCCATGTAGTATCTTTACATATTTGGCAGTTATATGAGTTCTTCTGCTTTTCTTCGATCTTCGTCGCTAAGTTCTTCGAACTCATAGTTTGTCTTGACGTTGAAACTCTTCTCACTCTTTCCAGAACTCCATCTATTATTGAATTTCCCGTTACTATATTGTCCATTTATATTTCCTCCCTTATTTAAATAATTCCCTTCTAATACCTTAGTGAAATTATTAGGTTTAATAAGCCAATCAAATGTAATAACCCATGATCTATCATTTTGACCCTTTAGAAAATCTGAATTATTTATACTTTCTATTGCTTCAATTACTTTTTCTATCCCGAATTCATTAATTCTAGTTTTTAGCATTTTATATCTATTTGTATTAGGCTTAATTGCTACTAATTTAGATAAATTTAATTTATTCCAAGCTTCAATTATAGGTAGTAATTTATTACTACTTAATATATCTTTAGATATATTATTATTTGTATTATTAATACTTGTATTATTCTCTTCACAGTTTTCCGAAGGGGTCAGTCGATTTTCCGAAGGGGTCAGTCGATTTTCCGAAGGGGTTGACTTATAACAAATTGTTCTATTTTTTATTCTTATAATCCGCTTTAATATCTCCTTGCTATTTTCCTTGTAGATATATTTAATATCTACATACCCCTTTTTCTCCAAAGATTTTACTATTTCTGAACAACGATTTTTTGAAAGATTAAAAAACGTTGCAAAATGCTCATTACTAGCAAAACATCCGTCTGAATTATCCAAACTCTCTATTTCTGTTAAAAATACTTTTTCAGTTAATGTTAATTCTTTTGATAGCCAAATTTCTTTTGGTATCCAAACGCCTTTAAATGCTCTTTCCATAATTAATACCTTTCTGATATAATATAAAATATCATTTTTTCTTTGGACTTACCTTAACTTTGGTCGGTGTGGTACGTCCTTTTTCTTTTATCTTCTAAAATTCCATAAAACTTTTGTATGAATATTACAAAACACAAATTCATATGGAGTTGCTCTTTCTACTAGAAAATCATTAGGATTTAATCCGTTATTTGCTAAAAACCCTTTTTGCTCTCTTGTTAACTTCTTAAGCTTCTTCATTTAATAAACTCCTCTCCAATATCTCTAATTCTTTAAACTCTTCTCTTAAGTGTTTTAAATTAATTTCAAATGCCCTCTTAGCAAGGTTATGTGTATTTTCTTCTGCAATAAATTGCTCTAACTTATCTATTCTTTTAATAATTACTTTTTTTCTTTCAGATATCTTTAATTGACTAATTGATTTTGTCACTAAGCAATACCTCCCTCATGCTTAACTTTAACAATATTGTTTTTGAGCCCTACAAATAAACTTATTCAACTCTTCACTAATAGCAATAGTCCTTTCATCACCTATTCCATATTTCTCAATGGCTTTATAAAGTTGTTCTCTTAAATTTTCCATAAGTACCTCCTATTTTTTTATTAACTTATTTAATCCTTCTACAGTAGATACAATAATCATCATTAACCCAATAATTATTACTAAGACTAGGGGCATTACAAAGAAGCATATACCCCATATATTTAAACCTTCCATTAATCCTCCTAACCTGTTATATTAAAATCTTTAAATATTTCATCTGTTGTACATCTATATAACTTTGCCATTCGCACTATTAATTTAGGTGATGTTTTTTATCACCTCTCTCTAATTTTCCTAAGTATAAGTCGCTTATACCTAGTAAATTTGCAACCTCCTCTCTATCGATAAACCCAGCTCTTAATCTTCTTAATTTTATTGGTTCTGACTTCATAATTACCCTCCTAGTTCTAAATTTGACATTTTTAGACTTTTTATTGTATTATTTTCTTGTATTCGCGCTTACAATTCACTTAGAAAGGAGGGGAAATTTATGACAACCATCTATGCTTGTTTAGCAGGCAACTGGGTAAACTTATGCGATGATCCAAACTGCAAAATAGGCCCTCATTACAAATCTCCTACAATATGGTATGAGGAAAACGCTGAAATTTATAGCCCTATAAAAAAGGAAGAAGATGATACACTTTACCAACTAGATCATGTTTATATCCATTACTTAGGTAAAGATTACCGCATACACCCCATTTTTATCCAAATAGTAAAAAGTTAATATTTTCTGTTTAGATAATTATCTAAACAAACATGGTCGTCAATCTTTATATTGGCGGCTTTATATCTAAAATACATATCAATTCCATCTCTTATATACTTCCATTCAGTACGAGTTAATCCATCTAACTCATTTTTGATTACGTTTATCTTACTCTCTGTTATATTTTTAAAAACTGTTCTACTTGTTACTTTTTCTGCAGCGTTACACATACTATTACTATCTTTTTCAAAAACTTTAAGGTTCTCGTTAGTTGCAGTTTGTACAATTTCAACTACATGTTGAAAAAATTCTACATCTGAATCTAAAAATGTAACTGATTCAAATTTTTCTGCACACTCCTTTAATTCAATAGCTCTTTCTAAAATTTCTCTTTTATTCATCCTTAATTCCTCCTAATAAATCACTAATATATAATTTTTATAAACTTCTATATGTTTATCTTTATATTTCTTTGTTAAAGATATCTTCTCTTTAAACGTTTTATATGGTATTGCTGTGCATACTTTATTGCCTATCATTTAAACCACGTCTTTAAAATTAATTTGATTATTTATTCTTGAAATTTCATCCAATAAACCTGTTGGTGCTTTATAATCTCTTATTATTTCTTTAGCCTTTTCTGCTTGACTTCTCTTTATAGCTTTATATGATTTAACTTGAAATTCCCTTTTCACTTGACCATAAATATCTGCATAAACTCTTCCTCTTAAAGATTTGTCCTTATATGCTAGTGTTCCATAGCCTGTTACTCTAGTGCAAACTTTCTTAATTAAACTTGTAATTTCATCGCAATCAATCCCCAATAATGGAAGATTATCTTTTAATTCTTTAAAATCTTCTTTAAGCTCTATTACTTCTTCTTTGACTTCTTTAGCATATTTAAATTGAAGCTCTAGCATTTCCTCTGTAGTAAGTGGCTTAAGCTGCCCTTTTATAGCTTGTTCCATTTTATTAAATCTTTCTACATACTTAGCCGTAAATAATATTCCTTTTTCTCCCTGCTGCTTATTCCCTAATAATTCACAGCCCATTTTCGTAACTAAGTAACACTTATATTCTCTAGTACCGGATCTATAAGTTGATTGTATAAAATAGTTTGATACCGCCAAATTGGCGTTTTCCAAAACCGGTATTATTCCTAACTTTCCTTCTCTTCCTTGTATCATTTCTAATACATATGAATGTTCTTTTCCTAACATTTCAGCGACTTCTCTGCTATCTATAGTAACTAGTTGGTTATTTCTATAACCAACCATCACTCCATCTTTATGCATATGACTTATACTTTCCAATTTCTTTCCCCCCTTAATAAAATAATATTTACATTTTGTTTTTATATATTCTGGTAGCCTTTGTTAATCCAGCTAAATATCCCAGAATATAACTTTTATCTTCTTGTCTTACTTCTTGAAAGAGATCTAAGTTAGCCTTTAGAAGATTCATTTTCATTTCTAATATTTCTTTATCTGACACTTTACCCCTCCTTTGTTAGTTGCAATGCAACGTTACGACATAATATTACACTATTTTTTTCCACAAATCAACACTTTTTGTAAAAATTTTTCTAGGTTTTGTTGCAAAGTAGAATTAAAAGTATTATTATTATTCTAGGAGGTGTATCTATGAATACAATTGGAGATAGAATAAAATCTGTTAGAATATCAGAAAACCTATCACAAGAAGAATTCGGAAAAAGATTAAATTTATCACGCAGTATTATATCTTGTTACGAAAAGGGGTTAAGAGAAATAACAGAACGTTCTATAAAAGATATTGTTAGAGAGTTTAATATTGACGAAAACTGGATTTATACCGGTGAAGGTGATATGTATCATAAAATGACTGAGGATGAAGAATTTGCATATATGATTGGAGCTCTTCTAGTTGATGATGAAGAAGATAAAAGAAAATTTATAAGATTAATGCTGGATTTGGATGAAAGTTATTGGCCAATCGTAACTGAACTTATCGAAGGAATAAAGAAAAGAGATGAACACTTATCTAAAATAAATAACCAAAAAAGGGATGCTGACTAAGCTCCCTTTTTTTTATTTCTTCTAATTCCTAATACTACAAGTTTTATTCTATTTAGAATTTTTTCATCATCAATTTCTTCTATTAATTCTATTAATTCCATTTTAATATTTTCCACAATAAACATCCCCTTTGGATTTCTTAATAAGAATTATATATTAACCCGAACATTCGTTCAAGGCAAATTCTATATTTGTATTATAACGCAAAAAAATATTCCTGACAGGAATATTTCGACAAAATTTTTACAGTTGTAGTAAATATGTGTAATTTGTTAAATCTATTGTTTATTAATAAAATTATTTTAAAATATTATATGTAACTTACCATTTTTCTGTCGAATTATGGCATTTGTTGCCGGAAATTTATTAAGAAACAAAGGTTATTTATGTTAAGAAAGGCTCGATTTAATAAAAAACTAACACAAAAAGATTTGGCAATATATTTGGGTGTAAGCCAATCTTATATTTCTAAGTTAGAAACTAGAAAAACTAAATCTATATCCGTAGCTAAAATATTAGTCTTGTCTTCAATATTGGAGTTAGATCCTATAAAAGTTTTTAAGTTTATAGCTGGATTATAGATTTGTTGTTTCATAATGAAACTTTTGTATTTTTATTATTTCGTAATGAAACTTGTAATCTTTCATCAAGAGTATCATTTATAATATTCCTTGGAGGGATATTATGAATATAGGAGAGATTATTGCAGAATTAAGAATAGATAAAGACATGAACCAAGAAGATCTTGCAGCTATACTTAACATTTCTAGATCAACATTAGCTAATTGGGAAAGCGGTAATAGAAGAATTGATATAGAAACATTAGTTGTTATAGCAGATTTTTTTGGTGTTAGTTGTGATTATCTTTTAAGAAGAACAAAACATAAATATAATTTTGCATTAGAGAATAAAAAGAATGTAGATGCTATTATGGATTTATATGAAACTTTAAAAAAATACAAAATAGAAAAAAAATGAAGTGTATCTTAGAAATAATAAGATATGCTTTTTTTGTGGATAAAAATTGACTGATTATTTTTTTTGTTGATAACTTTTGGAAAATAGATTACAATTATGTTTATAAAACAAATTTTAATAAGAAAAAAGAAAAATAAATATAAAAAAAGACTCCTTAAGTTGCCATGTTTGGCCGCATACAACTTAAAGAGCTAACACCTAAAAGGTCTTTTACTTAAATTATGTACTTATTATATATTATTATACGTAATTTAGTCAAGTAATTAGACCTCTTTAGGGAACATTTTTTATATGTTTTTCTAAGGAGGTATTTTTTATGGAAACAAATATTAAAACAGATTCAACAGTAATTAAAAGAGTGGTTAAAGAAGCCAAATATGCACAAATTGATAATGACTTAATAAACAATAGAGAATTATCATTTAAAGCTCTTGGTATTATGACCTATATATTATCTAAACCTGATGATTGGCAAATATATATATCTGATTTATGTAGAGATAAAGACGGTGAAAAAAGTGTAAGAGCTGGCCTAAATGAATTAAAGGATAAAAAATATATGCAAAGATATAGAGTTTATGACATGGATACTGGGAAAGTTCATCACTGGGAAACCTTAGTTTCTGAAACTCCATTTGAAGATTCTGAAATAATTTCTTCTGTTAAAGAAAAATATTTTAAAGATACAGAAGGTAAGATTGTTAATAAAAAAATAAAAATAAAATCTTTTGAAAGAAGTGTTCCAATCGTTATAGAAAGAGAAATTACACTACTTTCCCAAAAAGGCAAAGTAGAAAATAAAAATAAAAATTTTCTACTTTCCCAAAATGTACAAGTAGAAAACCTACAAGTAGAAAACGCAGGACAACAAATACTAAATCCTTTTACTAACACTGATCCTTTCACCAAAACTGATATTAGTAGTAATAGTAAGGGAGAAAACTCCCATCTCTCTTTCCAAAACAGATATGAAAAAATTATAGGTAAAAAATTAGGAGCAACAACTTTACCTAAATTCCAGGATCATATTAAAAACTTTAGAGCAGATCTAATCGAATCTATTTTAGTATATGCAGAAGAAACTAACGCTAGAACTTACCAATGGTTCGAAGATAGAATAAATGATTGCCTAAGAAAAGGAATTACTACTGGAGAACAATTTACTGATGATATTAATGCCTATAGAGAAAAACAAAGACAAGCTAAAAATAGAGCAATAAAAGAAAAAGAAGAAGCTAAGAATTTAGATAATGCTATCGAAGTAGCAAAAGAAAGAGAACTTTCTGCAATAATTAATAGAGAAATAGACCTAACTGCGGCTGAAGAAGTTCCAGAAGTAAAACAATTATTGGTTGACATTGTTAGCACTACTGAATTTAACGCGTGGATAGTTCCTAACAAATTTTTGAGGCTTGATGATGATATTATCTTTTTATGTAGAAATAACCTTACTAAGGGAGTAATAGAGAGAAAATATAAGGATAATATATTAAGTGTGTTAAGGGATAATGGGATTACTGGTGAACTAATCTTAGAAGTAGAAAGAAATTAAGCAAAAGATACTAAAAAACGCAATAGTTTAAATATAGTTTACATATTGTTTAATATATGGTGTTCGCGGTGTGTTACAACCATATTTAAACTATTTATTAACTATATTTAAACTACTTTTAAACCGAAACAAGAGAAAACAAATAAATTTAGTTGGTATTTTGTTAAATTGTTGTTGACATATAATTTAAAATAATGTATTATGTAATCAAGGTAGTTGATATTTAAACAATAAATCAACCCAATACAAAGAAAAATTTAATATTTTATGGAGGGATTTGCTTATGAAGAAAAATGTTCAAATAATTGGCCTTGATTGTGGGCGCGGTTTCACCAAAGGATACACAGAATTTAACGGAATAGTAAAGGAATGTTGCTTTAAATCAATAATAGGAGAAGGCAGAGAAATAGAATTAAGTGGTTTTAATGCTCCAATTATGATTAATTATGACAACGAGGATTGGTTTATAGGATTACTTGCTGAAAAAGAAAGTCAAACATTGGCGAGAAATAATAAGGATAGTAAAGTATCAAATACAGTACAAGTGTTAATAGCTGCTGCTCTAAGTGAATTAGCTATAGAAGATACAGTTAAAATAATGATGGCAGTTCCATATAAGTCTTTTAGAAAATCGGTACTAGCTGAAATAGTTGAAGAATATAAAGGTAGGACTTTTAAAGTTAAAGATAAGATCAATGGTTATTTTAAAGAAGTTAAGATTAAAGATATAAGCATATGCAGAGAAGCTGATGCAGCTTTATACTGGAAACTTAAAGATGTTGATACTTTATCTAAACCTGTAGGGATTGTTAATATAGGTTTTAGAAGTACAGAGCTTGCATACTTCGATAAGAGCCTTACTTTTATAGATAAGAAGTCTGACACAATAGAGTTCGGTAATAGATCTGTAATGAATAACGTTAAAGATAAGTTGTTAAATAAAGGAATTATAAAAGATGTTAATGAAATTGATACATCTGATGATTATAATGAACTTAAAGAGAAAGCCTATAGGTTAGCATCTGAAAATATAGATCAGTTAATAGAGGATAGATGGATAAACCTTGATGAAATGGATATATTCTTAGCTGGGGGAACTTCTTTAAATATGAACTTTGATGAAAGATTTAAAGTTATAGAAGATGCGCAAATGGCTACAGCTAAAGGTTGTTGGCTTGTAGGGACAGAAAGATTTTAGGAGTGATAGACAGTGAAGAAAACAACAAGTTTTCATTTAGAAGAAGATATTCTTAATGAAATAGAATCATATAAAAAAGAATACAATTTAAGCAGTAGAAATGTAGCTTTAGAAAGAATGTTGCTGGAAAGAAGATTTTTAATAAATTCACCTATACAAAAAGAAGTTGCAGTTCCAGTTGAAGTTAAAGTAAAGGAAGAAAAGAAAAATTCTATTTTAAAGAAAAGTATAAATAAATCATTTGATGATATGGCCGACTAAAAAAATAAATAAAAAAAATAAGGCGGCAACATATGTTACACACCTACTTCGCAACTAGAGTATAACATATTTTGCTTGGCCTTTCAATAAGGAGAGTAAAATAATGAATAATATAAATGTAATTGATGTAATTATAGTTTTAACTTTAATGTGCGAAATTCTCCCATCTTCTAAAGTGGGAGATGGATAGCACTTGACGATAGTCAACAAGAGCAGTACAATATATTCAGTAGTAAATGATAGAAATGAGGAATAACAATGGATTTAGACACTAATAACCATTCAGTATTCAAGTTATCGTATCACTTAGTATTGGTTATAAAATATCGTAGAAAAGTAATTGATGACAATATATCCAATAGGTTAAAAGAAATATTTGAGTATATTTCACCTAAGTACAATGTAACTTTAGAGGAATGGAATCACGATAAAGACCATATTCACTTGCTATTTAGAGGTTCACCAAACACAGAAATATCTAAATTTCTAAACGCTTATAAATCAGCAAGTAGTAGACTTATAAAAAAAGAATATCCATTTATAAGAAAACAACTTTGGAAAGAATATTTTTGGAGTAGGAGCTATTGCTTGTTAACTACTGGTGGAGCACCTATTGAAATAGTGAGAAAATACATTGAGAATCAGGGGGCGAAATAATGCTTAAAGCCTATAAGTACAGGATATATCCAACAAGTGAACAAAGATTATATCTTGCTAAAACATTTGGTTGCACTAGATTTGTCTACAATCAAATGTTAGCTGATAGAATTAAATCTTATGAAGAAAATAAAGATTTAGATATCAAAGCTATAAAATACCCTACACCTGCTCAATATAAAAAGGAATACGAGTGGCTAAAAGAAGTCGATAGCCTAGCTTTAGCTAACGCTCAAATGAACTTAGATAAAGCCTACAAAAACTTCTTTAGAGATAAATCAGTAGGATTTCCTAAATTCAAGTCTAAGAAAACTAATAGATTTAGTTATACAACTAATAATCAAAATGGAACTATTAGTATAGAGGGAAACTTTGTAAAAATTCCTAAACTAAAGTCTAAAATAAAAATAGTTTTGCATAGACAATTCAAAGGATTAATTAAATCTGCCACTATATCTAAAACACCAAGTAATCAATATTATATTTCAATATTGGTAGATACTGAAAATATTCAACTACCAAAGAATGATAATAAGATAGGAATCGACCTTGGGCTAAAAGAGTTTGCTATATGCTCTAATGGTGATAGATTTGATAATCCCAAAAATCTTAGAAAATCTGAAAAGAAGTTATCTAAATTACAGAAAGACTTATCAAGAAAACAAAAAGGAAGCAACAACAGATATAAAGCAAGATTAAAGGTTGCTAAACTTCACCAAAAGATAGCTAATCAACGTAAGGACTTTCTACATAAATTATCAACTAAAATTATTAGCGAAAACCAAGTAATAGTTTTAGAAGATTTGAGAGTTAAGAATATGTTGCAAAATCATAAATTAGCTAAAGCAATTAGTGAAGTTAGTTGGGCAGAGTTTAGAACAATGTTGGAATATAAAGCAAGTTGGAATAGCAGAGAAATAATTATTGCTCCATCTAACTATGCTAGCAGCCAACTTTGTTCAGAATGTGGCTATAAAAATAGTGATGTAAAAAATCTAGCACTTAGAAATTGGACTTGTCCTGAATGTGGTGTAAAACACGACAGAGATATAAATGCTAGTATAAATCTACTGAAATTAGCAATGTAATTTTGGTATTATCTTGAGGTAGGAACTACCTTATTAGCTTGGGTAAACTTGTACCGTTGGGTATATTGACCAAGAAGCTCCCACTTCTATAAGTGGAGAGTAGTTCACTAGAGTGGAGCTATGGGATAATAACAACTGGATTAGCTTTCTTTGCTATATTAGCAATAGTAATCTTAGTATTTAATGCTTATAACAATACTAAGAGAAAGGGCAAGAAGGTTAGAGTATAATGGATAGATTCAATGGCTATGATTTAGAAGAAGCTACATTTTATTTATATAAAAGTGATTTATATATAAAATTATCTGTAATGGATATAGTTGAAAATGAAGCCGGTATAACTTTAGAGCTTGGAGAAGATAAGTGCTATTTAGTTATTTGGAATGATAGTAAAATAACAGAAGTGTTACATCCAGCTAATGTTATAGGAAATTTTTCATGGTGCTTAGAAATTAAAGATAAAGATAATAATGTAATGGGTTATTTAGCAGCATAGATAATAAACTAATAAAAATACCGTACTATTCAGAAATGAATGTGCGGTATTTTTAGTTTGCAATTCAAAAATATTACTAATTATTTAATTTTTCTAATTTTCGTTTATTATTTTCCCTCTTTAATGTACTTACACTAATCCCTATTAATTTCTCAACCTCGTTATAACTTTTATCTCCTCCATTTACAGATAGCATGGATAAAGCTAAGTCTATTTGGTCTTTAGTAAACTTTTTAGGTCTACCCTCTTTATACCCCTCTTTTGTCCTTGCTATTTCCTTTCCTTCTCGGGTTCTTTCTAAAATCATATCTCTTTCAAATTCAGCAAAGGATAAGAATATATTTCTTATTAATTTGCTTGAAGGTGTATTATCCATTACCCCTATATTTAGTATATTTATTTTTATACCTCTATCTAGTAACTCTTGAACTAATTTTGTTCCATCTATTAAGCTCCTAGCGAATCTATCTAATTTAGTAACTGTAAAAGTATCACCTTTTTGTAATTTTTCTAATAATATTTTTAGTTGGGGTCTATCGTTTGTTTTTCCTGAAAATTTTTCCTCTATAACTTGATCACAACCTGCTGCAAATAATTGTGTTAATTGTTCTTCCAAAGAATTTCCATGTCCTTGTTTTATTGTACTAACTCTTGCATATCCATAATTCATATTATTCCCCTCCATTAAGGTCAAAACTGGTCCCAAAATACTAAATTTATACCATGACTTTTGACCATGATTTTTGACCCTTTATTAAGTATTATTTTATCGTTCATTAAAAATCTATGTCAAGCAAAAAATACTCCTAGTTCAAAAGTGTTAAGTTTTGAACTAGGAGTATGTATTAAATTAAATAATTTTTTATTCTAAATGGCTTATAGTAATGTTTTTATAAATTTCACATACCATTTTTTAGATCTATACATATAGAAAATTTTTTAGATAAATAAAAAAAGGCTAGTAAGTAAGATTTCTCCTACCTACTAGCCTTAACAATTATAAATTTAATAACTTTCTCCAAGTATTTTGACCAACAATTCCATCTGCTGAAAGTCCTCTAGTCTTTTGAAACTCTCTTACAGCAGAATAAGTGCCACTACCAAAGATACCATCTACCCCGTTAGTAGAATATCCTAATGTAACAAGTTTTTCTTGTAATAGTTTAGTAATATTACCACTTGCACCTTTCTTAAGTGTAGGGCAACCAGCTAATGTTGCTGGTCCAGCTATTCCATCTACTTTTTGTTTGCTGTAACCTTGATTATTACATTCCTGTTGTAATCTTCTAACCCAATCGTTGCCTGTATTTACTGTAGTAGATTGAGTTTGAGATGTAGATGATGTATTTGTATCTACTGCTGGAGAACTAGATATATGATTATCTAATGCATCTACTATAGCTTTTGCAATTGCCTTATATCCAACTTCAAGATACTTATTTGCATCTTCTGTGTCCACGAAGCAAACTTCTATTAACATAGATTTAGCTTTTGTTCTTCTGATTACATAAAGCCCTGTACCAGCTTTAACCCCTCTATTATTAAATCCTAATGCAGCTATATTATTGCAAACATCTATTGCATCTTGATATTGTCTACCTTCGTATGTATACACCTCAACGCCTTGTCCACCTCCAGCATTAAAATGAATTGAAACAAACCAATCTAAATCTTCTCTATTAGCTTGTTGTACTACTAAAGATAAACTTTCATTTGTAGTTGCTGCATAATCAACAGTACAGTTATAAACTGTATTTCCCCTTTCTTTTAATAATCTTCTAACTTCTTCTCCAACTAATCTAGTATGTTCTCCTTCTTTTATAATTCCTACTGCTCCAGTTCCAGCACCCCTTAAAGTATGTCCATCATTTACTCCAATTTTCATTTTTAAATTCCTTCTTTCTTTTATTATTTTTATAAAATTAAAAGAGAGCCTATTGGCTCTCCAAATTATTCTGATTTATTTAATTGTTTGTATGTTTGGTTAAGCCCAACAGCTACGCCCCAACAAAGGATACCTTGAAGTATTGCATTAACTACAGCTTCATACATAACTTTATATTGGCTATTAATTAAATTCAGTAGAACTGCAAATGTAATAGCAAATAGCATTAATATAACAGTAATATAATTATCTTTAACTGTTTCTAGCTTTTTAAGCCATATTCCAAATACATATATAGCTGCAATAAGTATTAATAAATTTTCTGGTATGAAAGTCATTAAATTTTCCATTTTTAACACACTCCTCTTTCTTCTTCTATTCCATCAATACGCTTATGAGCTGACTTTACACTTTCTTCTACTCTAATAAGCCTTTCATTCATTTTTAGCATTTCTCTATCTCTTTGCTTATTATCTAATTTAATATCGTCTACTCCTCGACTAATATAATCTAATTTAGCTTTTGTATCTGCTTCCTCCCTCGTATCTGCTCTTATATCTCGTCCTTTGTTTCTTTGAAATGTAGAATAACTTATAACAGCTCCTACGATTGTACAAGCTAATGCAATGCTTATTGTTTCCATTTTCACACCTTCCTTTTATTTTTTTGTATTAAAAAAGAGCCATTTCTGACTCTCCAATTATTATCCCCACATACCTTTACTAGCAAAATCTCTTTCAGAAGTATAATAATCCTGTAAGTTTAAATTGTATTTAAGGCATTTTCTTTTAAGTTCTTTTAACTCAGACTTAAAATCCTCTGATTCATTTTTTTTAGCTTTTATTGTTTGGGCTAATTCTTCTATTTCTTTAATCGCTTTAACTATAGGTAATTCAAATACATCTCCCATATTTTCTCCTATCTAAAAGTTATTTTATTCCATATCGTTGTTCATAGTAATTGTCTGTTTTTTTATTAAGATTTTCTTCTTTTACCATTTTCTCTAAAATATTTATTATAGTTTTATTTTTATTTATATTATATCCAGCAGAAATGGCCCAATCAATTACATTTACTATTTCTTGAATTTCATTCTTGTCTATATCCAAACCTTTCACCCTCAATTTCTAAAATTTTATTATAGATCTCCTCTGTTTCTCTTATTACTGGTAATAAGCTATATTCATCATCTAAAAATATAAAGCTATGAGTTACATTATCATAATGTCTTAATGTTTTGTCTGGTTTATCTCCTATCATTATCATATTCCTAGGACCTACATTACATTCACATATAATATTATTTTCTTCATTTCTATACCAATCTTCAAAATACTCATCATAATGTTCTAAAATGTTTCTATATTTTCTTGCGACTTCTGAATCAGCCTTATAAAAGAATTGAGTATCTTCTTTGATTTCAAGTTTATCTCTTAAAGCACATCCTCTTGCTCTATAATTTACTGTAGGATACAATATCTTAGATATATTTCCTAATGAAGTAAACATATTCTGTAAGGCGTAAAATACCCCTTGTGCATTTCCATTTGATCCTAGTGAATCATTCAAAATATTTACTGATGTAAAAACATATTCACATTGTCTTTTAATTTCTCCTAAAAAGCATTCAATCATTCTTTCATCTACATTGTTATTCATTCTATAATCCTCCGTTATATTTATTTTTATAAAAAATGTGGTATAATAGAGGTAACAAAATAGACCTCTATTATAAAGAATTCACTGGATGGCAGTCCTTAATGTGAATTCTTTTTTATTTTACAATGAATAACTATAAAAGGCAAATTTAAACAATAAAAAAAAGAACTAGCTTTAACTACTCCTTATAACATTTTAAATATTTAATTTTACGAACAATATTTATCAAGTGTGAGTTAAATTATATTTGTTATTTGGT
>OMGY01000741.1_pt1 | contig 35308 bp, 33 predicted proteins | sample 1674461 | NCBI WGS metagenome assembly OMGY01 (sample SAMN05578579, study PRJEB25193) | human gut metagenome | biome: Human Microbiome; feature: human-associated habitat; material: feces | host: Homo sapiens | place: USA:Birmingham | reverse complement strand
GGTTATGGTCTGCCGTGACCATGCTGTGCGCCCCACCGGGAGAGTAAAGTACCTGTTATGCTGTGTATTCAGTTGTAAAGGTGCTGTGCAGAGATTCTCCGCAAATTCAGGATAACACAGAGTTCACCAGCCTGTCAATTGAAGGTGCACAGATTTGAGAAAATTGTAACATTTGCGTAGCCTCGGGGGTTTGGGGTTCACCCCAAAAATGCGTTGTGGATATCCAAACGCTATGCTTGCAAAACTTACCGAGCTGAGAAAGAAGCTTTTCAGCCGGTTTTTCTCGCGTAATTGCCCATCTGTACCCGGGTGGATTCCAATAGGAATCCCTGCCGGAGCAAGTGGTATCATACGGGTGATACCTCCCCCTCGTTAGGGTGCGTTCAGGTTCAAATTCAGATGATCATGTGCCCTTGCCATACGCCCTCCTTTACGCGCTTATTGTGCTGACTTGACTCAAAACCAAGGATTTGGTATGCTAATCATGCGGGTGTTTCGCATTCATTTGTTTTTATTTTATGCGCTATATCCGCATCTGTCAATGCCGTTCACAAATTATTAAGCAATATTTTCGCATATTCAAGGAGGGCAATCCATGACATTTGGTGAAAAACTCCGCCGCGCCCGCAGAGAAAAAGGCCTGACGCAAGCCGAGCTTGCCAATCAGGCCGGGTTGGGGCTGCGGACGATCATCGCCTATGAAAAAGGTGAAACCTACCCACAAAAGCGTTCCACCTACCAGACATTGGCCGACATCCTTGGTGTGCAGGCGGACGACCTGCACAACGAGGAGACCACGGTCAGCGCACCGCCGCTGACCCGCACCCAGTGGGAGAACAGCAAGCGGCGGTACGAAGAACTGCTCCCGGACGGCCCCGCCTGGCCGGGTGATCCCACCTACGAAGCATACTGCGAAAAGATGGCGCAATCGTCCAATGCGGACACTGCGCGCAATTACTATAAATCAACAGGATCGGAGTTACCACAAATCACGATCCGCCCGGCTTTGGTCACAGACTTCCCGACGCTATTGCAAATCTGCAAGGACCGCTACCAGTTCGACGCCACCCGCGCCGGTATTGACAAAAGCAAAAGAAGCCTACTTTCCACCTTTGAATCCCAGTTAGAAACGCTGACCCAATCTCTCGTAACCTGGATCAGCACTGGGCAATGCTTTTTGATAGAATCCAACGGCCGCCCCGGGGCCTGGTTCGTCTTGCAACTCCCCGCGCCGGGCGACTACACCGCCGCGAACAGAAGAAAAGGCGGCGCGAAGGCAACGGCCTCCACGCCGTTGCCCCGCGCCACCATGCGGGGGCCCTATACAGACCCACATTTTGCAGGTGCCTCCAAACACATGCTGGCCTTCTGCCAAGCCTGCTGCCCGCGGCTGGCCATCGAGATCCCGTTAGATAGCCCCCTCAGCCGGCACCGTTTGACCTACTGGCTGGACCATGGCTTTGTGCCGGACGAACGGACGGGGACTGGCCAAGCGATTTGCTTTGTATCACAAAATGATCCCTTTGGCTGCCGATCTTAAAAGATCACGGCAAAATTTGCAGTAACTGAGAGAGGGAGGATAGCGGCCGGGTGACGTTGGGATTCCGGGCAGCGGGCCCAATGCCTGCGCAAGGGAATCCCCCGCGCAGCGCCGCCTCAACGCCGGCGTCGGCGTCCTCCACGACGAGACAGCGCGCGGGCGGGAAGCCCAGAGCCTGTGCGGCGCGCAGGAAGACCTCCGGGTCCGGCTTGGAGCGGGTGATCTGGTTGCCGTCTATCACGGCATCGAACCAGGTGTCCAGGCCTACTCGCTGTAGGATCAGCGGGGTGTTCCTACTGGAGGAGGCCACCGCCTGCCGGTACCCCCCGGGCCCGCAGTTCCCGCAGGGTCTGCCGGACCGGCGGGGAGACATCGGCCTGCGTCAGTCCCATCAAAAGCTGCCGGTAGCGGCGGTTATTTTCTTCAGCCAGTGCTGCCTTCTCCTGGAAGGTAAACTTTCGCTCGCTGCCCCGCAGAAGGATCTCGAGGCTTTCCATCCGGCTCACTCCGCGCAGCTGGCGGTTGATCTCCTCGTTGAAGGGAAGCCCCAGCCGGTCCGCCAGTTCTTTCCAGGCGCGGTAGTGGAAACGGTCGGTGGAGCAGAACACGCCGTCCAGATCGAACAGGATCGCACTTATTTCCATCGTTCTGCCTCCGCCTGAGACAGGGTGGGCGGCAGTTCCACCGTGTCGCGGTCCCACCGGATCGTCAGGGCGGACTGGTCCGGCGCTGTGCGGTACAGGTAGCGGCCTTCTTCCCCGGCCAGGATCAGCCGCAGCCCGTGGATGGGCTCGGTGCCATTGCCGACATCGGTCCCCAGCGGCTTGCACGGTGGCAGGTGCAGTACCAGCGCGTTGCCGGCCCGCACATAGACCGGGAACCGATCCGCCGTGGAACTTTTGCAGTAGCCTCCACCGGCCTGTGCCTGGCCGGTGAACAGGCTGAATCAGTTCCCGGCGGGCAGGTACAGGGTGCGCGTGCGCTGCTCTTCTTCCAGGAGGGGCGCGACCAGCAGGCTGTCCCCCAGCAGGAATTCATCTTCGGCGGCGAGGCAGTGGGGATCTTCGGGCCAGAGGAAGGCCAGCGGCCGCATCAGGGGACGCTTTCGGCGGCGCAACACAGAGCTTCGCTGTAGAGATAGGGCAGCAGGTTCATGCGCAGCCGGTGCCAGAAGGCCATTTCCTCCGCAAAGCCCGGCAGCCGGAAGGCCCGCTCCATATTCCAGGGGCTGCGCTCGTTGTCGCCGGTCCTGCCCGGCATCAGGTCGCGGAACTGCCCGCCGTCGGGCTCGGAATGCCACTGCATGATCGGGCAGAAACAGGCCAGCATGGTGGCCCGGCGGTACAGATCCGGCGAGGGCAGCGGCCCAGCAAAGCCGCCGATGTCGAATCCCCAGAAGGGAATGCCGGTCATGGCGGCGGAGAGCCCCGCCGTCAGAGCGCTGCGCAGCTCGCTGTTGACCGATTGCTGATCCCCGGACCAATAGCAGGGCGTAGTGTGCTGCCCCGCATAGCCTGCCCGGCTAAAGAGCACCCGCTCCGGCCCGATAAAATCGGTATAGACGGCCGTATAACTTTGCGCGTAGCCGTTGATCCCCTGGCGGCCGGTGCTGCCGTCGGCAAAGCGGACGGTGGGAACTCGCCACCGTCGGTCTTGAACCCGTCCACGCCCATCTCCAGCAGATACTGCCGCCGGGCGAACCAGCTGCGCACCGTCTCCGGGTCGGTAAAGTCCGGGATCATCGACCCGGCAAACCAGTGCCCAGCAGGGATCGGGTAGGGCGACCCGTCGGCGTTGTGCACACAGAGCCCTCGGTCGATGGCGTCCTGGCGGTCCAGCTCATTTTGGGCGCTGGCGCCTCGCCGGGGCCCTGCTTTTTGTAGACGGGGATTTGCCACAGCACAAAATGCAGCCCGGCGTTGTGGAGGGCGTCGATCATGGCCTGCGGGTCCGGCCAGGGACCGTCGTCGGCCGGGTAGGAAAGATCTGCCCGCTCCAGCGGCCGGCCACCGGCCTTGGGCGTAAAGCGAGCGCCGCGGAAGAGGTAAAAGGTGGCTTCATCGCTCCAGGCTTCGGCCACCAGGACGGTTGCCGGGCAGTGCAGGGTTTCCAGCTCCTGGACCACCTGCAGGATCTTCTGCTGGCTGTCCCAGTGGTTGGCTGAGACCCAGAGCCCAAAAGCCCACTTGGGCGGCAGGCGCACGGGCCCGAACAGAGAAAGATAGTCGCGGATGATCTGCGCCAGTGTGCCGCTGAACAGCACGAGGCTGCACCCGGCAGGCAGGGAAAGGTGGATCTGCCCTTCCGCGAAGCAGAAGCGCGTCACTTCCCGGGTATCGGCGTACGGGCCGAAGCCGGAATCGGTCCAAAAGAACGGCGCGGGGCAGTAGGTCTTTTCGCCCTGGAAGCAGAATTTCTCCTCTACCTGATTGCAGACGGTGTGGCCTTTCTGGTTGAGAGCGTCGTATTTTTCCCCCATGCCGTAGGCCACCCGGTACGGCAGGGTGACCGTGATTTCCAGCATGCCGTCCGGGCACGGGTGCCCGCGCAGTTGGGCCTGCCCATGGGGCAGAGGCAGCACAGCGCCCCGGCAGAGCGCGTCGCTTGACAGTCGTTTCATCGTCTCACCCCTTGATACCGCCAGCCATCAGGCCGTTTTTGAAGTATTTCTGCGCAAAGATGTAGAGCAGCAGGATGGGGATCATAGAGATCAGGCTGCCCGCCATCAGTACGTTGTATTCCGTGTTGTATTGGCCGTTCAGGGTCGACAGGGCGATGGGCAGCGTCATCTTGGCACGGTCGGTGAGCATCAACAGCGGTCAGAGGTAGTCGTTCCAGGACTCCATAAACGTGGTAATGGACAGCGTTGCCAGCGTGGGCACACACAGCGGCAGCATCACACTGCGGTAGATGCGGAAGGTCGAAGCACCGTCGATCTTGGCGGCGTCCAGATAATCCCCGGGGATCGTCCGCATCTGCTGCACCAGCATGAACACCGCAAAAGGCTTAAAGACAGAGGGCAGGATCATGCTAGCGTAGTGGTTGATGAGGCTCAGCTGGTTCATAACGACGAACAGCGGGATCATCGTGACCTGGGTGGGGATCATCATCGTGGCCAGGTAGAGCCCCAGAACCAGCCCTGAGCCCCGGAAGCGGATCTTGGTGAAGGCGTAGGCGGCCAGCGAGGCCGAGAGCAGCGTCAGCACAGTGTAGCTTACCGAGATAAACAGGCTGTTGAGGATGGTCTGGAAAAACGGGAACCGTTCAAAAACGGTCTGGTAGGCATCCAGCGTAGGATGCTCGGGCACCCACTCGATGGGGATGGACATCAGCGCGCCGCGGGTCTTCAGCGAGGTGGAGATCATCCACACGAACGGCACCATGGCGATAAAGGCGATCAGAAGCGTCACCAGGTAATACAGCGCCGTGCCCCAGGCATGTTTACGAGTCATAGTTCACCCACTTCTTTTGGCCTTTCATTTGAATAAAGGTGCAGATCATGATGATGACGAACAGGATCCAGGACAGCGCCGAGGCATACCCCATGCGGTAGTAGCGGAAGCCATATTTATAAATGCGCTCCACCATGACCTGGGTGGCGCCGTTGGGGCCGCCATCGGTCATGATCATGATCTGCGGGAACAGCTGGAACGCATTGATCAGGCTGACGATAAGCACATAGAAGATCGAGGGGGACATCAGCGGCAGGGTGATCTTCCAGAATTTTTGCCAGGGACCGGCGCCGTCCAGCTCGGCGGCCTCATAGTAGCCGCGGTCGATGCTGATCATGCCGGACAGCAGGATCAGGCCGAAAAAGCCCATGTCCTTCCAGACCGAGACGAGCACCACGGCGGGCATGGCCCAGGTCTCGTCCAGCAGCCAGCCGGGCCCATCAATACCGAAGAGTGCCAGGATGTTGTTCAGCGCGCCGTATTCCGGCGAGAGGACGGTCTTCCAAATCAGGGAGGCTGCGACCCAGGAGGTCAGTACCGGGATATCGTACAGTACTCGGAAAGCCGTCACGCCCCGGCGGGTCTGGCTCAGGATCTGCGCCACGACCAGAGAGGCGGCCAGCATCAGCGGGATATAGGGCACGATATAGTACAGCGTGTTGCGAAGCACCTGCCAAAACTCGCCGCCGGTCAGGATGGCTTGGAAGTTTGCCAGCCCGACAAAGTGTTCTTGCAGCATGCCCAGGGCCAGCAGCTGGTCCAGGCCGTTCCAGTCCGTCAGGCTGATCAGGGCGGAGAGGAGCAGCGGCAGCAGCGAAAACAGCAGCATACCGATCATACTGGGCAACAAAAACGGCGCGGCGGTGCGCCAGCCCTCCTGCCGCAGGCGGTGTTTGGGCGGCTTTGCAGGGGCGGTCATTTTGCGTTCACTCCTTCAAAAAGCGTAAAAAGGCCGGGGGAGACCGAAGCCTCCCCCGGCCTGTAAGGCCCTGTGCGGTCAGGAAAGCGTGATCTGCGCTTCGCATTCGCTCTGCGCCTCGTCCAACGCCTGCTGCACAGTCATCGAACCGGCGGCCGCATCGGCCAGCTTCTGGCCGATGATGTCGCTCATCAGGCTGTAATCCTCGATGGTCGGCGGCAGTACGAGATAATCCAGCGAATCAAACACGGCCTGACGGTTCTCCGGCGGGGTCTGGTCCAGGTAGGGGGCCAGCGCGGCCTCGTCATTGATGGCGGGCAGGTCCCAGCCGGCATCGATGCGCAGCTACGCGGCGGCGTCGCTGGAGCACAGCCAGGTGATCCAGGTAGCGGCGGCGTCCTTGTGTTCGCTGTCGGCATTGATGACACAGGCGTTGCTGAAGAAGGCAGTGGCCTTCTGCTTGGCGCCGGGCTCCACGACGATGTCCCAATCAAAGTCACAGCCGTCGGCGAAGGAACTGAAGGCCCAGATCCCGGTGGGGATCATGCCCAGGCGGCCGCTCATAAACAGATCCCAGTCGCCCATGCCGCCCATCTGCACTTCAGTGGGCTGCACGTTGCTGACCAGCACACGGTCGACCATCATCTGGGCGGCCTCGACGTTTTCCGGCGAATTGATGGTGAACTGGGTGCCGTCCTCGCTCAACAGGCTGCCCCCGTACTGGGCCGCGACCTTATAGAACTCGTTGTAGGTGACAGGCTGGTAGATGCCGTAGATATCATCCCCCAGCGCGCGGATGGCCTCTGCGGCGGCCTGCACATCGTCCTGGGTCCAGTCGTTCGTCGGGTAGTCCAGCCCGGCCTGGTCGAACAGGTCCTTGTTGTAAACGAGCACGACGTTGGAGAAGTTCCCCGGCAGGCCGTACTGCTTGCCGCCTACGTTGAAGGCGTTCAGCGCAGTCTCGTCGATGCGGCTCAGGTCCACGCCGGTGATCTCGGCCAGCACGCCCTTGTTGGCGTAGGCAGAAAAGTTCTCGATGTTCAGCTCGTAGCAGTCGGGGGCGGTGCCGCCGGCTACCCGGGTCTGCATCTGGGTAAAGTAGTCGTCGAAACCGATCGTCTCAATCTCGACCGTGATGTTGGGGTACTCCTCATGGAATGCCTCGTACATCTTCTGCAGCGTCTCTTCGTCGCCGCCGGAGGCGTTGAAGTTGCAGTAGGTGATCGTGACAGGTTCGTCCTGCGAGGCCTCCGACGCGGAGGCGGCGGACTCTGCGGTCCCGCTCGAAGCGCTGCTTGCGGAAGCGGCAGGGCTGCCACAGGCGGTCAGGACCATTGCAACGGACAGCATGCCAGCGGCAAGCGGTAAAACTCGTGCCTTTTTCATCTGTGTTTCCTCCTTTGAAAACATTGATTTATCGGCCCTTTGCGCGTATAATGAAGGTGGAAAGGGCCGATGTGCCTTTCTGCAGCAGGCTTGTATGTTGTTCTTGGTCGGATGGCATACAGGCCTGTTTTTGCCGGGGGCGCTCATCCCTCCTTTCCTTTGATCTTGCGTACGGATTCCCGCTCGACCAGCTCTAATGTCAGGATCTCCTCCTGTTTGGTCAAACCGGGCTGTGCGATGTTTTTCAGCAGCAGTTCCACCGCCCGCTGCCCCTTGAGTGAGATCTGCTGCTTGATGGTCGTGAGGCCGGGCGTCATATAGCGGGAGATCTCCAGATCATCGAATCCGATGATGGAGAGATCGTCCGGGATGCGCAGCCCCAGCTCATAAAAACCTTTCATGGCGCCGATGGCCAGGATATCGGCGGCAGCCACCGCTGCCGTGACAGGCAGATGGCGCTCCACGATGGCCCGGGCGTGCTGCACGCCGCTTTCATAGTCGATCTGCCCCTCCAGCACGTAGTCGGGTTGATAGGGGACGCCGAACTCTGCCAGTGCTTTCTGGTAACCGGTCAGGCGCTTTTTCATCACACCGTTTTCCTGCAGCCGGCCGACCAGGAAGGCAATCTCCCGGTGGCCGTTCTGCAGGATGTAGCGGGTAGCCAGATAGCTGCCGTAGGCATTGTCGATGCGGATGTTGTGGTAGTAGTAATCGTTGCAATAACTGTCGATGAGCACGATGGGGATCTGGCTTTCCTTCATCTGCTGGTAGCTTTCGTTGGCGTCGGTGGCCGAGATCAGGATGTGGTAGCCGTTCTGGCGTGCGTAGTATTCGATGCTGCCGAGCACTTCACTGTAAAAAGTGTTCTGAAACATCAGGTGCTCGCCGGGTTCGGTCTGCGGCACGACCACGCCGATCAGCTTGGAGTCCCGCATGCTCAGCCCCCGGGCGTTCAAGTCTGGCACATAATCCAGCTGGCGCACCGCCTCCAGCACCCGCTGCTTCGTCTTTTCTGAGACGGACTGTTTCCCGTTGAGCACGTACGAAACGGTGGCGGAGGAGACCCCGGCGCGCTGTGCGACATCTTTCAGGGTGGCCCGCATGCGAACACCTCCTCTCTGGAATTTAAGCGCTTAATTTACTTTTTGGCATAATAATACCGCTCTTGCGGGGGAATGCCAAGATATTGTTTGCAATTTTTACGAAACGTATTGACATTTATACGGTTTCTGCTACAATTTTACTAAAAAAATGGTTTAAGCGGATAAAAACAAGCCTGCAGAGGAGGCCCCCATGGAACGATACCTGCCCACCGGCAACGAACAGATCTCGATCCCCCGCCTGAACGAGGTGACCGCCGCGATCGAGGACATCACCTTTCTTTATATGGCCTGCAGGGGCCTGCTGGATCTGCGCGGCGGCAAAGCACAGCCCCTGATGCAGCCTTTTGTGGAGGCGGACGGCACGCCCCTACCGCTGCAGGACCTGTGCTGGCGGCGGGAGGCATACTGGGTCCCGGCGTTCACCGCCGCTGCCGGGCCGTTTGGCGTCGAGGGCGTGGTGCTGGCCCCGGTGGGCGAACGGGGCTTCGCCTGGAAGCTGCGGGTCACCAACCGGGATGCCTGCCCTCATGACCTGCAGTTTGGCCTGCAGGGGTGTTGGCATTCGGTGTGGCACTGTGTCAACGAGGATAAGGAGGTGGCCGGTACCAGAGCCTGCTACCGCAGCGCCTGGAACAACAGCCTGATCTTTGAGATGTGCTGCGGCCTGCCGTTGTTTGCCTTTGCCCCTATGTCCAGCGACCCGGACTGCGTGTCCGCCTTTGCTGATACGCCCGAGGGTATCACCTACCGTCTGGCCCAGGGCGGGGCGTTGGAGCCCGGCCAAACGCGGGAGGCCGTCCTCTATTGGGGGTTCGGTTACGAGGAGGTGGCGGCCGCCACTTCCGCCAAGGAGATGCTGCGCCAGGGCTGGGCGGCCGAATGGGAGCGCACCAGCCGCTGGCTGGCTGCGCGCAGCGCCCAGTTTGCCGATCCGCAACTGACGGAACTGTACAATACCAATCTGTTTTTTTGCCTGTTCTTCTCCACCGGCATCACACTCGATACCGAGGAGTTCGTCATGGTCACCAGCCGCAGCCCGCGCTACTATGTCAGCGCTGCCTACTGGGATCGCGACAGCCTGCTGTGGAGTTTCCCGGCGGTGCTGCAGGCCGACCCGACGCTGGCGCGGCGGATGCTGGGCTATGTGTTCGGGCGGCAGCGGCGCAACATCGGCGTCCATTCCCGGTTTATCGACGGCACCGTGCTGGAGCCAGGGTTTGAACTGGATGAACTGATGGCCCCGCTGCTGGCGCTGGAACGCTATGCCGACGCCACCGGCGACACCGCCTTCCTCCACCGGCCGGAGGTGGAAGAAGGTGTAGCGGAGATCCTGGGCAGGCTGGCGGAAAAGCGGCACCCGGCCGTGGCGCTGTATGAGACGTTCCTTCAGCCCACGGATGATGAGCGCGTCTACCCCTACCTGACCTATGACAACGTGTTGGTCTGGCGGGGTCTGCGGGCGGCGGCCCGTTTCTACTCCGCGCACACCGGGCAGGTGGCCGAAGCCGAGGCCGTGCGCGCGGCCATCCGCACCCATTGCGTCAAGACCGATGCGGATGGCGCCCCGTATTTTGCCTGGAGCGTGGACCTGCAGGGGCACAGCGATGTCTACGACGAACCGCCGGGCAGCCTGCAACTGCTGCCGTTGTGGGGATTCTGTGATGCGGAGGACCCGGTCTACCAAAATACGGTGCGTCAGATCCGCGCCCCGGGTTATGCCTACAGCTTTGCCGGTAGCCCCATTGCCGAGATCGGCTGCCCGCACGCGCCGCACCCCTGGCTGCTCAGCGTGGCCAACAGCCTGCTGTGCGGCCGGGTGGAACACAGCGTGGAGATCCTGCGCCGTGTGCAGATGGATAACGGCATCGCCTGTGAAAGCGTCGACGAGGTGACCGGCGAATGTACCACCGGCGAGGCCTTTGCCACCTGCGCAGGGTTCCTGTGCTATGCGCTGCGCACCGCTCTGGAAGGGGAGGAACAACATAAGGAATGATGTGTGCTGGAAGGATTGGATGATCTGGGCCGAGGGGGCGCTGCAGGACGATTTTCTGGAGAGCGTCTTTTTCACCGGCAACGGCCGTATGGGGGGGTGCGCGGGTACGCCGCCGGCGACCCGCAGCCCCGGCCGGTGCGGCAGGGCTTGTTTTTGGCCGGTATGTTTGACGAGATCAAGCCCGGGATCACCGACTTTATCCATCTGCCCACGCCGGTCTGGCACCGCATCCTGGCGGACGGGCGGCCGGTGGCCCCGGTAGGGTCGGTGCGCCGCACACTGGACCTCGCCTGCGGCCCGCAGCCTGATGCAGTACCGTGTCAACTGCCTGCCCCAGGCCAGGGAGCATGCCCGCCGCATGAACAGCGCCGGGGCCCGCTATCCGTGGATGGCCTCCTACGATGGCAGCGAACAGTGTGAAAGCTGGGACATCGGCGCCAGTGAGGTGCATGTCACGGCGGATGTGGTCTATGCGCTGGACCTGTACGCGCGCGTCACAGGAGATGCCGCGTTTGCCCGGCAGGCGGAGGAAGTCTACATCGAGACGGCCTGTTTCTGGCGCAGTCGCTATACGTCTGCGCCGGACGGCACAAGTTTCGACCTGCTGTTCTGCAAGGGACCGGATGAATACTGCGGGATCACCAGCAACAACCTTTTCACCAATGTGATGGTCCGCCATAACCTTCACCTGGCGCTGGCGGCCGCCCGGCGGATGCAGCGGAAGGACCCCGACCGCTTTGCGGCGCTCTGCCTCAGCGAGGAGGAATTGGCGGGATGGCAGGCGCTGGAACAGGGCATCCAGATCCCGCGGGACCCAGTGACTGGCCACCTGCGCGCCGACGATAGCTTCCAACTGCTGGAGCCGGTGGACCCCGCCACGCTCAAACAGGGGGACGCCGCCAGCTACCATCAGGTCTGTTTCGACCGCCTGCAGCGGTACCAGGTCATCAAGCAGGCGGATACGCTGCTGGCGATGACGCGCCTGCCCGACGCTTTCACCCCGCAGGAAAAACAGGCGGCCTGGCAGGCCGTGGTGTTCGGCTTTGCGGGTCTGCATTTTACGGCGGGCGGCCCGGCGTTGGCCCCCACCTGCCTGACGGCTGGCAGGGCCTGCATTTCCGTTTCTACTGGCACGGCGCCACGTACTGCGCCGATGTGTGCCGCGATCCCGCCGGAGGGGTACAGACAAGCCTCGTCTTCTGCGAGGAATGAGCAACGGCAGATTTTCCGGAAAAGAGCCGATGTATAGGCAAAGCAGAAACCCAGCCTCACGACTTTCGTGGGGCTGGGTTTCTGATAGAGAGCGTTATTCTTGTTCCGTCGGAGCGCCGTCAACGATGTGCGCCGAAAAAGGGGTCAGATTTTTCCAGCGAAAGACCGCGAATCGCGGTGGCTTCTCAAACAGTAGCAAGCGGGATAAATGGAAAAGCTTTGAGCGTTCTGGCAACACCAGAAACAGCCTTTTGTGCTCGTCAGCCGTTGCCTTCCGGGCGCAATCCGGCATCATGTCCCGAACCTTCCCGACGCAGGATCTTTAGCAGGGTATCTGTTGCGTCTGTTTCACCACGCACAAATACAGGAATCTCCTGCCAGCCGCATGGACAGTCGTGCCAGCCGGGGGCGGCGGGCATGCCAGTGGATGCAGTAAACCAACAGCCTTGTGGTAGATATACACGCCGGCCCAGGACACCTTCCTGAAGAACGGGGGCGACGAGCAGGCTGCGCCCCAGCATATACTGTGTGTGACATGTCTGTGCCTGTTCGTCGTCTGGCCAGTCCAGTACTAGGTGAGCCATCAGAGGCCGTGCGCTCTGGGCGCAGTATGCTGCCTCAGCCGCCAAATATGGAAGTAGCTGCATACGCAGCTGTGCATACCGGCGGTAGAAAGCGAGCAGATCCGGGGCGTGGTACACACGCGCTAGGTTCCAGGGACTGCGGTCATTGTCTGCACCGGTGTCTGTTGGCTCAGAATGAAACTGCATCAAGGTGCTGAACGCGGCGAAGCAGACGGCGCGGCAGAACAATTCTTTCGTGGGCAGGCGGCCAGCAAAGCCGGCCAAATCAAAGCCCATGAACAAGACCCCGCTGAGTCCGGCAGACAAACAGGCAGATAACTGCGCTCTGCATTCACAAAAGCAGGACTGCTGATCCCCGGTCCAGTGGATGGCATAGCATTGTGCACCGGAATAACCGGCGCGGGTAAAGTTGATGCCATGAACGCCGTGCTTTTCCAGCAATTGGCGGTAAGCAGCTTCATAATATAACGGGTACAGATTGCGCATGCTGCGGCCGTTTGCTCCATTGTAGAATAAGGCACGGTCATCGGTGACCAGTTCGCCGCTGTCGGTTTTGAACCCGGCGACTCCGTAGGAGAGGATCAGATCCGCATGCTTGGCTTGCCACCAAGCCACAGCTTTCGGATTGGTGAAATCCAGCAGGAGGCTGCCTTTGAACCAGCCCTCCGCGCAGCGGAACGGCTGGCCGGAAGGCATCATTACGCAGTAATGATTTTTGATCGCATACGCAATATCCTGCTCCGCCTGTGGATATTGCCCATCTGGCGGCAAGCGTAAGATCGGCGCCTGCCATAAGATCAGCTTCAGGCCGTGCTCCTGGATTTTCTGACAAAGGCGGCGAGGAGAGGGCCAGCGCCGATTATGTGTGAAATCCAGTTCTTCATCACAAAAACAGTGGCTTCCCGGTTCAACATGGTGCGAAGCATCCTCAAAGCGGTCAAAGATCGTGTCATCGCTCCAGCGTTCCAGGACTAGGACGGTGGCAGGGATCTGATGTTGTTCCATCTGTGCCAGTTGCTCCTCCACCTGATCCGCGCATTCCCACCGATTGGAGGACATCCACGGTCCAAAACACCATTCCGGTGGTGTAATAGCTGGGCCAGTCAGGTCCTGATATTGGCGAAGGATCACAGTGGGGGCGCCAAACAGAAAAATATCCTGAAAGGCGGTTGGACCGGGTTCACACTGATAGCACAGGGCAACGTTTGTCTGCCCGCCATCCAACGACCAGAACCGTGCGAAAAATTCGCAACTGCACTGATGTAAAACACCCACGCCCTGCTCGGTGTAAAATAGCGGCACAGGCAGATAACTGCGCTGACCTTGGAAGGTAAAACGCTCGTGGGTACTGAAAAGGATCTCCCGACCAGCCTGGTCAGGGCAAGTATAGCGCTCCCCTGTGCCGTAAACATGCCGCCCAGCCAGGCGAAGAGAAAACGATGCCTCCCAGAGATGCCCATCTGCATCTGCCCGCACATCCATTCGCAGGGGCAATGTACAGCGCCACTGTTCTTTCTCAAAAATGTGGAGCTCGGTCCTGTCTGCTTTCAAGCGGAAGTCTCCCAGTCTGTGGTTGATTTCCCTGAAACCGGCCGGCGGCGAGGTGGGGGTAAGGCACAAGGCGTGAGATAGTTGCCCCTGCTCATTGATTTTCCACTGCCAGCAATACGTCGCGTGCGGCGAGACAAACCACAGATCCACGCCATCCCTTGATGAGGTTATGCAAGCTGGTTCCAGCAGGTAGGACGATTGCAGGACTTGGTAGGAATAAATGTCACCGATCCGCCCGCACAGATCTTCCAGCCAGTATTCGACGGTGCAGAAAGCGGTCTGGGCAGGCAATTCTGCCTGGAAAAAAAGTGCATTGCCTTCCCCTTGGCCGCAGTGATGTAACGGAAGCGTTGGTTGGACGGCACCGTCCAGCCGCCAGTGCAGGGCCAATGCCGGGGGCGGTCCCTGCCCACATCCTTCCACGTAGAATCCCAGTGAAACAGGTTCCCCTTGTGCCGGGTACGCCGGGATCCGCTCATATCCACAGCGCTCATAGGGGGAGAGAGAATTGTACTGATGCCGAATGTTCAATGCTGTTCACCTGCCTTTACCCTTTGATTCCGCCGGACGAGAGGCCTTTGATAAAGGATTTCTGGAACAACAGAAATACGATCAACGCCGGAATCATGCCAATGATTGCGGCTGCGGCCATCAGATGCCATTTGGCACCGTAAGTTTGGTAAAAAATGGAGATTGAAATGGGAATGGTATGTACCTTCCGCTTCTGTAAAAAGAAGATCGCTTGACCGTAGTTGTTCCAAATCGAGACACCATTCATGATGATGGCGGTAGCCGTCACCGGTTTTAGCTGTGGGAAGATTACGCGCCAGAAGGCACCGTGCCAGCTGCAGCCGTCAAGAATGGCGGCCTCTTCAAACTGCCGTGGAATGGCCCGAATAAAACCAACATACAAAAAGGTCGTCAGCGGCATACAGTTGGCAGCCATCAGCAGAATCATCGCCCAGCGGGTATTGATGCCGCCGATGCGTTGCATGACGGTGTATAGCGGAACCGTGTTTACGATTGGCGGGATCATCATGCCGAGCATAAAGACCGTATATACGGAACGGTTCAGTTTGTTGGGAAAGCGAGAGATCGCATACGCTGCGTTGGCGCTGACAAAGAGCAGAATAAACAGGGAGCCACCAGTGATGGTAAGGGAATTCATCATGGCAGACCCCAGGTGCGAAACGTCCCATGCTTCCTTGTAGTTTTCAAAATACAGCGTTGGCGCAAAGACGTCACCGTTTAGCACGGAAAAATCGGGAGGATTGGTCCCGACAGTCACAAGCGCATAGAACGGGAACAACGAAACGACGGCGATGAGAGCCATGAGGATATATTGCAGGCACCGCACTTGCTTGCTTTTGGGTCTCATACGGGATTCCTCCTTCACATTTCAACTTCCTTTTTTTGTAAAAACCAGGTGCTGAGCGCTACCGGCACCAAGATTAGGAAAAACAGGATCAACGAGACGGCGGTTGAGTAGCCGGTGCTGCTGCCATAACACATACGGTAGATAAAAATACTCAGCGATTCTGTGGAGTAACCCGGCCCGCCGCTGGTCAGCGCCATAATGATGTCAAAAACACTGAAACAGCCAATCAGGTTCAAAATCAGATTGATGCGGATGGACGGTATGAGCAGTGGAAGCGTAATGCGGAAGAAGCCGGATACGGCGCCGCATCCGTCCACTACGCCAGCATCTTTCAATTCCTGGGGGATCGTCTGCAACCCGGCCAGATATACGATCATACTACCACCAATGTATTGCCAGGAGTTGACTACGATGATTGTCCAGATGGCTTTGCCGCCGTCACTGAGCAGGTCCGGGTATAGGGAACCCAAACCAAGATTCTGTAAAAGCTGCGGCAGAACGCCGGTCTCCGGTTTGATGATCAGCATCCAGATATAGCCCATGATCAGGGAACTGATCACAGCGGGCGAGTAGACGATGGCGCGCACAAGGCTGGAACCGTGCAGGCCTACATCCAAAAGCAGCGCATACAGCAGCCCGAACACGTTCATCAAAATCGGGGAGACCAGACCAAAAAGTATGGTGATGCGCAGCGCGTTCAACGCGCGTTCGTCCTGAAAAAAGCGTGCAAAATTGCCCAGACCAATAAAATCCGGCGTTGTAAATCCGTTCCAGTCGGTCAGACTAATGCCCACACCACTGAAAAAGGGGATGATGAAAAAAACGGTGAACAAGAAGATCGCCGGCCAGATCATTAACTTATGTAAATTGGCGCTGATTTTGCTGCGCAAAGTCATGTTGCGTCCCTTCTTTCCAAGAAAAGTTCATAAAAAGGCAGGAGGGAGAAAGCACTGGGGTCCACCCTCCTGCATTAGAGCCGTTTTACTGGTAGGTCGCAGCCCAACAGCTTTCAAACGTGGATGCGTAGGCAGCGGCAAATTCCTGGCTGGAAGCATAGCGTCCGCTGTAAAGATCCTGAATCATGCGCCCAATGTCGTCCGGGGCAAAACCAATGGGCGAATCCGACCAGTCAACGATCAACGAATCCTGCAGGGCACTTTCCACATCGTCTTTCATGGCGCCCCAGTCAGCTTCCACGTCACTGAATGCGCTGGGACACTGGCGCAGTTCCGTAAATTCTTTTTGCAGTCCCGGGCTGAAAAGATAGTCCAAGAAGATCTTGGCTTCTTCCGGGTGTTCAGATTCGGCACCAATGAAGTATTTTACGTCGGGCGCGTTGAGCATTACGGGTTGTCCACCGTCTACCAAGCTGGGCAGCGGGGCAAAGCCGATCCCGTCAAAATCGGGATTCTTTTCCTGGATCAGCGAGATAGCCCAGAGCCCCTGCATCAAGTTGGCGGCCCTGCCGTTGGCAAAGGCATCCAGGGCGTTGTCATAGGTTGCAGTCAGAAAATCACTGTTGAACAGCCCTCGTGCCTGCATGTCCAAGATCGCATCGGCGAACAGTTGCGGTGCACTTCCCTCTTCGGCAAAACAAAGAACACTCTGATCATTTTCGATCATGGCGCGCTTGGTCTCCACATTTCCGTTTTTCTGCCGGATGGGACTGTAGCCCCAAACATCCATCATCTGTCCCAACATCCAGGCGTCCTTACTGCCTACGTACAAGGGCGCTGTATCCGGGTAAGCCTGTTTGATGCGATTGAGGTTGGAAATGAATTCGTCGTATGTTTTGGCAGGTGTCAAATTCAATTCTTCATAAATGTCCTTGTTGTATAAAAGACCGAAACCTGAAGTATTGGTCGTAATAAAAAACTGTTTGCCCGTCTTGTAGTCGGTGCACACTTCTTTCATGCCTGGCAGCATCCGATCCCACCATCGATCCATATCGGAAAGGTCCAGAAACCGTCCCTGGTCGATATAGATTTGGCTGCTGCCACCATTGATGATTTCGGGGACGTCGCCAGTCTGGAACTTTACTTTCAAGGCGGCATCATAATCCTTTTGGAACTCCATCTCGACCTTGATGTTGGGATGTTCCGCCTCAAAACGGTCAATGACATCTTCATACCAGTCCACATTTTCAATGATTGCGTTAAAAAAGTGGATCGTGACAGGTTCGGTGGATTCAGTGCTCTCGGAGATGCCAGAAGCTGTATCCGTGGCCTGTTCGGATGCTGGAGCCTGTTCAGAACATGCTGCCAGTGAAGTCAGCATCATTGTGGCCGCCAGGAGGGCTAGTTTCTTTTTCATAGTCTTGACTCCTTTCATTGTCTTGACTCCTTTCATTGTCTTGACTCCTTTCATTTCCTGATTTGACTTCCCCCGGGAAAGGTGCGTTTTGGATCCTTTGTGTTCATTATACACGACCGTACCGTGGGTTTGTATTCTGATTTTTTTCGTTTTGGTTCGCCTTTTTGCGATTTTACTTGCACTGTTTTGTACAAGCTATATAATAAATATAAACAGAAGAAGAGATTCTATGCCCAATATGCCAGTGCGCCGGAACAGGGAAAACCGTTTGGCCCGGCGAGAGAACGATCATATGAAAAAAATTCTGCAACCGCTTTTTTCCTTAAATATGAAAGCGAGGATCTATATATTGGTGGCAACGGCCGTCATCGTTTCTACGGCAGCTGCATCGCTGTTTTCTTTTTTCCGCTATAAAGAAGATCTGAGCGAGAAGGTGTCCCGCACGAACCGTCAGCTTCTGGAACAGGTGGCGGATAATCTGGATTCCTATTTTGATGATCTGGTGCGCTTGTCCTATGCACCGGCCTATAACACGGCGCTGATCGAACAGTTGGAACAGATCCGTTCGGGGTTTGAGGAGGCACATCAGGAGCTGGAGACCCGCCGTTCGATCGAAAAATTTCTGGACGAGATGATGATCTACCCTCGCAAGGATATCCTGCATGCCACGCTGGTCGTGGGGCATCAGGTGTTTTATGGCAGCCGTACCAGGCTTTCTGTCAGCCCTTCGGCCGACCCGGAAACGCTCGACTGGTACAAGCAGGCGCAGGAGAACGCTGGTGGCCCTGTCTATGTCGGGCCGCACTTGGACCCATTCTTGCAAAATGAAGATACGGTCGTCGTTTCGGTGGTCAATGTGATCCGCAGTCTGAAAGATCCGCAGGCAGTCTTGGCTTTTGTCAAAGTCAATGCGGACTTTTCTGCTATAGAGCGCATCTGCCGCCAGATCGACTTGGGGGAAGGTGGCGGCCTGTTGCTGCTCGACGATGCAGGCCGTGAGGTATTTCGCTCCGTTGGGCAGATCCAGGCGGAAAAGCTGCATACGCTGGGAGAAAACGGTATGCTGTATGCAGACGGCGGCCGTTACCTCGTTTACCAGATGCCTGTAGAGAAACCGGGATGGCGACTTTATGGCTTTGTGAGCCAGAAAACTTTGCAAAGCGATGCACTGGAAACCAGCCGCCTGAGCCTGATGCTTGGCGCAGCTTGCGCCGCCCTCACCGTAGCGCTTCTCTTGTTGGCTCTTAAAGCAATGTTGGCGCCTCTCTACAAGATCATGGCACAGATCAAATTGATGGGCATGGGGGACTTCCATGTCCGATTCCCGGATCGCCAACAGGATGAGGTGGGGATGATGGGCCGCACGCTGAACGAAGTGGTGCAACAGCTGGAGGAGGCGTTTAGAAACAATGCTCTGCTGGAGACCCGCGTGCTCCGGGCGCAGCTGGCGGAGAAGGAATCGCAGGTCTCGCTTTTATATAGTCAGATCCAGCCACATTTTATCTACAACACCATGAACATGATCAGTATGCTGATCCAACTGGGACGCACCGAAGCGGCTGTTCAGAATATCGAGCGGCTCAGCCTGCTGCTACGCAGTATGAGCCGGGGCAGCTCTTCCCATACACTCCGGCAGGAGATGCAGCAGCTGCAGGCATACCTGGAGATCCAGTCCGATCGGTACGGTGGCGCACTGCGGTACCAGATCGAATATCCGGAAACCCTGGCCGATACAGCCGTCCCTACGCTGCTCCTGCAGCCACTGGTGGAAAATGCGGTCATCCATGGTCATGAGGAAAGCGGTGCGGCGGTCTTCGTGCACGTTACCGTCACACAAGAACAGGGAATCGTTACGACTTGTGTGTCAGACGATGGCAAGGGCATCCCGGCAGAAAAGCTGGAGGAACTCCGTCGCCGTATGCGGATGGATGACCGTCAGGTCGAAGAAGAAAAAGGGTGCCACGGCGGAACGGGGCTGCGGAATGTGAACCGGCGCATCCAACTGCGGTACGGGGATGAATACGGGTTACAAATCGAAAGTATGGCAGGGCGTGGTACCGTAGTGACGGTGCGCTTCCCGGCAGAAGGAGGAAGCTATGATCCAGACGCTTCTTGTTGATGACGAACCGTTGACGGTGGAATACCTGGATCGTTTTTTGACAGGAATCTATGGCGGCGATATCCAGATCCATACGGCGTCCAATGGCAGAGAAGCTGCCGATCGCCTGTGTCAATTCCACATTGATCTTATCATCAGCGACATCCGTATGCCGGTGATGGATGGGCTGGAACTGGCAAAAATCAACCAGGAACAGAAAACGCCAGCGCACATGATCTTGCTGAGTGGGTACGAAGATTTCCACTACGCCCAAAGTGCGATAAAATATGGGGTAAGCGATTATCTGCTCAAGCCACTGAACCGGGAAGAACTTGCACTGGCAGTACAAAAACAGATTGGCCATGTCAAAGACAGCCGCCGGCAGCAAAAGACCTATTTGCAGTTCCTGGCACATTCCGATGCCTACCGGTTGTTGATCGGGCAAAATCTGATCGCGGCGATCGCGCACCAGGAGAACCTGCGGTTGCAGCAATATTACAAGATCTCCTGTGAGTTGAATCTGGAAGAAATCCAGACGGACGGTGCGATTTTACTGTTGGAGGTAGACAACTGGTGTGGCCCCTGTGCGCAGCTGTCTGTACGGGAACATGGCGTTTATTCCATGATTTTAGCGCAACAGACTAACGAAGTGATGGCGCAAGCGCATATTCCGGGATTTTCTGTGCCGGAACCGGATGGAAAAACGATGGTCTATCTTTCGGGGGAAGATGCCTTTCAGATCCAAAAGAATGCACGGACGCTGTACAAACGCGCCTTAAATCACTTCAGGCTGCAAACCAGCATGTCGGCCAGCGGTGCGCTGGGGCGGGTCTATTCGGACGTACTGCAGATGGATCAATCTTATCAACAGGCGCGCAGCCTGTTGGTCAAGCGGATCCTGGATGGTGCGTGCGGGTTGCAGGTCGGCGATAAAGGTGCGGATTACGGCATCTATACGCGGCTGCACGAGATGGCCACTGATCTGTACAGCTGTGTCCGCAGAGGGCAGACGGCACAGGCACAACTCCTGCTCTATGATTACGTCAAGAGAATGCCTGACTATGGAAAAGAAACGATCGGACGGTTCGGACAGCTGCTGGCAAAACTCCTCTTCTCTGTGATCCCGGCCCCGGAGGCGCTACTGCTGGACGAAGCGCATACCCTCCTAACGCAAAAACTGCGGGAACTGCAGGCGGCTGCCTCTGAGACCTGGGTGGAGGAAACATTTCAGGCGCTGGCGGTACGTTTGTGTGCGCCATTGGCCAACAATACCAACTGCAGCCAGCTGATTGAACAGGCAAAACGTTTTATACACGAAAATTACAGCGAGCCGATCAGCTTGGCGCTGCTGGCTGAGAAACTGCGCGTGTCAGAAAGTTACCTGAGCAGTCTGTTCCACAAAGAGACAGGGGAGTCTTATATCAAGTTTCTTACACGCGTGCGCATGGAAAAAGCAGCGGAGCTCCTGCGGACCGAACGCAGCTTAAAAGTGTATGAAGTGTCGCATCGTGTTGGTTATTTCAATGCCAAGCATTTTAACCATGTGTTCAAACAGTGGATGGGTGTTTCACCCAACCAATACCAGCTTTGTTATTTCGACCAGCCGTGAAGGAGGAAAATATCCATGGCATACACCGTTTTTTATTCCACGCCCGGCGGCCCCTGCTGGGGGCCGCCGCCTGTCGCACCACCAAACACGAAAGTGGCACGGGTGTCACTGGATCCGAAACGGCGTGCTCAAACGATTTTGGGGTTTGGTGGCGCTTTCACCGAGTCGACTGCTTACCTTTTTTCGTTGCTTCCGCACGAAACGCAGGAAAAATTTTTGCAGGACTACTTTGACTGCGAAACGGGTCTTGGCTACACGATGGGGCGCGTCAGCATCCATAGTAATGATTTTTCCTTGGCGAGTTATGTTTATACCAAGGGAGAGGATACACAGGCGGAAACATTCAGCCTGCAGCACGATGAACAGTGGCTGATCCCACTGCTGCAGCGTGCAAAAGCCCGCAGCAGACAGCTGCAGCTTTTGGCTAGCCCTTGGAGCCCACCCGCCTGGATGAAAACGAACGGCTGCATGCTGCGGGGCGGGCGGCTACGCAGCGAATGCCGCGCCGCCTGGGCTTGCTATATCGACCGCTATTTGACTGAGATGGAGCGCAGGGGATTGCCGATCCGCTTTTTGACGGTGCAAAACGAACCGGAAGCGCTCCAGACGTGGGAAAGCTGCCTGTACACCCCACAGGAGGAAGTAGAACTGATCGCGGATTTTATCGGCCCTATGCTGCGTCGCCACCACCCACAGGTGCGGCTGTTGGGATGGGACCACAACAGAGACGGCTTGGAAGCATGGGCGGATGCGCTTTCTGATGCGCCCAGCGCACCGTATATCTGGGGGATGGCCTATCACTGGTATGTATCGGACGATCATGAGGCGGTTGCTCGGGTACGAAGGGCGCACTCGGAACTCCACCTTTTGTTCAGTGAGGGCTGTTTGGAGGGAGGTCCGCAACCGGATAGTTGGGAACCGGCACGAAAGTACGCGCGTAATTATCTACACGATTTGAACAACGGGTGTGAGGGGTTCCTTGATTGGAACCTGCTTTTGGATTGTGTGGGCGGGCCCAACCACCTTGGAAACTTCTGCCATGCGCCGATCTTGGCTGATACTGTGTCTGGAACAATTAAAAAAAACAGTGCCTACTATGCTATCGGCCATTTCAGCCGTGTGATCCGAGCCGGTGCGGTCCGAATTGGGGCGGACAGTGACGAAGTCGTCGCCACTGCGGTACAAAATCCCGATGGTTCCCGGGCTTGTGTGCTTCTGAATGATGCGAGTACCCCGTGCGGCGTTCAAATCGTATGTGGCGAAGTCTCGACACGTGTTATCTGGATGGAACCGTACAGTTTGGCAAGCTGTGTTTTTACGGTATGATGAAGAAATGCGGGTGAAGTGCCTACGTCATCCGGAAGAAAACTAGACACAGTGCGTCGTGCGAGAGATGATCTGTTTAGTTTTGTATTGATTGTGCTGCTGTTTAGTAGCCCGGATGGTCTACAAATTCCAGCTCGAAGTGTTCCGGAAAACGGAATTTTGGCAGATATAGCAGCTCACTTTTGAGTGGGCCAAAGTAGTTCTCCGCGGCGGTATTGTTCAGGCGGTCACACTTGCGACGCGTGCTTTGGAGAATACCTTTCCTCTTGCGCATACACTAGTATTGCTTGCGCGGACACTGCCAGCCTTGATTAGAATGGAAAATCAATTCTATTTCATCTGGTATGGACGTATGTGCCTTCTCTAACATGGGGGGGTGCCATGTCTAATGCAGATTGGTCAGAGAGAGTATAACCGACTAAATAACTGTTGTGCGAATCCAAAGCGGGCGAGAGATACATCTTCTGCCCAAACAGACTAAATTCGGTCGTGTCAGTCACCAATTTCCAGTTTGGCTTTTTCGGGAAAAACTTAACGATCTATATATTTGTACTCACGCAGACTGCTTTTTCAACCTACAAATGAAATGCTGAAGCAAGACATACGGTTTTGCCTGGCAGCACAGATTGCGTCGGTAGGCAATGCCGTTTTTTGCGAAGGTGAGGGTACAAAATTTTCTGCGTGAGATGGACGCAAATGTGCTTCTCTTATATGAGCGACCCCATGAGTTGCATCTCTTCTGGGAGAGCAATGGTCACAATCAACTTCTTTTGATAAAGTTGCCATGCTATGCAGGCTACATAAAGGGGCGGTGCCTTTCTCGACGATTACTATGGTTTAAGCCGCTCACCGTATGGATGATTCTTGTGTGACCGGTTATACCTAAACATTGGCTTCCTATAGCAGTATGTGACAACGCGATGATTGTCACTTGACTTTTTTTCTTCTGAGAGGTTTGATCATGTCCGTTTCGACATCATTTTGTTTGTAGGCCGACCTGCCGGGAATTTATGTACACAGCATAGATTCTCACACTGTATCATTACATTACGCTGGATGGCATCAGTTTTCCGACCAGACTATTACATCCACCAAAACCATAGACGACGAGCCAGAGAATAACTGAACTCAATAGAAAAGAAAAACCACCTCAGACGCCTTGTTTTGACTTCTGTTTTTTGTTATAACAGAAGTGAGACAAGGGAAAGACTTGAGTTTTTGAGCTGACTCCTTACGTTCCGGGTTTACTTTTGTGATAAAAGTGAACTCGTGATTGGGCCGTTTGCAAAAAAGGAGACGTCAAAGTGGTAGAAACAGAAATGAAGAGGTTATTAACACAGATACAGAACCGCCAATGCGAAGAACAGACCATTGAGGTAAAGTCCGCCCACGGTGGATGCCCGGAAAAGCTGTATGATACCCTGTCGTCTTTTTCCAATCAGGATAGCGGCGGAATTCTGGTGTTTGGTCTGGATGAAAAGGACGGTTTTGCAAAAGTCGGCGTATATGATGCGCAGGACCTGCAGCGCAAGGTCATGGAGTACGGCGAGCAGATGACCCCGTGGTTCGGCCGGTCTTTACGGTGTACGAGGAAAACGGCAAAGTTTTTGTCTCGGCCGAAATTCCGCCGGTGGACATAACCGAGCGCCCCTGTTTCAAAACCGCAAAGGGAAGGATGCAGGGGTCCTATATCCGTGTCGGTGACGCAGATAAGCCAATGACGGAATATGAGGTGTACAGCTACGAGGCGTTCCGCAAAAAGTATCGGGACGATATCCGGCCTGTGGAGCAGGTCCGGGTCCAGAATCTGGATCAGGACCGTCTGGCGCAGTATGTCCTGCGCCGCAAGCAGGACCGGCCGCATTTTGCAACGCTGGAACTCTCCCGGCTGTATGATCTGATCGGCGTCACCAAAAACGGCGTGGTCACTTTGGCCGCCGTTCTGCTGTTCAGCCCCTGTCCGCAGGCCTATTTCCCACAACTCAGCATCATCGGCACCCATGTGCCCGGAACGGAGATGGGTCTTTTGGATGAACAGGGGCGGCGCTTTATCGACAGCAAGCGGCTGGAAGGCACTCTGCCGGAAATGCTGGAACAAGCCGTCGGGGTTGTGCGCAACAACATGCAGGTCTCTACGCGTATTGATCCAGCGACCGGGCGGCGCATCGACCGGCCGGAATATCCGTTGGACGCTGTGCGCGAAACCATTTTGAACGCGCTGGTCCATCGGGATTACAGCATCCACACGGAAGGGATGCCGATCCGGTTGACGATGTATTCCGACCGGCTGGAAGTTGCCAACCCGGGTGGCCTGTATGGCCGTCTGACGGTGGACCAGTTGGGAAAGGTACAGCCGGATACCCGCAATCCTGTGTTGGTGACTGCGATGGAATCTCTGGGGCAGACGGAAAACCGATATTCCGGCATTCCCCGCATCCAGCACGCGATGGCGGAGTTAGGGCTACCAGCACCGGTGTTCGCCAACACGCGCAGCGGTTTTTCTGTGACGCTGCGAAACAGCGCGGATGTGACACCGCAACAAGCAGCCGGACCATCCCCGGAAGCTCTGCCCAAGGACCCGAAAGGATTGCTTGCGTTTTGCCGTCAGCCGCGGAGCCGTGCCGAGATCGTTGCCTACCTTGGTATACCGTCAGCGCAATATGCTCTGCGCCATTATCTGGACCCGTTGGTGGAGGCAGGGGCGGTCCGGCTTTCGCTGCCTGACACCCCTCGCAGCCGCAAACAAACCTATCAGACGGTGGAGGAACGGCAGAAAAAGCGAACCGTTTAGACTTATTGGCTGACCACCATTTGACCACTCTATCTTTTCTGCTGGCTCCGGGTGCCATTTTTGACGTTCTAACATCTTTTTTAGCTATCACAACCGGCGCGGGGGTTTGTGCATACTGCACAAATCTCTGCGCTGTATCATTGCTATTTGCCAGATGTCACAGTTCTCCGACCCGGAAGGCCAGAGGTTCGAATCCTCCCGGTCGCACCAAGAGCAGCACCTTATGGGGTGCTGCTCTTTTTGTTTTGCATGGATTTTATGGAGCAGTAAAAGAGCGGATTCGAACAGCCCGTGCCCCGCGCTTTGCGTCCCGCGGGGCAGAAACGCCCCAGCGGGAACTTTCTGTTTTTCGTTGTTTGCATGATGAGCCTGTTCCGCCTGCCACGCGGCAAACTCCCGCTGGCCCTCCTCGCTGTTCCAACAGGCAAGGATGGCCGGGTAGAATGCCCGCGCCAGACGGTCAATGACTTCATCGGGATAAGGGGAAGTGTTTGTGGACTTTTTCTTTTTGTTCAAACGCACGCTCCTTTGATCGTCCCACCGTGGCAAAGCCGGGCGAGAAAATCAAAGTTCCAATTTCATGTCAGGCGCAAGGGCGCGGATGTTTTCCGCCCTGCACTTGCGGCTGGTGGCTTATTGATGGCTTACAGGTGTCTGCTGTTATGCGGTCTTTTCTTCTTCAAGGGCTTCTGCAAGAGCCTTTTCCAGATAGGTTTCGATTTCAGTCAGGTAGTTAGCAGGTCGCTGCATTGCGAAGCGGAGAACCTTCTGCTTTTCCGGGTCAGTGAAATAGCTGGGATTGTTTTTGAGCGTTTTCTTCCATGAGTTTTTCATCATTTCGGTCGCACGGCTCAAGGATTTGTAAACCTTCATAAACTCGTCCGGTACATGATAGCACCGGAATTCTTCTGTTTGTGGTGTGGGCATGGGAACGGGTTCTGCTTTTTCAGGTTCAAATTCTGCGCTGGCAGATTCCAACACTTCCAATGCCTCTGGATGCAGGATTTGAGCAAGGACATCTGAACGATGCTCGACACTTGCCTGCACAAGCTTGGACATTTCTTCGTTGGTGAACTTCACTTCGCCGGAAAAGACTTTCTGCTTGATGCCGGGAGAGAGATTATCTGCGATGTCGATGCCTCGTGTATAGTGGCTGGCACGAAGAACGGAGGCACGGCTGACACCGTTTTCCTCTGCGATCCGGTCACAGGTTTTCTTTCCAGAGTGGTGGTTATCACCGTGATCACCACCACTTTTCTTTGCTAAAGTGTACTGATTACCCCGAAAGATTTTTGCAGCTTTCTTTTCAGCTTCATACTGTTTCCCAAGCAGATAGCGTTTCTGTTCGGGGCTCAGGTTTCGCCGTCCCAACTGATTCCGGCAAATCCACGCAATGGCTTCTTCGCGGTTCTCAAATCGGAGCGGCATAGTGGAAAAATAAATCTCCGGGTGTTTCTGGAGGATGGCATAACGATTGTGGCCGTCAACGAGGGTGTTGTTCCAGACGATCAAAGGAGAGAGCAGCTTGCCTTCCTTGAGGATGTTTTCTTCAAGCTGCTTGTACTCATCGTCCGTCAGCGGCGGGATCTGATTCTGGAACTCCGGGTCGATTTTCAGATTGATCATACGCACAACTCCTTATCTCTCGTGATGTTGCGTCCGTTCGTCCTCCCGGAAGAACAGGGCAACATTCTGTTTTGCATCTTTCAGCTTGAGCAGTTCGATCTTGGCTTCCTTGTACTGCTCATAGAACTGGGCCTTTTCGGAAGCAAGAGCGCAGTATTCCGCTTCCAGCTTGTTCGGACTTGGCAGTTTAGTGATGTTGTTTGCCTTGAGATAGGCTGCTGCTGTCCGGTATGCTGTCAGCTCTGCACGATGCTGTTCTTCAAAGGTTGCGGGGGATTTGGCAGCGTTCCGTTTCTGCGCGAGCGGTCGGTACTGCTTGTAGGAAGCAGCATAACGGCGCAGTGTTTGGTTGTTTGCCATGCGGGTTTCGAGGTCTTTCACTACGGCCAGCGATTCATGGAACTTGGTGTCAAGCTCTGCAATTCTCTGGTCGAGTGCGTCCTCGTTGAGCAGACCTTTCTCCTGCAAAAGAATCAAGGTCTGCGCCATGGCTTTGAGGTTGTGCTTCTTCGCCCAACGCTCATAGCCGATGCCCTTGCCCTGCTTCAGTTTTGCCTGAATGTCCACCAGCTTCTTGATTCGGTCGGGTTTTTCCTCAAGATTGCTGTGGAGGATAATGGGCTGGCTCTTGGCATTTTCTTTCAAGGTGGCAAGCACGAGTTCTTTCTCAAACTTGTCACCGAGGCTGTGCGCCCGGATAAACTTCTTTCTTCCGGCTGGCAGGTAGCTGAGCCGCCCACGGCTTTTCTTGACCGTGATGCCGTACTGCTGCAAGAGCCTGTCCGAGAAATCTTCAAAGCTCGCTGCATTGTCCAGCACATCCGAGATCTGTTTCCGCAAAGTCTCCTTTGCGGTTTCAAACTCCGTTTGTGTAGGCTGCTGTCCGGCGGCAAGCAGGGCAGCGTTTTCACGGTCGAGTTTCATTTGACTGCGCCGTTTCATCCAGTATTCACGCTCGCTCACACGCTTTTTCGAGCTGAGCAGGTCGATCTGGTACAGCTTGGCATCCTGACACATTTCCATGACTGCGACACGCAGGTGCCGCATGGTCTGGGCTGTGCTGGAATGCTTCATGCCCTCACGCCAGTCACGGGGCTTTTGCATATAGGGCTTGCGCTCCACTTCTCGTGTCCGGACGCTGCCGATCACGATGTGGACATGGATATTTCCCGAATGGTTGTGTCCGTCCGGGTGGGTGCAGACGATAGCAGGATGACCGGGAAAGTTCTCTTTGCAGAAGTTCAGGCCGAGGGCCTGTGCCTTTTCCATCGTCAGCCCATTTTCGGCTGCATCCCGCGGGTCGAAGCTGATGATATACTGGTGACTCTTGATGTCATCCGGGTGGTTGTTCTTGTCGTACTTCCGGTTTGCCAGCAGGCAGGCCATTGCAAACGAGGCTTCGCCGCATTCAAGGGTGTCCAGAATGTACGATTCCCGCAGCTTGGGTCTGCTCTGTTCATCCAGAATTTTCTTGCCGGAAAATTCATCGTGCTGGTAAACCAGATAGGTCTCAGCGGCAGAGTAGTCCGAATTTTTAGAGGCGATATGCTTCAGCGTTGCCATACAGTTTACCCAGAACTTTCTCGGCGTTGAGCCGGAAGGCAGTCAGGTCTGCAAGTTCGTCCAGAAGTTTCGCCCGGAGCTGTTCGGTGTCTGCTCCGCCGGAGTTGAAGTGTCGTGCGAGTTGGTTCAGGTTGCCGCCCACCCTGCTGCACTGGGCAAGCAGAGTGGAAACGGCAGTCAGGGTTTCTTCTCCGCCGCCGGCAACGACAACGGTGCGCTCGATCTTCGCATTGTGCAGCGCACGGCGGATGAGGGTGGACAGGGAGAGATGAAGGAGTTTTGCTGTGCATTGGAGTTCCATCTTTTCAGTTTCCGTCACACGGAACTTGATGATGTGCGTTTTGTTGTTCGGCGTGTCGTGGCGGTGGGTCGTGCTGGGTTTCGTTTTGACATTCGTTTTGTTCATTGAACCTCCTGTCGTTTCGCTAGCTCCTCGGTGGAGCTATGTAAGCACGACACGCCGTTCTTTCGCACCGCAAGGTGCGAATATGAGCAGGGTTTGGGGCAGGTACGCCCCAACAAGATCACATCAAAACTCGCAAGAGTTGCAGATGTGAAGTCCCGGTGGAGCACAACATTTTCAAGAATTGAAAATTTGTGGCCACGGGACGGTTCTTGCCCTCCACCGCTGCGCTCAAAACGTATTTCCGAAAATTGTTTCCGAATTGTTAAGACACAAAAATAAGTAGAGAGTTCCGCTGCTCGTGTATGTTGATCGCCGTTTGACCCGAACGAAGTTCCTGCCCCTGTTTTGCAGCGGCGTTGGCCGGAAAGCCGGTATCACATTCGGACGGCTCATGAAATTTTCAAGGTACAGCTTCCCGGAAAAGAAAAAGACCGCCCACGCAGTACAGGCGAAGGATTTTGTCGGGTGAAACGGCGGCAAAACGATCGGGTGTGTTGTGGGGCGGTACGTTCTTTTGGGGGCAATCACTCACTGAAAGTGGTGGTTATCACGGTGAGAACCACCACTTTTCATAGCAAGCCAACTTTTCAATGCATCGGCAACATCGTTGGCTTGCATATCGCAAATATGAAGTTTCGGTTGAGCCAATTTCTTATCTTGCGATAATGTGATTTGTGACAAAGGGTATCATGGTTTGCAAGGTGCGTCAAGATGGTTTTGAGTATTTTATTGTGGTAAAGCAATAATAGTAGGACTTATAAAAAAATTGGAAGCTTTCAGCATAGCGGACACTTCCATAAGTTTTTACCCATTCATACTGAAATTTCAAGTCTATGTTTCGGATAAAAAACTGTTCTGCTTTTCAACGTATATCTTCTGCCAGGGCACCGCCAGTGGCACGATATACAGCTGGCGTACAGCCGTAGCGCACCTGAAACTTTTTATAAAAGAAGTTCTGGTTGGAATAGCCACACTGGTTGGCGATCTGACTAATAGGTGCTTCGGTGGTCAACAGCAGGAAGGCGGCGCGGGACAGCCGCCCATCCGATACCAGATCCTTGAAGGCACTGCCGGTGCCCTCCTTGACCATGCGAGAAAGGTAATTGGGGTGGAAGCCAAAATGCGCTGCGGTGCTTTCCAGTGTGCAGTCGATGCAGTGGTCATCCATGTATTGCAGCACTTCGGTGAGGTAGTTCTTGTTGGATTTGTGGTATTCGTGTTCCTGATTGCCCTGATAGCAGCGTGCCAGCTCGATGAAGATCAGGCTCATATAATTCTCCACCGCACCCGCCGTGCAGGTGGTAGGGTCCAGATATTCGCAGAACACACACTCAAACAGATCCCGGAAAATATACGACCGCTCCGTATGAAACAGCAGATAATGGTCGTGATCGTTGCGCTCGTTCAGCGCATTGGAAAGAAACCGCGGCACCGCTCCACTGGCGGCAAGCCGCTCGATGAAGCTTGCCTTGAAATAATTCTGCCCCATCAGGCAGTTGAGCAGGATGTCGTTTTCGCCGGTGGGCAACACCCGGTGCACCACATCCCGGTCCAGAATGGTCACATCGCCGGTGTGCATCTCAACCGTCTGGCCGTTGATCTCTTGCACGCAGGTGCCGGAGTACACATAGTTCATTTCAATGTAGTTGTGGCGGTGCAGCGGCACCATGCCAAAACGGGTCTGCTTGTTAAAGGCCAGATTGCCTCCCTCCAGCACGCGGGGCGCAATTTTTGGGGAGATCACACCATGCAGATTGGAGGCCGCCTGTTTTTTAGGGGACGGAAAAAACAGGATCTCATCGCTGTTGTCCGCACCCGTCACAACAGTCGCTTCGCCCTCATACCGGAAATTTTTGAAATAGATCAGAGAATCCTCCGGGTGCTCCCGGTAGTGCAGTTCTTTTTCACTGAGGGGAAAGAGCATTTCCCGGAATGCCTCACGCGCCAGCATGGCAGATACCTCCCAAAAGGTTTGATTTTGTCAGTGAGTGTCTTAAACTTTGCCAGTATCGTTCGACGAAAAGTTTGATTTTGTCAGCACCGGAGTTTGCTTTTGAGATTGTGACACCGTGCCGGATACGGTACAATACAGGTACGATTTGGACACAAGCATACAATGAAATGCCAGCTGTGTCAAGTTTTTGTGCGTATTTTGGAAGATGTCAAAGAGAAGGAGAACAAGATCATGGCAAGAAAAGACTACGATCAATTTGCCGATGAGCTGATCGCGGCAGTCGGCGGCAAAGAGAACATTGTCAGTGTGACGAACTGCATGACCCGTCTGCGCTTTGTGCTGGCAGACGAGAGCATCGTCAAGGATGACGAGGTCAAAAAAATCAAAGGCGTGATGAGCGTTGTGCACGGTGCAGGACAGTACCAGATCCCCATCGGTACTTATGTCTCTGACCTGTGCCCCGTCGTCAAGGCAAAGCTGGGCCTGACGGAGGATGCCATGGCTGCCGGCAAGGCCAAGGCCGAAAGCATGCGTGTGGTCAAGAAGGACAGCTTCTTCAACAAGTTCTTCAAGGCCATTTCCGGCTGCATCCTGCCCATGATCGCACCCATGGCCGCCGGTGGTATCATCAAGGGCTTTCTGACCATCCTGACCACCTTCGGTGTGCTCACCAGTGACAACGGCATTTACCTGATCCTGTATGCAGCGGCCGATGCGCTGATGTACTTTATGCCCATCATCGTCGGTTTCTCGGCCGGCAAGGTCTTTGGCATGAATCCTTATACCGCTGCTGTCATCGGCGCAGCGATGCTGTACCCGAAGCTGGCTGCTTTCGTGGGCGCGGAGGAAACGCTTACCTTCTTCGGCCTCAAGGTCACGATGCTGGATTACTCCCAGACCATGCTGCCCATCCTGCTGGCCGTCTTTGTGGCAAGCTGGATCGAAAAGGCTGCGAAAAAGATCATCCCGCAGATGCTGCAATTGATGTTCGTGCCGACTGCGGTGCTGGTCATCACGCTGCCGCTCACCCTGCTGGTGGTCGGCCCGGTCATGACAGGCGTTTCCAATGCTCTGGCTACCGGTGTCAACGCGCTGTACAATGCGGTGCCTGTGGTCTGCGGCGGTGTTCTGGGCGCGTTCTGGCAGCTGTTCGTCATGATGGGTGTCCATTCAGCCATGCTCCCCATCATCCTCAACAACCTTACCACCCTGGGTTACTGCCCGGTCAACGCCATCTTGGGCCTGACCGTCTGGGCACTGGCTGGTGTGGCTCTGGGCTACGCACTCAAGGTGAAGGATGGTGAGACCCGTGCAACGGCATTCGGCACCATGGCTTCTGCGCTGTGCGGCATCACCGAGCCGGTCATCTATACCGTGGCCCTGACCAACTTCAAGCGGTTTATCTGCGCCTTCGTGGGTGGCGGCGTTGCCGGTGTCATCGGTGGTATCCTGGGCATCAAGTTCTACACTTGGGGCGGTGACGGCATCTTCCGTATCCCGTCCATGATCAACCCCGCAGGTCTGGATATCAGCTTCTGGGGCTTCCTGATCTGCGCAGCCATTGCGTTTGTGGTTTCTGCAATCGGCAGTTATGCTGTGACCAGTGCGGACGAAAAAGCGTAATATTTCCCGCATGGCACCTGCCTCTTGCAAAAGGGACGGGTGCTGTGCTATGTTCAGAGTGAGTGAAACGGAAGGAAAGGACCCGAGCATGAAAAGCGTTTGTGATGTCCTGCATGGACAGACCCCCAATGCCCTGTATCCCTTTTTGTGGGTGCATGGCGTAGAGAGTGAAGAAGAACTGCGCCGCGAGGTGCAGAAGATCCGCGAAAGCGGCATCGGCGGCTTCTGTGTGGAAGCCCGTCCGCACAAGGATTTCAACGGTCCGGGCTGGTTCCGGGATCTGGCCCTGCTGCTGGACGAAGCAAAGCGCACGGGTATGGAGATGTGGATCCTGGATGACAGCCACTTTCCCACCGGTTTTGCGGATGGTGCGGTCAAGCGGGAGCACCCGGAGCTGTGCAAAAAGTTTCTCTGCTGCAAAACGCTGGATTATGCCGGCCCGATGGAGAACATGACCGCTGTTCTCAAGTATGCCCTCCGCGACCCGCGTGACAAAATCCTGGCTGTGACCCTGAGCCGCAAAACCGCGTTTGAAACCATTGACCCGACCACAACCATCGACTTGACGGACAAAGTTTATACTTTTGAAGATGCCTGTACGGGGGAGATCATGCTTTCCTCCATGGGCCAGCCGCTGCCCGGCAACCCCAAGGAAGGTCCCTGCGTGGCCGTGGATTTTGACCTGCCGGATGGACAGTGGACTCTGAACGTCATCACTGTCAGCTACAAGGGCGGCGAGAAACAGACGGAAGGCTATCTGAACCCGCTGGATTCGGCGGCGACCAAGGTACTGCTGGATACCGTCTATGAGCCGATCTATGCCCACTTCGGGGAGGAGTTTGGCAAAACGCTGTGCGGGTTCTTCTCGGATGAGCCGCGGCTTGGCAACATCCACGGGGCGGAGGATGCCGCCATCGGCCACAACAGCGCCATGAACCTGCCCTGGCGGGATGGCATGGAGAACCTGCTGGCCGGAAAGCTGGCCGGAACGGCTCTGACAGACCGTGCTGCCGGGAACATCCGTGCGTTGCTGCCGCTGTTGTTCCTGCACAGCAGCGATGAGAGCGCTCATGTGGCACAGTATACCTATATGGATCTGGTCAGCCAGCTGTACAGCGACAACTTTGATGGTGTTCTGGCGGCCTGGTGCCATGCCCACCACTGCGAGCACATCGGCCATACCATCGAGGACAACAATGCCACGGCTCGTCTGGGCTATGGTGCAGGGCACTTCTACCGCGCCATGGCGCATCAGGATATGTCCGGTATCGATGTGGTCATCCAGCAACTGCTGCCCGGTATGGATGAGGGAATGTTCAAGGGCATGCACAGCCCCGGCTGGGACGGCGAGTTTTTTACCTATATGTTGGGCAAGCTGGGGGCAAGTCTGGCCCACTTGGACCCTGCCAAGAAAGGCCGTGCCATGTGTGAGCTGTTCGGTGCCTATGGCTGGGGCGAAGGCAACCGCCTGTGCAAGTGGCTGTCGGACTATATGCTGGTGCGCGGCATCAATCAGTTTGTGCCGCACGCCTTCAACGCGGCACCCTTCCCGGACCCGGACTGCCCGCCGCATTTCTATGCCCACGGCCATAATCCGCAATATCCGGAATTCCGGCAGGTAGCCAACTACCTCAACCGGATGTCCGCAGTGCTGTCTGGCACCCATGTGGCTCCGGTGGCGCTGCTGTATCAGGCCGAAGCCGAATGGAGCGGCGAGTTTATGCTCACCCAGAAACCAGCGGCCCGGCTGGCCCGCAATGGTATCGACTATGAGCTGGTGCCCTGTGAGGTGTTGAAAGCGGACACCGCGAAGGATGGTGCGCTGCACCTGAACGGCATGCAGTTCCGCGCGCTGGTCATCCCGTACGCCGAGGCGCTGCCTGTTGCACTGCTGGAGAATGTACAGCGCTATCTGGATGCTGGGGTCAAAGTTTATTTTGTGGGCGGTCTGCCCATTCGCTGCTGTGAAGGCGGTCCGGCACCGGTACTGGAACATGCGGTCGTCACCACGCTGGATGCGCTGGTGGAGACGCTTACGGCAGACAGTATCCCTGCGCTGCATCTGAGCGCAGCGGCACCATATCTGCGATACTACCACGCTCGGCAGGCAGACGGTGATGTCTACTTCTTCACGAATGAGGGCACGCAGCCGCTTTGCACCACTGTGACTGGTGCAAAGCCCGGTGCAGCCTTTGTATACGATGCCTTTGCCAACGTTGTGACGGCAGCACCGGATGCCTTTGCTCTGACACTGGCTCCTTATGAATCCCGCTGCATTCTGGTGCCGGATGACCCGACTGCATTGCAGGTGCAGGCGGTGGCGGCTCTGCCTGCCGGTGTTCCGGCGGACTGCATTCATTTGACAGCATGCACTGTTTCGCTGGCCGATGCCGACACTGGCTGCGCCGAATATGGTGCCCCGCTCCCGCTGGAAAAACTGCTCTCTCTGCACCGTCTGCCGGGCTGCATCGCGTTTGCAGGCCGGGCACGGTATGCATTCCGCTTTACGCTGAACGAAGCACAGGCCGCACGGCCCGCCGTGCTGGCCCTGACGGCACAGGAAGGTGCAATCGTCCGAGTGAACGGGACGGACTGCGGTGTACGGATCTGCCCTCCTTACCGCTATGCAATCTCCGGTTCCCTGCACACCGGGGAGAATTTGTTGGAAATCGAGGTGAACACCACCCTTGGCCGCCGGATGAATGATTTTCTGGGGCAGTATATGCCCACCGAGCCACAAGGCTTGAAGAGTGAAGTAACCATACAGCTGTTCTAAAAAACTATAATCAACGATGCCCTTTGTTACTGACAAGGGGCATCGCTTTGTTTTGGGTAGCTTGAGCGAGCGACAACCACCAGCTCTGCTGGTGGAGAAGAAAAT
>OMGY01000733.1_pt1 | contig 35611 bp, 39 predicted proteins | sample 1674461 | NCBI WGS metagenome assembly OMGY01 (sample SAMN05578579, study PRJEB25193) | human gut metagenome | biome: Human Microbiome; feature: human-associated habitat; material: feces | host: Homo sapiens | place: USA:Birmingham | reverse complement strand
TGTTAGTTTCAATTCTATAAATTAACCTACTGTTTAATTTTCAAAGTTCATTTTTTTGTTTTGCCCTTTTCTTAAGGACAAGTATAACTATACCACCTTCAAATAATTTGGTCAACACTTTTTTTACAATTTTTTTTATATTTTTTGTTTTTTATGCTTTTTCCATTAATTATCATTATCTATATTTATCTTTATATATACAAACTATAATAAATTTTCTAAATGCTATATAAAATTTATATAAAAATAGAGTATCCTAAATAATAAGATACTCTATCTTTGTAAAGCTAAATAATAAACATGGCAACTATCGTCGTAACCACAAGTCCAACCATTACAGGTATAAGATTTCTTTTAGCTAAATCAACTGGTTTTACACCACATATAGCTGCTGCTGGTGCTAGTGCCCAAGGAACTATACATCCTCCACCTACCCATGTAGCTGCTATTTGACCTAAAGCTGATAAAGCTCCCACATTTGCTCCTATAGCTGTTCCAAATACAGCTGCAGTTGATCCAGCTAAAGACATTCCAGAAAATGATGATCCATCAAGTCCTGTTATACCTCCAACTACAGTCTCTATACTTGCAGCTGCAACTTTATTGAAAGGAACAGCTTCAGATAGAACTAGACCTATATCACCTAAAAGTCCTTGAGATCCTTCAGCTAAAACATCTCCAAATACTGTTACTAAAGGCATATCACCCATATAGAAAAATGCTGCTATTGGTATTATTACTGCAAATATTTTTATACCAAATACAAATCCTCCCACTAGTTGATCTGTAACTTTATCAAGTGTTGTTTTAGGATTGTTCATAAAGTTTATTACTATTAATAACATCAAAGCTGTTGCTCCAAGTAATCCAGTAGCATCTCCACCTTTAAGGTCAAATTTATACATAGCTATTATATCTAGTATAAATGATATTATAACTAACCATATAGATATCTTAGCTGTTAGAGAAACATCTTTCTTTTCCACTTCTTTTGTTTGTGCTATTTCACATTTTAAATCTCCATTTTTTAAATCTTTTCTTAACATATAAAAAGCTGTCCCTATAGTAACCACTGCCATTACAATATAAAGTATTATACCTTCACTCATAACTTCAGTTACCTCTATACCAGCTGCTCCTGATGTTATAGAAGGTGCACCTTGTATTATAAAATCAGTAGATAGTGCTATACCATGACCAAATAGATTTATAGCCATTGCAAGTCCTATCGCAGGAAGACCCGCTTTTATAGCTATTGGTAAAAATATAGCTCCTACAAGTGCAGTTGCTGGTGATGGCCAGAAAAACCAAGACATTATAAACATAAATATCCCTGATATGAAAAATGCACTCGTAGAGTTTTTAACTACTTTAGAGATTGGACCTACCATAAAATCGATGGCTTTATTCTCTTCTAGTGCCTTTGATAGCGCAACCATAATACCTATAATTATAATTACTGGACCTAATTCATTTAATGCTACACTTAACGCTGAGAATATCGCTCCAAGTGCCCCTATTAGGTCTCTAGTATAATAAAGTCCTAACGCAAATATACCTAATATACAAGGTATTACACTTTCTTTTTTCATAATCATAGTTATTAATACAACTACCATGAATAAAATGTAGATGTAATGAGCTCCTGTTAGTACCAATTTTATTCCCCCTTAAATTTATGATATTAATAATTATATGTACTTTAATTAAACTTGTTCCTAACTTAAGCTTTATATAAATCTAGTAAGTATATTGGCTTTTATAATATATCTTGTAGCTACTTGCTAATAAAAATTACTCATTTTAGGCAAAATAAATTATAATTTATCGTATTTTTAAATAATAATAGAGAAATATTTGATATAATCTTTATATATTTTTATAGGAGGTTTTTTATGAATAGTGAATACAATACAGATTATAAAAAAGACATCCTTAGACTAGCATTATTTATAGGAGAACTCATGCTATCTAATGGTGCAGAAACTTACCGTGTAGAAGATAGTATACTTAGAATTTGTAAATCAAGAGGTTTTAATCACATAAATGTCTTTACATCGCCTACTGTAATAATAATATCTGATGATAGATTCGATGGATTAACTTTTATGAAAACAATTAAATCTAGATCTATAGATTTAAATAAAATCTCATTGCTTAATAATTTTTCTAGAGAGTTTGTTAGTAATACAGACCTAACAGTAAATGATGCTATGACCAAGTTAAAGGATATAATTCAATCTAGCAGCTACTCTTCAAAACTAATATATTTTTGCACAGGAATTGGTTCTGCATTTTTTGCAGGGCTTTTAGGCGGAAATAATTTAGCAACGTTCCTATGTACTTTTATAACTTCAATATTTGCAGTAATACTTTACAATAAAATTATGAAACTAAGCTCAATACCTGCTTTCTCAAGTCTATTAGCATCTACATTCATAGCTATAGTCGGAGTTTTACTTAGCCACATTGGAATTCTTGATACTCCAAGAATGTTAATAGTTGGTTCTATTATGCCACTACTTCCAGGAGTATCATTTATAAAAGGTATTAGAGATTTAATTTCTGGAGACTTAATTTCTGGTGTTGCTCGTGCATTTGATGCAGGTATGACAGCTATAGCAATTGCTTGTGGAGTTGGTTTAATATTAGATTTATGGGTTAGATTAGGAGGTGTATTCTAATGACAGATATGCCAGTTTACATGCATTTTTTATACTCAACTATTGCTACCGTTGGGTTTTCAGTATTTTTCAATGTACCTAAATTCGCCCTTATACCAGCAGGTCTAACTGGTGGTATTGGTTGGAGTATTTATTATTGTTTAATCAATGCTACAAATAACGATATATTATCAAACTTTTTAGCTGCTGCTTTAGTTGCCTTGATAAGTGAAATTCTAGCTAGAAAATTAAAATATCCTGCAATATTATTTGTAATACCTGGTATTATACCTTTAGTTCCAGGGCTTGGAATGTACAATACAATGCTTTATTTAGTTCAGTCAAATTATGAACTTGCAGTAGCTAAAGGTGCGAATGTATTATTTGTAGGTGGAGCAATATCCCTTGGAGTTTTAGTTGTTACATCATTATCTAGAACTTTAAACATAGTTTCATTAGCTAAAATTCATAAAAACAAGTAAACTTAGTTTAAATATCAATATAATAATCTTAAAATACAAATGGAGTATATTAATATATAATTTATTAGATAATTGCAATGTATATATGTTTTATCTATATTGCTTCATCTAAATACTTATATATATTTATATACTCCATGTTTATATGTTCCAAATATATTGTTATTTTTATTTTATAAATTTAATTCACTCCCACTACTTACAATTATTCTTGTAACTATAGGTATATATTCTTTACTATCTCTAAACTTCTTGTCATTTTTCTTTAATATTAAAAATGATAGAATAGTAAATATTAGTCCTGCTCCACCACTTATAATCTCTACATTATTTTTAATATTTATTGCTTTTAAACCATAGAAAGTACCTACAGTTCCTAAAAGTAATGCTAATAAAGGTATTGTGTAAGCTATAAATGCTGCTTTTAATACATTTACAGTTTCCATATTAACTTCTACTCTATCCCCTACTTTAGCACCTATAGTGTTATCAGCCTCAACTATTATATATTTTTCTTCACATGTAGTTGCACACTTACCACAAGATGCACATGCAAAGTGACGCTTTAACTTTAGTTTTGCAGTTACACTATCCACTATTTCAACAATATACCCCTGTTGATTCATTTTCAAATCCCCCTATTTTATAAATTTATCTATAGTTTTCAAAAGCTCTTCTATCGATTCTTCGCTATTGTCTTCTTTTATACTATTTACCACACATCCCTTTATATGGTTTTCTAGTATTATAGATCCAACTTTATTTATAGCCGATCTTATTGCTGATATTTGAGTTAATATATCTATACAATATCTTTCTTCATCTACCATTTTTTGTATACCTTTAACTTGTCCTTCTATTCTATTTAATCTTTTTATAAGCATATCCTTATCTTGCATTTTACACCTCTTATATTATTTATGATTAACTATATTTATAATAATTTTACATATACATTGAAATATTATATATTTTTTATTCTTTATTACCATTTATTATACCTTATTTTGTTAGCTCTTACAATTTTGCTTAAGTCCATTTTATTTTAACCGTAAATAAAGCCTATTATAATCTATTAAGATATCCTTTTAAACCTTATGTTTTTGAACAAAAGATGAATTCGTAGCATGAGTAAGAATATATAGTTAATGAGTGAAGTATTTAGCCAATATGTCAATCAATCTAAGTAAATTTTTTATTTTATTCTAAGTTTTATGTTATAACTTCTTTATTTTGAGTTAATGATATTTATATATGAAAGTTTAAGGAGGAGTAATATGGATTTACAAAGTAAAAATAATGCTAGAGAAGCTTTAAATAATCTTAAGATGGAAATATCTTCTGAATTAGGATATTACTATAATATGAGAACTGACAAAATAGAAGGTTTAGCTCCACAGGGTACTTTAGATGGAATGGCTGAAAATATAAAAGCAGGTGTTGAAGTCAGTGGAATGACTAGTAGAAAACTTGTTGAAATGGGTGAAAAAGCTTTAGTAGATAAATATAATAATACTATTGAATAAACTATCTCATTTTTCTAAAAATCTATAAAAATAAATATAAATATTATAACTGTAATCCAATTGTTACCATATATCCTCATATTATATATATTATTAATATAATATGATACAGGGAGGATATTTATGGATTTATATGGGTATGAAACTGGATTTGATATGTTTTCTATAATGTTTTTTATAGTATTTGCATTGATTGTAGGTACAATTATAATAAACGCAATAAAAGGTATTTCAGAATGGTCTAATAATAACAAACAACCAATATTAGATATTAACTGCAAAGTTGTTTCAAAAAGAATTAGCGTTTCACACACTAACTCACATACAGATACTAGTGCTAGCAGTCACACTTCATATTATGTTACTTTTGAATTTGAAAGTAAGGATAGAACGGAATTTTGTGTTAATGGTAAAGAATATGGTATGATTGCAGAAGGTGACTATGGTAAACTTAAGTTTCAAGGAACTAGATTTCTTGAATTTAATAGAATTTAGTAAAAAAGTACCTCAATCTGAGGTACTTTTTATATATTACTCTTTATCTTCTAGCTCTACTCTTATACTTAATTCTTTAAGTTGTTCTTCATCTGCTACTGCTGGAGCATTTGTCATTGGACAAACTGCACTTTGGTTTTTAGGGAATGCTATAACATCTTTTATGTTATTAGTTCCAGCAAGTATCATTATTAATCTATCCATACCAAATGCTATTCCTGCGTGAGGAGGAGTTCCATATTTGAATGCATCTAATAAGAATCCAAATTTTTCATAAGCTTCTTCTTCAGAAAGTCCTAATGCACTAAACATTCTCTTTTGAACGTCAGAATTGAATATTCTAACACTTCCTCCACCTACTTCATATCCATTTATAACTATATCGTAAGCCTTAGCTCTTAAAGATGCCTTATCTCCGCTCTCTAATTTATCTAAGTCTTCATCTACTGGAGATGTGAATGGGTGGTGCTTAGCTATAAATCTTCCTGTTTCTTCATCTTCTTCAAATAATGGGAATTCATTTACCCATAACATTTTGTAAACACTGTTGTCTAATAAGTCAAGTCTTCTTGCAACTTCAAGTCTAACTTGTCCTAATGCATCAAATACTACTGAATCCTTGTCAGCAACAAATAATAATAAGTCGCCTTCTTTAGCATTCATTCTATCAAATATTGCAGTCATTTCTTCTTCAGTGAAGAATTTAGCTATTGGTGAAGTAACTTCTCTGTTTGCTCCAACTTTCATCCAAGCAAGACCTTTAGCTTTGTAAGTCTTTGCGTGGTCTTCTAATTTACCTATTTGCTTTTTAGTAAATTCTTCTGCTTTACCTTCTACATTTATACCTCTAACGCTCATACCTTTTTTAGTAGCATTTGCAAATACTCCAAATCCACAGTTAGCAACTATGTCAGATATGTTAGTTAATTCGTATCCAAATCTAGTGTCAGGCTTATCTGAACCGTATCTTTCCATAGCTTCAGCATAAGGCATAACTGGAAGTGGTAATGTAACTTCTACATTTAATACTTCCTTAAATATTCTTTGTATCATTTTTTCCATTATAGCTCTTACGTCTTCTTCTTCAACAAATGACATTTCGCAGTCTATTTGAGTGAACTCTGGTTGACGGTCAGCTCTTAAGTCTTCATCTCTGAAACACTTAACTATTTGGAAATATCTATCCATACCACTTACCATTAATAATTGTTTGAATAATTGTGGTGATTGTGGTAATGCATAGAACTTACCTTCATTAACTCTACTTGGTACTAAGTAATCTCTAGCACCTTCTGGAGTTGGTTTTATTAAGAAAGGAGTTTCTATTTCACAGAAATTATTTTCAGTTAAGTAGTTTCTAACTATACCTGCAACTCTACTTCTTAACATTAAATTCTTTTGCATAGATGGTTTTCTTAAATCTAAGTATCTATATTTTAATCTTAACTCTTCTGAAACGTTATCGTCATCTTTTATATATATTGGTGGTGTTTCTGATTTATTTAATACTTTTAATTCAGTAGCAAATACTTCGATATCTCCAGTTGGCATGTTAGGGTTTTTAGATGATCTTTCTGCAACTTTCCCCTTAACTGCAACAACATATTCTGAACCTAATTTTTCAGCCTTAGCAAAAGCTTCTGCATTTACATCAGTATCGAATATTATTTGACATAATCCACTTCTATCTCTTAGGTCAACGAATACTAATCCCCCTAAGTTTCTTTTCTTTTGTACCCATCCCATAAGTACAACTTCTTCATTTATATTGCTTTCTCTTAAGTCCCCACAGTAATGAGTTCTCTTTAAGCCATTTAGAGTTTCCATTGCTTATCCTCCAAGTATTTATTTTAACTATAAATAGTTATTTTTATATTAAATATAATTCTATGTATAAAGCTTTTAAAGCTTCTCTATAAACATATTAATAATATTATCACTAATATATTTAACTTGTCTAGCAAACAGAATATGACTTAAGTTTATATATTTAAATTAAATCATATTCTGAATTTATCAAATTAAACTATATTTGTATTAATTACATTCTAGACTTTAACTCTTGAACTATTTCACTTAATTTTATAGTTGTTTGTTCTGATGTTGACATATTTTTTAATGTAGCAGTGTCATTAGCTAATTCATCATCACCTATAACTATAGTGAATTTAGCATTTATTTTATCAGAATACTTAAATTGAGCCTTTACACTTCTATCTAAGTGGTCATTTTCTGCACTTATGTGGTTTGTTCTTAAATCCTTAAGTAATTTAAAGCTCTTAGTTTTCGCTTCATCACCTATTGTTACTATAAATATATCAGTAGCATAAGGATTTTCTATTTCTATATTATTATTTTCCATAGTTAATAATAATCTTTCTGCACCTAATGCAAATCCTATACCACTAACACCCTTAGGTCCTCCTAATTGTTCAACAAGTCCGTCGTATCTTCCACCACCACAAACTGTACTTTGAGATCCTATATCATTTGATATTATTTCAAATGCAGTTTTCTTGTAGTAGTCAAGACCTCTAACTATTGTTTTATCAACTACAAAGTTTATATCCATTTCTTTTAAATATGTTTGTAATTTTTCAAAGTGATCTTTACAATCATCACATATATGATCAACCATAAAAGGTATATCATTTAAGTTTTCCTTACAAGTAGGATTTTTACAGTCTATAACTCTCATTGGATTTTTATCTTTTCTTTCTAAACATGTTTCACATAATACATCTGATTTAGCATCAAGGTATTCTTTTAATCTAGCATTATACTCTGCTCTACAAGTTGGACATCCAACTGAGTTTATACTTACTGCTAAATCTTTAAGTCCAACTTCAGTAAAGAATTGTACAGCTAAAGCTATAACTTCTGCATCTAATGATGGTTTGTCACTTCCTAGTGCTTCTATTCCAAATTGATGGAATTGTCTTTGTCTTCCTGCTTGAGGTCTTTCATATCTAAAGCAAGGCGTTATGTAGAATAATTTTGTAGGTTGAGTATCAGCATATAATTTATTTTCTATAAATGCTCTAACTACACCTGCTGTTCCTTCTGGCTTTAAAGTTATATCTCTTCCACCTTTATCTGTAAATGAGTACATTTCTTTTTGTACTATATCTGTAGTATCCCCTACACTTCTTTTAAATAATTCTGTATGTTCAAATACTGGTGTTCTCATCTCTTCATAACCAAATAATGAACATATTTCTCTAAATTTATTTTCAACATAATTCCATTTATATGCATCTTTTGGAGTTATGTCCTTTGTTCCTCTTGGAGCTTTAGTTAACATTTTGATATATTTCCTTTCTCTTTCTTTCTATCATTTCATCAACTCTATCTATATATTGCTCAACGTTCTTTACGTTTTCAACTCTTTCAATTCTATCTTCATCAACATATACAAATTTAGATATAGATCCTGCACCTAATGCATAATTACTTTGCTTTTCTTCCATGATTTGAATATTGTATATACATTCATATCCTTCTTTTGCATATCCTATGTTTTCTAAGTTACCTAACATATGCTTTTGACGATACATATAATATGGGTTAAGTCCCATTTCCTTTGCATATTCCATAGATAAATCTATCATCTTTATCATTTCTTCGTATCTTGTAAGTTCATAATTTTCTATATCTTCTTTTAATTTAGATGCTCTTTTAACTGCTAATGTATGTACAGTTAAACTTTCAGGATTAAGCTTTTTAATTTCTTCTAATGTATTTCTAACCATTTCTAAATCTTCATCTACAAGGCCTAGTATAAGGTCCATATTTATATTATCAAATCCTATTTCTCTAGCCATATTGAAACAATCAACTATATCACTAACACTATGAGCACGTCCTATTTTTTCTAAAGTTTCATCATTCATAGTTTGAGGATTTATACTTATTCTACTTACATTATGCTTTTTAAGAACTTCCAACTTGCCTCTAGTTATAGAATCTGGTCTTCCTGCCTCTACAGTAAATTCCTTTATCTTACTTAAATCTAGCTCTTTATATAAAGCAGTTATTAAAATATCTAACTCTTCTTTTTCAAGTGCTGTTGGTGTTCCTCCACCAATGTATAGAGTTTCAATTTCTTTATTTGTATCTTTTAGTATTTTTGCCATTCCCTTAACTTCTTCTATAAGCTTTTGTACATATTCCATTCTTAAATGCCCAAATTGCTTTAATGGATTAGCTGGGAATGAGCAGTAATAACATCTTGTAGGACAAAATGGTATTCCAATATATAAAGATATTTTATTTTCATCAATAGGATATATAAAAGGTCTTTCTCTTTTTGCAATCTCTAAAGCTAAATCTATTTTTTCATCCATTATAAGATAATTTTCTTTTAGATTTTGTCTTATATATTCATCACTCATACCTTTGTCTAGTAAGTTATGAACTATCTTAACAGGTCTTATTCCTGTAAGTATGCCCCATGGTACATAAGTATTAAACTTCTTTTTTAATACGTTAAACATACTTCTTTTTATCATTTCTTTAGTACGCTTTTTTAGTTCTTGTTCACTTAAACCATCAATTTTTATATTTTCAGATGACTCAAATCTAAGTTCATAATTTTCATAGTACTTACTTGTTGATATTAAAGTATTGTTGTACTCTAAAAGATTATTTTCTAATACCATACCAAAACTTTTATTTTCTACAAATTGAAAATCCGAAGTAAATAATTTTATAAGTTCTGCAACTTCATACTTAAAATCATGATTTTTTAATATTACGTTTAACATTTTAATGTCTCCTTTTACATATAAGGATTACTCATCTTTTCTATACCAAGTGTTGAACTTGGCCCATGACCAGGATGTATTTTTACTTTGTTTTCAAATTTAGCTAATTTCTTTAAAGATTTCTCAATTTGCTTATAGTCTCCACTATAAAAATCCGTTCTTCCTATACTTCCTGCAAACAGAGTATCTCCTGTAAACATATCGTCATTAACTCTTATACACATACTTCCTTTTGTATGTCCTGGCGTATGAATAAAACTTAATTTTAAATTTCCAAGTTCTAATTTATCTTTGTCATTAACATATACATCAGCATTTAATTCTTGTGGGCCACAATGCATAGAATAACTTAGGTTTTTTCTATTATCATTTAATAATTCTTTTTCATCACTATGTGCTACTATGGTAGCATTAGTTTTAGATTTTATATAATTAACTGCTCCTATATGGTCTCCATGTCCATGAGTCAGTAGTATATATTCTAACTCTAAAGAGTTTTTCTTTAGATAAGTAAGTATTTTGTCACTAGCTCCACCTGGGTCTACAACTGCACACTTTTTAGTTTCTTCATCTATTAATATATACATATTTTCTCCAAAGTATGGTTCAACTATCTTATCTATTATCATAATTGTACCTCCTTAAAAATCTCTATTTGATTCAAGTAATATAGTAACTGGCCCATCATTAGTTAAATCAACCATCATATGTGCACCAAACTGTCCTGTTTTAGTTACTATACCTTCTTTCCTTGCTTTTTCTATGAATTCCTCATATAATTTTGTTGCAACTTCTGGTCTTGCTGCACTAGAAAAGCTAGGTCTTCTACCTTTTCTACAATCACCATATAAAGTAAATTGAGATACTACTAAAAGTTCTCCACCAACATCTTTTAATGATAAATTCATCTTTTCATTTTCATCTTCAAATATTCTTAAGTTAAGTACCTTATCTATTATATAATCTACATCTTTAGATGTATCTTCATGAGTTACACCTAGTAAAACAAGTAACCCTTTATTTATCTCCCCAGTAACTTCTCCATCTACTGTAACTTTTGAAGAAGATACTCTCTGAACAACTGCTCTCATAATAACCTCCTAGTTAATTACCCTATAAATATTTTCAACACCAGGAATTGATTTTATTTTTTTCATCAGTGTATTTAACGCGTCTATATTATTAACTTCAACTAATAAGTTTACACTTACTACATTATCTTTTCCTTTTTTTGCACTTATACCATTTAAAGAAACTTTATCCATAGCGATTATGTGAGTTATATCATTTATTATTCCTCTTCTATCAACCGCTTTTATTTGTATTTCAGCTTCAAATTTACTAGCTTCAGAATTACTCCAAGCTACATCTACTAATCTATTTTTAAAGAAATCTCCATTAACATTTGCATTAGGACAATCTGCTCTATGTATAGCAACTCCTCTTCCTTTAGTTACATAACCTATAATCTCATCACCAGGAAGTGGATTACAACATTTAGCAAATCTTATAAGTATATTATCTAATCTTTTTACTACAATTCCTTGTGAATTATTTTTCTTTCTTTTTTGTTTATATTCCGCATCACTTATGCTGTGTTTTTCTATATCATTTATTTCTTCTTTTTGTTCTTTTTGAACTTTTTTAACTTCTTTTTCATATAAATCCCTTATTTTAGGAACTACATGTGCTGGCATTATTCCACCATATCCAATAGTAGCTATTAAATCTTCTACTGTTGGTTGGTTAAATTTCTTAGTCATTTGTTGCATGTATTTTTCTATATTGGAATCCTTTAATGGTATATGATATTTTTTAAATTCTTTTTCAAGTATTTCCGTTCCTCTTTGAATATTTTCTTCTCTTCTTTCTTTTTTGAACCATTGTCTAATTCTACTTTTAGCATTAGGTGTTTTAACAATATTTATCCAATCCCTACTTGGTCCATTAGAATTTGAAGATGTTAATATTTCAACTATATTACCATTTTGAAGTTTATAATCTAGAGGCACTATTCTTCCATCTATCTTTGCACCAACACATTTATTCCCTACATTTGTATGCACTCTGTATGCAAAATCTATTGGAGTTGACTCTGCTGGAAGTTCTACAACATCCCCCTTAGGAGTAAATACATATACTTGACTACTGAATACATCTTCTTTAAGTGCATCCATAAACTCTTGCGGGTCTTTTAAGTCTTTTTCCCATTCCATCATTTGTCTTAACCACTGAAGTTTACCTTCTATATTGCTTTGTTTTTGACTTGTATTTCCTTCTTTATATTTCCAGTGTGCTGCTATTCCGTACTCAGCTATAGTGTGCATTTCTTTAGTTCTTATTTGTATCTCTAAAGGCTCACCATCTGGACCTATAACTGTGGTGTGTAAACTTTGATACATATTTGGCTTTGGCATAGCTATATAATCTTTAAATCTACCTGGCATAGGAGTCCATAGCGTATGTATCATACCAAGAACTGCATAGCAATCTTTTACAGTGTCAACAATTATCCTAACTGCCATTAAATCATATATATCTTGGAAGTTCTTATGTTTATCTTGCATTTTTTTATATATACTATAAAAATGCTTTGGTCTTCCATATACATTACACTTAATATTTACCTCTTCAAATGATTTGTTTAATATATTAAGTACATTTTCGATATAAGCTTCTCTTTGACTTCTTTTTTTAGCAACTCTCTCAACTAAATCATAATATCCTTCAGGATCTATATATCTTAAAGCTAAATCTTCAAGTTCCCATTTAATCATAGATATTCCTAATCTATTAGCTATTCCACCATATATCTCAAGTGTTTCTATGGCTTTAGATTTAGCTTTTTCTGGAGGCATATATTTTAAAGTTCTCATATTATGCAGTCTATCTGCTAATTTTATAAGTATAACTCTTATATCTTTTGCCATAGCAAGAAACATTTTTCTTAAGTTTTCCGCTTGTGTTTCCTCTTTTGACTGATATTTTATTTGTCCAAGCTTTGTTACTCCATCTACTAAATCAGCTATTTCTTTAGAAAATTCTCTTTCTATATCTTCATATGTATATTCAGTATCTTCCACTACGTCATGAAGTAAACCTGCAATTATAGTTTCTATATCTAATTCCATATCACATAGAATATTTGCTACTGCTACCGGATGTATAAAATAAGGTTCTCCTGATTTTCTAAATTGTCCATCATGTGCTTTTTTTCCAAAATAATAAGCCTTTTCAACTAAACTAACATCTACATCATTTGCATATTTCTTTATTTTTTCTATAAGCTCTTGAATTTCCTTATCTTGCATAATACCACCTATCTCAAGTATAAATTTATATATTAAAATAGTTGGCTATATACCAACTATTTTTAAAGTACTAGTACTTTATTAAAGAATTTACTTCGTATTGAGATAATTTCTCTCTTCCTTTTAGGTCTTCTAATTCTATTAAGAATTGCATAGAAACCACTTCTCCACCTAATTGTTCTATTAGTTTTGCTGCAGCTTCCATAGTTCCTCCTGTAGCTAATAAATCATCTACTATAGCTACTCTTTGTCCTGGTTTTATTGCATCTTTGTGTATTTGTAATGTATCACTACCGTACTCTAATCCATAGCTATAGCTTATAGTTTCTGATGGAAGTTTTCCTGGCTTTCTAACCGGAACAAATCCAACACCTAATCCATAAGCAACTGGAGTTCCCATTAAGAATCCTCTAGCTTCTGGCCCTACTATTACATCTACATTTTTGTCTTTTAATTCATTTATAAATGCATCTATTGTGTACTTGAAAGTTTCTCCATCTTGCATTAATGTTGTTATGTCTTTAAAGTTTATTCCTTCTTTTGGGAAGTTTTCAATTTCTCTTATTGCTTTTTTTAAGTCCATGATGACCCTCCTAATAGCTTTTAATGTTCTATTTTTATGATTATTAGATATTAAATTTTAATTTTTATCTATTTTATTAACTTTAATTGTTCAATTTATAATTAGTTATATTTCCTATTTATAAATAATGTTACTTTTTATAATATTTAATTTACATGTATGTAAAAAATAATATACGAATATTTTTTACTATTTTTTAAATAATCGTTAATAATAATATTATTATATCTTCTTAATCATTTTTTATCAATATTTGGTGAAAATATAACTTTTACCAAGCATCGTTTTTTTCCGAACCTTCATTATAGTTTATTATTAATTAGTTGTCTATAGCTATCACTTTATATTTCTTTAGGTTATCCATTTATTTCATTTACTATTAATTTTTTGATAATTTATATTTATATTTTACTATCTAATACCATTAACTACAATTTGTATGCTCTTATTTCCATTCCATTCATTTATAGATGGATAGAATGTAAAATCCATAGATATATTATTGTTGGATTTATTATATAAGTTATCTAATCCTTCATTACCATACTTTTCTATAATCTTACTCTCAAAATTTTCTAAGTCATTAAATATCATAGCATCTATAGTAATATCATTATTTGTTAAAAGCTTTAACTTTAAAACATTCTTGTCTTTTCCAAGTAACATAGCCCTAGTAATTTTTGCATCTCTAACACCAAATACTGGCTTAGCATTACCTTTACCAAATGGCTCTAATACATTTAATTCTTCAATAAGATGTAAATTTAAATATTCTAGAGGAAGAGATGAATCTATCATTATCTTTCTAGTCAAATCTTCATCTGTTAATTCACATTTATTATTTAAAGCTATTCTTAATTCATCAACCTTATCTTCTTGTAATGACAATCCAGCTGCCATAGGGTGTCCACCAAACTTATCAAGTAATTCTTTACAAGCTAATAATCCTTCAAACATATTATATTCTTCTATAGATCTTGCAGACCCTTTTACACCTTCTTCTGACTTTGTAAGTATTATAGTTGGCTTATTGTACTTTTCTTTTACTCTACCTGCAACTATACCAGCAAGACTTTCATGTATATCAGGTATATATACAACTAATATATTATCATTATTAATATCTGTAATATCAATTATGTTAATAGCTCTATCTACTCCCTCTTTTGTCATATTCTTTCTTGCATCATTTAAATCTACTATTTCTTGTGCTAGATTCTTAGCCTCTTCATCATCTTCCATTAATAATAATTCTAAACCTTTTTTAGCAGAATCAAGTCTTCCAGATGCATTTAAACATGGACCTATTACAAATCCTAAGTGATATGCTGTAATTTCTTTATCTTCTAAGCCGCATGCTTTTTTAAGTGCATTTATACCAATATTTTTGCTGTTATTTAGCATTTCTAATCCATTTTTTACAAATATTCTATTTTCATCTATTAAGTCAACTACATCACAAACTGTTGCTATAGCTATAAATTCAATTAATTTATAACACTCTTCCTTATCCATTCCTATCTCTTCATATAATGCTTCCATTAATTTAAAAGCAACACCTGCACCACATATACTTTTAAATTTATATTCACACTCTATTTGTTTTGGATTTATTATTGCATCCGCCTGCGAAGATAAAAATGTTCTTACTCCATCTTCTTCTATAAATGGAACATCGTGATGATCCGTAACTATTACTGTTAATCCTAAATCTTTAGCATATTGTATTTGATCTATAGCTGAAATTCCATTATCGCAAGTTATTATAGTATCTACGCCCTCATCATAAGCTACCTTTACTATATTTTCATTTATACCGTATCCATCTTTGATTCTATCAGGTATTTCATAATCTACATTTGCACCACACTTTTTAAGTGCCGTATATAGTATAAAAACACTGATTATTCCATCTACATCATAGTCACCTATAATCCTAATTTTTTTATTTTCTTGTATTTTTCTTTTTATAATATCTACTGCAATAACTACATCTTTCATAGTTTTAGGTGAATGTAAATATTTATATACAGGATTTATATAACTATTTATTATATTCTCATCAATTATATCTCTATTTACCATCAATTTACAAAGTAACTGACTTATTTTATATTTTTCTGACATAGCTTTTAAGTCGACTTTTCTATTTCTAAGTAACCATTTTTCATTACTCATTTTTCTCCTCCATTTTCCACTGCATGTCATATACTATCTCATGTCATATACTATCTTATTAAGCTTTAATATATATTTTTATAATTATAAATTTACTTATTATTTTCTATATTGACTTCTAAAAATTTTAATAACTAATAATATTCCTATTATAAATGATATAGAAAAGCCTGTAATTGCCATCATTTTTATCCAAATATTTCGATTTATATTTTGTGATGATATTATAAGAGAAGAACCAACAACCATAGATGCTAGAACTAAGCTTAGCGAAAGTTTTGTAGCCAAATCAGTTATACACCGTTCCAAGCTTGTAAACTTTATATCTTCCATTTGTATTTTAATATTATTATTCTCTAAGTTTCTAAGTATAGTTTTTAACTGTTTTGGAATTGATCTAATATCAAAAAGTATTTCTTCTGTATTATCTTTAGCTCTAAGTAATATCTTATCTACACTAAGTTTATTAATATAATAATACTTAATAAATTCTTGTGCTACTGACGATATTGAAAAATCTGGATCTAAACTTCTAGCAGTTCCTTCTAAAGTTATTATAGTTTTTGCAAGCATAGAAAGTTGAGATGGTATACATACTTTATATTTTCTAAGAAATCTAAACATATCATTTAAAATATTAGATATACTTAACTTCTCTATTGGTACATCATAATAGTAGTGCATTAAATATAATAAATCTTGTCTAAAACTACTAGTATCTATATCTGAGTTTAGTATATTCATATCTATTAGTAAGTGAATTACTCTATCTATATTTTTCTTGCTTATTGCAATTGCCATATGATTTAAAAAGTTTAATGTCTTACTGTCTACAATCCCAACCATTCCAAAATCTATATATGATATACAGTTACTACTTACTACAAATATATTCCCCGGATGTGGATCCCCATGAAAGAATCCATACTCAAATACTTGTTTAAATAAAGATCTTACACCTATTTCCGCTATATTTTTCGTACTCCAACCTAGCTCTCTTATTTTTGAAATATCACTTAACTTTATACCTATTATTTTTTCCATTATTAATACTTTTTCAGTACTATATTCACTATATATAGAAGGTATATATACTTCTTTGCTACCTTCAAACATCTTTTTAAATTTAATAGCATTCATAGCTTCAAAATTATAGTCTAATTCTCTAATTAATTGGGTATGAAATTCTTCTATTACTTGCTTTAGGTCTATATCTATATCTTTATATAAATCTTTTAATGCTGAAGCTATACTCCTCAATATTTCTATATCAGATTTTATAGTTTCTTCTATATTAGGTCTTTGTATCTTTACAATTACATCTTCATTATTTTTTAACTTACCTTCATAAACTTGACCTATAGATGCAGACCCTATAGGAATATCATTAAATTCCTTAAAAATATCATCTATATCTAATCCAGTCTCATTTTTAAATATAGCTTTTGCTATATCTGTATCAAATGGTTCTACACTATCTCTTAATTTAGAAAGTTCATCTATTATATCTTGGTCAAATAAATATTTTCTTGTACTTAATAGTTGCCCAAATTTTATATATGTTGGACCTAATTCTTCTATTACACATCTAATCTTTGTAGCAGTAGACATATTCTTTATTTCCTCAGAAGGATTTGTAATAGGTATTTTATATGCTACTTCCTCTATATTTAGCTTTTCTACAATAACGGAAAATCCATATTTAATTAGTACATGTGCAATTTCTTTATATCTTTTTAAGTTTTTATAACTTATTCTCACTAGATTCCACTCCTAAAATTTTAAAAGGGCAATATAATGATTGCCCCTTTAGTTTTGTTACTTATGATTATTTGCAAGTTTTACGTATTTTAATGCTGATTTAGTAAGATTTTCTTTTTCTTGTTCTGAAAGTTCTCTTATTACTTTAGCAGGTGAACCCATAGCTAAAACACCTGATGGTATTTCCTTTCCTGATGGGACTAAACTTCCTGCTCCAAGTAAAGTGAATTCTCCAATTTTAGCTCCATCTAAAACGATTGAACCCATGCCTATTAATGTATTGTTTCCAATTTCACATCCATGAATTATTGATTTATGACCTATAGTTACATTATCACCTATAACTGTAGGATATCCCTCTGATATATGCACTACACTTCCATCTTGTATATTTGTGTTTTCACCTACAGTTATATGGTTATCATCTGCTCTTAAAACAGTCCCATACCATATATTTGCATTTTTACCTATATTAACTTGACCTATAACATCAGCACTGTCTGCTATAAATGCAGTTTCATCTATTTTAGGTTCTACTCCTTTGTATCCTTTTATCATTGAGTATTATTCACCTTCTAACATTAATTTTGCTTGTATCATTATTGAACACTCTGTTCTTTTCTTTTGCATTTCACAGCCTAATTCATACGGCTTCATAACATCTCCGTTAAAGTTAGTTGCATTTGCATGACATCCACCTGAACAGTAGAATTTATTCCAACACTTTTTACAATCTTCTTTACTATATACATGAGCATTCTTAAAGCTCTCAGTTAAATCATGAGGGAATACTATTTCTTCATTCATTATATTAGATAATTTATAATCTTCATTTCCAACGAATTGATGACATGGATATATATCTCCCTCTGGAGTTATAGCAAGATATTCATTTCCTGCTCCACATCCTGTTATTCTCTTTATTACACATGGACCTTGATTTAAATCTATCATAAAGTGGAAGAATTTAAAATCTTTCCCTTCCTTTAACATGTCAGCATATTTAACTGCTAAATTTTCGTATTCTTCAAATACTTTTGGCATATCTTCTTCTCTTAATGCATACGGATTTGACTCATCTCCTACAACTGGTTCAACAGAAGTAAGTGCAAATCCTTCATTTGCAAAATGCATAACATCTTCAGAGAAATCTAAATTCTCTCTTGTAAATGTTCCTCTTATATAATAATATTTGTCTTTCGGTCTAGTTTCTATAAGTTTTTTGAACTTAGGTAATATGATATCATGACTTCCTTTATCATTTAATGTAGGTCTCATATTATCATTTACTTCTTTTCTTCCGTCTAAGCTTAATACTACGTTGTGCATATTTTCATTTATGTACTCTATCTTTTCATCATCTAATAATATACCATTTGTAGTTATAGTGAATCTTATATTTTTATTATTTTCTTTTTCTATACTTCTTCCATATTCAACTAATTGTTTTACTACATCAAAGTTCATTAGTGGCTCTCCACCAAAGAAATCTATTTCTAAGTTTCTTCTATTTCCTGAGTTAGCTATTAAGTAATCTATTGCAGCTTTACCAACTTCAAAACTCATCATTTGCTTTTCTCCACCAAAATCCCCTTGTGCAGCAAAGCAGTACTTACATTTTAAGTTACAGTCATGAGCAACATGTAAACATAAAGCTTTAACTACTTTTTTTCTAGCTACGAAACTTGGATGGAATTGATATGTATCCTCTGTGTATAAAAGTCCTTCTTCTTCTAAAGTCTTTATTTCATCGTAAGCTTCATTTATTTGCTCTACTGTATAGTTTTCTTTTAGACTTTCTATTATTTCTTCTTTAGTTTTTTCCTTATATAAGTCAACTAGGTTATAAGCAACTTCATCAACAACATGAACTGCTCCTCCGTTAACATCTAGTACTATATTATATCCGTTCATTGAGAACTTATGTATCATACTCATTTTTCTCTCCTCCAAATTATCAATTCGATTTATGTATATCAACACACCTTACTCGAATTAAAATTAATCTATTCTTCATTATATAACTTATATAAGGTATAAGCAAGACTATTACAACATTCGCCTTTAATGCCTTTTAATTCCATATTATTTGACAAAAAATAAATCTATCTTCACTTTAATATTTATATAAGTTTACTTTACTTTTTAATATAACCTCATAATAGATAAATATCTAGTTCTTATCATCTATCTGTTTAAAAAAGTTAACCAGATTATTACCATTGTCACTATGATGATTTTTAACTATATCTAATATAACCGTATCATCAATTATATCTTTTAAAATTTCATAGCCATAACTGCTATGATTATAGTAACACTGTATTTTTTTAGATGTTTTAATACTTTTTAATTTTCCTTTAGTTAATTTGTTTAATATAACTATTATAGATTTATCAATCACATTTAATCGTTTCGTAATTTTTCCTATATCATGTAACAAAGCTGACTTCATTAATAAATTTCTATTTTTTAATATCTCTTCATCATCAGTCTCATTATTATCTATAATAAATTCTATATCTTTCGCTATTCTAATACTATGCTTTTGTTCTGATTTAGATAACTTCATGAATAATTCCAACTCTTTTTTATTTAGTATTTCATTAGCATAATCATAATCTTTTTCAGTCATCTTATCTGTAACATTAACATAAAATTGCTTTACTCGTTTAGGTATCATGATTTTCCCCTTCTATTTCTTAATTAAGGATTTTACAGTTTATTTTGTCAAATTTTACTTCGATCATAACATCAATAACACATCTTCGCTAACGCTACTGATACATCCATTGCTTAAAATTCGCTTCGCTCATATCGCCAACGATACATCTTTGCTACCGCTACAGATGTATCCGTTGCTTAAAATTCGCTTTTCACATAACTCAAATGATATATCATTATAATAAAAAATGGAGTATTTTAAAACAAGTATTTATCTTAAAATATCTCCATCTCAACTTATTTTCTATTGAGCTTTCCTTTAACTTTCTCTAAAATTATATTAACTTCATCTACTTTAAGTATTATTATACTTGTACCGTAAACTATTGCACCTATTCCTACTGATAGCGCTAAAGTTATGACCTCTTTTATAAATCCACTACCTAGCAGATTGGCTATAGTATTGTATGAAAATAAAGTTACTACTGCCATTATAAGTCCTGAAATTAAAGACTTAATCATACCTAGTACTATAGATTTACCACCAAAACTACCTATTTTTCTTTTTAAGCTTATAAATAATAATACTATAGTAAATAAGGCGGATATACTGGTTGCAAATGCAAGTCCTGCAAGTTGCATATTTGTGAATTTAACAAATAATACATTAAGTGTTATATTTAAAACCATTGCTATTACTCCATTTATCATAGGAGTTCTAGTATCCTGTAATGAATAAAATACTTTCCCTAATATATCTCTAAGACCATATCCAATCATACCAATTGAATAGAATATAAGGGCAACAGCTGTCATCTGAGTTGCTCTAGCATCAAATTCACCTCTTTGGAATAATAATTTTACAATTGGATTTGCAAGTATTATCGCTCCAATAGATATTGGTATAACTAATAACGTAACAGTATTTACAGATGTTATTATTGATTTATTAAACTTTTCTTTATTGTTTTCAGTTGATAACTTTGACAGCATAGGGTATACAACAGATGATATAGAAACTATAAACATACCCATAACAAATTGATTTAGTTTTGTAGCATAGTTTAATGCAGATATACTACCTTCAACTAATGTAGATGCTATAGTTCTATCTACTATAGTATTTATTTGATTAACTGCAACTCCTATTAAAACTGGAGCTATAAGCCAAAGCATTCTCTTAAGATGCTCATCTTTAACGTCTATGTACAGCTTATATCTATACCCTTTTTTTATTGCAAATGGAAGTTGAAATAAAAATTGAAGTGATAATCCAATTAAAGTACCCCAAGGCAATAAATAAGGACTTATTTTCACACTTACAATTATTGATATAATTATAAGAATATTGTACGGAACTGACATAAAACCTGGTATTATAAAATTTTCTTTTACTTGTAGGTATGCCATCATTATATAGCTCATTCCTAAAAATGCTAATCCTAATATCATTACTCTTGTATAGTAAATTGCTAGACTAAGTGTTTCACCTTCAAATCCAACAGCAAACATTTTTACTATTTGTGGTGTAAATATCGCTCCTATTGCTGAAAGAACTAGACATATAATTACAACAATATTAAATACATTGTTTGTAAACTTATTAGATGATTGCTCTCCTTTATTTGCATTTACTTCACAATAAAGTGGAATAAATGCAGTTCCTAGAGATGTACCTATAGCAGTGAATATTACTGCTGGTATATTCATAGCCACTAAGAATGCATCACTAACTCCTGATGCTCCATATGCTGAAGCTAGGGCTAATTCTCTACCAAAGCCTAGAATCTTAGCAACTAAAGTTGCCGCCATTAATCCTACAGCTGCCTTTGCTACTCTTGACATGATTTCTCTCTCCTATACTTTATTAACTCTTATTTATTTGATTATTCTCTATTTTAATATAATGTATAACAGTTTATAAAATAAAAGTTATATATATCCATTTTATATTTTATAGATTAACTCAACCTTAATTAAAGATTAAAATTTTAACTAAAAATTACTTTTCTTCAATGTTACCTTTATGTTTTTTACTTAATTTTTTTATGTCCTCTAATTCTAAATATGCTATAAGATTTTGTGATGTATTGTCTATATCATTTGATATATCAAATAGATTTCCTACAAAAGCATTCCCTAATATGTCATATGTTAAATCTTCTATACTTTTATTTTGTTTATCTTTATTCTTCATAACTATTACCTCCTCTTATTTTGAGCATGTATATATTATTAGCAATAGTCACGGTTATTACTCCAATATATATTTTCATAAAATTTAGCATACAAAAAAGACGTCATAATAATGACGCCTTTTGTAGTGTTTATTATAAATTATTATCTTTCACACTCTTGATTTGCAACTGTACAAGAAGTTTTGCAAGCTGATTGGCAAGAAGTTTGACATTCACCACATCCACCTTTTGCAGCACTTTCCTTTAAAGTAGCACTAGATAAAGTTTTTACATGTTTCTTTTCCATCTTTAAATACCTCCTACTCAAAAGTTTCTTAAATGATTATATCATATAATTTTCCAAATGTGGAATATTATTTAAAATTTACACCTAAAACTCCACCAATGCCACCAGCTAGAGATACTAACAATACTTTGTATAATATATCCATTTCAAATACAAAACTATCCTTTGCTAAAAATACTATTAATGTAAGGCATACTATGTACATAAGGCCAACTAACAGACCGTATATAAGGCCTTTTTCTTTTATGTTCTTTGATGCATAAAATCCTCCAAATGCTGATGATGCAGTAGTTATTGCAGATGATGCCATAGCTATAGAATTTCCTGATAAACTAGTAAATGTAAGGGCTAAGTTATATATTAATAATGTTGCTAATGTTAATATATATGAATATCCTAAGCCCTTTAGAATGTAATTTGTTTTCTCCATAAAAAATACCTCCCCTCGAATATATACTCGTTAATATATATTCAAGAAAAGGTACAAACATTACTATTTATTATGCTTCTTTAGATTCAACCTTACCTATAGCCCATTTTTCAAATGGTACTTTAGTTCTATTTGGCCCTATTTCTAATATTACAGCATTTTCTTCAACCTTAGCAACGTGAGCTATTATACCACCTATAGTAGTAACCTTATCTCCTACGTTTAAGTTTTCTCTCATTTCTTTTAATTCTTTATCTTTTTTCTTTTGTGGTCTTATTAGTAAGAAATAAAATACTCCAAATACTACAACCCACATAAGTAATCCCATGATCATCTGTTGTGTTTGCGGACTCATCTTTTTCACTCCTTCAAAGTTTAAAAATTATTTATATATATTAAATATTATATATTAAAATGATTCTAATTAATAGTACATTTTAATTTATTTTGTGTATCCATATGCCTTGAAGAATTCTTCTTTGAAGTCTAATAATCTATCTTCCATTATCGCTTCTCTTACTTGCTTCATTAAGTTTAATAAGAAGTGTAAATTGTGAGTAGTTATTAATCTTGATGCTAATATTTCGTTAGCCTTAACTAAATGTCTTATATATGCTCTTGTGTAATTTTTACAACAGTAGCAATCACAGTTTGGATCTAATGGCCCAAAGTCTCTTGCATATTTTGCATTTCTAACAACTACTTTACCAACACTAGTCATAGCTGTACCATTTCTAGCTATACGAGTAGGTAATACACAGTCAAACATATCTATTCCTCTTATAACACCTTCTAGTAAGTCATCAGGGCTACCAACACCCATTAGGTATCTTGGCTTATCTTCTGGCATTAAAGGTACTGTATAATCTAATACTTCATACATTAATTCTTTTGGTTCTCCGACACTTAAACCACCAACTGCATAACCTGGTAAATCAAGTTCTAATATTTCTTTAGCAGATTGTTCTCTTAAGTCTTTATACATTCCACCTTGGATTATACCAAATAAAGCTTGTTTTTCTGTATTTTTATGAGCTTCTTTACATCTTTTTAACCATCTTGTAGTTCTTTCTAAAGAGTTTTTAACATATTCTCTATCAGCAGGATATGGAGCACATTCGTCAAATGCCATCATTATATCTGAACCTAAAGCATTTTGTATTTCCATAGCTTTTTCAGGACTTATAAAGTGTTTTGATCCATCTATATGAGATCTAAAGTGAACACCTTCTTCTGTTATTTTTCTAAGTGGACCTAAGCTAAATACTTGGAATCCTCCACTATCTGTAAGTATTGGTCTATCCCAATTCATAAACTTGTGTAATCCACCAGCTTCCTTAACTAAATCGTGACCTGGTCTCATATATAAATGATATGTGTTACTTAATATTATTTGTGAACCTATTTCTTTAAGTTCTTCTGGTGTCATTGATTTTACTGTTGCTTGAGTTCCAACAGGCATAAATATAGGTGTTTCTATAACACCATGTGGAGTATGAAGTCTTCCAAGCCTTGCCCCACTTTGTTTACATGTTTTTATAAGTTCGTATCTTATTGCACTCATGTTTTTTGTCTCCTTAATGTAGTCTTTTGTTTATCTATATTAAATTTTATATATTTACTGTATCTAAAGTTTTGTCATCTTATATAGGGTCTTTAGCATCTATAATATCATCATCGCGGTCATAATGTATACTCGTTATGTTCATATTACTATTGTCTTTTGTTAACAAATATTTTCTGATTGTAAATAATCCAGCTATTGCAATTACACCTAATAATACTTCTAACATACCTCCACTTTTTGGAAGTAATAACATCTTTCTTGCTATTGCATACAATAAGACTTCTATTATTGTACCTGGTATATGCAAAGATAACATAACCACGAACTCTATAGCTATAACTAAAAGAAGTATTTGTGCTAGTATATCATTTAATTGACTATATGCAACAGGAGTATGATATTCAACGATATATGCAGTCCATATCATTCTTAGGACATCTATCGTTCCCAAAAATACTGCTATTAAAACTACCATGGCTAATATTGATTCAAATATATACGCTACTCTTAGTGATATATTACTTTTATCTATATTTTTCATAGTTCCCCCTATATATTCTCTATTTAACTACTTTACAATCATAGCATCTCCAAAACTAAAGAATCTATATTTCTCTTTTACAGCCGTTTCGTAGGCATTTAGTACATTCTCTTTACTAGAAAGTGCACTTACTAACATAATTAATGTTGATTCTGGTAAATGGAAATTAGTTATAAGTTTATCTACCATTTTAAATTTGTATCCTGGGTAAATAAATATATTAGTCCACCCACTAGTTTCTTCTATTATACCCTCTTCATTAGTTGCTGATTCTACTGTTCTACAACTAGTTGTTCCTACACAAACTACATTATGTCCATTTTTCTTAGCATTGTTTATCTTTTGTGCAGCTTCTTTATCTACCATATAATATTCTGAATGCATTTCATGTTCTAATACATCATCAACCTTAACTGGTCTAAAAGTTCCAAGTCCAACATGAAGGGTTACAAATGCTATTTCTACACCCTTATCCTTTATTTGTTGAAGTAATTCTTCAGTAAAATGAAGACCTGCTGTCGGTGCTGCTGCCGAACCATTATGCTTAGAATAAACAGTTTGGTATCTTTCTCTTTCTTCTAATCTTTCTGTTATATATGGAGGTAGAGGCATATTTCCAAGTTCATCTAAAACTTCCTCAAATATTCCTTCATAATGGAATTTAATTATTCTAGAACCTTCTTCAGCTAAACCTACTACTTCTCCTATAAGTTTTCCATTTCCAAAAGAAAACTTAGTTCCTATTTTAGCTCTTTTACCTGGTTTTACTAATGCTTGCCAAGTATCCTCTTCTGTTCTTTTTAGTAATAAGAATTCTATCTTACCACCTGTATCTACTTTTTCACCTATAAGTCTTGCCGGTATTACTCTAGTGTTATTAAGAACTAGGCAATCCCCAGGATTTAGATAATCTATTACATTTTTAAATGTTTTATGTTCAATTTCTCCAGTTTCTTTATCTAGTACCATTAATTTAGAACTTGATCTATCTAATATAGGTACTTGAGCAATTAGCTCTTCTGGTAAGTCAAAATAAAAGTCGCTTGTTTTCAATTTAAACTTCCTTTCCAAAATTTTATACAGTTACCATAATAACAAAAAAAGTATATTTTTTCTATACACCTATTAAATATATGTTATGTGTATTTTTAGAAATTATATCTATTTATGTTATTATACACACATTAAGGTAACCTAAAAATTATCGTATCATTTTCTATGTCTATTCTTTATTTAGTAGGATAAGGCATTTTAAGATGCTCATATGCTAGTGGCATAGCTATTCTTCCTCTTGGAGCTCTATTTATAAATCCTAACTGAAGTAAGTATGGTTCATAAACATCTTCTATAGTATTTCTATCTTCTCCTATAGATGCCGCTAATGTATCAAGTCCAACAGGACCTCCTCTAAACTTTTGGATTATAGTCATTAGAAGCTTCTCATCTACATAGTCAAGTCCTAGACTATCTACACCTAATAACTCTAATGCTTTGTTTGCAACATCATCAGTTATATTACCATCTGCTCTAACTTGAGCGTAATCTCTTACTCTTTTTAAAAGTCTATTTGCTATTCTTGGTGTACCCCTTGAACGTCTTGCTATTTCAGTCGCTCCACCTATTTGTATTTCTGCACCTAAAATTTCTGAGGATCTTACTACTATTTTTGCTAATTCATCAACTGTATAATAATCTAGTTTACATATAACTCCAAATCTATCTCTAAGTGGATTTGTAAGCATACCAGCTCTAGTTGTTGCACCTATTAATGTAAACTTAGGTAAGTCAAGTCTTATACTTCTTGCCGATGGCCCTTTTCCTATTATTATATCTAAACAAAAATCTTCCATAGCTGAATATAAAACTTCTTCTACACTTCTATTTATACGATGTATTTCATCTATAAATAACACATCATTTTCATTTAAATTTGTAAGTATTGCTGCTAAGTCTCCAGCACGCTCTATAGCTGGTCCTGATGTTATTCTTAAATTTACACTCATCTCATTAGCTATTATACTTGCTAAAGTTGTTTTACCAAGACCTGGTGGTCCATATAAAAGAACATGATCAAGTTGTTCATTTCTACTTTTTGCAGCTTCTATAAATATCTTAAGTTGCTCTTTTGCCTTTTCTTGACCTAAATAATCATCTAAAGATTTTGGTCTTAAACTATTTTCAACATCTATATCTTCATTTTTCATTGTTGATGTTATTATTCTATCTTCATCTTGAAAATCAAACATTAACACTAATCTCCTTTCTATCTTAAGGATTTACTCATTATATAAGTTAAAGATTTCTTTATTATGTCTTCTGTATTTAGCCCATCCTTTTTACACTTGTCAACGGCTTCCTTAGCTTCTGCTGATGAATAGCCAAGTGCCACTAATGCATCTACTGCTTCATCTTTAGATACAGCTATTGGTTCATTTGAAAGTAATGTTGGTTCAAACTCAACATTATTTTTATCTACTTTATCTTTTAATTCAAGTACTATTCTCTCTGCTGTCTTTTTACCCACACCTGGAGCTTTAGAAAGTTTAGCTACATCTTCACTTAATATATATGCCCCAAGTTGCCCTGGTGATGCAAATGATAATATAGATAAACCTACTTTAGGCCCTATTTTTGATACTGAAGTTAAAAGTTCAAACATCTTCATCTCTTCTTTAGTTGCAAATCCACAAAGGCTCATATCATCTTCTCTTACTATTAATTTAGTATAAATTTTTGCCATATTTCCTAAATGTAAATCTTTTATAGTATTACTAGATACATTTATTTTATATCCTATATTGTTATTATCTATTACTATATAATCTAAGTTAATTTCTTCTACTGTTCCTTTTATATAACTATACATAACTTCCCCCTATATTCTTTAGAGTTTTTTCTAACTTATTAGCATGTGCGTGACAAATTGCAACCGCCAAAGCATCTGCCACATCATCTGGTTTTGGTACTTTTTTTAGATTTAAAAATGATGTAACCATTTGTTGTACTTGAGCTTTTTGTGCTCTTCCATATCCAACTACACCTTGTTTTACTTGTAGTGGTGTATATTCATAAACAGGTTTATTATTATGAGCACAAGCAAGCATAGTAACACCTCTTGCTTGAGCTACTGTGATTGCTGTTTTTACATTTTTATTAAAGAATAGTTCTTCTATACCGACTTCGTCTATATTGTAATTTTTTATAAGCATATCTATTCCCTTATAAACAAGTTCTAATCTTTTTAATATATCCATACCTGCAGGAGTAGTTACTGCGCCATAATCTATTACTCTAAATTTACTATTTTTATATTCTATTATTCCATATCCAACTATTGCTATCCCTGGATCTATGCCTAGTATTATCAAACTGTCCGCTTCCTCCTAAAAATTTCATTTTATCTATATCCATAATGATATATATACTTTACAAAATATGCAAAACTTATGTTCTAATACATTATATCATAAGTTTTTGTATACACAAAAAAACAACCTTATATATTAGGTTGTTTTTATTAACTTCCAAAGCTCTCAAGTCTTGAATATGCATCATCTTGAGTATCAACTACTACTCCTTTTTGAATTTCTTCTTGAACTGACTGTGGTAAGGAATCTAATTTAATCTCTGTATTTTCTATTAACTCTCTATTTCCATTTATATCATATTTATAAAGTCCTATAAATCCATTTTCTACTTCTAAAGAATATTTATCACTTCTTGATGTGTCCTTTAAAGGAGCTTTTTCCGATAATACTATTTGATGTTGTGTTATACTATCAATCTCTTTATCTGGATATTGCTCAGATAAATATGTTCGTATTTCTTCTTTAGTTTTATCAAGTAATTCTTTTGGAGCAAATCCTATCATATTAGGCTCTGAGTCTATTAAACTTCCTTCTTCACTACGTTTATATAACCAAATTTCACAATTTTCACTTAATCCAAATGAATCTTTAGTTTCTTCATTTTTTTCATTTATAGTTTCATTATTAAATGCTGGTTTCTCTTCTACTTTTCTAGTTTTTACTCCTATATAAATACCTCCACTTAGTACTAATATCCCTGTTAGTATTAATATAGGTATCTTCCATTGGAAGGGCTCTTTTCTCTCGAACATATATATAACCTCCTTATATCAAATATTGTTGCCATACCTTATTTTTTTATACATTTTATCCAAATATTACTATTTTTATTTTATCGTTCCATTATTAATAATCTGTACATATTATTAGGTATATTTTTAATATAATTTAGTGGGGGTGATAATTTGAGTTCATATATTCGAGTAATTTATGATAGATTAGATTTTATTGAGTTTAAACAAAACTTAATTCTTTTAAAACAACCTCAGCATAAAGCATCTGTATTTTATAAACTTACTTTAGATGATTTCCTTAAAATAAGGGACTTAACACTTAATTTTGAAAATCAAATCAAATCAGGAGCACGAACATCAATTTCAGATTATGAAAGTGAACTTTTTGAAATATGTCCACTAGTAAAAACTTATCCATCAGCATCTACATTAATAGCAAAAGTACTCATGAGTGAAGATGTGTTTAATTCTCTTTTCTCTTCTTCAAATTAAACTTTTTATAAAGAGGAACAGTATTATACTTTCCTCTGTTTTTATATAAATATATTTTTTTATTTATTTGCTATATTTTTATTTAAATATGTCCATACTCCTTATAGATTAAAATATTTATTGGGAGGTAATTTATATGTCTAGTATAAACTGTAACGTAAATAACTGCGGTCATAACGATGGTGGTATGTGCTATGCTAGTAAAATTTCTATAAACGGTAAGAAATCTCGTACAAGCACTCATACTTGTTGTAATACTTTTGTAGAGGAATCAAATGGAAGTTTTACTAATAGTGCTGATAATTCTAGCAATAATACATTCATTGGATGTAATGTAAAAACTTGTGTTAATAATGCTGGAACAGTATGTGTTCTTAGTAATATAGGTGTAACTACATCTGCTCCAAGAACTAACGCAGCATCAGAAACTTATTGTTCTAGCTTTAAATGTAAATAGTACATAACTTGCTTGAATACACAATAAATCTTCAAGCAAATTTTAAATATTATTAATTTTAATCCACTGATAAAAATAATTTTTCTATTAAAAAAGTATCTCTAAGAAATTTCTTAGAGATACTTTTTATTTATTATTAATAACATTTACTACATGGTGTTCTTTGACTTTCTTTTATTGTTCCTGATATAGGTGACTTCATTCCTGAACAGTTTGGATCACTATGATATTTTTTTCCTGATTTAGTCCAGTATACAACATCAGACTTGTTATTTTCTATATTTTCACTTTCATTTGAATTGTTATTATAACTGTTTATATTTCCATTTTGAATAGATGAAGTATTACTTTCTATTTTTACAGTGTTCTCAGTTTTATTATATTTAGAGTTAGCACCTGTGTTGTAACTTCCTTTTTTACAATCTACTTCTAATCCATTTCCAGTTGATGTAAATACTATATCTCCACACTCATCACTTCTATGTACCTCTATACCTTTTTCTTTAAATGTATCCATAGTTTCTTTATGAGGATGACCATATTTATTATCTTCACCAACTAATATAACTGCATATTAAGGATTAATTTTATCTATAAATGGCTTTGATGAGCTACTATGCGAACCATGATGTCCAACCTTTAATAAATCTACATCTCTTATATTTAATTTTTGTTCTATTTCTTTTTCTGCATCTCCCATTAATAATATCTTATCATTTCCATTAGTATATAAAGGTACTATAGAGTTATTATTTGGATCATTAGTATTAGCTACTGATAACACTTCAAATGTAGAGCCTGCTAAATCAAATTTACTTCCTAATAATGGAACACTTGGGTATAATCCTTTGTTTGCTGCCTCATTTATAAAATCTCTATAACTTTTAGTCTCAGCTTCTCCATTACTTATATATAAGTTATTTATTTTTATTTCTTTTGCAACTCTATCTAATCCACCTATATGGTCTGCATGTGGGTGTGTTGCAAATACATATTCTAACTCAGATATACCTTGTTTTTTTATGTATGATGAAACTAAGGCTTCATCGTCATTATCGCCACCATCTATAAGTGCTGCTTTATTATCTTTTATTATTAATATAGCATCTGAGTTTCCTGTATCTATAAAGTGAATTTCTGCATTTGATGATAACTTTTCCACTTGAGATGTTAAATTACCGTTATCATCTTTACTTTCATTACTATTTTGATTACTCTTGTCTTCACTCTGAACTTGGTTACTATAATCTTTTATCGCTTGTGGATTCTCATTTTTTATATTGTCTGCTTTACAGCCTATTTGAGTATATCCTAAAGCACATATAATAAACATCATTACTATGCTTTTTAATGTCTTATTCATAATCTTTCTCCCTTTTAAAATTTACTAAACTCTAGTATTAAAAATTATATATTTTATAATATTTTTATACATAAAAAAGATACATTTTTATATCTAAAAATGTATCTTAATAATATTTATTATTCAGCTATTTCCCAGTTATAGTAAACATTTTGAACATCGTCATCATCTTCTAACATGTCAACTAACTTGTTCATCATCTTTAATTGAGTTTCGTCAGTTAATTCTGTAGTAGTTTGAGGTATTAACTTAACATCTGCAGATATGAATTCATATCCCTTAGCTTGTAATTCATCTCTAACTGCTGCAAAATCTTCTGGTGCAGTAACTACTTCATATCCATCTTCTTCTGTTATGAAATCTTCTGCTCCTGCTTCTAACGCTGCTTCCATTAATTCATCTTCTGATACATCGTCGCTAGCTTCTATTAATATTTGTCCTTTGTTATCGAACATGAATGATACACATCCACTAGTTCCTAAGTTACCACCATTTTTATCGAAGTAGTATCTTACATTACCAGCAGTTCTATTTTTATTATCAGTTAAAGTTTCAACTATAACAGCAACTCCACCTGGTCCGTATCCTTCATAAACTATTGTTTCATAGTTTTCATTAGCTCCAGCTCCAGCACCTTTTGCTATTGCTCTGTCTATATTATCATTTGGCATGTTATCAGCTTTAGCTTTTTCTATAGCTGTTTTTAATGCTGCATTGTAATCCGGATTTCCTCCACCTTCTTTAGCTGCAACTGCTATAGCTCTAGCATGCTTAGTGAATATTTTAGCTCTTTTAGCATCTTGTTTACCTTTTTTGTTTATTATGTTTCCTATACGTCCCATAAATTCCACTCCTTAATACGTATAATTAATTCATATATCTTAGGGTTATTATTTACATATTTACCCATATTATTAATTAATCTTTAGATATTTTATCTTTCCATTGTAAATTTTAGCATAAATATTTATTTTAGTAAATTAGAACTTAGGTGGTGCCGCTGCTGTATGTCTTTTGTGCTCACTTATTCTATGCAATCTTGCTATTATATCTTGATCTTTTTGTGGAACCTCATCTAGTCTTCCTTCAAGTACAGCGTCTATCATATCATAAGTTGTTCCCATTTCTATTTCATCAGTTTGACCTTCCCAAAGTCCAGCAGATGGTGCTTTATTTATTACATCATCATGAACTCCAAGTTCTTTAGCCCATTCATATACCTCTCGTTTTGTAAGATTTGCCAAAGGTATTAAATCAACTCCACCATCACCATGTTTAGTAAAATAGCCTGTATGTATTTCAGCTGCATTATCTGTTCCTACTACTAAATATCCTAAATTATTAGCTACTGTATAAACAGTACTCATTCTAACTCTTGCTCTTAAATTTGCATCTGTCATCTTTAGATTATTTTCTTTGTATAAATTTTTATCCTTTAATTTAGATGTAACTTGTTCAAGTATCATACTTTGCTCAGAAGTAAGATCTAAATCAATATAATCTATGTTACATCCATTTATAACTTTAAGTGCATCTTCTCTATCCTTTGGATTACTTTTTATACTCATAATAACTCCCATAGAATTTTCCGGAAATGCCTTTTTTATTAAATATGCAACTACTGCCGAATCTATCCCACCTGATACTCCAACTACAAGACCATTACAATTTGCTTCTTTAACTTTCCCTCTTAGCCACTCAACTGTTTGGTCTATTTTAAAATTTATTTCACTCATGTCCTTCTCCTCTCTTGATTAAAAAATATCAATAATTATATTATATCATAATCTATTTTTTAATTTTATTATATAATTAGTGTCTTTAATGTGTTTTATTTATATAATCTTTTACATTTATATATTATAAATGATATAATCTATGTAAATCTACTACATTCACCCAAATAAATTTAAATAGCTTTAAAATTAAAGAGGAGGATATGAATGTATATACACAAGTACCAAGAAAAAGAATTGCATAAAGAACAAAAACTCAAAATATTATTTATATTTCCACTAACATTTATGATTTTAGGAATACTATTTTCATATTTTGATGGTGAAACAAACCTAACATTATCATCTGGATTAAAAAATATTTTGATTTCACCATCCATATTAATTACAGATTTCCTATCTGTTGGTGGAATCGGTCCTACTTTTGTTAATGTTGCCTTAATTAGTTTTTATAATCTATATTTATTAAAAAAATATAAATTAAGAATCAATGGACTTATCTTAGCTGCTTTTATGACAGTTATGGGATTTTCATTTTTTGGAAAAAATATATTTAACATTATCCCAATATATATGGGAGGTTATTTATATAGTTATCATAAAAAAATAGATTTTAAAGATATAATAGTATCAATTATGTTTGCTACAGCTCTTGCACCTGTAATTAGTGAAATTAGTTTTTCCAATATGTTACCAAGTAAAATAGCTATTTTATTAGGTATTGGTGTTGGTATATTTATAGGATTTATAATTACACCCCTAGCATCTCATATGGTAAAGTTTTATGATGGTTATAATATTTATAACCTTGGATTCACAGCAGGTATATTAGGTACTATACTAACAAGTGCTCTTAAAAGCCTTGATATTAAAATAGAATCTGTAAATATTTTATATTTAGAAAATAATCTATTTTTAATATTAACATTGGTAGCAATGTTTATTTACTTGATTTGCATAGGTATTTCAGTAAATAAAAATACTTTAAATGAATATAAACATATCTTCAACTATAGTGGAAGAGTAGTTACAGATTACACTTTTTTAATGGGATATGGAGTAACTTTCTTTAATATGGGTCTTATGGGTTTACTTTCACTATCATTTGTACTTTTAATAGGTGGTGTAGTAAATGGCCCTGTAATAGCAGGTATATTTACAGTTGTCGGATTTAGCGCCTTCGGAAAGCATATAAAGAACTGTTTGCCTGTTGTATTAGGTGTAATAGTAACAGCATTATTTTTAGGACGTGATATATCATCAACAGGAGTTATTATAACTGTATTATTTTCAACAACTTTAGCTCCTATAGCTGGGGTATATGGTTATAAAATAGGATTTATCGCTGGAATATTACATTTCCTTTTAGCAACAAATGTTGGTATAATACACGGTGGGGTAAATTTATATAATAATGGATTTGCAGGTGGACTAGTTGCAGGTTTCTTATTACCTATACTCGACGCATTTGTAAAAAGGAGGTAGCTTAATTGCAAAACGAAGTAAAAAAGATAACAAGATTAGTTGATGAAGTGACATCTTTATTAATGAGAAGCGGATCAAATGATATAAATGTTCGTATAAAAAGAGATTCAGAATTATCAACTATAACTATAATAGATTATAATTCAGCTTATCCAGATGATGAAATTTCATCTCTTAATGATGTTTTAAATATTCAAAGACAATGTGAAGTTGAAGAATTCTATTGGGAATTAATGGGTGATGATTCCCATGAAGATGAATTATTCTTAGTAGGTTCCATGGTCGATAAAGCTACAGTAAATAAAATTGATAAAGATTTACATATAGTTATGTATCGATGCTTAACAAAATGTAAGAAGTAAATTATATTGGTCCAAGTATAATAACTATATAAAAATAAAAAGGTTAACTTCTATATAAAATGGATCCTATATGGTGGACACGAGAAAAAGCGTGTCTGTCTATATGGGATCTTTTTTTGTACAATATTAACTAAGAGGTGATTATAAGATGAGTAAAAAAATA
>OMGY01000724.1_pt1 | contig 35802 bp, 53 predicted proteins | sample 1674461 | NCBI WGS metagenome assembly OMGY01 (sample SAMN05578579, study PRJEB25193) | human gut metagenome | biome: Human Microbiome; feature: human-associated habitat; material: feces | host: Homo sapiens | place: USA:Birmingham | reverse complement strand
TCAATATGTATCTCATTCGCACCACCCCCTTTCGGGTGTGGCAACCGTCCTCGATTTCCCTTCATCTGCCGGAAATCATTATATAAGAATAAAAGAACAAAGTCAAGCACTTATCAGATTGATAGGTGCTTTTTTCATACACAAAAGGAGATGATAACATGTCGGAAGATATCGGATTACACGCCAGAATGACAGCTGACAGCGGGAATACAGCTGCTGTGATGGAACAGTTTTTGAACAAGCTGATTGAACTGGAGCAGGAATCAAAGCTGCTGAAAAAATCGCAAAAGGAAATCGAAAAAGAGATTGACAACGCAACAAAAAAATATGGTGAGAACAGCCAGCAAGTCAAGCGACTAAGAGATGATCTGAATGATAATTACCGCGGTCAAAAGCAGCTAAAGGATGAAATCAAACAGGTCAATTCTGCCATCAAGCAACAGACGGATGAGTACGCCAAAAATGCAAAACAGGCGGAAAATGTTGTTTCCGGTACGGAGCGGATAAAGAACGGAATCAACATGATAAAAGCGGCTATTCTGGGATATGCAGGAAAGACGTTATTTGACGCTCTCATAGGGGATAATGCGAAGTTTGAACAATACATCACATCATTTGAAGTCATGCTTGGAAGCTATGAAAAAGCAAATCGATTGATGGATGATTTAAATGACTTTGCGGCGAAAACGCCCCTTGAATTGGGGGATGTTACAAAATCAACACAATTGCTTCTGAATTACGGCGTGGCGCAGGATGAGGTTATCACGAAATTACAGCAGTTAGGGGACGTATCGCAGGGAAGCGCGGAGAAAATGAACCGCGTTGCTTTGGCGTATGGTCAAATGATTGCGAAGCAGAAAGTCACCGGAGAAGAACTAAGGCAAATGACAGAAGCAGGAGTACCGCTGACTAAAGCCTTAGCCGATGCTTTGGGGGTGACAACCGCTCAGCTTTCCAAGATGATAGAAAAAGGTGAAGTCGGAATTCCCACGTTAAACAAGGCATTAGAGCAACTTACCTCAGAGGGCGGTAAGTTCTTCGGTATGATGGATAAACAATCGCAGACAGCGATGGGATTGTTTTCTACACTGAAAGATAATATCGCCATGTTTGCCCGTGATGTCGGAGAAGAAAGCTTTGAGTACCTCAAATCAGAATTACAGGATTTGATGGATACCATATCAGAAATGAAAGAAAGCGGAGAACTCGATGCAATTGCTGAAGGTCTAGGAAGTAGCATTGCAAATGCTATTAAATTCATAGGAAAGCTTCTTGAAATTTTATATGAATGGAGAAAAGCAATTCTTGTGGTTGGCGGGGCATGGCTTGGACTTAAAGCTGGTCTTGCGATAGAAAGCATTATATCTGGATGGAAATCATTAACCGCAACGCTTGTTTCTGCAAAAGGAGCCATGACGGGGGCAAAGGTCGAAAATGAAACACTGAAAGCCTCTCTTGCGACTACTCCGTTGGGTGCAGTTGCCGCAATCATTGGCGTTGTTGCCGGAGCTCTTATATCATATAATGCTGCAGCGGACGCAGCGAATGACAAAACCATTTCTATAGGGGAACATGCATCAGAAACATCATCCGAACTTTTAAAATTGTATTCCCAATACGAAGCACTTGACAACATTTCGGATAAAACGACCGAGCAGGAGAAAAAGTTCAAATCTATTCAAGAACAACTCATTTCAAAGTTAGGCGAAAAAGGAGAAGCTTTAAAGAAACTTACGCAAGATACCGATACTTATCGGGAAGCACTGGAAAAAGCGACAATGGCTGAAATTGAGAGCCAGAGGGCAACCGTCACAGCCGGGGCGCAAGCGGCCAAAGAAAAATTGGAATCAGGAACCAGAACATGGCTGGGAACGCAGAAAGTTTTCAATTCACAAGACCCTTATACTTCTCTCATATCTGACACTATGGGAAAGTATCATAATGAGGGTTCCAGTGCATTTGTAATTCCGAAGGAAGCAAGCCAAATTCTACAATTTTATTCCGATTTAAAACAGGCTCAAATCGACCTTACAAATGAATACCAGCGTTTGAAGAGCGCAGGGCAAGAGGCACAAGCAGAAGCGTTAATCCAAAGCCAAACTTATACTGAGGTTACCCGTGTTTTGAATGACCTTACGGAAAATGTAGACAAATACGCAGAAGCAAAAACCCAAGAAGCGTTATTAAATGAAATATGGGCAAATGGCGTTCCGAAAACAACCAAAGAATATGAGCAGTTAAAAAAGTCTGTTTTCGAAGCAACCGGAGCAAACGAGGATTTCCAGCAAAAGATAAATCAAATTGTAGCTTCCAATTTTCCTCAGTTTGCAACGAGCGCAGAGCTTGCGGCAGATTCTCTTGACGGAATGTCTGATTCTACGGAAAATGCAAGCGGTAAGATGGAAGGGCTTTCGAAAGAGTTGGATTCAATGGTTGATAAATACCAGACTGTGAAAAATGCACAGGATGAATTTAAAAAGTCTGGAAATCTGACCGCATCAACATTGAGTGACATCATAGACAATTATCCCGAAATGGAAGATGCAGTAAGCCAGTATATCGCCGGTCTGATTGATGAAAAGACTTTGCTGTCACAGTTAAGCGAACACTATAAAACGGATGAGGAAAACTACAAAAACACCGTTCTTTCCAAGATTCAAAACAGCGAAAAATTCGCTGAAATTTTGCATAATAGCTGTGCAGATAAAATCAATGAGCTGGGGAAACTGTACAATATAGATTTGAGTAATTTTAAATCTCTTGCTGATGCAAAAGCTAAGATAGAAACAGAACTTCTAGGAAGCATGAAAACAGCATGGGAAAATTATTATAATGTCACAACAGGAGAACTTGACCAAGAATATATGGATGCTCTTGAGATAAGTAATCCAGGTGGCGCAAAGGCTTTATATCGGGCTCAAGCAGTTATGAACGGTTTGAGAAATTTAAGTTTAAGCCAAATTACTGTAAAATCCCCAAGTTCAGCCGTTTCTACTTCTTCCGGTTCCAAAAAATCCAGTAAAAAAGACAACTCAGCAAAAGAAGCGGAACAAGCCCGCAAAGAGCAGGTAAAAGCCTATGAGGATGCCGTATCTGAGATGATGCGCCTTGATGAACGCTGGAATAATCAGAGAAAACTTCGCGGCGAAATCAGCGATAAGGATTATCTCTGGAATTTGGGAAACCGCGCAGATACATACCGCAAATATGCGGATGAAGTGCTTACTATTGATTACATGACAGCAGAGGAAAAAGCTGATTTGCGAAAACAATATCTTGAAAAAGCGGAAGACCTCGATGATGAATATCTAAAAACCTTTCAATCCATGCAGGAGGAAGAAAAACAGGCGGCATTAGAATCTCTGAACGAGCGAAAAGAAGCCTCGGAAGAGTGGATAGAACAGCAGAGACAGGAAGGGAATTACGATGAGGTAATTGCTGGAATTGAGCGTGTCAAGGCATACATGCAAGAGTATTACAATCAGGGCATTCTTTCGGCGAAAGAATATAACAAAACTATAAAAGAACTGGACAAAGATATTTACGATGCCAAACGGGATAAATTCGAGGATTGGCTCAAAGATGCAGAGACCTATCGAAGCGACCGCAATTTTTATGATGATTGGGGCGATGATTCCGAGGAAGAATATCTTACCCGTGTTATAAACGGTATCGAAAAAGCAAAAAATGAAGGAATCATCACTGCAAATGAATATTACGATTACATCAGCCAGTATATGAAAGAGTTTTACACGCTCGAAAAAAATGAATGGGAAGATTACATAAAGAGCGAAGAAAAGCGTATCAAAGAAAAATATCAAAAGCAAATGGAGCTTGAGAAAGAGACGATTACCAAAACCAGCGAACTTAAGAAAAAGCAATATGACGAGGAACTGGAACGTCTCGACGCTTTGAAGAAAAAAAGGGATGAACAGCAGGAAGATGAAGATGACAACCTTAAAATGGAACGCCTGAAAAATAAATTGGAATACGAGGTTGACGAGGATAACCGAAAGGCTCTCCAAAAAGAGATTAATAAGCTGCAGGAATCCATTGACGATAAGATGTTTAACCGTGACATTGAAGCGAGAAAAGAGGCTATTCAGAAAGCAAAGGAAGAAGAAATAGAATTGGCTCAAAACAAAATTGACCACATCACAAGGTATTTTGAAAATAAAATGTCCGGCGTGCATATCGCAAATGAAATTCTGCAAAGCATTGACCCTGCAGAATTTGAGGGAATCGGTGATATTATAGGAGATAGTATCTCAAAAGGGATACAAAGTAAAATAGACGGTATGATTCGTGGGATTCGTGATGCTCTGAAAGAGGTTGCCGGAGACAGCAGTGGTTCTGCAAGTGTTTACCCGGGTTCTGGCACCAAAAAAAGCACGTCAATCACAATTAACCAGAAAAATTATGGAGTATCCACACCTTATCAGCAAAATGTAGGAATCAAAAAGCTTGTAAAGTCTTTGGAAATGGGGGTGTTTTAATGCCGGAATACTTTAGATACGTTACAGACAGAGGGGAAATCCAATTTGGATGGGGTTTCCCTTTTGTGTTTGACAAGCCGGAAGGTATGAATGAAGCGGATACGAACCGGCAGGAAACAGGCGGTTACGATGAGGATGGGACAGAGTATGAATATCCAACTTATTCTCCGAGGCTGGTTACTCTCCCAGGCTCGTTTCGTTCGAGCAACAAAGCAGGACTGTACAGCATGCGGGCTGATATGGTACGCATTATGAACGGTAAAGACAAAGGGCGGCTTTACTATTATAACGGATACAAAGAATATTTTTCTGAGGCTGTGGCAGACATTCCGCAATTCGGCCAGAGAATGCAGAATGTCATGATGTTTACGTGCTACTTCAATTTGTACCGGTTTTATTGGAAAGAAGCAAAATCAACCAAAAACAATTTGTTCTACAGAGAGAACCATATCAAAGATACCTTTCAGTTTCCATTTGTGTTTACAACAAGATATAGTAAAGGCAATCTTATCAATTTGGGCGATGTGGAAGCTGACTGGAAAATTACCATCACAGCTACGAGCAATCAAACATTGCAGACATTATCCTTAAATACCGGCCTCGAAATAAAAAATAACACGACCGGGGAAACAATGCTGCTTGAATATGATATGACGGATGGCGAAGTGATTACGATAGACACCGAAAACGCAAAGGTCACAAGCAGTATAAACGGGAATATTTTGTATGCCCTATCCGGCAGCAGCACCTTTTTTAAATTAAAACAGGGGAAAAATGAAATCGAGGCAACGAATTACAACACTTCTATTCCGGTTTATATAAATTCTGAGTTTTATAACCGGTATTTGGGGGTGTAGAAGTGATAAGTATTTATGATCCTTTATCATTAAACCGTCTCTGCAATATCGTTTCTTCTCAAAGTGTTATCTGGAATAGAAAATTTTATGATGTGGGAACATTTGAAATTCATCTTTCCAGCAGCAATGAATATCAGGAATTCATCAAAAAAGGGAACATTATTGTTCACGGTCAAAATGCAGGGATTATTCTTTGTGCCTCGAAATCGAAAAGTGACATCAAAATTATAGGGTATGATCTGAAAGGGATATGCAGCCAAAGAATTGTTGTGCCTCCGTTTGTATATTCCGAATCGCCTACAACATTAGAAGGATATGACCGGATAAAGGGGAACGCCGAAACTGTGATGAAACACTATGTTGATTCTCAGCTTGTAAATCCGACGGATACGGACAGAAAGATTCAGAATCTTGTTATTTCCAGCGATTTAAAGCTTGGAATCAATATGGCATGGCAGGCTAAATTCTCGCTGTTGTCCCAAGAATTAAACAAGATAGGACTATATGCGGGGCTGGGATATGACATTACTTTTGATGAGGCAACGAAAGAATTGATTTTTGATGTTGAAACTGGTATTGACCGAACCGTGAATCAAAGAGATATATCGCCCGTAGTCTTTTGCAAAGAATACAGGAATATCAGCGATTATGAATATGAGCGTAACGCAAAAGATGCTGTGAATGTGGCATACATAGGAGGAAACGGAGAAGAAGAACAGCAGTATATCACGAAGTTGGGCGACTTGATGCAAACCGGCATCTACCGGCAGGAAGGATTTTCGGAGGTCAACTCTGACGACGTGCAGGAGGTCGAGGACGGGGGGCTTGCATATATCAAAGAAAATCAGGAATCCGAAACAATAGAGACAGAGACCAACAGCAGATATAAATACAATGAGAACTGGTTTTTGGGCGACTATGTAACTTTAAAAATAGCCGGTTTTGGTGAAACGCTTATGTTAGATAAGCAAATAACAGAGGTACAGGAAGTCTACGAAAAAGGCAACATGAAAATTATGCCGGTGTTCGGTGAGAAAAAAGACAGTATCATAAAAAGATTATTAAGGAGCTGATAACATGGGCTATACAGAAACATTTATGGACAATGCGACATATGGAGCAAGCGATATCAACGGGATTGTCCAAAAGTTATCTACACAGGGAATAAGCATAGAATTTGAGGACATTTTGAATGATGGAGTGAGTTATACGCCATCTGATTTAAACCAGCTTTTTGCGGCTATTGTATCGGATGGTGTGACAAAGGATAGCTGCAGGGTTGTGATGAGCGATGGAAATGCAAAGGTGTCTGCCGGAACGATTGTGTTTGCGGACGGCTCAACACTCACAGTAGACAGCGCTGGGGTTGTGCTTACAGTAACGCCGGGGGTTAAAAATTATGTGTATGCAATCGCCCAGCCATCCCTTAATCACAATTATTTAAAATGCGAGGCAACCGTTCCGACTGGGGATTACGTTATGTTGGCAGAGGTGGAAAATGGGGTGGTGACGGACAAGCGGAAGTTTGCCGCGTCGAAGTTTGTTGCTGGATATAATATGCACGAAGTTATTACTATATCCAAAGCGTATACCGCTCCAATTGCTAATGATACCGTTAATCCTACAAATTGGCATCTCGTCGATACAATACCAGTAAAAAAGAGCGATTACAAGAAGTGCCTTTTTAAAAATAATAATGCCTCATATTTAAATGTTGACAGAATGCCGATTGATACTGTTTGGAATTTAGACACTGGAAAATGTGGATACGGCGGCGAATTTGGCGCTCAAGCAATGCCTTATCTCACTGACAGAATTAGAGTTTATAGTTATAGCAGTTCCGTCAAGAGTTCTGGATTTTATTTAAAGTTTGTTAAAAACGGATTGAATATAGAGGTTTACACAGTTGCATCCGGCACTGGCGAAAGTAGTGATGTGAGCAGAAGCGTAAACTATACGATTGAACTGTGTTAGGAGGGTGAAATATGAAAAGACAAATAAAAGCAATACCGAATGAGTTTAGCTATCGATACCCGCAGCCAATTATCAAAGAGGATATTAACGCCTATGAGATTGTTTTTACATCAAATGAGGATATGAGCGGAAATGTTATGTCGGTGCGAGTTGTAAGAAGCGACGGAGTAACGATTGATGATGTTGGACAGATAAACGGTAAGATTGCTACATATATTCTCAAAAACAACATGTATGCGGTAGAGGGCGATATCACAATATGGGTTGCGATTACCTCTGACAGTGGAGATTATATCACGCAGGGAACAATCGAAGCAGAGGTTATCTCAAATGGCGGGGAAGCGCCCATATCCGGTGATGACCGTGTACCGGCTCTTACACAGTTGATAATCAATGTACAGGCAATCAATGAGGTTGCGACGGCGGCAGCGGAGGAAGCAAAAACATCCGAGACCAACGCCAAAAACTCCGAAACAGTCGTAACACAGACCATGAGCGATATGTTGGCGATGATGGGGACGGATATCGCAACTCTTGACAGCAGCGGAAAGATACCAGTTGGTCAAATCCCTCCGATTGCATTGACGCATACCTATACGGTTGGAAGCGTGGAGGAAATGCAGTCTTTGACCGCAGAGGACGGGGACTTTTGCAGGATTGTTATTGGCGGGGTTGTAGATGGTACATATGCCTATGTAGTATCTGGAGATATGGGAGACTGGATTCCGTGCAATCAGAACAAATGCGCAGAAGCTGACCATGCACTTGCGGCGGACACAGCTACAGATGCAACCAAAATCAACGGACATAGAATTGTAGTATTTGACACCATGACGGACTTTAATAACGCCGTTAAAGTGGATGGAGTGCTTTATCTGGTAGGTGAGGTTGTATGATTAAAAAGGACAACGTAAATTACAGAGCTTTTGAGGGAGATTGTCATCCTGTCAATGTTTTTGTTGGAGAAAACAAAGTTGCGGGTTATGTGTCGGAAGCCGCAGAAGGACAGGAGTTAGAACTATCAAATACCTATAATGACAGCTACGAGGATTTGAAGATATACGGCAAAAGCGAACAGAAGGCAAAATGGCATCAGGCGGAGCGTGCAATAAAAGCAGGAAGCTATCAGGTATCTACTGATATGGATATTTACGAGGTTACCATTAGTGATGATTTGATTGATACCGACGACACAAACAAAGACAGAATCTGCTTTGACAGTGTAAGCGGTTATGGATATCGTGAAAACATGCGTAACGGGGTTAAAACGAGAACGCCGATTACTTTTACAAAAGTCGAGTCAAGCACATTGCCTGTATTGCCGTGGACGGCTTACGGGAAACAGTTAATCCATTTTGAACCGTATGTAACGAACAGCACGGGAGGCACCACAAAAGACTGGCTAGCACCCCCTTTTGTGCTTGGGGAAACCTATTACTTTGGAGGCGGTGTTTGCGACGACGGAACTGCAATCAATAGCAATAACTCTGCATTTATCATCTTAAAAGACGGGGTACAGGTATACAATAAATCTCCAAACAGAGCAATCACCATTACAGAGGATTTACTAGGAGCAGACACCGTTAGATTATACACGAACTCTAGTTTAGCGGGGAAAACAGTAACACAGTTTACAGGAGAATTAGGAAGCTCTTACAGTGGAAGCTATGAGCCGTTTAACCCCACGCCTCCCGAATCTCTTATTCCATCACCGGATTATCCACAACAGATATATGATTTAAAAGATGTGACGGTGACAAGTAGGGGGAGAAACCTTGCAACGGCACAGCAGGTATATTCTGGGGCAGGCTCGTATTTAGAAACAACTCTGGATGATAGAGAGTGTGTAAGATTTATAGATAACGTCTCACACAGATATACTGGCATAACATTCAAAGAAAACGCTCAGTACACAGTCTCGTTTGAAGCAAAATGCGTACAGCAAGCATCTGTCTCAGGGGAAAGCCTTATATTCCGGTTTTTTTATACGGACGGAACGAACAGTAGCATTACAGCGAGTTCTAATACAGCTTGGAAAGAATATGTATTGACATCAACAGCCGGCAAAACGGTGTCCTATATCGGATTGTCATCTTATAACTATGTAAATTTCAATTATATTGACGTAAATACATTTCAGTTGGAAGAAGGCACAGAACGTACGCCATTTGACAAATACCGTTGCACCTCTGCAACAATCCCTCTAACATTAAGGTCTTGCGGTGATGATAAGGATTTTGTTGTGTCGGGAACAGACATAAAGCAAGCCAAAGCGGTTGGAAACAAACAGTTTGTCGGGACGGAAAATATTGCATGGATGACTGGCATACGAGACGACGGAAGCATTATATTTAGTGTTATTGTCTCTGACATTAATCCGGCTGCTGAACTATTATGCAACCATTTCCTGCAAGGAGAAGATGCGTCAGGAAATATAAATCGCATATTTACGATTGGAAGCTATCAAGCTGTGTATTTTTGCATGTATGCGAATGAACTTGGTCTCACAGCGTCGGACGATGAAAGTACGAAAAAAACGAAAATAAAAGCTTGGTTTGCAAAGCAAAATGAAATAGGCTTTCCTGTTACCGTACAGTATGTCTTAAACACTCCGATTGAAACGGAAATCACCGACACATGGGCGCAAAACATGCTTGCGCTTAAAACGGCGCCATATTACACAAAGCTGTATGCGGACAAAGAGACGGGCGGGCTGTCCGTTACATACAAACAATTTTAGGAGGGCTGAAATGGAAAACGTAAAAGAAGTATGGGAACGCCTCACGGCATTAGAGCAATCGTCTAAATCTGCGCACAAGCGCATAGACAATATGGAGAGGCTCACGGAAAGTGTTTATACTCTTGCAACTGAAACAAAGCTCATGCGTGAAGAAATGAACGACTTGAAAGACAGAGTAACCAGCATTGAAGAAAAGCCATCTAAACGGTGGGACTTAGTTGTCACTACAATTATAACTGCCGTTGTAAGCGGCGGTGTCGGAATGTTTATATCAACAATCATAGGAGGTTAAAAAAGATGTTTGAAAATGTATTTGGATTGGCATGTATCCCTGCAATCACAGTGATTTGTTATTTGGCGGCACAGGCGGTCAAAGCAACGAGATTGGATAACAAGTGGTTACCTGTTATCTGCGGTGTTTTAGGCGGCGTTTTGGGCGCAGTGGCGTTATATCTCACACCGGACTTTCCGGCGGGGGATATCTTGACGGCGATTGCGGTCGGTATTGTGTCTGGATTAGCAGCTACTGGTATCAATCAGGTATTTAAACAGTTTCAAGGGGGCGGGACAGATGAAGATTTGCATTGATGCAGGACACAACGACCACGGGCACGATACCGGGGCAAACGGCAGAAAATCGCGGGAGCAGGACATTACATACGGGATTGCCTCCGTCCTCCGGGATATTTTGACCGCCAACGGTTTTGAAGTAAAAATGACAAGGGAGAAACAAAGCGATTGTCTGGGGACAAGTCTAAATTCCAGTCTCGCGGAGAGGGTGAATATCTCCAATGCATTCGGGGCGGAATACTTCGTTTCCATCCACTGCAACAGTGCATCCGATCCGAACGCCAAAGGCACGGAGACATATGTATGCGCCTTCGGAGGTACGGCGGAAAAGCTGGCAAAGAAGGTGCAAAGCCATTTGATTTCCAGTCTGGGAACTTTGGACAGGGGAGTAAAGACAGGAAACTTCAAGGTCATTCGGGACACTTATTGTCCCGCTGTCCTTGTAGAGACAGCTTTTATCAGCAATGCAGGGGATGAAGAGCTGCTGTTAAAGAAACAACATGAGTTTGCAGAAGGAATTGCAGACGGACTGTTTGAACACGTTGGATACAAAAAGGAGGAAACAAAAGTGGTGCCATTAACCGTACAGAAATTAACCGACATCTATATACAAGAGATTTACCCGCCGAATTTGGGCTTTTATCAATGCGACTGCCCGAAAAACAGTGTCGGGGTTGACAACTATTTCAACGCTGGCTTTTTTGCCCAAACGAACGAGGGAACGATTCCGGTCGGAAACCTTGCTGACAGCGGCATCGTTTACGCACAGAGCAAAGATAATCCCAACTGGATAAATGTTTCGGGGAAACAGCTTACAACACTGTACGTCAAAAATGACGGCTCATTTGGTATATCCAAAATGGACAGCTTAGAGGGCAAAGACATCAAGACTGCCATATCTGGCATACCGATTGTGATAAATGGTCGGCAGATACCGATGAGCGAGATAAAAGCCGAGGGGTATGACGGCTCTGAGCTATATTACACTTGGCATGGCTTTTTGGGGTATCGGGGCAATGATTTAGTATATGTCGGCGCTCAGTGCGACTACGGACAGATGGCTTGGATTTTGATTGCGCTTGGTATCCGCAACGCTATCAAGTTAGACGGCGGCGGGAGTTATATACTCCATAACGGCAAAACCATCAAGGCAACCGCAGAAAACCGGAGAATTAACAATGTTGGTATGTGGCATGGTTGATATAGACCATTAAAAAGATAGCCCTCACAGTTTTATGGCTGTGGGGGCATTTTTTGTTTTTAGGTCATGGCATGTCAGGTTGAAAATAGTTTAGAGTTTAACTACAAAATATAAGAAATATAGCATAAAAATCATAGTAATCTTTATAAAAAACTTGAAAAACCTCTCATAAAGTTATATAATTTAGACAAATATATAACGGAGGAAAACACATTATGGCGTATGAGAATGGAGACAATATTTTTTTCATATTACGGAGATGTTTTTAAAAGATATATAAACGATCCTTTTATATTTGTTAAAGCACTACAAATAATAAATTATTTTGAAAAGAGAAAAGATTACCCAGCTAACTTTGATGATCTGGATAAAGCTGTTTGTAATATATTAGGAGAATCTCTTACTTCTTTTTCATATAATTCAAAATATATTAATGATGAACGAATGGATTGGGATCCTAAAACATCAATTTTCTACAGAGAAGGAGAACCATGTGGATATTATGAGTTTTTTGATGGAATAGAGGAAGAAAGAAAAACAATTTTAGTATTAAATTTTAAAAATGAATTGAAGGCTTTTAATGGAACGGTAGAACCAACATTAAACCAAATTTATAACGCTCCTAATCCTCTTGGCATTCGAAAAGTAGTTTGTGGAAGTAATCAAAATGGTTACGTCAAAATATTCCTAATAAGAAACGATCAATCTATGTTTGACCTTAACTTAAATTCGTATGATATTGATTTTTTGGTAGAATCACTGAAAAAGGTTAACAAAATCGAGGAATGATCGTATGAACACAGTATATAAAAATAATGATTCAGATAATAAAATAATTAGTTTAAAGGCATATAATAATAACAATAAACATAATAATAATAATAATAAAGCAAGTTTATCGTTTGTGAATCAATTATACGAGAGAGGTGATTTTATGGACAACGATAAAATTTTGGAAAAATATATTGATAAAATGGACAAAGATATGTCAGAGTTCAAAACATCAGTTAGAGAAAGCAACTCCGAGTTAAAATCTGATTTGTCAAAAGTAGAATCACGTATGGATGTGAGACTCAATCGTATAGAGGATATGATTAGTTCGCAGAATGATAAAATGGAAGATATAGCAAATAAAATTGATGATAAAATAAGTTTGCAAAACCAAAAAATTGATAATCTAAAAGATTATATACTCGACAAAATGGATGCGAACGAGAAAAATATCCGCAATGCTTCGCAGAGTTTTATTGGAGTTGCTATAGCAACTATAGTCGGAATTGCGGCAATGGTGATTACAATTATAATTGCATCTTAAGAGTTGAGCCCAGCTTAATCGCTGGGCTTTTCTATTACAACAAATAGCCGACTATTTAGGTGCTGATTTGCTTATTGATTTTGTGCTGGTGGATTGATATTTGTACCGCACTTTATACCGCACTTTTTATATTTTGAGTATGGTACGCAGTAATTTTACAAAAATATGAAAATTGATTTATCCTTAGATAGTACCGTGATTGCGTTAAATTGTATTTTTGTAAAAATAAAATATTAGGCGTTCGACTCTCCTCGCCTCCACCATTAAGACACCCTACAACGTCTAGGAGTATAAGCGTTATAGGGTGTTTGTTTTTTATGAAATACCGCACTAAATACCGCACATTCTTTTTTATAAAATTTTTTTAAATATCTTATCTACTTCCGATGCAGTATATTCCGCATCTCCAACAACCTCATGGGAGTACACGCCATAAGTGTCCATATCTTTGCTATGACCTATCAGGGATTTTAATAATCCCTCCGGCAGAGTTTTAACAATGGAAACAAAAGTATGTCTTAACTCGTATGTTGTCGCCCCTGATAATCCGTGATAATCTCTGTATATGTTCCATCGCTTAGAATACGAGCTTTGATTTGCGGCTTCTCCGTATTTGTTCGGAAATACATACTCTGATTCTATTTTTAAGTGTTCCATTAGTTTTTTCTGCATTTCGAGAATCATCATGGAAGTGGAGTTGAGATAGAATGACCTCACAGCGTTCTTATTTTTTCCTGTGGTCGTTTCATTTTTATAGTTTATGCTTCTTTTCAAACTGACTTTGTTGCCATCAATATCAGCCCATTTTAACCCTTTCATTTCGCCCGGTCTAAGACCTGTAGCAACCTCAAAGCGATAAGCGTTTACATAGATATCCAACGTCTCTTTGTTGTAAAGCAATGTATAATCCTTTGAAAATAGAGTTTTAATATCGTCAGGCTGTAAAATTGTTCTTTTTCCTTCTGGAGCATTTTTGGGGATTTCTATTTCTGGAATCAGATTTGATATTTTTTTGCGTCTGCAATACTTCATAAATGCAGAAATAGCCTCTCTGATGTTTGCATAGCTTTTTTTCGCCAAAGGCTTGTTTTTATCCTTGTGATTATATGCTTTATCTATGATTTCTTGTAAATCTTCATTATCTAAATCTACCACCCTTTTATTTCCGATGATAGGCAAAATGTGATACTTTCCTTGTCTTTTATACTTTTTAATCTGATCATCGGATTTCTTGTTTTCTAACATATAAGCTAAAAAATTTTCATAGGCATCTTTTGTTTTTATTTTTAGATCTACAATTCCTTTTTCCAGCCATTTATCCGCTTTGGCATTACATTCCCTTTGTCCTTTTCTTCCGGGTGTGGAAGAGTAGAACGGCTTTCTGATTCCGTCTCTTTGGACATCAATTCTCCAATGTTTTCGGTTTTCCACCCATCTTGCGGTGTTTGTTCTTTCGGACATAAAAAAATACACTCCTTTTTTTGTATTGCAAAATAGGGGTGTAGTGTGGTATAATAAATCCGTCTTAATGGATTGTGTTGAACCACACAATTCCCCTTATCCCTCGGCTGTTGGTAGCAGTCGGGGGATATTTATTAGTTACACTTCAATTATAAATGAATATGGTGTAAACTTTTCATTCCAATTTTCAGATCTTCCTTCTAAAACCATCAAAAACGCTTCTTCTTCAATAGCTGGGAATGTAATTATTCCTTCTGTTGAATTCATAATTAATAGGTCTGTTTGTACTTTTGGATAATCCGCTTCATAGTTATTTTCTTGATCATACTGTTTCCCGTTTTGAGTAATTTTTGAATTGAAACTGTATAGATTAAATCTCGATGAACCCCCATTATATACTTTGATGTAGGCTCTTGTTTCTTCTTTTGCAATTTCTATCTTTTGAACAGTGACAGAATATCCATGCTGTGTTTGAGTTTGATTGACTTCTATGCTTTTTAATGTAGGTGAAACAGCATCTTTGTAGCTGATTTTTTCATAACTTCTTGCTGTTATAGTAGGTGCGCTTATCTCTCCTCCGAATGAGTTTGAACCTTTAAATGAATCCCCAACTGTTCCTGTTATTTTTAAATAATCGTTTGAATTAACTTTAAATTCTTTGTCTTTAATATACACAATTATATTACCTGTTGAATTTTTTAAATCTGACCACATTTGGAATGCTACTAAATCATTTGTGTATTCTGGTTCTCCAAATACTTTTCCTACAATTTCAACACTTCGGTTTTTAAAATTTTCTGGATATGTGTGTAATGTTTTAATCTCATCTCCTTTTAGTGGTACAATGACATCATCTTTGTATGTTCCTATTTCTGCATATCCGCTTTCCCAAGTGATTTGTCCTTCTCCATTGAAGTGACCGTTTTTAAATTCTCCTTCATAAGTCCAACTTTCGCCATCAGTATTTTTTGTTGTGAATTTACCTTTTCCGTTCGGAATTCCATTAACCAAATCACCGGAATAAGTCCCTGTACGATCTCCGTATGCGAGATTAAGAGTTATTTCTTTTCCACACCCAACAAAAGAGATGCACGCAATAATAAGCATTACTATCATTGCAATTGTTTTTTTCATTTTTTATCCGCTCCTTATATAAAATTTAAAATTTAGCTCTTAATTCAACTACTTTTCCAAGAATGGTAACCGGAAGTGATTGAATTTCAGCATTATTGTAAAACATCACTTCATATTCGGGATTTGTTGGAACAAGCATAACTCCATCAGGACGTTTTTTTATTTTCTTTACGGTTGCTTCGTTTCCATTTACTAAAACAACAGCGATATCTCCGGTATCAACATTAGGTTGTTTTCTTACGATCACCACATCGCCTTCAGAAAATTTGGGCTCCATACTGTTTCCTTTGATTTGGAGCGCAAAATGTTCTCCTTGTTCAACCATATCATTTTGGATTTCTTCATAGTCAAGTATTTCTTCTACGGCTTCCAACGGGATTCCGGCAACTACTTTTCCGAGGACAGGAACCATTATTCCTTTCTGACGATTGGTCTGAACTGTGTCTCTGCCAAGAAGATAATCAACTGAGACATTGAATAGATCTGCAAGTAATTGTTGTTTTTCAAAATCAGGCTTTGTTTTTCCACTTTCCCAATAGCTAACTGCTGTTTGGTCTATAAACAGTTTTTCGGCTAATTGTTTTTGTGTCATTTTGTACCTTTTTCTTAATTCTTTTATGCGTTCGCCAAACATACGCCCACCTTCTCAAATATGAATTTAATTCATTACAATATGATTATATGAAATCTATCCATAAACTTCAATAGGTAAATCACAAATAAATATGATTAATTTCCATTTTATCTATTGACGTATGAGCTGTGTTCGTTTATAATATGGGTAAAGTTCATATTTAAGGGGGTGAAAGATATGAATAATATTAAATTTTTAAGAGAAAAAAATAATCTTACGCAAGAATCTATTTCCAAGATTTTTGGCATCAGTCAAAGCACAGTCGCAAAATGGGAAACAGGAGAAGCAATGCCGCGTTCAGACAAACTACCAAAACTTGCGGAAATTCTGAATTGCCGAATCGAAGATCTATTTAAAGATGAAAGAAAAAGCAGTTAAAGGAGGAAGCCAAATGAACAAAAAACAAGTGCTTGAAATACTGATAGACCGTTCACAGCAAAGATTATTTGAATGTGCGGCGAATTATCTCATGACGAAGCCGAAAAGAGGGCTGGAAAGTGAATTTCAGGAGGAAAGAGAAATTCTTGATGTTCTTGAAAATCTGATGGAGGAATGAAAAAATCCATCTGAGAAGGAAAGAAATACATAGGAAGGAGGGGGAGGGATGAAATGCAAAAATTGTGGATTCCAAAATAAAAACGGAGCGAATTTTTGTGTGAAGTGCTCAGAAAAATTAAATGAAATTTGTGATTGCTGGGTAAAAAAAGAACCGTATAACTGTGGACAGGAGAAGTGCCCCGGCTATAGGCTCGTTGGAAAAATCATTACATAAGGAAGAAAGGAGGACAAGCCTATGCCGTTTAAAAAATTAAAAGGGCGCATGAAGGAGTATCAAATGACACAGGAGCAACTCGCAAAGAAACTCGGTAAGTCAAAGACATTTATATCAAGTAGATTTGTGGGATTACACCCGTTTGATATGGAGACGGTTTATAGCATATGTGACTTGCCGGAAATACCGTATAGCGCAATTTATTTGTTTTTCCCGCCGGATGGGAAAGAAATTAAGAAAGGAGCATAACCATGAAACACATATTAATTAATCTTGTAGGAGTAACGCTAATGACGGCGTTTAGCATACTAATTACATATGCCAGTATGATGGCGCTGACAGGAGGTATGGCAGGATGAGTCAATACATATTTTTTATATCTTGTCTGCTGATTGTATCTCTGATTGGGAACATCTGCTTTATGGGGCAGATGGACAAGATGGAACGAGAAATTGAAAGACTGAAAGGAACTGACAGCAATGAAGACAAAGACGAGTAATACAGGCAAATGCGGTGTGTGTAAATACCGTGTGAAGTTGCCAGATATGATTGTTTGCAGGCTGAAAACAATGGGAGAAGGTCCGAGGATATCAGACAAGGATACATGTAGAAATTATGAGTACAAATTTGCATACCTCAAGGATCCTGAAAAATAGAAAAAGCCCTGCTGGAACAGGACTAATTCTAAAAGATTTTTTGGGATTTTACACCGTTATTATAGACGAAAAAAGGAGTTTTGTCAAATGTTACGATTAAATAAAGAATTATATGAGAATTACCCCGATATGCTTTTGGCGGCATTAAAGGATGGCATTTTAAGCCCGAAGGACGTATTTGCCGAAATGGTGGACATGTCACCGGAGGATGTCGTGCAAATCGTTATGGATTACGGAAATCCAAGCTACATATGCGATTGCAATCTGGACTACGAGGAGGTAAGCGAGCAGTGAAAGAGTTGAAATTTCCTCTTCTGGAACCGGATGATATTGCTTTAAAGATAAAGCAATGCGCGAAAAACGGAATCATTATGCTGGCTTACAAAAATGCCAGAACAGACATGCGGATCCTCGACGAGACGGTCGGGCCGTTTAACTGGAGGCGGGAACATCGGGAGGTCAAAGGCGTTTTATACTGTACCATATCCATTTTTGACGAAGGGCGGGGCGTATGGATATCCAAAGAGGACTGCGGAATCAAAAGCCGTGACGACGAGGATGGAAATGCCACAAAAGGCGAAGCTTCCGACGCTTTCAAAAGAGCTGGTTCCTGCTGGGGGATTGGCAGGGAGTTATATTCCGCTCCTTTTATTTTTTTGAAGGTGCCGACAAGAGAGGACGGCGTGACAAAAAGCGGCAAAAAGAGATATGTACCGGAATATCCAAACGAAACATACCGTGTCAGCGAAATCGGGTACGACGATAAGCGGCGGATCAACCGCCTTGTGATTGTGGACAAGTTTAACAATCCGGTCTATCAGTACGGGGAATCAAAGGACGGCTTGAAGCAGCACTGCGAGATATGCGGCAGTGAAATTATTCCCTTTACGAATACAGATGGCAAAGAAGTAACCGTTGAGCAGTCCATAAAGGGAACCGTTGAAGTGTTTGGGAAGGTGCTTTGTTACAAGTGCTATCGGATTATGGTTAAGGAGAGGAATCTAAAAAAGAAGATAGCGGAGGAAGAGAAGCATGCTGGGAAATCTGAATGTAACCGAAGCGAATCTCTGTGACGATATCCTCATTTTAAAAATTAAGGGAAGTAAAGAGCCGACCGGAAAGATACTCAATTACATAGGAAAAAAATTAGCCGGAAACAAGGAAGCCATCTTGAAGGTGGACGAGTACCATCCGAAACGGTCACTTGATGCGAACTCATTATTATGGATTCTATGCAGTAAAATTGCCGAAAAAATCGGCGGAACAAAAGAAGAGGTATATCGCAAGAGCATACATGAAGTAGGGCAATTTGAGATAACACCTATCAAGCATGAGGCAGTCAAGCGTTGGCGCGAGGCGTGGGAATCAAACGGTGTCGGATGGATATCCGAAGTGCACAGTCAAAGTAAGATTGAAGGTTATACAAATATGATTAATTATTTTGGCTCATCCACCTATGACAGCCGGGAAATGACAATCCTCATAGATAACATCGTACAGGAGTGTAAAAGTCTTGGAATTGATACCATGCCGCCGGAAGAATTAAAGTCTTTATGCGAGGCGTGGGGACGATGAAAAGCATTATACAGTCAGAAAAAGAATGTTTTATCTGTCACTGCCGGACAAGTTTAGAGGATCATCATTGTTTCGGCGGTGCAAATCGAAAAATAAGCGAGAAATACGGCTTAAAAGTATGGCTTTGCAGCTACGACCACCGAGACAATAAAAACGGCGTACATAACAATGCGAATAAGATGTTAAAACTCAAGCAGGAAGCTCAAAAAACGGCTATGAGACATTACGATTGGACGGAACAAGACTTTATCCGTATTATCGGGAAAAATTATTTGTGAGGTGATTTTGTGGATATCTTGCAATACATACCGCATGGCAAAGAAAATGCTATCAGCAGAAATGAGTTGAGCCGTCTTTTGAAGCTGCCGGATAGGAAAATAAGGAAACTGATTGAACAGAAAAGGATAAAAGGCATCCCAATCTTGTCATCCAGCAGTGCAAGAGGATATTGGATCAGCGATGACATATCAGAAATACAGGCGTTTTTACAGGAATTCGACCATCGGATCAATACGCAAAACAAAAATATGGCGAAACTTCGCCGGTATTGTAACGAAGTCACCGGGGTGCATTGCACAAAAGTAAGAGAGCACATCCGGCGTTTGGATAACGGAAATTACATTGACGGACAAATAAGGTTCACAGGGGCTTAAATTTGCCCCTGTACCGAACTTTTAAAGCAGAGGTAATAAACAATGCTATTAGGATGGATTAGGCTGCACAGGCAAATCCTTGATTGGGAATGGTACAGTGATATAAATTGCTCACGGCTTTTTATACATCTGCTGTTGACGGCAAATGCAAAAGACAAAACATGGAAGGGCATAGAAGTCAAAAGAGGACAGTTGATTACCTCTTTACAAAATCTGTCGGCAGAAACAGGGTTAACGTTACAGCAGTTGAGGACGGCAATAAAAAAGCTAAAATCAACACAGGAAATAACAATCAAATCAACAAGCAAATATACCGCTGTAACCGTTGTCAATTATGAGGATTATCAAGATTGTGGAAACAACAGAAACAAAGTAAATAACATACAATCCAACAATCAAGCAACAAACGAGCAACAAACAAATAACAAACAAATAACAACAACTAAAGAAAGTAAGAAAGTAATAATACAAGAAAGTAAGAAAGAAGTAGTAGGAGGAATATTAAAAGAGCTGAAAGACGAATATGAGCATTACATGAATCGATTTGCTTCTGCTGCTGTCTCTGAACTTTTTCAATCTTATCTTTCGGACGGTATGGAAGCTGGAGTGATACGCCGGGCAATTTACAAGGCGAATGACGATGACAAAAGGGAGCTTAGATACATACAAGGGATATTAAATGGCTGTATGGCGAAAGGAATCTTGACGGAATCCGCATTTTTGGAGGACTGCCGCAAATGGCGGGAATCAAAAACCGACCGGAAGAAAGAGGAGCAAATAGATTACGACAAAGAATGGGAGGAAATTTGGAACGATGCAGAGGGATGAGTTTGATCGTGTTTACCAGCGAATTAAAAATGCTTACGTCTCGGAAATGTCCTTCTGGAAGGACGGAGATAAAGCGTATCGGAACGGACTGAGCGAGGCTTTCAAAAACTGCAAAGCGGAACTTTTTGAAAAAGCGGTGAAAAAACACATTGATTTGTCAAACAAAACGCCTACCGTTGCGGATTTGCGGGAAATCATACGGGAAATGCAAAGACCGGTGACAAACACAACGGAGCACGAGACAACCTCATGCAAGCTGTGCGGCGGAGTGGGGCTTATCAGTTACTACCGCTGGAATCACAAAACAGGGTTTTGGTGCGAGTATCTTTGCCATTGCAACTGTCAAAACAACGGAAAGTACAGGGGGAGTAGTGCATTTTTGACATCTGGAGAAGTGGACGAGCTTATCACCAACAATCGGTTTGTACGGCTTAATGTGCCTTACGGCATGCACACGGTGCCGCCGGAGGAATTTGAGCAGGCTTTGAAGAATCTGCCGGAACGGAAGATGTCGGAACGAGCGGAGGAAATAAGGCGGGAAATTTTAAGCAGGAGGAAATCAAGTTGACGGAAACACAAAAAGTAAATTGGGAGAAAAACAAAATGTATCCAACGGAAAGCGAATATTTTGCCGTGTTATACGGATACAAGGACGGACATATCATTGTTGATGCGGGAAAAGACGGAAGAATGTGCATGAAGCTAGAACTGGCGAACAAATTTATAAACGAATTAATCGAAATGATAGATTTTTACAAAGGAGTGAGGAAACATGCTTAACCGCGCGATTTTAATGGGGAGGCTGACGAAGGACATCGAAATAAAAACAACTACCGGAGGGACAACGATAGGACGGACTACGCTGGCGATAGACAGAAGATTTCAGCGTCAAGGGGAAGAACGCCATACCGATTTTATCAATATCCTTTGCTTCGGAAAAACAGCGGAATTTGCACATAAGTATTTTGTCAAAGGCAAGATGATGTGCGTTGTCGGCTCCATCCAGACACGCAGTTGGGATGGCCAAGATGGGAAAAAGAACTATGCGACAGAAGTCATTGCCGATGAAGTGAATTTCTGCGGTGAGAAAAGAACTGGCGGCAATCAGAATCAGGGTACAGATAACAGCGGCTTTATTCCTGTGGAGGACACAGGCGAGCCTCTTCCGTTTTGAGGTGCGACATGAAGATAAAGACAGAGTTATATAACGATCATTTCCAAAATTACAAACGGTATCACATTCCGAAAGCGCAGCTTGTGATTGCAGATATCCCATATAATCTGGGGACTAACGCATACGCTTCCAATCCCTCATGGTATGAGGGAGGGGATATCAAAAACGGGGAGAGCGAAAAAGCCGGAAAGCAGTTTTTTAACACGGACATCAATTTTAATATTGCGGAGTATTTCCATTTTTGCAACAAGTTTTTGATCAAAGAGCCAAAGGAGCGGGGAAAAGCGCCTGCAATGATTGTGTTTTGCGCGTTTGAGCAGATACAGACGGTTTTGCATTACGCCGAAAAGCACGGATTTCAGCATCATATTCCGTTGGTATTTATTAAAAATCGTTCGGCGCAGGCGATGAAAACGAATATGAGGATTGTCGGAGCTACAGAATATGGGCTTGTGCTTTACCGGGACAAGCTGCCGAAGTTTAACAACAACGGGAGAATGGTCTATAACTGGTTTAAGTGGGTGGAAGACAGAGAGGAATATCCGAGAATCCACAAAACACAAAAACCGGTATTTCTGCTGAAACGGCTGATTGAAATATTTACCGATCCGGGTGATACGGTGATTGATCCGGTTGCGGGGAGTGGGTCAACATTGCGGGCAGCGGCTGAACTGGGAAGAAACAGTTATGGCTTTGAGATTGTGAAATCGTTTTACGAGGATGCAAAAACGAAGATGCTTGATATGAGTACAGACCAGCTGTCTGTAATGGATTTGGAGAAGATATGAAATACATAATACCGGAAATACCACCAAGCAATAACAAATTTATAGGGCGTAATGCAAGGTGGGAATACCAGAAAATCAAAAAATACTGGGAGGAACTTATCTTTTACACCTGCCGACCGAGACCGGACAAGCCGTTTAAAAAGGCGGTTGTCACATTGATGTATTTTTTTCCAGATAAAAGGCGGAGGGATTCCGATAATTTTTCGGGGAAAATGATTTTAGACGGTCTGACAAGAGCCGGAATCATTGAGGACGATAGCTTTGACCATGTACAGTTGGTTTTGCGTGGCGGGTACGACAAGGAAAATCCCAGAACCGAAATTGAAGTGGAGGAGCTATGAAAATGACTAAATACATCCCCTGCACCCACTGTACAGTACAACAATGCAATAACTGTGACTACAAGATACACCAAAAGGCAATGACTATGATACGAGCACACAAAGACAACCTTATATCTCTCCGTAATCACTTTAAATCCTATACGGATGATGATGTGTTTAAGCAGGATTTTGAGACGGTGACGGACGTGTTGATGGCTTTGGAGGTAATAGAAAATAATGATAATCGACTTTGAGAAAATTAATGCAGAACGGTTTATAGAATGGGCTGGAAATTATCTTGACTTCCCATACATTGAAGAAAACAAAGAATTGATGGTTTGCGCATGCGTGGAAGTATTAATTGAAAACGGTATTTTTACGGTTCTTGAATTGAAAACAGCATTGTCAAGGAATGGAATTATGTTGCATGAAAGATACTTTAAAGGAGTTTAAAAGGAGGGCTTATGACAGCAAAAGAATGGCTTAACAGAGGGCGCAACTTAAATGAGGAAATAAACGCCCTCATAAAAGCAAAGGAAAAGGCTTTATATGACGCTTGCAACGTATCAATTGCTTATGACAAGGAAAGAGTGCAGACAAGTCAGAATAATTCGACTGAAGCGAAATTTACGAGGTTTGCGGACTATTCAAAAGCGATTGATGACAGAATAGACGAACTTTATAAAATTAAGCAAGAAATACTAAAAGCTATCAGCGGAGTGGATAACAGTACATACAGAACCTTGCTTATTGAGCGGTATATTAACTTCAAAACATGGGAGAGGATAGCCGTTGATATCAACTATGATTATTACCATGTCATAAAGCATCTGCATCCAAAAGCACTTAAAGCCATAAACATACCACACAATACCACATCGTAATGTGATAACATGTTATTGTCAGAGTTATAACCAATACACAAATCTTTGGTTTACTGTCAGCTCTGATGTGGTTCCTCCGAGCCGTCCAGCCACTTCTGGGCGGCTTTTAAATTACAAAAATGGGGTGTCCTTATGGATTGTGTCAAGATAAGCTTGTCAAGAGATATAGAAATGATTGAGTTGCACACGCTTGCAGACTTGCATATAGGTGATGCGCATTGCGATTATGATTTGGTAGAGCGCCGTATTGAGTATATCAAAAACACTCCAAACGCCTATTGTATCATAAACGGCGACATCTGCGACAATGCAACTAAGACAAGCATCGGAGATACATATGCGCAGGTGTTTAATCCAATGGGACAGATAGAAAAGGCAGTAACTTTGTTTACGCCAATCAAAGATAAGATTTTAGGGATATCACAAGGTAACCATGAAGCCAGAAGTTACAACAAAGAGGGTATTAATATTACCAAAATTGTAGCTGCACAATTAGGATTGCTTGATAGATACACGGACACAGGAGCGGTTTTATTTTTACGCTTTGGGATTATGCCGGGAGGATACAAAGAGACAAACGGCAGCGGTAAACAGCGCAAAATCTGTTACACGATATACTTTACGCATGGCAGAGGTGGAGGACGTAAAGAGGGAGCAAAGGCAATAAGGCTTGCAGATATGGCAAGTATAGTGGACACCGATGTATATATCCACAGCCATACACATTTGCCATTGACGTTTAAACAGGATTATTTTAGAGTAGATCCACGTAACAGTAAGATATCTCAAGTTACAAAGCTATTTGTCAACACATCGGCAATGCTCAATTACGGAGGATACGGGCAAGTAAACGAGTTTAAACCATCGAGCAAGGATTGTCCGGTTATTTATCTATCTGGACGACGTAAAAAAGCGGAGGTATTGTTATGATTGATTGTGATAAGACAACAACAGATATAGATTGTTTAACATGTCCTCATTGTTATGATGATGATGAGGCTATATACTGCGATAAAGATTAATAATTGGTACACCGATAAAGCAATGATATAGCGGTGTGGGTGGGAAAGCGGGATTATATGAAAAGAGGGTGACGGAGCCATGAATAAAAGAGGCAGGCCAAAGAAAATAACAGAAGAGATAGTCCAAAAATTAGAAGAAGCTTTTTTACAAGGACTAAGTGACAGGGAAGCGTGCATTTATGCGAATATTGCGCCGTCTACTTTTTATGATTACTGTTCCAGCCATAAAGAATTTTCGGAGCGAAAAGAGCTTCTGAAAGAAAATTTGAAGATGAAAGCGAAAATGAATCTGGCGAGAAGCATAGAGGACGGAAACATGACACAATCAATATGGTATCTTGAAAGAAAATGCAAGGATGAATTTTCGCAAAAACAGGAAGTCGAATTATCTGGAGAAATCAATAATCCGTTTTCTGGATTATCTACCGAAGAATTAAAGAAGCTGGTTGAAAGTGGATAAAAAATTAATAAAGTTAGGAGCGAAACTAGAGCTTGCGAGGCGTGAGTTCTTTTTTTATTGTAATTTAAAGGCACCTGATTTTTATAAACCGGAAAGAAAGTTTTTAGTTGACTTATGCAATGAATTTCAAAGCTTCTTTTTCTCAGAGGATAAAGTCCTGATAATCAACGAGCCTCCGAGACACGGGAAATCCAGAACAGCAGGGCTATTTGTAGAATGGGTACTCGGAAAAGACAAGAACCAAAAGGTCATGACCGGATCATACAACGAAACCTTATCCACGATGTTTTCTAAAAATGTGCGAAATGACATTATGGAACAAAAGGGAGATGTGTATAAGCCAGTCTTTTCAGATGTATTCCCAGGCGTTTCAATCAAAAAAGGCGACGCTTCTATGAACCTTTGGAGTCTGGAAGGCGGATACAACAATTATTTGGCGACATCTCCAACCGGAACAGCTACAGGTTTTGGTTGTACACTCCTGATAATTGATGACTTAATCAAAAATGCCGAAGAGGCCAACAACGAGAATGTCAAAGAAAAACATTGGGAATGGTTTTCAAACACGATGCTGTCACGTCTGGAAGAGGGCGGGAAAATCATCATTATCATGACCAGATGGGCTTCGGACGATTTGGCTGGGAGAGCATTGGAGCATTACACAGAACAGGGCTTGAAAGTGAGACACATCACCATGAAAGCATTGCAGGATGACGGAACGATGCTCTGTGATGAAATCTTATCCCGCAAGACATACGAAGAAAAGATAAAAGCAATGGGGGCTGAGATTGCCAGCGCAAACTATCAACAGGAACCAATTGACTTAAAAGGAAGGCTGTACAGTTCTTTTAAGACATATGACAAGCTGCCAAAAGACGAAGAAGGGAATCTGTTGTTTTCCGGCATATTTGCGTACTGCGACACGGCGGACGAGGGAAGCGACTATTTGTGCAACATCATATACGGCGCATATCTAAACGAGGCTTATATTCTCGATGTGTATTACACCAAAGAGGGAATGGAGATAACCGAACCAGAAACAGCAAAAAGATTGCATGAATACGGTGTCAATGTGTCAAGAATAGAGAGCAATAACGGCGGGAGAGGGTTTGCAAGAAACATTAGAAGGATTCTCCATGAGACATATGATTCCAACAAAACAACGGTGAATTGGTTTCATCAGAGTAAAAATAAGATTGCGAGAATTCTTTCCAACTCAACGTGGGTAATGAATCACATTTATTATCCGGTTAATTGGCGGGAGAGATGGCCGGAGTATTATAAAGACATGACGAAATATCAAAAAGAGGGCAAAAACGCCCACGATGACGCACCGGATGCAACAACCGGCGTAGCGGAGAATTTTAATGGAGGCGGTGTTTCCATATGGTAAACAGCAATTACATAAATAAATTAATTATAGGGCATGGAAGTTTTATTGAGGCGGCGAAAACAGCCGAACGGTACTATGCAAACAAAAACGATATCAAAAACACAGGAGCGGCCAATCTGTATATGGACGCGCAGATGGCAGAAGCCAATCCATTAAGGACGGCAGATAACCGAATTTCACACAACTGGCATTCGCTTCTTGTGAATCAAAAATGTTCATATCTGTTTACATATCCGCCGACATTTGATGTTGGGGACAAGTCGGCGAATAAAATCATAACCGATACTTTGGGAGATGATTTTCCGAAGGTGTCAAACAAGCTGGCTGTTGACGCCTCCAATGACACGGTTGGATGGCTGCATTACTGGAAAGGGGAAGATAACACTTTCCAATATGCGGCGGTAGATCCGAAACAGATTATTCCCGTTATGTCCGGTGACCTGAAAAATAAGATCATCGGAATACTGAGGGCATATGTAACTGTTAACGACAAAGGCGAAGAGGTCCAACGGTGTGAATATTGGGACGACAAGGAAGTGAAATTCTTTGAAAAAGCTTCAAGCGGCGCATATGTGAATTTCAATTTTCCATCGGTAGGAACAACAATGTCACATAATATGGGAGCGGTTCCGTTTATTCCATTCTTCAATAACACCTATAAAACCTCCGATTTATCCATGTGCAAAGACCAGATAGACGCTTATGACCGCACAGTTTCAGGATTTGCGAATGATATTGACGATGTGCAGGAGGTTATTTTCGTCATTAAGAACTATGGAGGGGTAGACCGAGACGATTTTTTGAGTGATCTGAAAGTCAAAAAAACAATCAAGGTAGAAGGCGAAGGCGGCGTTGAAACGATACGAGCGGAAATTCCTTATGAGGCAAGAGGAGCGTTTCTGGAACTGCTGAAAAAGCAAATATTCATCAGCGGAATGGGTGTTGACCCTGACCCGCAGAAATACGGCAATACGTCAGGTGAGGCGTTGAAATTCATGTACAGCCTTTTGGAATTAAAGGCAGGAGCGATGGAAACTGAATTCCGTAGCGGATATGCAGAACTGGTAAAAGCGATTTGCAGATTTCATGGTTTATCCGAACCAAAAAAGATTATCCAGACATGGACGCGCAACTCCATCAAGAACGACTTGGAAACCGCGCAGATTGCACAGCAAAGTATTGATGTCATTTCCAGACTTACAGTTGTTAAAAATCATCCGTGGGTTGAGGATACGGAAGAGGAAATGAAGCAAATCGAAAAGGAACAAAATCAAAACGACGAGGCAAGAAAACAGTCGTTCGGCATGGTAAACAATAATCCTCCGGGCGGTGAGGAAGATGAAGAATAATCAATACTGGAAACAACGTGCAGAACTTCGCATGTATGAATACCATAAACAGGCAGATAAAGTAGCGGATGACGTTGCACAGTCCTATATTTCCGCATCGGAGTATATCAGCCAAGAAACAAGGAAGATATTCCTTACCTTTCAAAACGAATCAGGACTGTCCGAAAAAGCCGCGAGAGAGCTTTTAAACACTATCACGGATAAAGACAAGTTAAACCGTTTAAAATCGGTTGTGAGGGGAATAAAAGACCCTGTTATCCGTCATAAAATGATGAGTATCTTATCCTCTCCAGCTTATGCATATCGTATAAAACGGTTTGAGCAGCTGCAGGAGGATATCGACATGAAATTATCTGAGCTTGCTGATATTGAGTTCAACACGACAAGAAATCATTACATAGACACAGTGTATGAAGCTTATAACCGCACGATGTTTGACATTCAGAAAGGGACAGGCTTCGGATTCCAGTTTTCCAGTATGCCCATCATAAGGGTGGCTGAGATATTAGACAACGCATGGAGCAACAAGCATTACAGCGAACGAATATGGGCAAACAGCAGGGATTTAAACATAAAACTGAAACAGGAGCTTTTAACCGGCTTTTTGACGGGGCGAAGTTATCATAAGACTGCAAAGGAAATACAAGACCAATTCGAGGTGGGCGCATTTGAGGCAAGGCGGCTTGTTCGGACGGAGAGCACCTATATTGCAAACATGGCAGAAATCGAATCTTACAAAGAGGCTGGCATTAAAAAATATCGGTTTCTTGCAACACTGGATATCAGAACATCGGAAGTATGCCGGAATATGGATGGGAAAGAATTTGATGTAGATAAGGCGGTGCCAGGTGTAAACCTTCCACCGCTTCATCCGTGGTGCAGGTCTACCACCATTTCAACGCTGAACAAGCAGATTATGGACAAATTACAGCGCAGAGCCAGAGACCCGGTAACCGGAAAAACTTATCTTATCCCTGCAAATATGAATTACAACGAGTGGTATGACAAGTATGTAAAATCGGATCCGCAGACAGAACTTTCAGCGAAGAAATTCAAAAACAAGTACAGCGACAAAAAGCAGTATGAAAAATACAGGGCTGTAATAGGAAAGAATGTCCCTAAATCATTTGCAAAATTTCAGGATTTGAAGTATAATAATACTGCTGAATGGACTGAGTTAAAAAGTGATTTCAGGTACAAAAACCTTTTGAATAACCGTGAAATTTTTATTAAAAGCGATTCTGTCCGTTCTTTGCCGATTGAATTGCGCGCTAACGTTATAGCGGATTTTATTGACGAAAATGGAAATGTGAAGCAAAGAAGGATATATGGAGCCAACAAAAAGCCCTATAAAGACATAGATACAAATGATCATAAAAGGCCAAAATATCATCCTATGGGAGCGCATAAGCATCTTTTTGATTACTCTTTAAAGAATCCACACGGGAAAGCGGATTATTTTACCGAAAGGGAATTAAGGCAGAATGCAGATATTATACAGAAAGGAGTGAATTACCATCCATGACAATTGATAAAAAAAGATTTACTGAGTTGATAGAATTAGGAGCCGATATAGAATTTTTATACAATGGGAAAAAGTACACGATTCTGGCGTGGATTGATGATGGAATATCAATAGGAGAACAAAATACAGATAATGAATCCATTTATTCTAATTGTGAAGATCTTTTGCAAAATTGTATTATTGATGGCACTCCGTTATTGAATGCATTGCCGAAAATAGATATAACGTTTCATACTTAGATGGATTAAAGGAGGTATAGATGTGAAATTAGGGGCAAAAGAACAAGTTTTGCTTGCGCTGTATATCGAATATCAAAAAGATTTACCCGATATGGCAAGTGTGAACAATACGGATTTAAATATGGATATTGACGTGTTTAATACAGCACTAAGCAAATTACAAAACGAAGAATACATACGTGGATTTGCAACGCTTGCGGCAGACAATAATCAGTTTTACGTGGCGGATGTATCACATGTGATGCTGACGAAACAAGGAATTGACTATGTAGAAAACTGTTTCGGAATCAAAAAGGAGCTGACATCTGCCGACAAGGTGCGGTATGTTGTCAAGCAATGCGGTGTATATGGATACAAAGCTTTAAAAGATATTGGAGCCGCTTGTCTGGCGGCAATGATAGAGAAAATGTAATAATCAACAAGTTAATAAGCAATTCAAGCATCTGTTTTTGACAGGTGCTTTTATTTTGCCCTTTTTGAAAGGTTGCAGGGCATAAAGAACAACGAAACTCCTTACAGGGAGAGCCTGTATAAAAAATCTATGGAGGTATTTAAAAATGGAATGGCTGAAAGAGTTATTGAAAAACAAGGGGGTTGAGGTGCCGGAAGAGGTCTTCGCAGACGTGCAGAAAGAGCTTCCAAAGCATTTGATTCCAAAAGGAGAGTACAACGCCAAGCTGGAGGAAATCAAGGGGCTGAACGCTCAAATTTCCGAGCGCGACGAACAACTTGAAAAGCTCGGCAAAAGCGTTGGAGACAGTGAGGGTTTGAAAAAGCAGATTGAACAGCTGCAGGAAGAAAACAAAACCTCAAAGGAAAGCTTTGAAAAGCAGATAGCGGACATCAAAAAAACAGCTGCTATCGAAAACGAAATCTTAAAGGCGAATGCGGTCGATGTCGATATGGTAAAAGTGAAGCTGAATCTTGACGATGTAAAAATCGATGAGAAAGGCAGCGTCAGCGGGTTATCCGAACAGCTTGAAACTGTGAAGAAAGATTTTGGTTTTTTGTTTCAAAAACCAAGCTATAGTCCCGCAGACGGAAAAGACCCTGAAACCGTATCGGATTTACGGGGCGCAATTGCCGAAAGAATACAAAACAATTCATAAAAAAGAAAGGATGATTTTACATGGCAGTAACTTTAGCACAGGCAAAGGTAGGTATGGCAGATCACATTGACCAGATGGTCATTGACGAATTCAGAAGGGGTTCTCTTCTTATGGATAAGCTCACCTTCGACAATTCCGTTTCTCCTGGTACAGGAGGTTCAACGCTGGTATATGGATATACCATGCTGAAAACCCCTTCCACTGCTGATTTCAGGGAAATCAACGCGGAGTATACCGGAAAAGAAGCAGACAGAGAGACAAAGACCGTTGCATTGAAAATCTTTGGCGGTAAGTTCTCCATTGATCGTGTTCTTGCAAGAACATCAAACGCGCAGATTGATGAGACGAATTTTCAACTGCAGGAGAAAATCAAAGCGACTATCAACACCTTCCATAATGCGGTTATCAACGGTGATAAATCAGTAAAAGGCTTTGATGGTCTCGATGTTATGCTTGCTGGTTCTTCCACCGAAATAAACAACGATGCTTCCAAAGCGATTGACTTGTCTACTGCCTCCGCTATTGACAGCAACTACAAAGCGGTTTTGGACGCATTGGATGCTTTCCTTGCCGAAATGGACGGGAAACCGGATATGCTGATGGGCAACACAAAGCTTATCACAAAACTACAGGCATGCGCAAGAAGGGCTGGATATCTAACTCAGACTGAAGATGCATTCGGAAGAAAAGCATACAGCTATGACGGGATTCCGTTCCAAGATTTGCAGTATTACTACAACGGAACCACGACAGCACCCGTTGTCCCGATTGTATCCAGAAAATACGGCGAAACAGGAAGCGAAACAACCGTAACCGGATTGACCGATCTGTATGCTGCAAGATTTGCACTGGACGGATTCCATGCGGTTTCTCCGGCTGGAGGCAACATAATCAACACCACTTTGCCAGACTTCTCAACAGCAGGAGCTGTTAAGGATGGAGACGTGGAAATGGTAGCAGCTGTTGTCTTGAAGAAATCCAGAGCGGCAGGCGTTCTGAGAAACTTCAAGGTATCGTAAGAGGAGGGATTTTCGTGAAATATAAAATCACTGCACCGCACAACAAGTACACCCGCGAAATAGCGGGTGTGCATTTTGTTGACGGCAAAGCTGAAACAGAAAACGAATTTGCAGCTCAATGGTTTTCCGGGCGTGATGGATTCACTGTTACTCCGGAGAAAAAAGCCGGAAGAAACAGTAAAGAGGATAAACCGAAGGAATAGAAGGTGATTTTGTGGAGCTTCGTGATAAATTCAGAATGTTTACCGGAAAGAATGAAAATTATGATTTCGTCGATGAAATTCTGGATATGGCAAAGGGCAAAATTTTAAATTTCTGTCACATAGAAGAACTTCCGGCTGAGCTTAGAAATATGCAGCTTGAAATTGCAATAAAAATTTATAACCGGCTTGGAAGAGAAGAAGCAAAATCATTTTCAGAAGGCGGGCAAAGCACACAGTTTGACGACCTGATTAACGAAAACATGAAACAGGAGCTTTATCGGTTTCGGAGGTTTTCATAATGCTTAGAAAATATCTTAAAACCGTATATCTCTTCGAGAAAAAAGAGGCTGACAAAAATGCGCCGGATTATTACCCAGGACAGAAGGCAAAAGAAGTATACTCCCACAAAATAGAGTGCAACATTCAGCCTGCTAAAAACCAAATCACATCTGAAATTTACGGGGAAAGGGTGAATAACATTCTTTCCCTCATGTGTGATGTGGAGACAGAAATAAATAAAAATATGACTGTTTCTTTGTCCGGCTACCAAAAACCGGAGTATAAAATCACGTCCATTGAGGTATACACGAAACACAAAATCATCATGATTGAGGCGATATTATGACGTTTGACTTTGAAATCGAAGGGCTGAGCGAAGCAATTGAAAAATTCCGAAAGCTTGCGACACCTGGATTCATTCAAGGCGTTATGGTTTCCTCTCTTTTGAAAAGTGCTTTTTTAGTAGAGGAAACCGCCAAGCAGCTTTGTCCGGTAGGTGACCCGGAAGTTGACCCGAACAGCGGACAGTTGAGAAACAGTATTTCTGTGTCAAGTATACCGGATGGCGCTGAAGTCGGCTCAAATGTGGAATATGCGTCGTATGTGGAATACGGGACGGGGCAAAGGGGCGACCCCTCCGTTGAGCATGTCACCGAAAAAACAAGCAAGGTTACCGGGGAAACATATCCTTATATGGGACAAGCTCCGCAGCCTTATTTGTATCCGGCATTGGAGGCACATCGTGACAACATAAAAAATAACATCGTTCAAGATTTGGATAACGCCGTCAAAGGGAGGTGACCGGAATGGTTGACATGAATTTACCGATTTATCATTTACTGAAAGATATCGCAAGCGTAGAACTTGAATTTCCAGATAAATTTTCAGAATTTCCGGTCATTACAATCACAGAGGTTTCCAATCCATCCGGCGTGATATATGAAGGGAAGGAGCTTAACTCCGCTGTGACTTATCAAGTTGACGTTTGGGACAATGGAGAATCCAGACAGGAATGTGAACGAATCGCCTCCGAGGTGAGCAAAAGGCTGATAGCGAACAATTTCACCCGCCCTATGTCGCGAGGGTTAAAAGACCCAAGCGGATTACACCGCAAAACAATGTATTTTAAAATTAACATAATCGAAAAAGGAGTGTTTTAAATGGCAGGAGTACAGAATTATATTCCAATGGTTGGGGTAGACAAATTGGCGTATGCCAAAGTAACATCGAACACAACGTCGGCGTACACGGCAGAAACACCTAAAATGATTCCAGGATTGACGGAAGCAGGAGTAAACCTAAATCCACAGACCAGTACGTTTTATGCGGATAACGGAGCATATGACACAGCTACAGCAATGGGTGAGTTCGATATTGCTGTAGCGTGTGCAGACGTTCCGCCTGCAATGAAAGCGGACTTATTCGGATACGGGTATGATTCAACTACGGGTCTTGGTTCCGTATCTGATATTAACGCCCCGTCAGTAGCCATCCTTTACCGGATGATGAAATCCAATGGGGCATACCGCTATATTCGTATTTTCAGCGCAAAAGCAGTTCCGAACGAGGAAAAAGCACAGACAAAAGGTGGAAGCATAAACTTCCAGACGAACGGATTTTCGTTGAAAGGTGCAAAGCGTTTGAAAGATGGTTTGTATTACGAAATGTTGGATGATGATGATCCGAGCCTTCCTGTTGGAGTTACGGCAGCCTTAATTGCAGAAAAATGGTTTTCATCTGTCAGCTGGGAAGTTGCGGCAGGGGAATAAAAAATAAGGGGCGGGAAACCGCCCCATAACATTTAAAGGTGAATATTATGGAACAAAGCGTCCTTACTATAAAAATAGGCAGAGGGAAAATCATCTCGAAGCATTGGGATTTTGAGGCTCTCTGTCTTATTGATGACAACATCGAAAAGAATGGAGTCATTGCAAAGTGTATCAATTCGGTATCTTATTTGTTCGAGGGAACCAGTGCAACCGATGAATTTCTTTTATCCCTATCACCGAAAAGGATTTACGAACTGTGCGAAACCGTGTGGGGCTGGTATATCCGGGATATTCTCACTTTGAAAATTGAGAAATCGGACTCGGATAAATCCAAAGGAAAAACCAAGCTCAGAGATATGTATGCGGATATCTTTAAAGCGTGGGGAACATTGCCGGACGAGATAGGACGACAAAGACCGAGAAATGTGTTTCATCTCCTTTCCAATCTCGGAGAAAAAGAACCGGATGCCGATGAACTGATTTCCAATCTTCCAGAGACTTCAAAAGTTTTCTATGGGTTGTAAATTATCCTTGAATTTTCCTCTTTTTTGTTATATAATGGGATAAAAACGGAGGGGATTGTAATGGATGGGGTTATTGTTTTTATAGTTATTGCAATTATTATCTGTTCAATTGGAATAGTATATGATCAACTAATAAGGTCAAATAAAGAAAGAAAAAATAGGATTGCAGAGACTGGTGCGAATGAAAAATGTGATGGTAGCTTAATAGATGGTTTACCACTGGCACAAGGCACAACTTGTGAGCTTTTGATATTTGATAAAAAGATTAAAATTCTTGGAGGTGGAAGAAGCTTTGAAATAATGATAAATAATATAATAAATGCACAAATTAAGTCTTCGACCGACATTCAATATATTGCAAAAAATAAATCAAGCATTTCAAAAACTGTAGCTGGAGGTTTATTATTTGGTCCAATAGGAGCAATTGTTGGTTCTGCGCCAAAAAGCAAAAAAGAAAAAATTGAGACAAATACTTACTATTTGATTATCAATTATATCGATAAATCTAAAAAGCATTCGTTTTTAGTATTTGATGTTACATCTGATCTAAATAGATTATCAATCATACAACTATTAAATAATAGTTGTAAAGACAATAAACAGACAGAGACTGAATACTTATGATATAACCGCTCTTAACAGGGTGGTTTTAGGGATTGACAAATCCGAAAAATGTGGTAAAATAAGAGCAGATAAAGGGTACCGTGTAGAACGGTTGCCAAAGGTTCAGCTTAAAATAGACCGACCATTAGCAGTGGGGACGGTCTATTTTACTTTATCGTAAAATGCGAAAAAGAAAATGAATATCAAAAGAGTAACTTTCAATATGTATCTCATTCGCACCACCCCCTTTCGGGTGTGGCAACCGTCCTCGAT
>OMGY01000718.1_pt1 | contig 36010 bp, 45 predicted proteins | sample 1674461 | NCBI WGS metagenome assembly OMGY01 (sample SAMN05578579, study PRJEB25193) | human gut metagenome | biome: Human Microbiome; feature: human-associated habitat; material: feces | host: Homo sapiens | place: USA:Birmingham | reverse complement strand
GTATCATGTTCAGGGTCTCGATGAGCTTGTCGTCGAGGAACATGGCGGCTCCTTCGCCGTATCGTTCGTAAACGTGCTTGCATACCAGTTCTTTGATCGAGAAATAATCGCTTTTCATTCCTTTTCCTCCTTCTTTTTATCCGGTAAATCTTCGAGAACTCCCTCGACTTCCCGGCGACCGAACAACTTAAATACATTCACCCGTTTTTTTATACCCCGGTACTCGAAATAATTATTGAAGCAACTCGATATTTCGATACCGTACACCAACAGCAACGTCAAGGCCGAGAGCAGCGGAATACCCAGCACTTCTCCGAATGTCCGCCCCAAAATCCCCGCCAACGTTACCCAGCAGATGTAGTCAACCAGCTTGTTTACGGCACGCCGCCATTTCCGGGAGGGGCGAATACGTTCACCACGTTTCCGGGCGGCAGACACGCCGAAACGGGTGTCTACCACGATCAACACCACTGCCAGCAACAGAAACGGGCTCATACTTTGGTAAAAATCCACTACCGGGGAAACGAACATCGCCGTAGCCCCGTTTATCACACTACGCTCCTGTGTCATAATCCGCGTTGTGTCCGTCAATATTTGTTCCGTAAAATTTTCCATAATTATTCCCTGTTTTTATACGGGATTACCCCCTCAAACCGTTGTGCGAGCCGTACATAATCTTAAATTTTCATATTTAAAGTATTACAACCCGGAATAGATGATGACGGAGAAAACACCATTCTAAGAACGTTCAAATAATTCGATTCTCCGTATAAAGCGTTCTGGTAAAGGAAAAACAATGTCTTGGTGCCTGTTGTAGTACTTAACAGCGAAAGCATTTTAGCTCTGATATATTGCGTAGTGCTCGATGTTTTTAGAGCGAAACAAAGCTGTATATCGGGAATGTAATTGGCCGAATTGGGATAAGTGTCAAGAATGGCTTTCAAAGCAGAAAACGCAGAACTTCCACTGCTAAAAGTTACTTCGGCTGCATTACTTCCAAGAGTATTGCCTACTGTCATTTCTCCTAAATAGAAATAATTACAACCCGAGCGGTTCCAATCTTCCCACGAGGACGGCGTGAATCCCAACGTGGAACCTTCGGCCGACGTGCGGCTGTAAAGTGTTCCGTTTTTGCCGACAAACATCTGTGTGTACCGGTATTTGTATTCCCCTTCGTCATTCTCGAACCTGAAATGGCTTTGTATAACAACCCCGTTTTCCGGATAATTGGGAACATCGCCGTCCGCTTGGAGTCCGTTCAGCCATATATGTATAGTACCCAACTCTCCTTGCGTGTACCTGTCGATGTCGATGGCATCGCTGTTGTTGGAAAAAGAGATGCCGGCAGCGTTATCCGCCGTGCCTGCCAGTGTACCGGTAACCGTCCCGAAACAAATGTTGCCGACATAGGCACTTTCCCTGTAAACCGTAGGAATGCTCGATACGCCCGATGCGGAAAAACTCTTTACCGATGTCCCGGATTGACCCATGAACACGAAAGTTGCATAATCACTTCCGGAGTTGCTGGCAAAATAAGCATCGAATGTGGTGTTTCCCGTCCGTACCAGTTTTACCCGGTTGTACATTTGAGAGCCGGTGGAAAACACGCAATACGGATAACAGTGCTTTTCCGTTGTACTTTGCCAACCCCAATTTATCATGAACTCCCCATAACCGAGAAGCGGAGAGACGATACCAAAACGTATCATTCCCTTGTCGCCTCCTATGTCGAATGACATGAACTTGTAGTACAGGCTTACGCCGCCTGTAAAATAACGGATTGCAGTATTGGAGAGTTTTCTATTGGTAGAAGGGTCTACGACGGCATCTAATATCGTTGCCGGATATACTGTCTTCCCGTTTTCTTTCAGTTTCTTTATCTTTGCCATGTTTGTGTGTGTTGAAGGCAGGCGGGAAATACCCGCCCGCCGTGTTTCTCAAATCGTTATCTCCGCATACTCCGTTACATCGGTTACAGCAGCCGCCTTCAAATAGGTGGCGGCAATATCCGCCCCGTTCTTGTCCTGCGTCGCTTTCGTGGATTGGTTCACCGTAATCGTTCCGTTCGAACCTACGGTAATATTGCCACCCGACTTCACACCGCCGAGGGAAGAAGCCGTCGCAACGGGAAGCGTGTAATTGTTCGCACCCAAGGCGATACCGTCCAATTTCGCCTTATCCGTTGCAGACATCAAACCGTCAACTGTCGTACTGGCCGTATCTCCGATAAAGGTACTCTTGGACACATAAGAACCCGTATCGTCGTCCGCGTAAATGTAGTAGAGACGCTTATTCGATGCGACAAACATACAGGCAACCGAACCGGTGGACGGGTCTTCGACAACAATAATAGGGGATAAACCGTTCCCTCCGGAATCTTTGGCGAGATACACTTGTTCATCGGCCGAAATGCCTCCCATAAAAGAATTTAGGTTACTGATGGAATCACCGCTCAAAGTGTACTCGTGCACAGACAACATGCCTACACCTTTATCGATAAGTGTTGCCAATTCCACATTCGAGAGGTCTTTCTTCGCCAAGTCGCCGATGGCCACCCCCGAATCTTTGGCCGTTTTATTGTTTCCGCCCGAGGTTAGCACCCGGTCGGACGCCGCCGCATTCGCCGACATCGTTACCATATTTGCCGTACCGCTCGATACCTTCGTGTCCGCATAACTTTTCGCCGAGGCCAACGTATCGTTCAATAGTCCGGTCAACGTCTTTGTGTCCGTAATGCCCGTAAGGAACGATTCGATTTCCTTCCAGCGGTTGATCGTCGTGTCCGATGCGTCCGCATCATTCAAAAACGTATTCACCTTCGACACGAACCGCGACAAGTCGTTTCCGTCCTCACTGCCGATAGCCTGACGCAAATCACTTAAAGCGATCAATGTTCCGTTTCTTCCGCTGCCGCCCAACACTTCCAGCAACTCGTCCATGAACTCCGCCAGCGTAAAACCGTTTGTATCAACAACACCTTCCGGTATCGTCGCCGGATAGATTGTACTCCCGTTTTCCTTTAACTTTTTAATCTTTGCCATTGTGATTTATTTTTATTGGTGTTTTAAATTTCTCCGTAATCCTTGTCCGTGTAAGCCTCCGACGTGATTGTTCCGCTGCCGCTCTCCACGAATCCCTGCTGTACACTGTCCGGGTAACCCGCCTCGAAAGAAATCCAATAAGAATTTCCGTTAGACATTAAAAAAGTCATTCTGTAATCGATTCCGGCATCTATCCGAACGGAGACACCCGAAAAAAACAGAGGATCGCCATACGGTGTCGCAGCCTTCAACAACAGCGTGGCTTTCCCTTCCGAAACCGCCTGCATCGCAGAGGCCAGTTCCGCCAAAAGAAGCTCGTTGAAGTCGAAACCCTCCGACGACGAATATTCCCCCATGTCCACGATGCGTGTAGGCAGGTAACCCTGCGAGGTCAGATCGCCCAGCTTTATTTTCTCGATGTCCTGCTTCGTGGCGAAGTCGTCGAACGAGTAGGCGTACTGTTTCGTCAAGTTCCCGTCCTCGTCGATAACGACCTTGTGGACGTAATTGTCAGACCCGACGAACATCGCCGTATAGTTGATTTTACGACCGTACAGGATCTTTACATACGCCGGAGAAAAGGAAGAACCGATATTGTCATTCAATGTGGCGAAATACAACGTCAGTTCATGGTCTTCGGCTGCCGCCGACAAAATACCCGGCAAATCTTCTTTTTTCTCGGAAATGCTGACCGAATGGTCCGCATAAATATGGTACATGATTCTTTCTGCCGGATATACCCCCGTCTTGTCCTGCAAAACGGTCGCCGAAACGTTCGAGAGGTCTTTTTGGGCCAACCCCGACAGCGTTTCGTCAGGCGTTACAGCCCCGGCCAGCTTTTCAAGTACGCCGCCCACTTTCGGAGCCGTGTTTTCCCCTTTTTCCGTAGCATTCTTTATGTCCCTACAAATAGACAGGACTTTTTCTATATCGCTTTGTTTCATGCGTTATCCTATTTTTCTTATCGTGAAACTTCCCGTTATTTTGGGGCTGCCTTCAAAGCGCAACCCCAAAGCCTCGCTCATGTACGTCCGGCACTCCGACAGGTAACCGGAAGCCACTTGAAGGGTGTTGTTGTACAGCTCCGAACGCTCCTTCGACGAGATACGCGAGGAATATTCCTCCTCTTTCAACCGGAAGCCGTAACGGGTACTCTCGACATCGCCCGCCATGACATACTGCGAATAAGCGTAATAGGCGATAGCCGTCTTCAAGCCCGGGCAGAAACGGCGGTTGCCCCGACGGTCGCTGTATTCGCAGCCCTCCAACAACCCGGCGTACTTCCCTTCCGTGTCCGTTGCGAGGGTGATATACAACTCGTCCCCTACAAGGGGCTTTATATACAGCATTTCCACTTCGGAGATGTAGGCCTGTAAATTATCTTCCGATACGTGAGTGCCCGGCTTGCGTATGCCGGGCATCTTCTTGAAATCCTGAGGGGTTAAAATAGTATTCATCTCTCCGTTGCGTTTGGGTTACCTGTTTGTTCGGCGTTATGCACGTAGCTTTTCGGGTTTATGGCGAAGTCCCCCGACAAAGGGGTTTCCCACAGGCCGAAGATCTTCGAGAAGATGCGTTCCAACGCCTGACGCTCTTTCGACACATACGAGTTGTAATATTCGTAAGCCTCGGCCACCAACTGGCCGCTGAATCCGAGTTTCCCAACCCGTATGGCATACCAAGGCTCCTGACCGAATGCCGAATAGATGCGTTCGGTTACGCTCGATTCGGTTACGGTGAAGTCCTTGTCGAAATTCTGGCTTTTTATGCCCACCCACTGCGGGGCGTCTTCGTCCGCGTTGACCGTTACGTCCATGATGGCGAGGGCGTTCGTGTCCCCTTGAAAGGTCAGAAGGTTGTCGGCGAACTCCCGGCTTCGCATCTCGTCCTGTGTCGTGCCTCCCACCGGGCGGCCTTCCTTGTCGATCGCGCCCGACAAACCTTTCTTGCGGATAAGCATTCCGGCCGGCAGGAAGTTGTTGCGGACATTGCGGTATTTCACGTTGTCGAGACCCTCATCGGTGGAGAGGTTCGTTACCACCTTGTCGTAGACCGGCTCGGGGTAGGTGTTCCTGCCCGCCGTCGAATACCAAAGGATCTGACCCCGGTAACCCTCTATGCCGCCGTCCTTGTCGATTTGAGACAACAGCACCTCTTTCTGCGGGTTGAACGGGTAGATGTAATCGACCGTTTCCCGGGTTACTTTCAGCTTCTTTCCCCGGCGAGTTTTCGTTCCCGACCAGTCCGGGTGCGTGCAGATATAGGGGACGTAACCCGCATCGTCTTCTTCATACAGCCGGCAATTCTCGAACGGCACGTGCTGCAACTCGACCACACTCCCGGAAAGGGCGTAGTTCAGATGCAGGGAAACTCCGCCGAACTGCGACAAGTCCCGTACCGCAAGCTGCAAGATGTCGTTCGCCGTGTCCCCGTAACGGTTAACGACAAGTTCCGACAGGGCTTTGTCCCGGAAGCCGTCGCCGAAGATGAAGTTCTCGTAACGGCTGCAACACGTGCCGCCCGTAGGACTGTTTTTCAGCAGCGCGAGCATTCTTTGCGGGTACAGGTTGTCCTTGTCGTAGGTCTGAATTCCCAACGTGCTCGAATAGAAGCGTTCGATGCGCTTCCCCGGGCGGACGACGTTCGAGATGTTCATCGTATGCGCCTCCTACTTTTTATTCCGGGAAACGACCGTTACCGCGCACTGGCCCGTCTTGCCCTCCGTCGTCGTGGCCGTGATCGTGCTGCGCCCTTCCGACAACGCCGTTACGACCCCTTTGTCGTCGACCGTCGCAACTTTCGCGTTGCTGCTCGTCCATTTCTCCACAACGCTGTGGTACGAGGTCGTGGACAACGAAACGGTGTCCCCGATGTACAGACGTTTGCCGGTCTCGTTCAACTCGATGCGGTTCTCGTCCCGTACCTTCTTGTCGATGCGCTCCTTCCAGTCAGAGGGGTACGATTCAAAGGATTCGATAAGCGCGGGATTCTTCTGTAACAGTTCTTCCGCCTTTTCGTCCGTGATGCTCTTGGCCGAATAAAACTCGGAAGACCCGAACTCGGGCCGCAAAAGCACGCCGCGACGGAGCTTGTATTTTCTTTCTTCCATTTTGCCTGTTTTTTTGAGATAGTTATACACTTCCAGATATGCGTCCCGATAACAATCGGCACACGAGGTTTTGCGGAACTTCATCGAGAGAACCGTTTCATACAGTCTTTCAATGACCTCCTTGTCCCGGAAAGAGAAACCGGAATGATACCGGCTTCTCATTTCCTCCAAGACCCGTACCGCTTCTTCGTAGCTCATCATGGCCTATTCCCCGGGCGATACGGTAAGGGTGGATTCCAACATCTCGCGCGTGGCGGCGATGTCCGTGTCGAAAAGGTAATAGGCGAAGGTGGGAGCGTCGGCCTCCTGCAAGGTTACGGACGTGCCGCCCTGCGTGTCGTCCGAATATTTGTCCGATTCGATCGCCGAGGCGGACAAGCCCTGCTCCACGCCGAAGACTTGGAACGTGTTCTTCTTGTCCGTGCCTTGATATTGGTTTTCCAGCACGACAAGGAATTTCCCGTTCGCCATAGGGTCGATGATGTTATGAGAGACATCGGGACCGGCATCGAGGATCACGACGGCAACAGATTTGGTAAAGTTGTTCCGGTATGTCCCCTCGGCCATCGAGGTGGTCGTGCCGGTGAACGGGGTCTTGCCCGGTATGGCGATCTTGTAGCCTTTCTTGCCCTCTTTCATCGGGAGGGCGGTAATGATGTTCGGTGTCGTTTCATCGTAGGTTACCTTGTCCCAGTCGATGTCGTCGTAGTTGTAGATGTACCCGGTATTGCGCAAACCCTTCGATACGGGTTTGGCACAGTTATACATAATGTCTTTTAAAATACTGAAATCGCATGTTTCCATAACACTTTTTTCCTTTCTTTATTTATTTGATTATTTTTTATTGATTATATAGCCACTTGTACAAGAGCGTCCTCGCCGATCAATGTGCCGATTTTCGATTGTGCGAAAATGTTGTTGTAGCGTGTTTCTTCATTGAAGGTAACGCTTAAATCTGCAATCATATCGGTGTCGTCCGTCCCATAGAAAAGGTTCGAGGGAGAGCATAATACAGCCCGGTGCGGGTTGTTCAGCTTCGTGCCGTTGTTCTCGAAACGCTTGATCATGCGATCCCAAATATCCAATGCTATTATTTTACGACCGTCGTATTGGGAGATAACGACCCCTTCTGCCAGTTGTTGATAGGTCAGGGTCGTGCCGATAAACGTATTGCGGACATCGGCGACAAGGGCTTTAAACAGGCTGTTTGTCATCATGATGCAAGCATCGGGCTTGTCAAAGATACGACCGTCGGCATCGGCGAGAAGATTATCGATAATGCCCATAGCAACCCCTTTTCCCCGAATCTTCGACATCTGCAATGCCGTTGTGGTTTGTGCGTTGGCGGCAATGGCCGTCTTTTGGCCGGAATTGTCGGCGATGATTCCGAAAAGGCGTTTGAACAAACCGTCGGTCATATTAAAAAGGTTTATATCTATACCGGTAGTAATATTACCGCCGTCTTCCTCGGCCACATTCTTGGCCTCTTTGTCGCCAAACCAAACAATACGCCAAAACATATCGGTTATGGCTTTCTGTAAAAGGGGGGTCAAGAACTCCATGTAAGGAGTGCCTATGAGATTGGCGATGTCCGTGCCTTTGTTCAGTGAATTTTTGGCGATGGTGTTCTCCAACTCCGTGTAACAAATGTGCTTGGCGATTTGCCAGCAGCCCAGCTCCCATTCTTTCTCGCTTCCGGTTATATCGACGTTGCTATATGTCGGGTTACAACCGCACTTGTTCAACCCGACATCACCCATACGGTCGATGTAACCCAGTTTTTGACCGTTGATAACCCCTGTTACCGGCGTTGCGGTAATATTCAGGTCCGGATCTTTGTACAGCGTCGCAAAAAGCAGCTCGCGCAAATCTTTTATCGCTCCGTTATCTACTGTGAATCCTGCAAATTGACTCATATTCTTTTTCCTCCTGTTTTTATTGTTTTTTTCTGTTTTCGATTTTTTCTTCCAATGCCCGTCTTGCTTTCTGTACAGGGCTTTCATCTTCCGTTTCGACAGTCCGTAACTGCGTCCGGGTGTTCTTCGCGTGGAAGGTTGATTTCATGGCCAGTACCTTATCCAGCCATGCCTCACCTCCCGCATTCTTTACTTTGGCAAGAATGGCCGATTCTTCCTCGTTCTTGGCTTTGGCTTCGCTTTCCCCGAGTTGGTTTTCCAATTCCGAAATACGTTCTTCCAAAGCGGCTTTATCGGCTTTCAGTTGCTCGTTTTCCGCTTTCAGCGTTTCGATCTCTGCCTCCAATGCGGCAAATTCTGCGTCTGTTTTCGCTTCTACCGGGGGTATGATTTCCGTAATCACTCCGTCGGCCACGACAATGGTCGTGCCGTCTTCCATGACGAAACTACCGTCGGGGCTGGCCGCATCGCCTACCTGCGGATCGCCGCTCTCCCGTTCGATCGTCAGCTCTGTACCGTCGGCGGCTGTTACTACCATGTCCACGATTTTTACATCTTCAAGGGCTTTGAAGCCCGCTTTCGCAAGGATTCTGTCGAGAATGCCCCGCTTGACCTTTACTTCTTCTTTGTCGTTGTGCATATTGTTTTGGTTTTTGGGTGTTTTCCTCATCGCCGTGATCGGGGGTAAGATTTCAGATATGAAGCCCAGTTCAAGGGCTTTATCCATGCCATAAATGACATCTTCGTTCATCACCGACTGCAACGTTTCCCTGTCCGTCCCGGTGCGTTCCACATAGAGGTCGAGAATCCGCTCCTGCTCCGCACGTAATTGCTCCGCCTGTTTTGAAAGCCGGACTGCCCCTTTCTCGATGTTGTCGGCGGTGAGAGAACCCGGCCAATCGAGATTGTACGTCGTCGCCGACGGATTATGAATACAAAAGTGGGCATTCGTGTAGGCTTTCCGACGTTCTTTGGGTGCGGACAACAAAACGATCGTCGCCATTGACGAACATTCGCCGTCTATGGTGGCCGAAATCTCTTTGCCCGAGTGCCGGAGGGCATCGTATATCGCCCAGCCTTCGATTACGTTTCCACCCCGGCAGTGTATGTGTATGTCGATTGTTTTGTCTTCTTCGGAAATGGAGGAAAGGAACTCATCTATCGATTGGAAGGTAACACCGTTGTCGATGCCCCACATCTGCATGAAGGTATTTTCCTCGCTGTCTACTATATCTCCGTATATTTTCAGTCGTGCCATTTTTTTTGCATTTTATCAAAGGTAGGCAGATAGGAACGGGAGGGAAAATTTCATTAGCAAAAGAAGGGGACACTTAAATGTCCTTTCAAAAAAAACGTGCCTATGCTCACGCACAGACACGCTTGAAACCTATAACAATTCAAAGCCTTATAAAATCACAGAAAATCTTCTTATGGCACGAGAAACCGATTTTTCGCTCATTTTGTATTTCTCGGCCAGAAACGATACGATGTACATCTTCTTCTCGCCGCCCTTGCTCATCTCCCTGTATTCTTCGTACATGTCGATGTTTTTTATATTCGAAAGGTCGACACCTGATTTCTGCAACTTTTCAAGCATCGGCCTTATACCGCTCATTGCTTCATACACATTCATAACTTCTCTTTTACCTCGTTTAAAAACAAAAAATGCTCACATGATTTCACAATCAAGCAAGCACATACACTTTGTTAGCCAATAATACGACACAAAGATAAAGAAAATTATCTGTTTTCCAAATTTATTCCCGGTTTTTTATCATATAAAGACAAAAAGGCATACCCCGGAAGGAGTATGCCCGGCACTGCCTTTGATGGCGTGTAATAATCAAACAAAGTGTACAGTGCTTAAATCTTTGCCGAAACGTTGTATGGCGGCCTGCATTTTCTCTATGGTTTTTGCCGAGGGATTCCTCCTGCCTGTAACGTAATGGCTCAACTGCTGTTGATTTATTCCCGTCAGGCGCGACATGCCGGCGAGAGAAAGTATCTTCGAGTAGTAAGAAAGAAATGATGCCATGTCGTACTTGTAATCGAAATCCACTTCTTCAAAGTCTTTTCCTTCTTCCGCATGATATTTTCTCATATCGTCATAACCACCCTTAAACATCGTCATGGCCTCATCGACGGTCTTACCCGTCCCTGTTACAAGATAGCCCATGTCATCGGCGTCCATGTAAATGCTGTATGTCCCGTCTCCGGCGCGCTCTATCACTGCGGTAACTTTTCTTTTTTCCATTTCCTTTATCTCCTTTTATCTTATGGTGGAAGCAGGGGGATTAAATCCCCGCTGCCTTTTTAATCTTGTTTAGTGTTCCGGTTGCCACTTCTTCCGATCCGTGGTTGCTCATCTGGAACATTTTTCCCGTCTTTGGGCTGTACCACAAAGGGTGTCCGGCTTGTTGTCGGCCTGTATCGTAACAACCCGCTTTCTTTACAAGCCTTTCGAGTTCTTTGTATTTCATACTGTTTTTGCTTGATTATTACAATACAAATATAACGATATTAAAATTAATATCAAACATAATACAGATAAATGATATAATAATTAATATCATTTAACACCGGACGTATAAGTAAAAATAGAGGGAGGTACGCAAATAGATACGGCCATACCATTTTGCCGACGTCGGGAGAATGGTGAGGTTATGCAAATACGATTTGTTTTCCTTTTGGGAATAGTCCACGCCATGAAAACTTGACTAAATAAAAATCCCCGGCTATTGCCGAGGAAATTATCAAAAGGTTTTCATAAAAGAGAATCCGATGCTTTCTTCATTCAGGGCGGGAGTAAAATAGAATGGCGGGTCGTACTCGTCCCGGTGATTGCGGTAGCGAATTATGCAACTTATGCCGACAAGTTCTCCGATTCCACAAATAACGCTCGTTATTACAATGTTCCGGGATCGTTTATTCACCTTTTCCAAATTCCCATAATTCGAGCCGGAAACAATGCCTATTGCATCATCTGACTGTTTTTTTAGAATTATGGGTATTGTTACGCCTGCCGATATGGTCGATAGAGTTATCAATGACTTTCCGGCTCGCAAATATCTCATATTGGTATTCCGAAGCCGATCCCATTCCTCCCGATTATTCTCTATCTTTTGCTGTCGCATTGCGATTGCCTCTTGAAAATTCCGCTTCGATTCCTCCGAAGAATAACGCATCGATTTAGAGATTTTATAAATGTCTTTATAAAATCTATTTCCATACATGGCTATATATTCCTGTTTATCGACCTTTTTATTCTGTACATAATCATACACTTCAATGTTAGAACGACCATTTATTACATCTGCGATCGAAAGACTTTTTTTATATATCTGTGCATTAACTTTAAAAGAAATCATGATTAATAATGCAATTAAAGAGAGATTCTTCATACGATTTTACAACTAATTTAAATATTGTTACACACAACAAAGATAGAAAATAATGCGTACCTTAAAAAGGGCACGCATTAAAAAGTAGAATCAGTAACTATCCTATCCCGCAGAAAGTCTTAACAACGTTACTTCGCAGTTATCGTCGTTTGAGCTGGTTTGTATATCTACTATCCCGAAATATCGTCTGAATTGCTTGAAATAAACGGGGTAGGTATAATCGATATTTTTCAAGTCCAAAGCGTTTAATTCGACGGTTACGGTAATCAAATACATGTCTTGTACCAACTCTATATAACGGCTGTAATACTTCGACAAAAGTGTTTTGAAATCCAAACCGTCAAAGGTTAATCCACATTTGCCGTCTGCCCGTTTAATAATGCTCATTATGCGGGGTTCAAAACTCTCGAATGTATATTTTATATTCCCGTCAGTATCCTTATTTTCCTGCAATATGATTATTTTATTCCCGTCAGAAGCTGAAAATGGCATTTCTACTAACTCCCCCTCTTTATCCAGCGATTTATCGGGAATATCGAAATATCCGTCATGGTCTCCCGTTACCGTATCATCTTTGGCATAACGTAAATAATTACGTTGATAATATCCGTCTTTTGAGAAGGATATTTCTATATCGTTTGGGTCGGTAATGAGGCGATCCGTCCAGTCATTGAACTTTTTACCGTAAACATACCTTGACACCTTATTTTTGAATAAAGTATCAATCGATACAAATTCAATAATTCTTTTCCCTGTATTATCATCTTTTTTCGGTACTGGATTGATGACCGGGAACACACCGAACATATCGCATAAAGATTGGATAAAATCCACCTGCGAAATATCCGGCAAATTACCTTTAAGGGGAATAAACGGTATAATTCCAACACTTTGTGCCTCTGCAAGATTACAATCAATGCTACAAAGACCGTCATAGTCCATTGAAGAAACACGAAAACTACCATGAGTATTATCTATTGAATTTGCGAATATGTCTTCCGAATATGGTGTTTCGCATATAAGAACAAAAGCATATTTATAACCGTCTTTTGTCTCTATTTCAAATTGGTCCATTGTTGCAGAAATTGACACCTCTTTCCCAACTTGGTATGTCATGCCAACAGTCTTTTTTACAATCCCTATTCCTTTTTCGTCTATTTCTAAGAACCACAAATTACCCGAACCATAAAAAGTAGCATCATTATTTGTTGTACGTGTAAACGTCGCGCTAAAACTAATCATCAATCTTTGGTCTACATTTGAAGTTATCCCAGTAGCTGAAATATTCAAATTTTTATATTCTTTTTCCCCTTCTCTAATGGATTCTATAAAAACATTTTCGGCAGATAAAACATCTTCTATGGTATTTCCCAATACAAAATTATCACACATAATAGGAGATATTCTAAATCCTTTGTATAATGGATCGATCGATCCTTCTATTATGGGAGATCCACTACCAATGTACATAGATTTTCCTGCTATTTTAGAAGTAATAGCTTTATTAGTTAGGGCTACTGCAAGGGTTTTCAATTTTTCCGATATATTTTCAGGAAAAGAAAATTTACAGTTCAAGGAATCTTCTATCAATTTATTAAGGTATGATATTTTAACAAATGGTAAAGGAGCAAATCCAGAAACGGTCGGCTTAAATCCTATATCGTAATATGGTTTGAATATAGCCGGTAAATCGTCGATATTCCCCGATGAGGGATAATCGGTTAAATTGTTGTCATAGCGTACGAATGTATTATAATCTCCTAAATCATTCAGCTTATTTTCGTTTTCTATCCAATCGCTGAAAGTGCCGAGAAAGCCGAACGACAGACTTATTTCAAATGCCTCTTTGGTTACACCGTCGAGAAACCCGACGGCATCACCCAGTATATCGATACCCTCTTTCCGGTAACGGACTTGAAACGGCTCTCCGATGATTTTCGTCCCATTTATCACCTTTACCGAAGGGAGATTGCAGAGCTGGAAAATCTGCATGTTTTTAGCCGTTTTCGGTAAAGATACGGTATAACTGTATGAGGACTTTATCGTTCCGATTGTACCTAATAAATTGTTTTTATAAGCCAAGATAATATTACTCTTTTCCGACAAATCCGCCTTTCCCCATTTGCCCGAAGGTGTTTTTATATACAATTCTTCTTTCATAGATTTGTTTTTTTATTAATTTTATTGTTTCTCGATTCCATAACACTGACTTTTCTCTGCCCTTTGTTTATATCCACTACCGATACGGTAGGTTTTATATCTAAGTTTTTGATCCCAGTTAAAAGGACATCGGATATTGACTGGGAAAGCACATCCTTCGTTACGGGGATAATCTCTTGCGATGAGGCCGGAGAATACACCCTATTGACTGCATTCCAATTCTGACCTGTCCGATAAATACTATTAATAATCGGCGAAAACATCTTGTACGTCTTGGCCGGGATAACGAACTCACCGGCAGAAAGTCTCGCCGGAATAGAATCGCTTGTGCCCGTGCCTTCTCCTTTCACAAGACCGCCCGTCGAATATCCTTTCATGCTTACAGTTCCAGACGTTTTCGATGATTCTGCCTCGGCTATTTGTGCCTCTGCCGAGTTGATACTCTTTATTGCTGAAACCATTGTCGTTGTTACAGAGGCTATCGCTATCGCTGTTTTGGCGACTGCTTGCCATATAGAAACATTTGTTTTGTCTTTCCATGCGGTACGAATAGCTTCTGAAACTGCAATCCCTTGATTTATCGCAACCTCCGCAATAGCAAGAGCTTTCGACAATTTAAGCATTGCTATATTATCCTCACTTACTGCACCGAACATATTTGACAGTGCTCCAAAGATTGACCCGATAGCCTGTACTTTGTTGCGTTGGATTTCAATCTCATAATTTGCGAGTTGTGTTGTATTCTCTGCATGTCTTTTTTCGGCCTCCAATAGCCGGGCGTTGAACTCTTCTTTTTTCTCCCATTCCTTCTGTCCGGCCTCCTTTATGGCTTCCAATTCTTGTTGGGACTGGTCTACCATAAGCTGTAAATAATTTTCGCCGTTCAGCTTGGCAGCGTTGATTTTGTTCTGCCATTCAAGGTTGCGCTCGTTCAACTCTTGTCTGGCCACATTTGCCTGTTGTTTAGCTTGGTCGTCTTTGAAACGTTTATCTTCTTCGGCTTCCTTTATACGATATTTCTCTTTGATCAACGCGATTTCTTCCTCATTCCCTTTCGCGGCTGCTATCTCCTGCTGCTTCTGTTGTTCGAGCTGTTGAAGCCTCAATGTATGCTCCTCTTGGCTGCCTTTCTTCGCCGCTTCCAGTTTCAAATTGATTAGCCGCTCCTGTTCGGCTATTTGGTCGTCGGTCGCCTTTTTACTAATGGCGGCTATATCACGGGCATGTTCTTTTTCGAGGGCTTCCAGCTGGTCGTTCAACGCCTTTTGCATTTCCGGGGTCAACTTTTTATCTTTCTCGTATAAGGCTATTTTATCCTCTATGGCCTTTTTATCCCGCTTGTAACGTTTAGTCAGAATGGCTTTGTATTCCTCCGATGCCTCATCTAACACCTTCAACAATGCGGCTTCGGCCTTTTCGATTTCCTCCGCCTCGGCATTGATTTGGTCTGCGGTTTTGCTTGTATTGCCGGAACTATTCGTACCGGCCTTATATTCCATATCGTTTACTTGGCCGAGCATCGTTTCATACTTGCTGCGTAACTGCATGGCAAGTCTTAACCTTTCATTCTCTTTTTCTATCTCCTCCGCCAAATTTGCCCTCTTTAAGGCTTCTTTTCTTCCGGTTCCCGAATTTTCGATCTCTTTTTCCATTCTTTCGATGTTCGCGTTACGTTCCGAGACCTCTTTGGCGTATTTGGACAGATCGGACTGAATCTCTTTTTTCTTTATATCGATGGCACGAAGTTGGGCTTCCGCCGAAGTCAACCCCGATTCGATCCCCGCTGTGGTAAGCCGGGACACTTCTTGATTTAGAAGATTCAAATCCTCCACCGCTTCGTTACGCCCTTTGGTTATCGCTTCCGTTATTTTGCGCATGTTCTTGTCGTCGGTGCTTTCAAATATCATTCTGACGCCGGAGAGGAAGTCTGCCAAAAAGTTATTCCAGCCGCTTTTTATCTTTGTAATGAAACGGTCGAAGCCGCTACCGGCCTCAAACAGCAGTGCTACCTGTGTCTGCAAATTCGTTTGCGAATCGACGAGCATTCGGTTTAACTCGGCCACTTCACCCGTCTTGCCCGATATGGTGTCGAGATCCGTATCTATTTGCGAAAGGGTACGGATATAGGCCAGTCCCGCATCTTCACCCGGGCCGCCGAAGATGTCGGCCAGAGCCGCTCCGACAGACGAGGCAGAATCGGGGAGTTCGTTCAGCTTGGCCGAGACTTCCCGAATGATGTCGAACGTTGTCTTACTGCCGTTCTGTAATTCTTCCTGTACCCGTTTCGAGGATATGCCGATACCCTCCAATGCCGTAGAGGTCGCCGTTGTCATTTCCCGGAGACGGATAGTCGCCTCTTTTATTGCGTCTATGCCCTTGTCCGAGAAAAGACCCTGCTTTTCCGTCTGTACGTTAATGGCGATAAATTCTTCGGCCGACAGCCCCGCTTCTTTGAAAAACGTCGAATATTCTTTTACGTTTTTCAGAAATTCCCCGTTGACGTCCGCCCCGTTGATAAAGCCTTCTTTCAAGGCATCGAGGGCTTCCTGAGAGGTGATGCCGAATTGTTTCTGCAACGCATTCGCAGCCCTCAACACCTCTACAAAATCCTTATTGAAGGTATCGGAAACGGCCTGCACCTCGCTACGGTAAGACACCAGTTCCTCACCCGACAAGTCGGTAAACTGTTTCGTCAAACGGGTGGCCTCGATCAATCCCTTGTTGTAGTCATACCAGAACTTGAACGCACTACCGGCAGCCGCTATACCGGCAATGGCAAGGAAAGCCGGGTTTTTAAGAAGGCTCGATAAGGTTTTGCCGAATGCCTGCGCACTTGTTTTTATCTTGGTGAAGCCTCCGGCCGTCTCGTCCGACAAATCTACGATACTCACCAGCCGAGCGGCCAGCGGATTCATGGCAGCAACGGCGTTCACAATAGACTGCTGGTAATTACCGACGTTCCTTTGAAACCGCCCTGTCGCTTCTTCGAGCGGGCGGATCTGATTCTGCAAGTCTTGAATGTGTTTCAACAATTCTTTTCCTTTGGCCGCCTCCCTTTCCGCTTCCGACATACGGTCGTAGGCCAATGTGAGTTGGGAGAGTTGGGCACGTAAAGAGCGCAAAGAATCGTTGTTCTCGTTGTTGGCGACGATCAAGTTCTTCACCGCCCGCTGGTTCACCTGCATGGCATCTTTCGCATTCAATATATCTTTTTCCAAAGCGGAAAATGATTCTTCATATTCTTCGTTTGTGATAGTGCCCTCTTTCAACTCTTTCCGTAACTCCTTTTGTTGGGCTTTCGCTTTTTCGATCGTTTGGCGATATTGTTCTATCGCCTTTATACTTTCACCGAGATTGACCCGAATATCCAAAATCGTAGTCGTCGTTTCTGTTGCCATGATTTTGTTGTTTTTAGATTAATATTTTTGTGTTGCTTCGTTGTAATAGAGTTCTATTTCCATATCCTCCAAATTCTTTTGCGACCTGCTCGTGTCCCCGGACGATACCAGCACGGGGAGCCATGAGGCCGTGCCCTCATCGTCGCCCATGTACATATCCACAACCGGGGAGAATGCCACCGAGCGGACATATTCGTATTCCTCCCGGGTCAAATGCAAGGCGGCAAGGCTTACCTTCCTCGTTACGCTCTTTCCCTGCTGCCGGTAGATATTCGGATAATATCGTCCGAATGCGCTGTACTTTTGTTCGAGCAGGTCGCCGTAGTCCTCCGATTCCGTACTCTCGTCGCCTTTGGCAAAGAGGAAATAACGCATGAATCCGTGCTTGTCTATCCAGCGCAAGAACACGCCGCAAGGGGTATCATCTTTCCTCAATGTGATTTCCCATTCACTCTCGTAGTTGGCGAATGTAAAATCAAATGTCTCATCGAACACATTCACGAAGTCGCCGACCGAAAGGGTGGCTTTCTTCACCACCTTATCGCCCTCGAAAGCCTTGGAAAGGTCTATCGAGGCTATGCCCATGTCCGAGACCGTTGAGACAAGCGTATGCGTCCCTTTGCCGTCTATCTCCTTGTAAACCTTCGCGCCGGCCTGTGCGAAAAATTCCAGCTTCATAGGGAACCGGGAAAACCAGCGGCACGAGGTGAGGCCGTTGTATTCCTCTTCCGGGGCGATTGCTCCCCAAATGATATTCATTACCGACGGCCCGGAGATTTCCCCGCTGTGCATCTCGTATTCAGTGCCGGATCCGTCCGTTATTCCTACGACGAACTGTACCGTAATGATCCGCTCCGTGTTGTCCTCTATGTTCCCAAGCTCGAAAAGACCCCGGCAAAACATACTTATGTCGAAGACCGCTTCTCCCTCCGTGAAGTCCGCTTCGTCCCTGTAATAATCATCTGTCCCGCCGTAACGCTTTACGGCCCTTATATACGCATTTTGAAGCGACCCGGCCGATTGTTCCACGACCGTAACCAAAAGGGGATTGAAGGCAAAAGCATACCGCGCCGGATATTCCACCCGTGCCAACACCTGTCCGCTGTTATTTGCGATTGTTCCGTTTCTCATAATCTCTCATGTTTTGATTTATCTCTCTTATCGTTATATAAAATACGTCCAGCAGCTTCGGGCGCAGTTTCTCCGTTTCCTCCGCTATGGCCGTGTCGTAGATGTCATCATAACCGCCTCGCCGGTAGAGGCTCGTTCCGTTTTTCATGATCGAGTAGGCGATCGCCCTTGCCGCAGAAAGTTGCGCCCGTTCCTCATCACCGTACTTCGACTTCCTTTTTACGGGTACGGGACGGACCGATATACCCTTGTCGATGATCCATTGACGGATTATCCCGACAAAGCCCCGGGGGACTTTCCCGCCTTTTCGACCTCTCTGTATGGCAAGGAACGAACGGCTGCCGTAGAGCATTCCGCCCAAGTTTCCGACAGAGATCCCCAACGAGGACGCCGTAGCTCCCGAGGCCGTCCGGCCTTTCTCATCGATATTCCGTTTTATCCTCTCCGATACGGTTTCGAGGCATTCCCGTATATACCCGCGTACCTCTTTCAGCATATCATCGAGCCTTCCAGTTCAACAAGGGTAAGCGTTACAATGATACCCGTTACATTCACGTCGAGCCCGTCATAAACGACCTGATAGGGGATTGTTCCCTCTATCGGCTCGAAATACTCTCCCTTGTTGTACTCCCGAAGGAACTCGTTGAAAATTCCCTTCATGCGCTCGATGACCTCGTCGTTCTCCGTCGAATCGAAATCGAAATCCGTTTTGTCGAGAAAGGCGATCTGCGTCAACGGGGAATCCGTTACCGAGGCATATTTCACATTCAATGTTCCCGAAGGAGGCAACACATAGACGATCGTCGGTTTGTCGATCGTGTCGAGGGCGACATTTGTCTGCGCCCAGTTCATAAACAGATAGGCCGTTCCCTCTATACGGGCGGCTATCGACTTGATTTTTTCCTGTACCGTCATAGTCATTTCACTTTTTATTTTCCGAATATATCTTGTTCAAACGTCTTTCGTAAAGCGCGGTTTCGTTGTCCATTTGGAGGCAGCGATAAATACGTGTCCAACTTATATCCCGCACATCATTTTGGTTAGTAATCCCCATTCTCCGGGCGTACCAGTCCATAACCCCGAACGTGCCGAAAGAGAGGTCTTGTACGCCCGCCCGTTCTTCCTCCGGCGTGGGCCGGATACTGACCGATTCAAACAGCTTGTTGATCTTGTCCATTTCCCCGTTTACGAAGTTCACGAAGCCGAGGACGGCATCGGCACTTTCCCGGTACACGCCCGCCTCATCGACACCGAGGACGATACGGCAGATGTCGAGAATGGTTTGCGCTTCATTTCCTTCACCGATGTTTCCGAGGTCGGCTATCATGCCGTAAGAGGCCGTGCCGAGGTCTTTCGGGACAGGAACGCCGCACAACGTCGCAGGACGGTTCAAATGCTTCAAACTTTCCTTGAACGGTTCTTCTTCTATTCTTAGAGAAATAATCTCTTTGAATGTGTAGCCGGAACCGGGCTTTCTTTTTCGTTTCTTCATATTCGAATGTTTTAATGTTGTTGTAAGTCGTGCAATGAAAACACCTTCGTTTCAGGTACGCTGCCGGCCGATACGAGGCGGAAGGACATCGCCATGATAAAAGCGTCGAGATAGTCGGGAGAGCGGCCCAATATCGCTTTCATTTCCTCCTTGCTTATAATCGCTTTCTTTGATGTGTCGTTGTCGATGCGGGCCTGTTTGAGTACCCCGAATTCCTCCGTGATGCGTTCCCGCTGCTCCGGAGTGCAGATGATTTTTATCCTCCGGTTGTTCACCATGTCCGCCAGCAGGAAGGCGCATTCGCTTTTGAGGTTCTTGTACCGGGAATCGTGCGGCCTGCTGCCGCCGTGAAACTCCTTTATCCCCGTGAGGTAGCTTTCCAAGAACGACCCGACGCCGTCGGCATCTACAACCGTCAGGGAACGGGGTATGCCGTCCCGGATCATTAAATCCCGGAGTTGCATTTCCACCTGTCGGCCCGGGGAATAGACCTCATCGATCGCCACCCGGAAAACATTCCCCACGCCCGACAAGGCGATAAAGCGGTCATGTCCTTTCCCTGCAATGTCCGCAGAACAACTCTTTGCCCCGTAGGGATCGACGAAATCGTTCGTGAACATGTCCGATATGGCATCGTAACCGCACAAGGCGGACGGGTCGTCCTCATATTCCCATTCCCCCAGAAGTAACCGTTTCCGCAATACCGGATCTTTGAGGTTTTTGAGCATCTCGACATACTCTCTTGAAATAAAAGGGTTGTCGTAGACATACGCCTGTACGAAAGCCGTGTCTTCGGGCATATTGCCGTCCCGGTGGGGCTTGTAGAATGTCTCGTACAGATACCCTTTCGCCGGGTTGAAGGTCAGCAGGATTTTGGGCTCCAACCGGTACACGTCATTCATGTGCCGGCCGATACGGGATTTCAATACCTCGACGGCCAAACGGTGGACTTCACCCGCTTCCTCCACCCAGCCGCCGGTGTACTCTTTGGACCCCAAACGGGTGAACATCGGATCTTTGTACGGGTAATAGGTCAGGTCGAGGAAGGAAACGCGCGAGCCGTTCCGAAAGTCGATGCCGTCGTTTGAAAATCGGTATTCCTTGAATCCGTGATACGCGGCCACCTTATCAAATGTTACCAATACCGATTCCCGGCTGTCCTTGATGTTGTTACGCCCGACGAACCAACGGGTACCCGGGAAAGCCCAGCCGCAACGCATGAGCCATTCGCAGCCGAGACCCGTTTTCCCGCCGCCCGCAGCACCTCCGTAACCGACGATCTTTATCTTCGGATCGGAAAGGTAACGGTAGGCCAGCAGTTGGGCGTAATTGACTTTATTCATCTCCCTTCAAGAACTTTTCCCGGCATTGTTCCCGGGCATTCTTCGTCATCGCCTCTATATCCGGGACATTCGGCAGGACGGACTGAAAACCGGTGAAGCGCACATCGCTCTGAATGTTGCCGTCGATGTTCTGCCGGTTCTTCCAATGTTCGGGGTCGAGGTTGGTAAGGGCGAAGATGATCGCCGCCGTGTCGGGTTGGATATGTTTCTTTATCGTCTTTTGCTCCTTGATGATCTGCTTGGGATTCCCCTTTTCGTCCACACCCGGAATACTGACTATTTGGGTCTCTTTCACCTCGTAGCCCTGAATCTTTTTCAAAAGGCTTCTTTTCGCCTCGACAACGAAAAAGCCGAGCCGCCTTTCTTCCGCTTTTTTTATAGCGTCCGAAAACTCCGAAAATTTGCCCTTCCAATCGTAAAAGGTCGATACCGAAATGCCAACGGATTCGCAAAGCTCCGAAACCGTATAGGTGTCCTTTTCAAGCAGACCGCAGATGCGGGTTACCAGTTCAGGTGTGTATTTCGTTTTTCTTCCTTCTTTTTTCATAATACTGTCATTTTGTTTTATCCTCTCGCCGGGAGTACCCTCATTTTTACCTCGTTTTTCTGACAAAATGATACTATTTCAAGAGCCGTCCGGCTATTTCTAAGAACTCGGAACGTGCCGGGCCGTCCTTGAAAATACCCGTCAGATAGGAAGTTGTCATTTTCCCGGACTTCTTAACACCTCGCATAGACTTGCATAAATGTTCCCCTTCCATGACAAGGGCGATACCCAACGGAGGGTTACTTTCTCCCAACGCGAAACGTATATCGCCGACAATATCCGAAACCAAACGCTCTTGTATTTGCAAACGGGCAGAATGGTAATCCACCACACGGGCAATTTTTGACAAGCCGATGATTTTCCCCGACGGATTCGGAACATACGCGAACACGTATTTCCCGAAAAACGGCATCATGTGGTGTTCGCACATTGAATAATAGTTACCACTGTCGGTAATGATGTTGTCGTAAATAATTCCGTCCACCCCATTATCGAAAGTTGTTATTTGTGGGTGTTGAGCTGGATCGTAACCCCGGAATATCTCTTTATACATACGGGAGATACGTTCTGGCGTACCAATAAGACCTGCACGACAGGGATCTTCACCGATGCAATTCAATATGCCTTCTATGTGGCGTTCTATTTTTATCGCTGTTTTCATCTTACATGGATCATTTTTTGTGTTTGAAGGGATAAATGCCATTGAGGGTGTTCTTTTATGTAATCGATACTCCCGGCGAGTATTCGGGCGTTTTCTGCCTCGTCTTTCGTGTCGCAGGGTTGAAGGTAGTATTCCTTAGCATCGATGCCGTCATATACGGACATGTCTTGACCTTGATATACAACCTTCAATTCATCGATACGTTGAAGGCCGAGTTTTCCATGTCCGCAAAACTCAAACTTTGGGGAACACGTTACCCAATCGACAGAAAGATTGTCTGCGATAGGAATCGTACCGTTTGTTTCCACTTGGACGAACTTCCCCGCATTATGTAACATGGTAATAAGTTTCTCGGATAGTTGTAACATAGGCTCTCCTCCGGTAATGACGACATGGCGGCAAGGATAGCCGGTTATCTCTTGAAAAATATCTTCTTCCGTCATTTCACGTCCCTGCTCGTGTGATGTGTCGCAAAAAGGACATTTTAGGTTACAACCCGAAAAACGAACGAATACCGCCGCCGTTCCGGTATAGAAACCTTCACCCTGCAAACTGTAAAATATTTCGTTTATTTTCATCTTTCAATCCTCCTCATAAACGGCTACATTTCCAACCGACTCCTGTACCTCAACCTTGTAACACTCTGGAATTTGTTCATAGATCCACCGTGCTATATTTTCCGCCGTCGGATTGAAAGACAATAACTCATTGAAATTACCGTGATCGAGATATCCGTGTATTTGGTCTTTGATATGTTTGAAATCACAAACCATACCGTCCTTGTTTAAGGATTCCGAACGGCAATATACCGTTACCACCCAATTATGCCCATGCAGATTTTCGCATTTGCTTTCATACGATAGGTTCAGCCTATGGCTGCCCGCTATCTCCATTCGTTTTGATACATAATACATCGTTTAATCGTTTTTATAGGTTTGTCTCATATCGTTTATAATCTTGGTTTCCACAACTCTTTTCATATTCTCGTTTCAACATTTCAATGGAAAGACAGAGGAAATTGGTATTCGTCTCGTTATTATATGCCCGAATCCGTTCCCAGTGTTCAAGACCTACGAGACGCTGTATCTCCCGGGTTTTTATCCTACTGATATGTCGATTTTTGATAAAACCATATCGCTTCCCGGCTATATAGGTAGTACTATCCGCGCTCGTACAAAAACGGCACGGTCGTAACAGCTTGTGTTCCGTACAGCCGAGCAGGTGAATATCAATCGACGGTTTACGATTTTTAATATATTTCGCCAACTCAACCGTACCTCCGGCCTTTCTTGCATGGCGAAGCTCGGGAACACTGATCGCCAAATAATCGGAAAACTCGATAAGACGGTCGAGACCTTTTCGCCCGTCTTCCAAATGGAACACGTTAATGATTCTATTATTCGGCAAATCGCTTTTCATGCGCTCCCGGAACTCCCATGCCTTTGAGACGCCAAGCACTTTTTGACAATCCACCTCTACACACGTTACTCCCGGAGCATTTTCCTGAGTAAAACGAATAAGGGCATCATACCAGCGAATCATCAACGATTCGTCTTTCTTTCCTTTCTGAGAACCGAACATCAATGTAAAGAGGCCGCTATCCTGAATGACATGTTTTTCGTTTTCCATGATGTAAGTCGGTATTTTCTTGAATACGTCGTCTTTCTGCCACGATAACGGCATTATAGGAGATTTCGACGACTTACCGAACACCATGCGTTCAACAAACGGAAAAGCAGTATAAAGTCCGTACTGTACACCCAGTTCTTTAACCCCGACAAATTGATTTTGAACCTCGCAACCGGCAAAATGTACTTTGATATTATCGGGTAAGTGAAGCGCCTCCATAACCGTCCTCCAATACTTCCGCCGACGTCATCGACGAGTACTCTTTCAATAACTCTCCGGCGATATGCTCGCACGAACGACCGCCGAACTCACAAGGTGTTCCGTACCTCGAATGAAAGTACCGAGAAATTTCCTGTTGCATTCGGTTGATTTCTATTTCTCTGTCATCGTTAGATACTTCAAACCGGCAACGGACTTCAAAGATGTGCCGATGCCTGTCCGATAGATAGGAACAATATTCCGGAGCGTTCGGATACTGGTGGAAACCTTCCACTGCATTATGGGTAATGACTTCTCTTTTCATTGCTCCACCCCCTTTTCTTCTGTCGGAGGCTCATTGATATTCTTTCCACAATGAGGGCAATAGACAGCTTTTTTCTCCTTCTGTTGCTCTGTTTCCTCCCCAAAAAATTCATCAATATCCATGTCTTCTAAATAGGGCTGCAAGTCCATACCCCAATCGGACAGTTCCTTCGTGTCCCAGTCATCGGCCAATAAATCCATATCCCATTCACCGTAGGCGATGTTATCCTTGATAATGAATGAGCGCATCTTCTCTACCGGCGTGTCTTCGGCCAGAATCTTACAAGGCAATTCGGATAGGCCGAGTTCTTTTGCCGCATTGTAACGCATGTTTCCGCCGATGACGACATACGTCCCTTCCTCGTCCGGGTTCGGATAGACGATCAATTCCCGAAGATCGAGCATCTCCGGATCATCGGTCAAACTCTTTTTCAAGGCCTCGAATTTCTCGTCTTTGATAAGACGTGGATTAGGCGGAAGGCCTTCAATCTGTCCCACATTGGTAAATAGGGCAGATAATGGAATACTTACTTTCTTTACCATAAAAACACAATTAAAAATTAAATACAAAAAGCCCTACCCGGGAAATAACCCGGATAAGGCTTTGAAATGAATGTTGCGCAAATGCGCTTTTATTTTTGTTTCAAATACGCATTATCGCGTATCTATATGGCAAATATAGGGAAATTTCATAGATAAAGCAATATATTTTGAAATATACTTATATTCATTACCTCTTTGTTTATTACTTTGATAAACTTTTGAGTTTTAGAATTTTTCGTCGACGGTCGGCGAGGAGGCGGGGAAACAGGGTTTCGGCGATGCCGGGGTAACGGAGGGTGAGGGTATCGATTTGGTATTGAAGCCTCTGTATTTGTTCACGGGTTTTGTTTTGCATCGTTGGTTTCTTTTAGGAATGATTGTATTTGCTTGTGTATCTGGTTTGCTTCTTCGTATTTTTCCTGCTCAATCAAAGATTGTTCGAGGCGGACAAGGCTCTCGTAATAGGTGATGTCGATTTTGATATTGGCAAGTTTTGTCCTTTTGTTGATTTCTTCTAATTTGTCTTCCATACGCCTTAGCTTGTATGGGATATACCAAATAATGAACGATACGACCAAGCTGTTGCCGATAGTGATTATTGCTTTAAAAATTTGATCCATTGTATATTGGTTTTTATAGGAATAAAAATCCCGGCTGCTGGTATGCGGCCGGGAAGTGTTCTTGTATGCGCTTTTCGGGTATGAAAAAGGCGGCGTTCCGCTTTACGTCGCGCCCATTCCTGTACGTTGAAACCGTCTGCCCGGACTATTGAATAATAATAGAATCCGTCCCGTTCAAAAATGAGATTGAAAACGATACATTCATTCTCTTTCCCGTACTTGGTCGTTACGAGGATCTCATCTCCTTTTTCGTGCTTTTCTTCACACTTCGCCAAAAATACATTCGGCACAAATTTGTGGTATGTGTTCATAGTTGATTAATTGCTATATTCTTTTTATTCTTTCTGCGACATCTTTTCCCCAATAGTGTTCTATTATAGAGATAGCGTCTCTATCACCGTTCCATGAGATCATACATTCATGGTTATTATATTCGTAAAAATATACTTCTTGCGGATCGCACTCTTTCGATATTTGCTCGTCCCTCTTTTCATAAAATCCATAAAATGAGGCGATGGATTCTTTTGTGCCAAATAAGTTGAGGTGGAGATGTCGAGTTATTTTATCGTCCGGTGATAATTTCCCTATCTCAATGGCGTGTTTCCTTCCTTTTTCAAATTGCTCATTTGAAAATGCAAACCATACGCCGTAATCGTCCACATCGGGGTGTTGGCTTCTTATTTCTTTATACCTGTTTATTGTCTGGGCATTAAACATTCTTACAGCTCCGTCGCAGTCCCAGTCTCGGGCATATTCCAAAATACCCCGGGTCGTTTCGATAGTTCGTTTTTCGTCTAAATCCATAATTATAAAATTGTTTTGATTCTGTTTAAAAAAGGGGGCGGGCTTTCGCCCGTTGCCCCTTTTTCCGGTTTTTGGTATTGTGTGTTAAGTGGTGGCTTCTAAAATAATTGATCCGCTTCGTTTTGGCTTTTTGATGTATTAACCGTTCTTATATTTAGAATCTTCCTTAGTTCATGTTGTATACCGTCGGCGAAAACCACAAGCCCCAAATGTTCTTTGTATTCTACAATACCTGTGTATATCTTGGAATTTTGAAAGCTGTTTGTTTTGAATGTTATTAAATCGCCTTCATTTATCATCGTGCTTTTCGTTTTTGGTTTGGTCATTTTGATGTATTGCAAATTACATACTTTTAGCCTCTTTTCTGTGCATGATGAACAAAATTCATATATGCAGCCATTACAGAGGTTTAAGCCTTCTTTATATAATTCGTTTACTTGGTTGAAATTTGAGATCTCCATAATATTTTTATATTGTGCAGGGCTTTCGCCTACTCCCCTTTTTCAGTTTTGATTGTTATCTATGTGTTTAGTGGTGGTTACGCAATACTTATCAAATTAGCCATTTTAAATGGCTCCTATATTCGCTTTTCTCCGTATCGAAGTACACTTGCACTTCATCGCTACTTTTACGAGTTCTTGTACCTTCTTTTGAGGCCGGTACGATAGAATCCTGTAATGTCCCGAACGCTTCTCTTATCGTCCCGTCTACCTTGCGGAAATGGAAACGGACGATCCGAATCTTCATCGTCTGTTGGAGGCGGTAATTTGCCCACGCGCATTTTAACGCTTTCGAGAGGTTGTAGCCGTTTCTTTTTACGAATTGCCATGCCATTGTCATAATCATTCGCAAGGCGTTGTTTTCATTCTTTGTTGTTTCCATATCGTCTATATTTTAAAGTCCTTTGTTATGAGGTCAAAACATCGTTCAAATATTCCTCGATCATGCAGGTATCGAGATCGATACTTTCTTCTGTTTCGAGGTTCAGAAAATAAGCCTCGTCGACGACTACCTCATTGTCGTACTTGTCGTATTGTCCGCTTACAAAGATCACTTCGTTTCCGTTCTTTACCTCTTTGCTGAAATACCCTTCGGCGATTGAAGCGTAAACATATTCGGCGGCTTTTACTTCGAGACTTTTCATTGTGTTTATATCTTTTATGTTCTTTTCTTGATGCAAATATAGCATAAAAGATATATACATACAAATTAAAAAACATAAAAATATATCACACAAGCTATATTTAACTTTTGTTTATATCTTTTGGGGCATAAATGATATATCTTTGTCCTATAACTTAAAAGATATATACAAATGGAATCAAGAATCAAGGATATTCTAAAAGAGAAAGGTATAACCATAAGCAGCTTAGCAGAACAAATAGGAACACCTCAAACAAGCCTTAGCCGAGCATTGGGAGAAAATGGTAATCCAACATTTGATACACTAAGCAAAATCGCCGCCGCGTTGGGTGTTGAGGTGTCGGAATTGTTCTCCGCCCCGAAAGAAGGTGTTATCCATTGCCCTAAATGCGGCACGGAAATAAAACTAAACCCCGAAATAGAAAGCGTATGAATACAAAAGAGGTAGCCCCGTACAAATAAGTGATGTAATCTAATCAGGTTTATTAAGACAAAAGAATATTTGAGTGTATGCGGACAATGGGTCGAAAATAAAACAAAAATAGGAATGCAAATAAATGTTCGACAATTTGCGAATATCAAATAAAAAACATAACTTTGCATACAGAAACAGGAAAATATGATTATCGAATTTGATAAGGACTACTTACATGAACTTTATACCGACGGGAAAACGAACGATAAAAAACATCGCTACCAACCCGAAGTGATAAGAGGCTACCAAAAAACGGTTTTTCTGCTTTCTTCTGCAAATGCCGTTACTGATTTATTCCGAAACAATGCGCTTAATTATGAAATGTTGAAAGGAGACAAAAAAGGCATATCTTCGGTAAGGATAAATCGGCAATACCGTCTTGAATTTACCGTAAGAGACGTAATGAACGAACAAATAGTTACTGTCTGCCGTTTGTTGGACATTAGTAACCATTACAAATAATTTTTGATATGGATATAGCAAAAAAAATGTATGCCCCGCACGAGTTGCAGCCTTCAATGCCCATACATCCGGGGGAAATACTGAAAGACGAGTTAGAGGCACGTAGAGTGTCGCAAAGAAAATTTGCAGCGACAATAGGTGTTTCTTATTCCGTACTTAACGAAGTAGTGAATGGCAAACGGCCAATAACTACCGAATACGCATTGAAGATTGAGGCGGCAACGGATATACCAGCCTATATATGGGTAAATATGCAAGCTGCTTACAATATGCAAACTGCTCGGCGTGATAGCAAACTTTCTTCTATTTTGGAAAACATACGCAAGGTTGCTGCGGTTCTTTAAGGATTTGATATGCCCGATTGTTCAATTCTTGGACTCTTTGCACGTTGCATAAGCATCGCTGTGATACCATAGCATTAAAATTTATCACAAATATTTAAGAATAAGATTTCTATAAAATAGAATCTTGACCCTGTCGGGTTTATTTTAGGGAAGTAAAAATAATCATTCGATAAGGTCGATTAATTCTCGTTTTATATCGTCGTCGATTTCCCGATAACGGGCGAATGCCCGGCTTCCCTCTTTGTGCCCGCTCATGGCCCCCACGAGGTTCGGATCTTTGACTTTCTTGTATAGATTTCCTATGAACGTGCGCCTTGCCATGTGGCTGCTTGCTATCTGGTAAATAGGGTGTTTTTCATCTTGCCCAGTAGTCGGATTGATGATTGTAACCACCCTGTCGATACCACATATCTTGCATATCTCTTTGATGGCATCATTGTATCGTTGATCCGAGATGAACGGGAACAAACGGTTGTCATTATTCCCCTCATATTTTTGTATGAGGTTCCGGGCACGCTCTCCTAATGGCACCCTGATGATGTCGCCCCTCTTTTTTTTTGTCTTAGATGCAACGTATTCTATCGCCCCGTTGATGACATCTGTTTTTTTCAGCCTTTTTAAATCGGACACCCGGCAGCCGACAAGGCACTGAAAAATGAAAATGTCCCTTTGTATCGCCAACGCCGGACGGGCGGATAAGTCGTATTCCGCAATACAATCCCGTTCTTCTATGGTAAGGTAGTATGGTGTCCCGTATCTTTCGCTTTTTATTGCATATTTGCAAAATGGGTTGTTCGTCGTCAATTCTTGGGCAATGCACCAATTATAGAAGGCCCGGATTCTATTCATGACATTCACGACGATATTGTCTCCCCGCTTTTGTGGCTTGTGGGTTTTGTGCTGGGTCCTCATTTCTGCCGGATACTGGATGTATATCTCCGGGTATTGCTCGTACAACTCCCATTCTGTGCGGAAGAACTTTTCAAAATCGACAAGATCGTCAGCTGAAAACGTATCAAGATCTATTTTGTAATTGCCCTCACGAGTAGTCGAACGGTGGACCTCATAACGATGCAAAGCCCGACAAAGGGTTTTGTATCCGTTTGTGCGGCTTTTAGAAAAATCACGGCTTGCCAAAAAGTCATTGAACGTATCGAAGAACCCGTGATGTTTTTCGTTACCTTGCATCTCGTCGCCGCCCAAATTATGAAACCGCCCGACAATGGCTTCTATCATGTCCCTGCTTACCGACTGTGCGGGCACGGTAACGAAAAAGTCGAATAGAGCATTTTCTATTTCTTCTAACGAACGTTCTATACCTCTAAGCAATACTATTTCCTTTTGGTTGGCTCTCGGCTTGATGATTTCGCCGTCCTTGAATCGGGAGGCATTAATATATATACCGCTTTTCACACGGTATTTCACATTCTTTGTAAGGCTGATGCGAAAGAAAATCTCTGACATTCCCCGCTTATCGACTTTCGGTGAAATGTATCTCTTGATTGTGGCCATATTGGAAGGTTTTTGTCCCCGACAAATATATAAAAAAGTCCGCCAAAAGTCCTCCTAAATGTTTCCTAATGTTTTCTTATGGTGCTTTATTTTCTTTATTCCGTTGATAAGCAACAAGGTGCACTAATCGACAGATGCAACAAGAAACCTCCAAAAAACAATATTGTAGTCCCGCTTCGAGTACTCACACACAGAGGGGTGAATCATAGATTCACCCCTCTGTGTTTTTCCTTAATGAACTTTTGATGCGATAACCGTCAGCTCTTCACTCGTATTATTTCATCGAGACGAGTCGTATATTGGCGTGTTTTATGCTCGCATTTCAAATGCCAACTGGCATCATAACCCTGCAAGGCTATACGCACGGTATCGCGGCCGTTTTTCTTGTTGATACGGTCGACGGCCTCGGCAAGAGCCGATTGTTTCTGTCGGTCGACCGTATCGAAAAGATAGGTCTGGACCGCCTCGTCGGAAGTTATATCCCACACCATCACTCCGGCCTTCTTATAATAATATGTATCTCCTTCGGGATATTTTTCCCGCAACAACTGCACAGCGACAGAGATAAGTTCGCTCACATCATTGGTCGGCACCGGCAGATAACGGGTGTGATAAATATAACTTTGCGGCATGTCTTTTCGGAAACGGCTTGTATGGGCAAATACCATAACAGCCCGACAACAAACATGCTGACGCCTGAGCTTACGGCAACACGAGGCCGTAAAATTGGCAACGGCCTCTTCGAGTTGCGTATGGAGTGCGATTCCCTGATCGGGAAAACTGCGACTGGTACAAATGCTTTTCTTATGCGGCAAATCATCGTCTCCGATGCAATTCACACCTTGAAGCTCTTTCCATGTGCGCACTCCCGTAACGGTAAAATTACGGCGTACCCAACTCTCGGGACGACGTACAAAATCCCCGGCCGTCTTTATGCCGTAATATTCCATCTTGACCAAAAGATGACGTCCTATACCCCAAATCTTTCCTATGGGACAACGATCGAGCGCCTTGATCCGCTTCTCCTCGCTGTCGATGAGGCAAACACCCTCGTACCCCGAGTATTTTTTACCGAAATAGCCGGCAACTTTGGCCAGCGTTTTGGTCGGGGCGATACCGATGGTTATGGGTATACCGGTTCCCCGCTCGACGGTTTCCACAATCCGCCGGCCGTAATCCCTAAAACGATTTTCGGTACACACTCCGGTGAAATCGAGAAAAGCCTCATCGATCGAGTAAGGGACAAGATCGGGAGTAAATTCCGAAAGAAGACACATGACTCGCCAGCTCATATCTCCATAAAGATTGTAATTGCTGCTGAACACTGCGACATTTTCCCGTTCGAGAAGTTCCCTTACCTGATACAACGGCACACCCATGGCGATACCCAATGCTTTGGCTTCGTTGCTGCGGGCAATGATGCAACCGTCGTTATTGGAAAGTATGACGACGGGCTTATTCTGCAAAGAGGGATTGAAGACCCGCTCGCATGATGCAAAAAAGTTATTACAATCGACCAAAGCTATCATTTCGAACGTTTGAGCTGACGCTTGATATTATACGTAACCACGCCCCACACCATGAAATGGTTTTCGGAAGTAACGCGTATGGGCGGATAATTGTCGTTAGAAGGCATAAGCCACAGGCAACCGACCGTTTTATCCATACGTATGCGCTTCAATGTAAATTCGCCATCGACAAAAGCCACGACAATATCTCCCTCCTGCGGCTCGATCGACTTGTCTACTATAAGCAGGTCGCCATCGTCGATACCGCTATCGTGCATCGAATCTCCGTAAGCTCGGGCGTAAAACGTCGTAGCAGGGTGTCGCACCAATTCTTTGTTCAAGTCGATTGTCTCGGTCTCATAATCCTGCGCCGGACTGGGAAATCCGGCACGCACACCGCCGTCGGCATATCGCATCGGGAGTTCGCTTCTCAAATCGGCAGTATAGATAGAAACTTTCATTTCTTTTAGGACAGATCTCATACTTCAAAGATAACATGCCTTCCAAGAAAAAACAAACATACAGGCTGTTTTAACAGGACAAGAACAAACCTGTCTTCCTTGTTAATAATAAGCTAGTAAACTACACAGGAAGGACATCTTCTCCAACAATCTTTCGGGAACCTCTACCTCTAATCTCATATATACAATACCAGCTACACATTTATTAAAAAACAATAAAATTTCGATTATACACTTGTATATTTTTTATTTTTATCATACATTTGAAAAGTAACACATTAAATTATTTTTAGCATGAAAAATTTATATCTTTTTTTATTTGTCGCATTTTTAGGAGGATTTATTCAATCTTGTTCTAACAATAATGATCTTATAAGCATACAACAAGAGCAGAAAACCTTTATTGAGAACAATATTAATGAATTTGAAAAAAAATATATTTCAACAAAAGTGGGTCAAGAATATTATGAAAACAGTATCAAACTTTTCGGATTTCAAACCATTTATATCGAAAAAGAAGGGAGAGAAGCTTTAAGAGAATTTGTAGAAGATCATAACAATAAAATTCCCGATCATCATTATATTTCAAAAGATTATTCTTATGTTAGAATCTACTATCCTTTAAGTGATGCTATTATCGAGATTGACGGAGATGAATACTTAACAAATAAATTGGGTATCATAAAAATAAACAACGACACCAATCTATCTACTCTAAAGCTAATCGGAAGAAAAAAATCCGAAAATATATTAGGGACAAAAAATAATATCATAAAAGGAAACAAAATCTTTTTTAGAGAACAAAAGAAAGAAACATACTGTCAAGATAACCAGATTTTCATATTCGATTTTGGAGACCTTTGTTCTTGTGAGCATGATAATTCGGATATGATGAAAACGACAATGGGAATACCTTGTTATCAAAATCATGGAAATAAAAATTGTACCACAGCTTTTGGTATAACAGAAAACGAAGGGCGGTGTACTTTTCAAGAAAAAATCTGCATGGATTATAATGGTCCAAACACAGATTGTAAAAAATATCGTAAAACCCATTGGAAACGCTATAGAAATTTTGTAGGAAGCGATTGTGATTATGCTATGGGGCAGGGGGATTGCTGGAACGAACTCATGTAAAAAACAGAAATAAAAAACTGTCAATTTTATAATATACCACCTAAAAACAATCTTATGTACTCCGTAGGCGTTTTTTTAGCATTCGATTTTCTCCTTTTTATTTTCATGGATGTGGCTTACAGATTATGTCCGCCCAAAATCATAGAAAAGAAACAAGAATATGTCTTGTTTTCTCTCGACTTTCTAAGCCTGTATTTCACGATCTTCATTTTCATTACCAATATTGTAAAAGAACCCTCTTTTACCCACCTTCTATTTTGGACATTGCTGTTTCCGGTATTGTTCCTTCTTCACTTGATTTACCGATTCAAAACCGTGAAGAAAAACCGTCATCTCTCTTTCTTCCTGTTTTTCTTGGCTGTCTACGTTTTAGTGATAAGGGTATCTACGCTCGTTCTTTTCATGTTCGGCACCATGTAACAGCATAGGTAGCTTATGCTTTTGTTTCCGCATCGATTTCCTATCTTTGCGGAAACAATTTTCTGTTATAAAATGAAGATAGAGCACTTGGCCATTTGGGCCGGCGACTTGGAGTTGTTACGCCGATTCTATATGAAATATTTCGATGCCGAATGCTGCGAGAAGTATGTCAACGACTCAAAAAAATTCTCTTCCTACTTCCTGACTTTCGGGAAAGGCGGGACCCGCATAGAGCTGATGCACACGCCCGATATAGAAAATCGGACAGAAAAAGGCGACCGGCGAGGACTGGCACATTTTGCCATCTCCGTCGGCGGGAAAGAGATTGTTGACTCACTGACAGAAAAATTACGGGAAGACGGATACCCGATACTCGGCAACCCTCGACATACAGGAGACGGTTATTACGAAAGCATCGTTTCCGACCCGGAAGGAAACTGTATCGAAATTACCATATAATAAACAGACAGAAAGGGAATAATTTCATACTTTTGCACTTATCGAAAAACGTTCCTATACCATGAAAAAATTTGTATTCTTTCTTTGCATTGTATGCCTGATTACAACAGTCGAAGCACAAGAGTTCATTCCCCTTTGGGAAAAAGGGAAAATGCCTAATAGCCGGGGACTGAATCTGCCCGACAGTATAGCCAACGAACGAATCTACCGGGTCGGAACTCCGGGTCTTTATCTTTTTGAAACCTCTCAGGCCGAAAACAAAGGTACCGCCGTCATCATCGTTCCGGGCGGAGGATACGCCCGGCTGGCCTACCAGATTAGCGGATTCCAATTGGCCAAGTGGTTCAACACGATGGGGATCACGGCTTTTGTTTTACAACATCGCCTCCCGCAATCGCCCGATGTCGAAACATGTTACAAGGCTCCTCTGCAAGATATACAACGTGCCGTGCGCTACATACGCGTCCATGCCGACCGCTGGGGTATAGAGCCACAAAAGATAGGCGTTATGGGTTCATCGGCCGGGGCTCATCTATCGGCCTGCGCCGCTACTCTCTCCGATGATTGGAGCCAAGTAGGAGACACACTCGATGGAATATCTTTCCGCCCCGATTTTGCCATTCTCGTATCTCCGGTCGTTTCAATGGACGAAATTGCCCACAAAGGTAGCCGGCAAAACTTATTGGGGAAATACGACACACCCGAATTGCGGGAAAAATTCTCATGCGACAAGCAGGTCTCGTCAACGACTCCACCGATGTTTATCGTTCATGCCATGAACGATCCCGCCGTCTCCTGCCTTAACAGTTTAAGACTTTTCGAAGCCTTGAAACGCAATGACATCAAAGGGTCGTCCCTACACATTTTCCCGACAGGAGAACACAGTATCGCTTTACGCAACAATCCGGGGTCGACCGATGAGTGGACAAATCTCGCCGAACAATGGCTCATCGAAACGGGATTTATCCGATAAAAAGTACGAAAAACGAACTTAATAACCATACATTTTTACCCGGTATTCCGAATATGAAACGGGACTTTTACGAAACATCTCATACCGTATATGAGATGTTTCCTCTTTTATCATCGTAGACAGAAGAACTATCGTCATTCCGAATATATATGAGGAATCACTTCATACATATTTGCTGAAAGAGAAAGATTTCCACACGATAAAACCTTTTGCAAAAGCTCATTCCCCGACAACTCCGGGTATAAAAACGACATCAGGCATACGAGCGTTTTGTTACAAAGCTGTAACACTCTTATTACAATCGGATTAAACCATCAAAAGAGTATTTTTTATCTCGTGGGATAGCTCTAATTTTGTCTCGCGATTCAGGTATTACGCATCGATTCCGTATCAGGAAAGAAAAGAGAAACGACGCGGTAGCCTGTAAACAACAGTTACATAAAGGCATATTCAATACAAAAAACGGATTTTTTCTAAAAAACGAATAACGATGAGTTCTTCCAAACAAAAAATTCTTGTTGTCGACGATGAAGAATCGCTTTGCGAAATCATTCAGTTCAACCTCGAAGTCGAGGGGTATACCGTCGATACGGCTTACAGTGCCGAAGAAGCGTTGCAACTCGACCTGCCTTCTTACTCTTTGATTCTGCTCGATGTCATGATGGGCGAAATAAGCGGTTACCGCCTTGCCCGTATGTTACGAGAGAAACCCGAGACAGCCCATATCCCCATCATTTTCTGTACGGCCCGAGACAGTGAAGACGACATTGTAACAGGCCTTAACATCGGCGCCGACGAT